>Ga0182024_10005605_pt1 | contig 28070 bp, 25 predicted proteins | sample P32metaG_FD_120480 | JGI IMG/M metagenome (GOLD analysis project Ga0182024, IMG submission 120480) | Permafrost microbial communities from Stordalen Mire, Sweden - P3-2 metaG (Illumina Assembly) | ecosystem: Environmental > Terrestrial > Soil > Wetlands > Permafrost | place: Sweden: Stordalen...
AAGATCGGCGTCTGCAGCCGGTCGGCGAGGTCGAGCGCGTCGGCGGCCATGGTGAACGCCTCGTGCGGATCCTTGGGGAAGATCAGCACGTGCTTGGTGTCGCCGTGCGAGGCATAGGCGCAGCTGAGGATGTCGGCTTGCTGGGTGCGGGTCGGCATGCCGGTCGATGGGCTGCCGCGCTGGATGTCGAAGATGACCGCCGGGATCTCGGCGAAGTAGGCGAGGCCAATGAACTCTTGCATCAGCGAGATGCCGGGTCCCGAGGTCGCGGTGAAGGCGCGCGCGCCGTTCCACCCGGCGCCAACAACCATGCCGATCGACGCCAGCTCGTCCTCGGCCTGGACGATCGCGTATTTGTGCTTCTTGTCGTCGCCCTCACGGCGATAGCGATGACAATGCGCCGAGAACGCCTCGGCGAGCGAGGATGACGGGGTGATCGGGTACCACGCGCATACGGTCGCGCCGCCGTACACCGCGCCCAACGCGGCGGTGTCGTTGCCGTTGACGAAGATCGAGTCTCCGACCTTGTCGGTCTTCTTGAGCCTCAGGCCGATCGGGCACTCGAGTTCGGCGAGCGCCCAGTCGCGGCCGAGATGCAAGGCGTTGAGGTTGGCCTTGATCAGCGCCTCGCGACCCTTGAACTGCTCGTTGATAAGCTGCTCGGTCGCGGCGACCTCCATATCCAAGAGCGCCGACAGCACGCCGAGATAGATGACATTCTTGAACAGCTGCCGCTGCCGCATGTCCGAATAGGTGCGGTTGCAGATTTCGGTCAACGGCGCCCCGATGACGTTGATGTCGTCACGGAACTTCGAATGCGGCAGATCGCGCGTCGAATCATAAAGAAGGTAGCCGCCCGGCTCGATCTCGGCGATGTCCTCGTCCCAGGTTTGCGGGTTCATCGCCACCATCATGTCGACGCCGCCGCGGCGCCCGAGATGGCCGGCCTCGCTGATGCGGACCTCGTACCAGGTCGGCAAGCCCTGGATGTTCGACGGGAAGATGTTGCGCGAGCTCGCAGGCACGCCCATGCGCAATACCGACTTGGCGAACAGCGCGTTGGCGCTCGCCGAGCCCGAGCCGTTGACGTTGGCGAATTTGACGACGAAATCGTTGGTCGCTTCTATCGGCTTCGGCATGGGGGCCCAGCCTGTGTGATGTCGAAAAGGAATTTGCGCATGTCCCACGCGCCGGTCGGGCAGCGCTCGGCGCACAGCCCGCAATGCAGACAGACGTCCTCGTCCTTGACCATGATCCGCCCGGTTTTCAGCGAATTCCCGATGTAGAGATCCTGGGTCAAATTGGTTGCCGGAGCGCTAAGCCGCGTGCGCAGCTCCGCCTCCTCGCCATTCTCGGTGAAGGTGATGCAGTCGACCGGGCAGATATCGACGCAGGCGTCGCATTCGATGCAGAGCGGCCCGGTGAAGACGGTTTCGATGTCGCAGTTGAGGCAGCGCTCGGCTTCGAGGTAGCCGAGCTTCTCGTCGTAGCCAAGCTCGACCTCGACCCTGATGTCCTTGAGCGCCACCGCAGTATCGCGCAACGGGACCTTGTATCTGAGGTCGTTGGAGATGTCGTTGTCGTAGCTCCACTCGTGGATGCCCATCTTCTGGCTGACGAGCGTTACCCCCGGCGGCGGCCTCTTGCCGATATCCTCGCCGTGGCAGAATTTGTCGATCGAGATCGCCGCGTCGTGGCCGTGCGCGACCGCCCAGATGATGTTCTTCGGCCCGAACGCGGCGTCGCCGCCGAAGAACACGTTGGGGACGGTTGATTGCATCGTCCTGGGATCGACCTTCGGCATGTCCCAACGGTCGAACTCCATGCCGATGTCGCGCTCGATCCACGGAAACGCGTTTTCTTGGCCGATCGCGACCAGCACGTCGTCGCAAGGGATGTGCTGGTGCGGCTCGCCCGACGGCACCAGGTTGCGGCGACCCTTGTCGTCGTATTCGGCCTTGACCTTCTCGAGGATGACGCCTGTCAGTTTCCCACCCTCATGGGTAAATTCGACCGGGACCAGGAAGTTGAGGATCGGGATGCCTTCGTGCGTAGCATCCTCCTTCTCCCATGGGCTTGCCTTCATCTCCTCGAAGCCGCTGCGCACCACGACAGTGACCTCCTCGCCGCCAAGGCGGCGCGAGGAGCGGCAGCAATCCATCGCCGTGTTGCCGCCGCCGAGGACGATGACGCGCTTGCCGATCTTGTCGATATGCCCGAACGACACGGACGACAGCCAGTCGATGCCGATATGGATATGGGCGGCGGCTTCCTTGCGACCCGGAACGTCGAGCTCGCGGCCGCGCGGCGCGCCGGAGCCGACGAAGATTGCGTCCCACCCTTCCGCCAAGAGCGCCTTGAGGCTCGGTATATAGGTGCCGAAGCGGGTTTCGACGCCCAGATTGAGGATCTGGTCGACTTCCTCGTCAGTGATCGACAGCGGTAGGCGGAAGCGCGGGATCTGGGTGCGCATCATGCCGCCGCCCTTGGTGTCGCCGTCGAACATCACGCATTCGTAGCCGAGTGGGGCGAGGTCGCGCGCGACGGTCAGCGAGGCCGGTCCGCCGCCGATCAGGGCGATGCGTTTGCCGTTCTTGGCGGCGATCTTCGGCATGTACGCGCTGACGTCGCCCTTGTTATCGGCGGCGACCCGCTTCAGCCGGCAGATCGCGACCGGCTCCTTCTCGATGCGGCCGCGCCGGCAGGCGGGTTCGCACGGGCGGTCGCAGGTGCGGCCGAGGATGCCCGGAAAGACGTTCGACTCCCAGTTGATCGCCCAGGCTTCGGTGTAACGCTGCGCCGCGATCAACCGAATGTACTCCGGCACCGGCGTATGGGCCGGGCAGGCCCACTGGCAATCGACAACCTTATGGAAATAGTCGGGATTAGTGACGTCGGTGGGCTGCAACAAATTTCTCCCGCCGGACCAAGCCCCCGCCAGCCCGGGTCATCTCGTGGCGCGACCGCGCGCCACCCGTCGTGCGCAAGGGTGCGGCACAACGGCACAGCGGGCGCTTATACCCCTACCGTCCACGACCGTCACCCTTCCATTTGTCCGCGACCGTATGCCCGAGTTCGGCGCGCGGAATCTGCCGCAACGCCCGCACCTGCACAATGTCCAGAGCGGCATGGCAGCGGCGCATTCCCTATATGGTAACGCCGCCAGGCACCGTGCAAGCCGGACAATCGGACGCAAACTATCCGGCGAGATGCGCGACCTTCGGCATTACCTCCTGCGCGAGGAGCCGCATCGAATCGCGCCAGGCCTCTGGGGTCTCGCTGTAGTCAAAGCAGAACAGCAGAAGCGACCCGAAACCGCCGACCTCCTCGTACATGCGCTCGATCTTCTCGACCACGGTGCTTGGCGAGCCGATCAGCCAATTGTGGCGGGCGCAGTATTCCGGTGTCACGTCGCTGTCGGCGACATTCTCGTCATGCTTCAGGAACTGGATCACGCCGACATCGGTGAGGAGCGGCAGGAAATACTCGCGCATCATCCGCCCCATCTGGGCACCGACCGAGAGCCGCCAGGCGGCCTCGTCGGTGTCGGCGACGAAGATCTCGCGCACCAGGCGCCAGTCCGAGCGACGCGGAGTCTTGCCGCTGCGCCTCGCGCCTTCCTCGACCGATGCCCAATGGCTGGCGACATAGGTCGGGTTGAGGTTGAGGCTCATCGGCAGGAAGCCGTGCTCGCCGGCCAACTTCAGCGTTTCCGAACCGGCGCTGACCCCGGCGACGCCGATCGGCGGATAGGGTTTCTGGAATGGCTTGATGTGCGCGCGCAGCGTCCGCAGCTGCGGCTCGATCAGCGACACCTGCCAGTATTTGCCCGCATAATCGAACGGCTCGTCCGCGGTCCACAGCTTGAGGATGATGTCGAGTGCCTCGCGGGTCATCTCGCGGTGCTGGCCGGAATTGCCGTCGACGTGGAACATCGCCCAGTCGCTCGGCAGGCCGCTGGCGGCGACGCCGAAATTGAGCCGGCCCTGCGCCATGTGGTCGAGCATCGCCACGCGATTGGCCAACTCGGCGGGGTGGTGGTAGGGCAAGAGGAAACCGCCGGGCGCGAGGCGGATGCGGCTCGTCTCCATCAGTGCCTGGGCGATCAGGAGGTCGGGCGAGGGATGCGGCTCCCAGGGCGCCGTGTGATGCTCGCCGATCCACGCCTCGACAAAGCCGAGTTCGTCGGCCCAGCGCAGCGTCTGCAAATCCCAGCGATGGCCGTCGTAAAGGCTGCGCTCGGGCGGATGCGAGGGCATCGTGAAGAGACCGTACTGCATCGTGCAATCTCCCTGCTGTCGCTGTGGATAAGTTGAGTCGCCCCTGTGGATGATCCGTGTTGCGCCTGTGGATGAAGCGGTCTGCCGATAATCTACTCTCTGGTTAATTGTACCAATGTGCTCGTCCTGTTTTCCATGACTGACGTGTAACTGGATGTGACCCAAGCGTAAACCTGACCATAAAATGGGCAACCATCGATTTTTTTGGGCGCTTTATTAGCAAAACAGTTGCCCTCGGCAAAAAGCGATCCTATTACATCGACCGCTGAGGGGGCGAACTCCCCATCGCCCCATCGCAGGGAGGTTACCATGGCCGCAAAGCGCAGCGTCGAGGCGCATTTTCGGAAATGGCATATCGGCGAAGAAGCCACGATCACCCACTTGGTACGTTCGCTGGCCCCTGAAGCGCCGCACGTTGACAACCGGGTCCACGAGGCGATGACCTCGACGGGATTGTGCGTCGAGGATCAAGTGCGCAAGACCTGGAACAACCCGGTCATCGGCCTCGCGATTTTCTAAGCGGGGCCTTAGTTTGTTGTGGTGACGCCGGCGGCCCGCAAGGGCCGCCGAAGGGATAACCGCGCGGCGATGACGCAGGCATGGCCGCCGGCGTTTGATTGACCGCGGCCCCACCCCTACATAGGTTGCGCGCGGCGAGCGCGGGTCGCTCGCCGGCGATGCTGTTTGCGGAAGGATGGGCCATGAAGCCGACCCGGCGCCCGGTCAACCCGTGTTTCTCGTCAGGGCCGTGCGCCAAGCGGCCGGGTTGGTCGCCGTCGGCGTTGACCGGGGCGCTCGTCGGACGCTCGCACCGTTCCGCCATCGGGCTGGCCCAATGCGTCGAGGTCATCGAGCGCTCCCGCGCGTTGCTGCAGATACCGTCCAGTTACAAAGTCGGCATCGTCCCGGCCTCCGATACCGGCGCGGTCGAGATGGCGATGTGGTCGCTGTTGGGCGCGCGCGGGGTCGACCTGCTGTCGTGGGAGAATTTCGGCGAGGGCTGGGTCGGCGACGTGACCGAGCATTTGAGGCTTCCCGATATCCGCGTCATGCAGGCGCCCTACGGCAAACTGCCCGATCTTTCCCAAGTCTCACCCGACCGCGACGTGGTGTTCGTGTGGAACGGCACGACCTCGGGCGTCCGCGTGCCGAACGGCGACTGGATCGCCGGCGACCGCGCTGGGCTGACGATCTGCGACGCCACTTCGGCGGCATTCGCGATGCGGCTGCCGTGGCCGAAGCTCGATGTCGTGACCTGGTCGTGGCAGAAGGCGCTGGGCGGCGAGGCCGGCCACGGCATGATCGCCTTGAGCCCGCGCGCCGTCGAACGGCTGGAGAGCTATACGCCGCCCTGGCCGCTACCGAAGATTTTCCGCATGACCAGCAAGGACAGGTTGATCGAGGGCATCTTTCGCGGCGAGACGATCAACACGCCGTCGATGCTGTGCATCGAGGACGCGCTCGACTCGCTGCGATGGGCCGAAAGCGTCGGCGGGCTCGACGGCTGCGTCGCCCGCGCCGAAGCCAATCTCGCCGTCGTCGCCGAGTGGGTGGCGCACACCGACTGGGTCGAGTTCCTGGCCGAAGACCCGGCAACGCTTTCGTGTACGTCGCCGTGCATCATGATCACCGCGCCGTGGTTCATTGCATTGGAGCCGGAAACACGGTTCACGACCTCGCGGCGGATGCTGGCGCGGCTCGACAAGGAGGGCGTCGGCTACGATCTGGCGACCCATCGTGCCTCGCCGCCGGGCATCCGCATCTGGACCGGGGCGACGGTCGAGACCAGCGACCTCGAGGCGTTGCTGCCCTGGCTCGACTGGGCCTGGGCGGAGGAACGGGCTGGCGCAAAAGCTGCTTGATGGGTTTTCCATGCCTAAGGTTCTGATCGCCGACGAACTGAGCCCGCGCGCCGTCGCCGTTTTCGCCGAGCGCGGCATCGACGCAGTGACGCGGATCGGCCTCTCGCCCAATCAGCTTGCCGCCTGCATCGCCGAGTTCGAGGGGCTCGCGGTGCGCTCGGCGACCAAAGCGACGCCGGCGCTGATCGCCGTCGCGGAGAAGCTGAAGGTGATCGGGCGCGCCGGCATCGGGGTCGACAATATCGATGTCCCGGCCGCGACCGAGCGCGGCATCGTTGTGATGAATACGCCCTACGGCAACGCGATCACCGCCGCCGAGCACGCCATCGCGATGATGTTCGCGCTGGCGCGCCAGATCCCCGCGGCCGACCGTTCGACCCAAGCCGGCAAATGGGAGAAGTCGCGGTTCATGGGGGTCGAGCTCAGCGGCAAGACGCTCGGCGTCATCGGCGTCGGCAATATCGGCGCGATCGTCGCCGACCGCGCGCAGGGGCTGAGGATGCGGGTGATCGGCTACGACCCGTTCCTGTCGGCCGAGCGTGCGGTCGCTCTCGGCATCGAGCGGGTAACGTTCGACGAGCTGCTGGCACGCGCCGATTTCATCACGCTTCACACGCCGATGACCGAGGCGACGCGCGGCATGCTGGACGCCCGTGCGCTGGCCAAGCTGAAGCCCGGTGCGCGCCTCATCAATTGCGCCCGGGGCGGCCTTATCGTCGAGGCCGATCTCGCCGAAGCGCTCGACCGCGGCTGGGTCGCCGGCGCCGCGATCGACGTGTTCGTCGACGAACCGGCGACCGAGAACCCGTTGTTCGGGCGCGACAATGTCGTCGCGACGCCGCATCTCGGCGCGGCCACGGCCGAGGCGCAGGAGAACGTCGCGGTGCAGATCGCCGAGCAGATGGCGGATTTCCTGCTCACCGGCGCGGTGTCGAACGCGGTCAACATGCCCTCTCTCACCGCCGAGGATGCGGTGCGGCTCAGGCCTTACATGAAATTGGCCGAGCAGATCGGCAGCTTTGCCGGGCAGTTGACCGAAACCGGGATCAAATCGGTGGCGATCGACTACGAGGGGGCGATCGCCGAGCTCAACGTCAAGCCGCTGACGGCGACCGCGCTGACCGGGCTGCTGGCGCCGCAGCTGGCGACGGTCAACATGGTCAACGCGTCGGTCATCTGCCGTGAGCGCGACATCCGGGTCAGCGAGACGCTGCGTGCGGAACCCGGCGACTACCAGATGCTCATGCGGCTGACCGTCGACGCCGAAGACGGCGCGCGGTCGATCGCGGGCACCGTCTTCGCCGGCGACAAGCCGCGGCTCGTCACCGTCGAGGGCATGCGGCTCGAAGCCGAGCTCGGCCGCCACGTGCTGTTCGTGCGCAATCTCGACAAGCCGGGATTTATCGGCGCGCTCGGCAATGCGCTCGCCGCCAAGTCGATCAACATCGCCTCGTTTCATCTCGGGCGGACCGGCGCCGGACAAGACGCGATCTGTCTCGTCGAAGTCGACGAAGAATTGACGCCCGCGTTACTCGATACGGTGCGCGGTTTGCCCAACGTGATCCAGGTCAAATCGATGAAATTCTGAGGTTCGGAAATACGAAACCCCGGCCGGGGGTTGGCCGGGGTTTCGAGTTCCGTCGACGTGGGCGGAACTTGGCTTGCACCGTCGAGGGTGGGGGAAGTGACGATGCAGCCGGTATACTGCTGTCACTCGCGAAAAGATGCAATGATTATCGTTCAATTCAACTACAAAATTGTAGTTAAAGAACTTTGACCTTGCGGTTCACGCGCGTCGCCGGGAAAAGTCGGCATCCGGCAACCGGAAAATCCCGCGGATAGTTGCATGACCATGACGGCTAGATGCCCTCGCCTTGGTTTCCGCCTTCGCTGCGATGCCGCGGCGAAGAACAGTGCCGGTCTCCGGCGAGCGCGGCGTACGAGGGCGATTTTTGCCGCGCGGCAATCGCTTTCTCCCCCCGCTGAGTGCAATATCGGCGGATGAACGACGCGACCCAGTCCGCCCTGTTACCGGCCGGGCTCTACGACCTGCTGCCGCCGGCCGCCGAGCTCGAAGCGGAGGTGACCGGCAGGCTGATGTCGGTGCTGGCGGCGCACGGCTACGAGCGCGTCAAGCCGCCGCTGGTCGAGTTCGAGGACACGCTGTTCTCGGGCGCCGGCGCGACGATGGCGAACGATACGTTCCGCACGATGGACCCGGTGTCGCACCGCATGGTCGGGCTGCGCGCCGACATGACGCCGCAGGTCGCCCGTATTGCCGCCACGCGGCTCGGTCACCGGCCCCGCCCGCTGCGCCTCAGCTATGCGGGACAGGTGCTGCGGGTCCGGGGCTCGGAGGTACGGCCCGAGCGGCAATTCGGCCAGATCGGCGGCGAATTGATCGGTGCCGAGGGCTCAGCCGCCGATGTCGAGGTCATCGCCGTCGCGGGCGAGGCGCTGGCGACCGTGGGTGTGCCGAACCTGTCGGTCGACATCACCATGCCGACATTGGTGCCGGCGATCGCCGAAGCGTTCGACGTTGCCGGCGAGCGCGCGGCGACGTTGCGCTCGGCGCTCGACCACAAGGACGTGACCGCGGTAGCGGGGCTGCCGGGCGAGGCGGGGCAACTGTTGTCGCAGCTGGTTTCTGCCGCGGGTGCCGCTACGCGGACGCGCGCGGCGTTGGCCAAGCTCGACCTGCCGCCAAAGGCGCGGGTGGAACGCGAGCGGCTCGGCGCCGTGCTCGATGGGCTCACGGCGGCGATGCCGGGGCTCAAGGTCACGGTCGATCCGGTCGAGAACCGCGGTTTCGAGTACCACACCGGCATCAGCTTTGCGTTTTTTGCCCGCATCGGCCGCGAACACGGTCCGCTCGGAGAGCTCGGCCGCGGCGGCCGCTACAACGCCGGCGATCCGGCGGCGCTCGAGCCGGCGACCGGTTTCACGCTCTATACCGACACTATCCTTTCAACGCTTCCCGCGGCGGCAGCGCGCCGCAGATTGCTGGTCCCGCCCGGCCTCGGCGCGGCACGAGGCGCCGCGTTGCGGCGCGAGGGCTGGACGACCGTGGCGGCGCTGACGCAAGTGGCGGACTGGCATGGCGAGGCGCAGCGGCTCGGCTGCGGTCACGTGCTGGAGGATGGCGCTGCGGCGGCGGTGCGCGGCGGGAGACGCTGATGGGCAATGTCGCCGTGGTCGGCGCGCAATGGGGCGACGAGGGCAAGGGCAAGATCGTCGACTGGCTGAGCGAGCGCGCCGATGTCGTCGTACGCTTCCAGGGCGGCCACAATGCCGGCCACACCCTTGTCGTCGGCAATATCGAATACAAGCTGAGCCTGCTGCCCTCGGGGGTGGTGCGCGGGAAACTGTCGATCATCGGCAACGGCGTTGTCGTCGATCCCTGGGCGCTCGTCGCCGAGATCGAGACGATGCGCGGGAAGGGTCTCGACATCTCGCCGAAGACCTTGAAGCTCGCGGACAACGCGGCCTTGATCCTGCCGTCGCACGGCGCGCTCGACCGTGTGCGCGAGGAGCGCCGCGGCGAGCGCAAGATCGGCACCACCGGCCGCGGCATCGGCCCGGCCTATGAGGACAAGGTCGGCCGCCGCGCGATCCGGGTCTGCGACCTCGCCGACCCGAAGGCACTCGAATGGCGCATCGACGAGGTGCTGCTGCACCACAACGCGCTGTTGCGCGGGCTCGACGCCCCCGAGGCCGATCGCGGCGAGCTGTTGAAGGCGCTCAAGGAGATCGCGCCGAAAGTCCTGCCTTATGCCGCGCCGGTGTGGCGGCTGCTCGACGAGGTGCGCGGGCAGGGGCGGCGCATCCTCTTCGAGGGCGCCCAGGGTTCGATGCTCGATGTCGATCACGGCACTTACCCGTTTGTGACGTCGTCGAACACGGTCGCTGGCCAGGCGGCCGCGGGAGCCGGGATCGCACCGTCCGCGGTCGGCTTCGTGCTGGGCATCACCAAGGCCTACACGACGCGGGTCGGCAGCGGGCCGTTTCCGACCGAATTGCACGATGAGGTCGGGCAGAACCTCGGCCGGATCGGCCGCGAGTTCGGCGTCGTGACCGGGCGGCCGCGGCGCTGCGGCTGGTTCGACGCGGTGGCGGTGCGGCAGGCGATCAAGACCGGCGGCATCGACGGCATCGCGTTGACCAAGCTCGACGTGCTCGACGGCTTCGACGAGATCAAGATCTGCACCGCCTATAGGAAGGGCGGCAAGAAATACGATTACGTTCCCGCCGGGATGACCGCACAAGCCGAGCTAGAACCGGTCTACGAGACCGCCGAGGCGTGGCGGGAGAGCACGCGCGGCGCCCGCTCCTGGGCCGATTTGCCGGCAACCGCGATCAAATACATCCGCCGGCTCGAGGAACTGATCGGCGCGCCAGTGGCGATGCTGTCGACCAGCCCCGAACGCGAGGACACGGTGCTGGTGCGCGACCCGTTCGCGGATTGATTGGGCATGCAGGAATTGACAAATACTCAGTTTGAGTATAAGTAAGGTCGGTGAACAAGACGGCCCGACCCCATCCGCATCCGGATAAGCGTTCCGGCATGTCCGAGTTCTTTTCGCCATACGCGCACCAATTCGTCCGCCTCGGTGTGTGCGTGCCGCAAGTCGCGGTGGCGGACCCGGCGAAGAACGGCGACCAGGTCGCCGGGCTCGTCGATGCCGGCGACAAGGACGGCGTCGCCGTGCTGTTGTTTCCCGAATTGTGCCTCTCGGCTTACGCGATCGACGATCTCCTGTTCCAGGATGCCCTGCTCGACGCGGTCACAGCGCAGATCGCCAGGGTGGTCGAGCTGAGCCGCGAGAGGGCGCCAATTATCGTCGTCGGCGCGCCGCTGCGCTGGCAGGGCCGCCTCTACAATTGCGCGATCGCAATCCATCGCGGGCGGATTCTCGGCGTTGTGCCGAAGATTTTCCTGCCCAATTACCGCGAGTTCTACGAGCGCCGGCATTTCACCTCGGGTGAGGCGGTGCGCGGCGCTTCGATGAGGCTGGCGGGGCAGCAGGCGCCATTCGGCATCGATCTGCTGTTCGCGGCGACGGGCGCGGCGGCGTTCACCTTCCACATCGAGGTTTGCGAGGATCTCTGGGTGCCGCAGTCGCCGAGCGCGGCGGGGGCCGCCGCCGGCGCCGAGGTGCTGCTCAACCTCTCGGCCAGCAACATCACGATCGGCAAGGCGCAGATGCGGCGACTGCTCTGCGCCTCGCAATCGGCGCGCTGCATCGCCGCCTATGCCTATTCGGCGGCTGGCGCGGGCGAGTCCACTACTGACCTCGCCTGGGACGGCCAGGCCGGGATTTTCGAGATGGGCGGCGGACTGGCGGAAACCGAGCGGTTCAGCGCACAGCCGGAAATCGCCGTCGCCGATGTCGATCTCGGCCGCATCCGCCAGGAACGCATGCGCACCAATACGTTCGGCGACAGTGCACGGCTGATCAACGCCGTGACCCCGCCGTTCCAGCGCATCGAGTTCGCCTTCGCGGTTCCGGCAGGCGTCGGCGATCTGCGGCGCCGGGTCGAGCGGTTTCCGTTCGTGCCGTCCGACCCGGCGATGCTGCGCGACAATTGCTACGAGGCCTACAACATCCAGATCCAGGGCTTGGCCCAGCGGCTGTCGGCGACGGGGCTGAAAAAGCTGGTGATCGGGGTGTCGGGCGGGCTCGATTCGACGCAAGCGCTGATCGTTGCGGCGCGGACGATGGACCGGCTCGGCCTGCCGCGGCAGAATGTGCTGGCCTACACGCTTCCCGGCTTCGCGACGAGCGCAGGGACCAAGGCCAATGCCTGGCGGCTGATGAAGGCGCTTGGCGTCACCGGCGACGAGATCGACATCCGCCCGGCGGCCAACCAGATGCTGGGCGATATCGGCCACGCCGCCGGCCGCGGCGAGAAGTATTACGACGTGACCTTCGAGAACGTGCAGGCGGGGCTGCGCACCGACTATCTGTTCCGGCTCGCCAATCACAATGCCGCGCTGGTCGTCGGCACCGGCGATCTGTCCGAGCTTGCGCTCGGCTGGTGCACCTATGGCGTCGGCGATCACATGTCGCATTACAACCCCAACGCCTCGGTGTCGAAGACGCTGATCCAGCATTTGATCCGCTTTGTCGCGCATGGCGGCGACGTCGATGCCGAAACCGCGCGCATTCTCGAGGACATCCTCGCCACCGAAATCTCGCCCGAACTGGTGCCCGCCGGCGACGATGGCGTGATTCAATCGACCGAGAGCGTCGTTGGACCGTATGCGCTGCAGGATTTCACACTCTACTATGCGACCCGCTATGGGTTTGCTCCCTCGAAGATCGCCTACCTGGCCTGGAACGCCTGGCACGACGCGGCCGGCGGCGCCTGGCCGGCCAACACGCCCGACGCGGCCCGCCGCGCCTACGACCTCGGCGAGATCAAGCGCTGGATGCGGGTGTTCCTCACTCGGTTCTTCCAGCAGAGCCAGTTCAAGCGCTCGGCGCTGCCCAACGGGCCAAAAATCTCCTCGGGTGGGTCGCTGTCGCCGCGCGGCGATTGGCGCGCGCCATCCGACTCGCACGCTGCGGTCTGGCTGGACGAGCTCGAACGAGGCGTTCCCGACGCCTGAGCGATGTCGGTGCGGCTGATTGCATGGCTCGAGGCGGCGCGGCAATGGGGACCGGCAGTTCCGGTCGCCATCGTCTTCGCCCTCGCCTTGGTCGAGGCGGTCGCGTTGCCGCGCCGGCTCTGGGCCAAGGGGATCTGGATCGGAGCGGTCGTCATCAGCGGGATGCTTGCCACCGGGGCGCTGCATCGGCAAGAGCGGGCGCGCGACGCAATCCTGAGCGACCAGCGCGCCGCCGAGATCGCGGGGCTGCAGGGCCTTTGGGGCCAGCTCGACGCGCTTGCGCAAACGCTGCCGGACGCGGGAGAGCCTCCGGCTGCCTCGTTCGGTACGGTCAACGACGGGGTCGCGTCGCTGAGCGCCAAGATCGCCGCGGTCGAGCGCCAGATCGCGGTGTTGAGCGAGCGGTCCAAGCACCGCACGATCGATGAGCAGATCGCGACGAAACTTGCCGACTACCTGCGCCAATACGGCAGTTTCCCGGTGGTGGTTTCGTGTGTGCCGGACGATATCGAGGCCTATAACTATGCCACCCAGCTCGCCAACATCCTGCGCGCGGCCGGTTGGGACGCGCATGGGCCCGAGGCGACGGCCGCTGACGTCAGGACCAAAGCGATGGGCATAACGGTTTTTGTCCGCGATCCGCATTCGCCGGGCGCGGCGAGGATCCTGCTCGACGCCTTTACCCGCTTCAACATCCCGCATCAGACCGGGATCGCCGCCAGCCAGACCATTCTCGATACGGCGACGGTCGAACTCTTTGTCGCGAGGAAGGAGGAACCCTGAAATGCCGTCAGGCCGTGTTCATCTGAGCGTCGAGGAGGCCCGCGATCTGGGCGAGCGCGCCATGCGGGGGATCGGCTACGACTCGGAGGAGGCGCGCATCGTCAGCGACCACGTGATCGATGCGGCACTCTGCGGCTATGAGTATTCCGGCCTCGCCAAGCTCTTGAACATCCCCGAGCATCGGCGCTTCGATCTGTCCCGCGAGCCGATCCGCCTGCTTCGCGAGACCGAGGTCTCGGCGCTCTACGATGGCGGTAACAACAACGGCATGCTGGCGCTCTACCGTGTCGCGCAGGCGACGATCGCCAAGGCCGCGGCGCACGGCATCGCCTTGGTCGGAGTCACGAATACCTGGATGAGCGGGCGCAACGCCTATTTCGTCGAGATGATCGCGCGCGCCGGCTATGTCGCGATCCACACGGCGAGCAGCGGCGGCGCGGTCGCGCCCTTGGGCGGCATCAAGCCGATCCTCGGCACCAACCCGATCGCCTTCGCGGTGCCGACCGAGGAGGGGCCGCTCATCCTCGACATGGGGACCTCGGCCTTTATGGCGACTGAGTTGCAGCTGCGCGTGCGGCGCAACGAGTCCCTGCCCGAAGGCGTCGCGATCGACCCGGAAGGCCGGCCGACGACTGATCCTGCCGCCGCCCAGGCCGGGGCGCTGCTGCCGTTTGCCGGATACAAGGGGTTCGGATTGGGGCTGATCGTCCAGGCCCTGGGAGTGCTCGGCGGCGCCGGCATGATCGAAGGCGCCGGCGACGGCTACCTGTTTATCGCGTTCCGGCCCGACCTCTTGATCCCAATGGAGCAATGCCGGCGCGAGGTCAGCAGCCTCATCGCCCGGGTGAAGGCGGTGCCGCGAGCGCCCGGCGTGACCGAAATCCGCATTCCGGGCGAGAACTCGGCGCGCAACCGCGAGAGGCTCAACCGGGAAGGGCTCGGCATCGACCAGCTGGTCTATGACGAACTACACCGGCTCGCCGGCAACCGCGAATGGACGAACGCTAGCGAATGAGGCCGAGGCCGATGATCCCGTCGACGATCAAATAGATCGCGACGACGTAGTTGAGGATGCGCGGCACCAGCAGGATCAGCACGCCGGCCAGCAATGCGACGAGCGGCTGTAAATGGGCAATTCCGAAATTCACGGCGAACCTCCTTCGGCCTCGATGGGCGCGGGGCACGGGCGGCTCCGCTCGCCGTCACGGCCAACGTCGGAGGTTTGCGACTGTTCCCAGAATTCGCATAAAGACGGCGGCACGCTCAACCGGTCGCCCGGTTGCCGTGCCGCCGCAAAGGCAGGAGACGAAGCTTACGGCGCCGCAGACAGGGTGATCGCGGCAACACCCGCGGCGACGTTGAGCCCGGTATTTCCTTCGATGCTCAGCGGCTGCAGCGCGATCGTGTTGTTCGAGCCGCCGATCAACGCATTGGCGCCGACGCCGACGCCGAACGTGGCGCTGGCGGTGCCGCCGGCATATGAGCCGGCGAGCGCGCCCGGCTGCATCACCCCGACCGGGGCGACCACCGTCCACACCAGAATGCCGCCATTCGTGTAGCCGATGTCGGCGCCGAACTTGGTGACGTTGCCAACATAATGCTCATAGCGGCCGCCGACGCCCTGATAGGTGCAATTGAGCGCCTTCGACGAGCCGATGATGAAGCCCCAGCCGCTCGCCACGTTGCAGGTCAAGGTGCCAACCTTCACGGCGCCCTGGGCCATTGCCGGTCCGGCCAGCGCGGCGATCCCGACAGCCGCGGCAAAAAGAGTGGCGGTCAGGCGTACTAACTTCGACATCGCTAGTCTCCCCTTTCTAAGTCTTCGGGCGGCTTCACCGCGAGCGACGGCGCCGACCGCTGAAAAGAGTCAACAACTTAACCGAAGGGTTGATCCCGTCAAGGCCCGCTGCCGACCTCACCTTGCCAAGGCTGGTTGGAACCCTTGCTTTGGCTGGCCACGGTGGTCGTCGGGTCGGGGCTCTACGCGTTGTTGGGCACGACGGTTCTCGGCGCTGTTGTGGTATTAGCCGTGTTTGTCGTCCAAATATGGCTGGCGGTTGGGCGGCTGCGAGATCTGGGCATGTCGCGTTGGTTGTGTCTGCTCCAATTGATTCCCGTCGTTGACATCTTCTTTTTAGTGTCTCTCTTCCTCGCGGCAGGACTATCCACCCATCAATCGGGAGTGTCCGCGCCAGCGGTGGCGACTGCCTAGGGGAACGTCGAGGAACCAAGAAGCAGACGGCGCCTATCATCGGCGGTGGGCGCCGTTTCTATTTTCTTTCAACAAAACTCCTTCCGATGAGCTGGCGGTGGAGCTGGTTGGTGCCCTCCCAGATCTGCGTGATCTTGGCGTCGCGCAGGAGCCGTTCGACGCGATTGTCGGTGATGTACCCGTAGCCGCCAAAGAGCTGCACCGCCTCGATCGCCGCGCGCATCGCCAGGTCCGAGGCACGCAGCTTCAGCATCGACGCCTCGGGCCCGATATCGCTCGCCTCGGCATCGACAAGGGCGGCGACATGCCATAGCCACGCCTCGCACATCGCCAGGTCGGTCGCGAGGTCGGCGAGCATGAACTGGATGCCTTGGAACTCGACGATGCGGCGGCCCGACTGCCGGCGCTGGTTGATGTAGGCGACGGCGTCGCCAAACGCGGCGCGGGCGATGCCGAGCGCGTGCGCGGCGACGCTCGGCCGCGACTTGTTGAGCGCGGCGAGCAGCAGGGGCAAACCTTGGCCCGGCTCGCCGAGCAGATTGGCGCGCGGCACAAGGCAGCCGTCAAAGGCGAGCGCCGCGGTCGACGAGGCGCGGTGACCGAGCTTGTCCTCCTTGCGCAGCACGCTGAACCCCGGGGTGTCCTTTTCGAGGTAGAGCGCGGTGATCGCGCCGCGCCCGTCCGGGATATCGCTCCACTTGCCGAACAGCAGGATCAAATCGGCGACATCGCCATTGGTGATGAAAATCTTGCCGCCGTCGATGCGAATGCCGTCGCCCTCAGGCGTGAAGCGGGTGGTCATGTGCGTCGCGTCGGAGCCGGCCTCGGGCTCGGTGATCGCCAGCGCGCAGAGCGCGCCCTCGGCAACGCGCGGCAACAGACGCCGCTTCTGCTCCTCGCTGCCGAAATCGATCAGCGGCTTCGCGGCGTGGAAATTGGTCGCCCAGACGATCCCGGTCGAGGCGCAGGCGGCGGAAATCTCGCGCACGCAGGCGAGGTAGGCGGCGTAGCTCATCCCGGCGCCGCCATATGCCTCGGGCACGAACATCGCGTTGAGGCCGAGCGCGTTGATCGCCTCGACATTGTCCCAGGGGAATTCGGCGGCGCGATCGTAGGCGGCGGCGCGCTGCGCGATCTCATCGCGGGCGAGGGCGCGCACGCTGTCGAGCAGCTGCCGCTCTTCAGGCGATAGCGGCGGCAGCCCGTCGAGCCGGCCGAAGAGGGGAGTCATCTGTCCTTGAACGCCGGTTTCCGCTTCTCGATGAAGGCGGTCATGCCCTCGGTCGCGTCTTCGGTCTGGAAGGCGAGGGTATTGAGGTCGGCTTCGAGTCTGAGGCCTTCGTCGAGGCTCACATCATGGGCGCGGGAGACGGCATCGCGGGCGAGGCCGAGGGCGGGGAGTCCGTAGCCGGTCATCTCGCGCCCATAGGCCTTGCCGGCTTCGACCAGGTCGCCATCGGCCAGACGATGCACCAGGCCGATGCGCTCGGCCTCGTCGGCATAGACCGTGCGGCCGGTCATGACGATTTCGAGCGCGCGGGCCTCGCCGATCAGCCGCGGCAGGCGCTGCGTTCCGCCATATCCGGGGATGAGGCCGAGCTTGATCTCGGGCAGGCCGAGCCGCGCGGTCTTGAGCGCGAGGCGGAAATTGCACGCGAGCGCCAGTTCGAGCCCGCCGCCAAAGGCGTAGCCGTTGATCAGCGCGAAGGAGGGCATCGGCAGCGTCCCGAAGCGCGAGATAATGCGCTGGCCGTTTCGCATGTCGCGCCGCCCCTGCGCGAGCGGGCGCCCCATCAGCTCCTTGATGTCGGCGCCGGCGCAGAAGGCGCGCTCCCCGGCGCCGGTGACCAGGAGGCCGCGGGCATCGCCGGAGGCGACCTCGTCGAGCGCAGCGTCGATCTCGCGCAGGGTGGCGAACGACAGCGCGTTGAGCGCTTCCGGCCGGTCGAGGGTCAGCAGCGCGAATTCGTCCAGATGGGCGAGGCGGACGGTCATCGCATCGATCCGAAGCGCCGCAACCGCAGATTGCCAGGCGAAAATCGAGGCACCTGCATCTGCTGCGAATGAGCAGGCCGGTTTCGCGTTCCGGTTGCGGAGCGAGAGTGCCGGCGGGGGACGAGAGGGCTGTGCGGCATCAACCTTCTCCGGCAATGGCTACCGAAAGATAATGGCCTTTTTCCGGTCATCCTGCGGTCCAACGCACCGGCGTGGGCGCGATGCGGCCCGATTTTGCCCATTCGACCAGCTCGCGCTTCAGGATTTTGCCGCTGGCGGTCAGCGGGTAGGCGTCCATCCGGATGAAATATTCGGGCATGTCGTAGCGCGACAGCCCTTCGGCGTTGAGGTGGGCGAGCATGGCATCGGCCTCGGCGTCTTCGCCCTCGTGATAGATCACCGAGAGGCAGACCTTCTCGCCGAGCCGCTCGTCCAGGACGGCGAAGGCGGCGCACCGCGCCACCGATTTGTGGCGCATCGCCAACTCCTCGATCCGCGCGGGATGGATGTTGTGGCCGCCGCGGATGATGAGGTCCTTCTTGCGGCCGACGATCTCGAGATTGCCGTTCGGGTCGAACCGGCCGAGATCGCCCGACATGAACCAGCCCCCGCGGTTGAACGAGTCCTCGGTGGCCCGCTGGTTGTCGAAATAGCCGAGCGTCAGACAGGCGCCCCGCCCGCCGATCTCGCCGACCTGGCCCGGTGGCGCCTCGATGTCGGGATTTTCCTGGTCCCACAGCTTGATTTCGTAGGCGGCGCAGGCGCGGCCGCAGGTGGCGACGATGGTTTCCGGCGTGTCGCTCGGCAGCGTGTATTGGTGCGAGCTGTTCTCGCTCATGCCGTAGACGTTTTGCGGGGTGATGCCGCGGTCGAGAAAGGCCTGTGCCACCTCGCGCGGGATTACCGAGCCGGCCATGTAGAAGGTCTTCACGTTGCCGAGCCGGTCGAGCCCGCGGCGGCGCATCTCGGCGAGGATGTCCATCGCGTGGGTCGGTACGCCCATCACGTAAGTCGCGCCAGTCTCGACGATCCAGTCGAGCGGCTTCATGCGGGTCGGCTGCGAGTTGACGACCAGCTCCATGCCGGCCGCCAAGGCCTGCGCGATCGCCACGGTGGCGATGTGATGCGAGAGGGGGCTGAGGCTGAGGAGGACGGTGGAGCTGTCGTGATGCCAGTCCTCGACCATCGCGCGGGCGTTGGCGAGCAGCGTGTTGGCCGAATGCATCACCCCCTTCGGCGTCCCGGTCGTGCCCGAGGTGAAGGCGAGGTAGACGACCGTGTCGGGGTTGGTGTCAACGAGCGGCGGGTTCGCGGTCTCGGGGGGTAGCGGTGCGGGAGATGTCGGCCCCTCGCCAAGCCGGTAGACCTTGCGCAGGAAAGGCAGGTCGGCGGCCGCGGCGAAGATGTCGGCGGCCTTCGCGTCGGCGCCGTAGCCGGGCTGCGCGACCAGCGCGGTCGCCTGAGTGCGCTCCAGGAGGCCGACAATCTCGGCCACCGTGTAGTTCTGGTGCAGCGAGGGGTTGCAGACATACCCGTTGCGCGAGCAGGCGAGAAAGACGATCGCCGCCTCGACCCGGTTGGGCAGCCATACCGCGACGCGCTCGCCGCGTTTGAGGCCCGCGGCGTGGAGATCCGCGGCCCACTCGTCCACCGCCGTCAGCAGGCCGAGCCAATTGAGCCGCCAGGTCTTGTCGCGCAGGGCGAATGCTTCCGGCCGCTCGGCCGCGTGCTTCTGCAACAGCGTGTAGAAATTGTCCTCGCGCCACAGACCCGCGGCGTAATAGCGCTGCGCCGCCGCCGGGTCGTGGAGGGTGAGGAGCGTGTTGGTCATAGTTTCAACAGGCGCAACTAAGGTTTTCCACCGGCGACTGGCAGACAGGGCGCGAGGATTCCGGGTTGGGAAAGCGGCGCTACCATGACAAGCTCGGCTCCAGCACCATAGGGAGAGACGCTATGTTACAGGATTTGTTGCCGCAGGCGGAACGGATCGCCGAGAAGCTGAAAGCGCGCAAGGAGACGATCGGCATCGCCGAGTCCTCGACCGCGGGGATGATCTCGGCGGCGCTTCTGGCGATCCCCGGCGCCTCGGCCTATTTCATCGGCGGCGCGGTCGTCTACACGCGCACCTCGCGCGCCGAGCTGCTGCGGGTGACCGATGCCGACCTTACAGGCATCACGCCCTCGACCGAGGTCTACGCGACGCTTTTCGCGCGCAAGATCAAGGAGCGGCTGGGCACGACCTGGACCCTGGGCGAGACCGGCACCGCCGGCCCGACCGGCAGCCGCTACGGCCACAATGCCGGGCATTCCTGCGTCGCCGTGATCGGCCCCAACGGCGAGCGCTCGATCACGATCGAGACCGGCAAGAGCGACCGGGTCGACAATATGCGCACGTTCTCGATCGCCGCGCTCGATCTGCTGGAAAAGGCCCTCGGCTGAGCTCGACAGAAGCCGCTCCGCAAGCGGGGGCAAGAGCGGCGCCAGGGCCGCTCATCATACGTCTACCCGGCCGCGATCGTCCTATCCTGGGCGGCCAACTGGCCGCTGATGAAGCTTGCGATCGGCGAGGTGCCGCCGTTCACCTTCGTGTTGCTGCGCCTCGCCGGCAGCCTCGCCCTGCTGGCGCCGGCGCTGCTCGCGGCCGGGCAGGGCCTGCTGCCGGCCCGCGGCGAGCGGCTGAGCCTGTTCTGGGTCGGCCAGCTCCAGGTCGCCGGGTTTCTCGTCTGCAGCATCATCGGCTTGTCCATCGTTCCCACCGGGCGGGCGATCGTCCTTGCCTATACGATGCCGCTTTGGGCGATACCGATCGGCCGCTTCCTGTGGCCGGAGCCGGTCGGCCGGTCGCAGATCGCCGGCGCGGCGATCGGCTTTCTCGGGCTTGTGCTGTTCATGAACCCCAGCCTCATCGATTGGGGCGATCCGCGGATGGTGGCGGGGAACGCGCTGCTGATCGGCGCCGCGATCCTGTGGGCGCTGGGCTCGTGCCTTTACCGCCAACGGACCTGGCGCTCGCCGTTCTGGGGTGCAGACCTTCTGGCAGCTCGCGGTGAGCCTCGTGCCGGTTGCCGCGATCGTCCTCCTTGTCGTCGGCGCCGGGCCGGTGCGCTGGTCGCCCGGGACAGCCGCGATCCTCGTCTACAACGCCGTCGTCACCACCGCGCTCGGCTATTTTCTGTGGAGCCGGGTGCTGTCGATGATGCCGGCCGCGACGGCAGGCCAGGTGCTGACCTTGACCCCGGTCGGCGGCTTCGCGCTCTCCATCGCGATGTTCGGCGGGGCCGTGACCGGCGACGTTGTCGCCAGCATCGTCCTGATCGTTGCCGGGATCGTCGTGACCTTGCGGCGCTGAAGGTTGATTTCCCGCCGCCGTGCCGCTAGATCACAGCCCGAACGCCGTGTCCCCATCGTCTAGAGGCCTAGGACACCGCCCTTTCACGGCGGTAACAGGGGTTCGAATCCCCTTGGGGACGCCAATTAAATCAACGAATTATGGTGCGAGGGCGGTAGTAAGTGTCCCGTTTGTGTCCTGTCCACGCGCCAGGCCGGATAGGCCGACAATTCCGCTATTCGGGGCCGGCGCAAGCGCCGGAAGCCCGCTCGCTTGAGTCGAGCGCAATCGCGGTGTAAGCACGCGCAATGCACCGTTCGATATCCGCCACGATGGTCACGCTCGGCAGCGCGGTAGCGCTGGCCGGATTGCTGGTCGTCCATGCCGTCGCCGCCCAGGCCGATGATTTGTCCAACCAGCACCGCGCCGACACGGCGCTCCAGCAAAAGCTCGACCTGCTCGACCACGGGTCAGACAAGCCCGATGCGCCGCCCAGCCCCGATGTAGACAAAGGCAGCTTTCCGCGCTCGGTGCGTATTCCCGGCACCAATACCTCGATCCGCGTCTACGGCTCGGCCAGCGAGACGCTGAAATATTCGCGTTAGAGCAGGCCCTCATCCTGATTTACCGCTCGTCCGGCGACAACCCCGCGCGCTGGGCCAGCATTGCAGCGGGAGGCCGGCGGCCAAGGTCGTGAGGATGCGCGCGGCGGGTTGAGGCGGCCTACCGCCGGGGCGATCTATTCGAGAAGCGCCGCCAACTCGCCGAGGCATGGGCGACGTTCTGCGCGATGCCGGTGTCGGCGGGCGAGTTTGTGGCGATCCGTTCGGCGGGTTAGCGCTTCGGTAACTGCCGCGGTCGCATTGTCACGTCGCAATCGGAAGGGATGCGACATGCTGGTGTCCGCAAAATTGCGCGCCGAACTGGGAGCCCAGTGGCGCGCATATGCCGCAAAGCAGAAGCTCGATCCCGACCGGCCTACCCTAGGGGCATTGAGAGCCTTCTACGCGGATCGATCGCCTGCGCTAGGACTGTCGGGCGTCTACTGGAACGACTTTCGCGAAGCACTCGCCCTTGAGGGATACGTGCCAACCGGCACCTCGGCTACCTAAGCCGTCTTGGCGCCGCCGGCCACCGCAAGGACGCCCCCGGCGAGCGTGAGCACCATGCAGACCGCGACAAGCGTACCGCCTAGAACTGCGCCCGCGAGGGCAGACAAGATCAAGAGCATTCCCGGTAGTCGCCCCGCGGCGTTCATGGCAATGGCGGCGAGGATGATCGTCAGGAAGGCAAAGACTAGGCCGCCGACGCCAAGCCAGAGAACCATCTCGGCTTGGTGCGCCTGGAAAGCCTTTCCTATTCCGCCGATCATCAGCGTGACGAGGGCGGCAATGGTTCCGAATATCCCCGCAATCAGGGCAATGATGCCGCCGGCTTTTCTCATGGGACGTTCCCCCTAAGGCTGGCGAGCGTCTCGCCACCTCGCAAAATTCAACGCGCTGAGGATACACGCGGAATGGTTGAGGATTGGTTGACCGACAATCCAGGCCAGCAGGGGACTTCGTTGGCGAGGTAGCCGCTCGGCAGGTTAGGCCGTCCACGCCGGCTCAATCTGATATGTTCGGGGCATCGCTGGCCTGTCCTACCGGATCACGGGCTGGCTGGGAGTACGCCCACTGTTGGCCAATCAGAAGTGATTAGGACACTGCGCACGTTGTAGCCGCGGCCCGCACGGCGCAGGGTAATGAGATAGCCGGGATTTTGATTGGCCTCGGAGCTGGCCTCGTTACGGTCATTGGCGTCACGATCATTTTCAGGAGTGTGAGACGCCTGGTCGGCGGCAAGCGAGTCCAATTACGATATGCTCCAGACCTGGTTGCGCAGCCAGTAGCCGTATCCACAACCCGCGTCGAGCCTCGGTTCTAAAAAAAACGGCCGCCCACCGCGAGGAACGCAATTTGGTCTCTCCTAGCGATCCGCATTGGACTGCATATTTTTCGGCTCTTGGGCCGCTGATAGTCGCGGTGATCGCCGGTGGCTTCGGCGCTTACGTCGTTTGGCGGCAATGGCGAACCGCGCAAAACCGGCTCAAATTCGATCTCTTTGAGAAAAGACACGCGATATATAAATCTGGCCTCGATCTGATAAATGCGTATGTCAGCGGTGGGGGGATAGATAAGGTTATGTTGAGTGAGTATTTCTTTGATATGCAAGATGCACGCTGGTTATTTACCAACGATTTGGCAGTATATCTTGATTCTGAAATATTTAAACCGATAGTCAGGCATGAACGTATATGGGATGCCCTAAAAAGGGCCAGCGACGACAAGGTACCCAAACTAGAATTCGAGCAAGACGCACTCGAAGATAAGATCGAGGCGGCAGTTCGGCTTTATGATTCCAAATTCGAGCCTTTCTTACAACTTAGACACTAACTGCATGGCTCTCCTGATGCAGATATTACTGGCCCAAGTGAGATGGTGGTTCATCGGCGGCATGGCTCTCTTTGGCGCCGATCAGATTAACCGCGCATCCTTCGGCCACTGGCAGCCAACGCTGGGTGCGACACTGGGTAACTTTGGGGAACTATCAGGTTGACGTACCACGGCTGATCGGCTAGGATGCCTCTTAGTTGAGAGGATTTCAGCCATGCCGACCACCAAATTCGATCTTAGCCGCCCGATGTTTCACGATGACAATGCGGCTCGCGAACACCTTGAAGCCGTGCTTTGGCCGCAAGGGCCAGTTTGCCCGCGTTGTGGCGTCATGGGCGACAGGATCACGAAGCTTGCGGGCAAGTCCACGCGGCCGGGCGTCTATAAGTGCAAGGATTGCCGCAAACCGTTCTCCGTCACAGTCGGTACCGTCATGGATCGCTCGCATATCCGGCTATCGAAATGGGTTCTCGCGGCGCACCTGATGTCGGCGAGCAAAAAGGGCATGAGCGCGCTTCAACTGAGCCGCATGATGGGCGTCAGCTACGAGGCGGCATGGTTCCTATTTCATCGGCTTCGCGCCGCTGCGGGCGAACCGTCGCCTGCGCCGATTGGTGGTGAGGGGAAAGTGATCGAGGCTGACGAAACTTACATCGGCGGCAAGGAAGCCAATAAGCACGCCAGCAAGCGACGGCACGCTGGGGGCGGCCCCGTAGGCAAGATGGCGGTATTCTCGTTAGTTGAACGCAATGGCGATACGCGGAGCTTTCACGTCGCCAACGTGACGGCAAAAACGCTGCGCCCGATCATGGTCACGCACGCTTTCCGCAGTTCCTACCTGATGACCGACGAGGCTCTTGTCTATCCATCTGTAGGCCGCGAGTTCTCCGGTCATGGATCGGTCAACCATGGCGCAGGCGAGTATGTGCGGACGGGCAGTTTCCACCATACGAATACGGTTGAAAGCCATTTCGCGCTGTTGAAACGCGGCGTATTTGGCACATTCCACAACGTGAGCGAGGCACATTTGCACCTCTATTTAAACGAGTTCGATTTCCGGGCCAACACTCGTGACCTTACCGATGCAGAACGCGCTAATGCGTTGCTGGCGGGCGCAAAGGGCAAGCGACTTCTCTACCGACAGCCTGACTAAGCCACGGACGGCTAAGCAGCGGGCGCGGGCTTTCCTGCGCTGGCGCGCGAGACGCGAGTCCGAGTAAGCTTCCCCTTCGCGCGTCGGATTTGCTCAGCAAGTTCCTCGCGCGACTGGGGAGGCGTCTTCAAGAGCCGCAACAAAAGCGCATCGCGGCGCTGGTCGTGCTTGCTTCCCTGGTCACTCATGCTGGGGACGATAACATGGCGCATCCTCCACCCGGAAAAATTAAAGCCGCGCTGCGCAGACTGCTAAACCAGCCTGGAGGAGACGGGGACGTAATAGCGTATTTCCAGCAGGTGGGGGCCGCATTTGGAGGGGGCGTAGGAGCGGTAGTTGGCAGAAACGACAGAGGTGCCGCAATCTTACTCTCCACCGACGTCGATAATGCGTTACGGATGGCAATAGAACGGCGTTTGTCACTTAATCCGAATCACAGATCGATGGTGTTTGAAGATGAGTACGCACCGTTACAAGCATTTTCAGCGAAGTGTGTTATGGGGTTTGCGCTAAATATATTTGGTGATGAGACGAGAAAGAATCTCAAGCTGATCAATCTTATCAGAAATGTATTTGCTCATGCTCCGCGTCCTGTGACATTTGTCACGCCAGAGATTGTTGATGCTTGTTCTATACTTATTATACCCACCCCCATCGGAAGAGAAGAAACCCCAGCGGTGGCTGGGTCTTCTGGGAGGGGAACGCTTCAGGCTCGTTTGCGAACGAACTTCAGCGGCACTCCGCTATGTTCCCCACCCGAATAATGTCTGGATTTTTCGAACATGGCCGAAAATATCGCGATGGCCGTATCTTCTGGGTCATCCGCCTCTACTAAATGAAAAAAGATGATATGCCTCGACGCCTGCCTTGATCATCTCTGGGGTGATCTCGATCTCGTCGGTTGAATTTTCCTCGTCGTTCCGTTCCATCTAATCCTCTCTCCCAAATTAAAGAGAGGGAACCATAAAGGCCGCGTTCGCAATGCGAGCCAAAGGTATAGCGCATCTATGGTACGTCAACCTTATAGTTCCCCCATTTGATCGTCACGTCAGCCCGGCCGCGCCAGCGGCAAGCGTTGCATTTGAGGCTGCGCCGTAGGTCGAGTACTCGCCGATGTGGCGCAACGCCGGCCGTCGCCAGCATGGCCGGGCTCAGCAACTCGATATGGCCGCAGGCGCACTCGAACTGGACGAGGTCGCCGGGGTCGAAGTCCGAGCGCTGTCCCTAATGGCGCCGCGTTTGCTTGAACCGCCAGTACGTTTGGGAACGGGAATTTGCTTCATCAGGAGCTCCAAAAGATGGAGGATGGCCCTGCACAGGAGGATCAAACACTCCGCACTCAATAGCGGCGAGGGGATCGGCCATGGACAAGGCAGAAAACGCGGCAAGGGTTCTCTACCACTACCTCATGTTGGCTCGGGCGATCTTCGATGAGAAGCCGTTTGAACCGCCCCTCGATTGGCGGCAGCTCCAGGCCGAGTTGCTAACCGGCGTGCGGTTCTTCGATGGCGTTGAGGTTGCGGATGACTTAGAGCCGCCGATCATTCGCGGTGATATGGAACTCGCGGGTTTCTTTCTCGAGTACATCTGGCGGGGTGGCTACCAAAGGGATGCGTCGCTCAGGCCCCCTTGGCGGCGACGGTCAGTTTCGGAGGATGGCCACTAGCCAAGCAAATTCATCGATACCGACGCGGAGGGCACCCTCGCTGTCGCGGGCATGGCTGCGTTCAGCAACTTGGTCTGGTCGTTTCCGCGTTGGGTTTGGGCGAAGTCCGCGAGCCTAAGATCGCTGAGCCGGACCGGTCCCTGCGAACGTCGTCCGGCCTTAAGCCAGTTCCACGGGCTACACGGTCAGGTTTTGCCGCGCGCACCGGCGCGTTTCAGCCGCCATACGGGCTGCTCGAACAATTAGGCTCTCACGGTTGCCAACGACGCTGACGCTCTCGAAGTTAACGACGCTGACCGTCTCGAAACCAACGTTCGACGATCCCACAAGCAACTCGCTACCCGGCAATTCCACGACCTGAAAGTCTGGATCGTGCCGAGAAATAGTCTTGTCGACACGGTCCTCGGCACTCACTAGCCAAACGGGATCGGTACAGTGTTCAACCGCGCGGGATGGTGCTCTCCTTGCCATTCAATTCTCACTCCCTGGCTGACGCAAAGCGCTGATGTTTGGCACCAAAGGGCCCCATGCGCCGACCGTTAGACGATGCGCAAGGCACCGCCGCGCGATGTTTAAGAAGCTTGCCCAGCCCTATAGCGATGGGTACCGCGACAGTGGCCCAGCAGGCGAAGATAAGCAGAAACACGGCCAAGGTTTTGGCTTATCCCGAACAAATAATCGGAGATTATGCAACTAATCCTCAGGAAGTTCAGGTGGCATGAGCATTGCTCCTGCCGAGGTAGGTTCTTAGAGATTGTGTTGTGGCGCATGGAAACACGATCAAGATCAATCTTCACGCATTACCGGCGCAACAATCGTCATGCGCCGCCGGCAGGAACTCGTCGCCGAGCTGCACGACCGGATGCCCTGTGATCCTGCCGTCCGAAGCGTGGCCAGTGTGGCTCGGCGAGGAGCCAGCCGATACGGAACGGCTTAAGGCGCTGCTAGCGCCCTACCCGGCCGAGGGTATGACCACGTGGCAGGTAGATAAGCGCGTGGGCAACGTCAAGAACAACGACCCTTCACTGGTTGAACCGGTGGCCGGATTGTTATGCTAGCCCGAGGGATCGCCGCACACGACCGGCCACCAGGCGCGAGTTCGTGTCCAAGTTCCACAATCTGTTGCAGCACATGGGGCGGCGCGGCCAGCTCGATAAGGTCGGTAGCGGCCAGGGCGCGCGATGGAGGTTAGAGCCAGACCTGATTTAGGTCTAAAGCTTTGTGGCTACGGTATTGAAAGTCGTTGAGAGATGGCTGCCAATAGTGCTGGCCGCGCTGAAAATGGCGAGCGAAATCAGCGTGCCGATTAGGGCATACTCGATTGCCGTCACGCCATTCTCAGCGTGAAGCAATCCGATGATCAATTTGCGCATCGCTCTAACCGGGGGAACCTGGGGGCCGTTGGGCCAGATTGGCCCCTGTTAGTTAAGTAATTCATAAGAAATGGCGGTCCGCTAAGCCGCATGGCTACGCTGCCGTAGCCGCAGAAATCGACGCTGGGCTGTAGCCATCGCTAGGGTCACGATCCGGTCAACGTGTGACCCGTTTGCTGTGTGATCTTCGCCCCACGCCGTCTCCCGCGCTAGTTGTTTAGTCCCGGCATTTGATGGGTTGGATCAAGGTGAATCGGTCTGGCTGTTTTGTCCATGCCTGACAGATGTGTTCGTAGGGTGTGAGGCCGTTGAGGGTCTTCAGCCGGCGGGCGAAGTTGTAAGCCGCGACGAAATCGGCGAGGTGGCGACG
>Ga0182024_10005606_pt1 | contig 28068 bp, 25 predicted proteins | sample P32metaG_FD_120480 | JGI IMG/M metagenome (GOLD analysis project Ga0182024, IMG submission 120480) | Permafrost microbial communities from Stordalen Mire, Sweden - P3-2 metaG (Illumina Assembly) | ecosystem: Environmental > Terrestrial > Soil > Wetlands > Permafrost | place: Sweden: Stordalen...
GAATTGCGCCAGATCGTGAAGCTGGGTTTCGGTCAGACCTTCGCCCTTTACCGTGACCAGCGCAACCGGAAGACTGGAAGCGTCGAACTTCAGAACCAGGGGCGGAAGAGTCCCCGGAGGCAGGCGCTTTAAATCGGCCAGCGCGAGATTCGACAGTTGCGTCACGTCTGCGTCCGCGTTGGTGCCCGGTTGAAAGACGGCCTTGATGATACTCACACCCAGCAGCGATCGGGACTCGGTGTGGTCCAACCCACTGGCCTGAGTGAAGAATCGCTCCAGAGGGTCGGTAATGTCGGTTTCAATATCCACCGGCGGCATGCCGTTGTAAAACGTGGCCACCACCACCACCGGGATGTTGATGGGCGGAAACAAATCCACCGGCATGCGGGCAATAGCGGTGAGGCCCAGGACCGCCAGCGCCAGGCACAGGACGATGATGAAGTAAGGATTGCGAATGGAGAAGCTAGACATGGGCTGATTTCGTGTCCCGGCTTACTGCTTATCCTGAAACTGCATCACGCTGACAATTTTCGGCGTCACCTGTTGGCCCGCCTTCAATCCGCTGGTGTCCCCGGTCACCACCAATTCGCCCTCCTTCACGCCCGATACGATCTCCACGTCCTCGGGAGTCTCGATGCCGGTGACCACGGGGCGGATCTCGATTTTGTTGGATTGCCCCACTACGTAGACCGTTTTGCTGTCTCCCGCCCGATTGATAGTCTGCACTGGCACCGCTACGGCGCCGTTCTTCTGCTGGAGCCGGATGGTGGCTTCGGCATACATACCCTGTACCAGGCTGTGGTCCGGAGGATTGTACACATCGACTTCGGTGTGCATTGTGCGGGTGTCTTCCTTGACGTCCGTGGAGAACCGCGCCACCTTGCCGGGGAAATTCCGGTTCAGCGCCGATACGTTGACGGCGACCGGGTCGTTCAGGTGAATATATTTCACGTAGGACTCCGGCACTGGAATCACCAGCCGGAACCGGTCGTCTTCCGAGAGCCGCACCAGCGGCATCGCCTGCGTGCTGGAATTCGTGCCGCCCTGCATCAATGTGCCGGAATTCGCGTACCTCTGCGTGACCACGCCGTCGAAGGGCGCGGTGATTTTGGTGTATTCGAACAGGTCCGCATCGCGCTGGCGCTTGGCGACCGCGGCTTCCTTCTGGCTCTCGGCCGCCTCCTGGTTGGCTTTTGCCGCTTCCACGTCAGCCTGCGCGGTCAGGGCCCTTCCCTGCGAGTCGTCGATTTCCTGTTGCGCCACCAATACGGTTCCGGCGGGCGCGCTTTTAGCCACCCCCGCTAAACGATCGTAAGCCAGTTGCAGAACCTTGCTGCGCGCTTGCACGCTGTCGACAACCTTCCCGAGACGTTTCACTTGATCGTCGGCTGCTTTGATGGCCGCGTCGTCGGCCAGCAATTGGTGCTCGAACTCGGGAATCTCCAGCACCGCCATCACCTGGTTCTGCTTAACGTGGGTTCCGTAATCCACGTCGAGCGTTTTTACGAAGCCGGACTCCTTGGCGTAAACATCGGTCTCCTGGTACGGCACCAGCTCCGAGGAGACGGTGAGGTGTTGCTCCAGCGTCTTCCTGACGGCTTTGGCTACGGCCACGGAAACGGAATCGCCGGGCATTGAGGAGTTGGTGGCGCTGACCTTGTTTCCGCCGCCGCACGAGACCATGCTGACCGAAGCCAGGCATACGCCCAGAAGCGGGATCAAGCTGGCGAGCCACCCGCGCTGCGCGGGCGAAGTCCTAGGAAAGTTCATTCAAGTGTCTCCCTGAATATATCTGCCCGGCGGGTCAAGGTCCCTACCGGAAGACCGGTATTTTTCCGCCTATTCAAGGGTAGCGCGGCGGGACTCGCGAGAAAAGATAGCTCGCCGTGAGCCCTCTTAGAACCCGAAGCCAAATTCGAACATCACGTTGGTCCAATGGTCCGTGGTCTTCAACGCGGGTATGTTGCCGACCGCTTGACCATTGGTTGAGGCGACGATAAACAGCACGGTCGTCCCGACGTGAAAGTTATGGTCGCTATCGAGATAGTACTTCACGTTAGCCATGCCATAGCCGCCCCATCCCCCGCGTGAGGTGCAGGAATAGCAGCCCATGGAGTAGCCCGAGCCGCCTGAGGAAGCCGTTTCCGAGTAATGCAGGTAGGCAGTTCCGCCTCCCACCGACACGTCAAAGCGCTTAAACGGCTGCGGGATGTAAATGCGCCCGCCGAGTGGAATCATGTACTCGTGGTCGCCGCCTTGCACGGGCCCAAAATCCGTGATTTCGGCATTCTGGTTGTTGGCCGCTCCGAAGGCGATCTGGAACCCGGCATCCGCCTGGAACCATTGATTGAACCGATAGCCGTAGCCAAAGTCGATGAGCGGAGCCGTAGTGAGATAGCCCGTCGAGTTGCCCGTGGGGATGGCTGCTCCCACGTCGAAGGTCACATTGTTGTGGTGGTAATCCTGAGCAAACCCAACGCTCGATACAAGCAGGCACGTAAGCGCGACTGACTTCGTTCGTCCCATGCGGTCAGTCTAGGGCGGACAAAAGATCCGGTAAATACCTGGGAATTGCTATTTTGAGCAAAATGCCGTTGGTAGTGCCGTCTACCGTCCTTAGGGCGCCCAAATTAGCACGGATCTGGTATGTTCTTCGCTGCCGCCCCCACGTACACTGGTTTCACTCCCCGACTGGCGGGCGCATCTTTCCACTCACACCCACCCTCCGATAATGCGTCCGCCGGTCCCGTGGCTCCGGTGGGGGAGTCCCGCCGGTTAAGGAGCGTTGATGAGACGTGCCGCCATTGGCCTGATCTGCTGGCTGGGAAGCATCGCTGCCCAGGACAAACCCTTTCGCGTGCAAACCAAAATCGTGCAGGTGCCCGTTAGCGTCATGGACAAGTACGGCCGGTATCTGGACGGGCTGGCGGCGAGCGATTTCACCGTGCTCGACAACGGCGTCCCGCAGGAAGTCACCCTGGACGACTTCGATACAGGAATGCCCCCGATCTCACTAGCGATCGCCGTTCAAACCTCCGGAATCTCCACGCCGGCTCTGGCGAGGATACGCCGAATCGGCGCGATGATCCAGCCGCTGGTGATCGGCCCGCGAGGAGCGGCGGCTGTGGTGGCGCTCGGTCGCGAGGTCAAATGGTTGCAGGACTTCACGTCAGATGACGCCGAGATTCAGGATGCGGTGGAGAATCTGAAAGCCGGATCGGCCCTGGCCCAGGCGCGGATGCTGGATGCGATCGCCGCGATCTCGCAGCACATGAAGCAGCGAAAGGGCCGCAAAGTGCTGCTGTTGCTTTCCGAGAGTCGCGACCGGGGAAGCGAGACTAGCTTCCGGCAGGCGCTGGAAGCCGTGGAGCGGCAGGGGATCCAAGTTTTTGGGGCGCATTATTCGGCATATGCGACGACAGGGACGGCCAAACCAAAGGACTTGCCGGACTTCCCGGGACCGCCAACAATTTCAATGAATCCTTCAACGGAGCCGGGCTGCTTTTGCACGGTGGGCATCTCGCCGATGTTCTCCGAACTGGCCCGGCTCGGCAAAACCAACGCGATCCAGACGCTGACGGAGGCGACGGGTGGCTCGGATTATCCGTGGGAGCGGGAACGTGGGATCGACAATGCGATCGAGAAGCTCGGCGTGGAAGTCCACAGCCAATACATTCTGAGCTTTCCGCAGCGTGAGAACGCAACCGGGATGCACAAGATCGACGTTTCGGTGCCGAACCGCGGCGTTCTTCGTATTCGATCGCGGCGCACCTATTGGGCGGATCAGACAAGCGATGCGCATTAGCGTCCCTTTCAGAGCTAGCGGAGCCGCACAGAACAGAGCCGAGATCGCGTCGCGCCTGCCTCTTTCCTCGGTTACGCTGAAAGAGGCGGATATTATGAAGACGCGCGGCGGAAACCTTCGGGACGGGCAGAGAATCAGCAGCCGCTTAGCACTCATCGTGGGACTCGGAAGCCTGCTGGCCATCATGGCGGTGGCCGGGATTGGCGCGTTGCGCGTCCTGGAGAACGTGCGGAGCCGGGACGAGCAGATCCGCCGGCAGTTCCTGTCGCGGAACCACCTCCTCAACGACATCCGATCGGAAGTTTACCTCTCCGGGACACTCGTGCGGGACTATTTGCTGGAGCCCGAACCGGAACGGGCGGAAACGAACCTTTCCCGTCTGGAGGAGATCCGGCGGCAGATGGAGTCCGCGCTCGAATCCTACGGCCGGCAGATCGATCCGGAGGATTACACAGCCTTGCGAACCGAACTGGCGGTCTATTGGGAAACGCTCGCGCCGGTGTTTCAGTTGGACCCGGCCGAGCGCGGCCGCCTGGGCTATCGGTTTCTCACCGACCGGGTATTTCCCCGGCGTGAAAAAATGCTGGAGATGGCGGATCGCATCGCCGAGATCAATGAGCAGCAACTGACGGCGGGCAACGCTCAGGTGGCCGCCTTGCTTTCCGGTTTCCAGAGCCGTCTGGCGGTGACATTGATGGCGGCTCTGGGCTTGGGTCTGGGGATGGCTGCCTTCAGCGTCCATCAGATTCTGAAGTTGGAAGCCCGGGAGCGGGCCCGCTTCGAGGAAGTCGCCGGCGCGCGGGCCCAGCTCGAGGATTTATCGGCCCGGCTGGTGCATGCGCAGGAGTCCGAGCGCCGGGCCCTTTCGCGAGAATTGCACGATGAGGTGGGCCAATCGCTCTCCGCGGTTCTGATCGAGCTGCGCAATCTGTCCTCGGCGATCGGCGTGCGAGCCACAGAGGAGACCCGAGGCCAAGTGGACGTCATCAAGGGCCTGGTGGAGAATACGGTCCGCGTGGTTCGCAATATGGCTTTGCTCCTGCGCCCGTCCATGCTGGACGATCTGGGGCTGGTCCCGGCGTTGCGCTGGCAGGCGCGCGAGGTTTCAAAGAGCAGCGCCATGGATGTGAGCGTCGCGGCCGAGCTTACCTCGGACGATTTCCCCGACGAATACAAGACCTGCATTTATCGCGTGGTCCAGGAGGCGCTGCACAATTGCGCCCGGCATTCTCATGCGCACACGGTGCGGATTCGGATCCAACAGCGGCCCGGCCTGCAAGGGTCCGAGGTCATTACGCTCTCGATTCAGGACGATGGCCTTGGCTTCGACGCCTCGCAGACGAAGGGCTTGGGTCTGCTGGGAATTCAGGAACGGGTGAACCGGCTGGGCGGGGCTTGCCGCGTGCATTCCGAGCCGGGCAAGGGAACCGTACTGGCGGTGGAGCTTCCTTTTGCCGCTGCCGAACGCACCAGCGAGCCTGTGCCCTTATGAGCCAGATCCGCATTCTGCTGGCCGACGACCATATCGTGATGCGCCGCGGCTTGCGTCTCCTGCTGGAGAGCCAACCCGGCTTCAGCGTGGTTGCCGAAGCCTCCGACGGCCGGCAAGCCGTGGAACGGGCCGAAGCCACCCATCCCGACGTCGCAGTGCTGGATATCGCGATGCCGAATTTGAGCGGGATTGAAGCCGCCCAGCGCATCTCGGCTCTATCGCCCGCCATCGCGATCGTGATCCTGAGCATGCATTCGGATGAGGGCTATGTGTTGCGAGCTCTCAAGGCCGGCGCCCGCGGCTATTTGCTCAAGGACGCCGCTGAGGGCGACCTCATCGAAGCCATCCAGGCCGTGAGCCAGGGCAAGACCTTCTTCAGCGCCGAGATCGGCAAAATGCTGGTGGAGGATTACATTCGGGAAATCCGCAGCCGCGGAGTCGAAGACAGCTATGAGCTGCTCACCTCGCGTGAGCGGGAAATCCTTCAATTACTGGTGGAAGGGAATTCGAACAAGGACATTGCCGCTTCGCTGAACGTCAGTCCCCATACTGTTGAAACTCACCGCCGCAATCTTCAAGACAAGCTCAACCTTCACAGCTTCGCGGAGCTGATTCTGTATGCCATCCGCAAACGCATCATTTCCTGAAAGAGCCGGGACGGTTTATTCTTACCCTGACTGCTTAACTGCCATCGCGGTTTCGCTGCGCCAATAAGACAGCGCCAGGTTGACAACTCGCCGGATGTCCTCGGCTCGCAGCGGTTTCGCGAGAATATCGAATCCGCCGATGCGGAACACTTCGCTCCACAAATACTCATCGGCGACCTTGGATACAAGGATCACGATGGGGCGATGCGGCAAAGCGGCAAGACTCCGCACGGCCTGGCGCCACTCGGTATCCGCGAGATCGCGGTCGCACAGAATCACGGGAGCGGTACCCGTGTTCGCGATGGTCCACGCCTCTTCGCAAGAGCTCGTGAACTGGACGTCCCACTGCTCCCGGTCTCCGGCCTCGAGCAACGCGCCGCGGTCTTGATCGTCGGCGCCGGCCACGACGATCGGAACCAGACGCGCCCGTTGACGGGACGGTCGCAATCTCAGCATGTAGGAGAGAAGCTTCGTCACGGATGCATGTCCAAGTAAAGATTACGCCTGCCGGTTCTTCCTCTGGAATACCCCAATGTTGGTATTCCTGGAGGCTTCGTTAGGGTAGAACTTTGCGGCGTTCCGCTACTCCGAAGGGCTCGGTGAAATTACCGGCGAAACAGTATGGAGATGGCGCGCATCCAGAGTTAAGTTAGAACTTATGAGAACCCCGGAAGCGAGATGGGCCGTGATCCTGGCCGGTGGTAGCGGCAAGCGGCTTCAATCTTTGACGCGGAGGATGTTCGGCGAAGGCCGCCCCAAGCAGTTCTGCAAGCTGTTCGGTGACAGGACTTTGCTGGGCCACACGCAAGCCAGGATCGCCAGCGTGATTCCGCCGGAACAGACCATGTACGCAGTGGTGAAAGCGCACGCTCCGTATTACAGGCAGGAGTTAAAGGATGTCGCGCCTTCCCGGGTGCTCGAGCAGCCCGTGGACCGGGGAACCACCGCGGCAATCGCGCATTCGCTGGCGCGGATCGCGGAAATCGACAACGACGCGATTACAGGATTCTTTCCAGCCGATCATCACTTCACGGATGAAGCCGCCTTTACGAGCGCTGTCGATAGGGCCTTCGGCTTGGTCCACAGTTGCGTCGGGAAAATACTGCTGCTGGGCGCGCAACCCGATCGCCCCGAAGTCGAATATGGCTGGATCGAGCCGGGCGCGCAGATCCATGGCGCGAGGGATTCCGTGTTTCGCGTGAATCGCTTTTGGGAGAAGCCGTCCCTTGAGGTTGCACGCCGGCTGCTTGATCGCGGCTGTCTCTGGAATACGTTTGTGATGATCGGGCGAGCCCGGACCTTTCTCGAAATGCTGAGAGAGGCCCTCCCGACCGGTGATTTTTCGAAGCAAGTGCTATCGGCGCTCCCGGACCGTTTGGCGGTTCTACGACTGGACAACGTGGGCTGGAGCGATCTGGGAACGCCGGAGCGGGTGATGGCCGCGGTTGGTGGCCGCGTTGGGAACCAGGCAGCCCAATTCCAAACGACGCCTCTGACCGCCGCCTGATTTACTTCTTTTTGTTGAACTGTTCGAGAATAGTGTCGAGGTGCTTGGCGTCCTTCTCGTTCTCCGTGCAGATGTACTCCATCAGCTCGTAGTTCATCAGCGGCGTCATCTCGGTGACGCTCCACGGCTTGGTGTACATCACCGGATCGGTAATCGTAAACTCCCACTTCAGGGTTCCGTAATCCGGACGTGAATAGCGCTCGGTGACGTGCAGTCGATCGGAGGCGGGATGCCCCGCCAGATCCAGCCAGGTCAATCCATTGAATCCGACCGTATCCACAACCAGCGTGTCGTTATTCTCCCAGTGGCCGATCGAGTCTCCCCACCAGCTCGGGTTGATGTCCTTGGGGTGTTCCTTGCGATCAAGGAAGATTTGGCGGAAGCTGTGCAAGTTGCCCTCGAAAAGAACCACCACGACGCTGGGCGTCTGGATGATCTTGGAAGGATAGGGATCGCGCCGCGGCACGCCGGTGGGCAGGCAGCGAGCCTCGGGATCCTCGACGCCTTCGTTGGCCTGCCGCTCCTTGAACAGCTTCTCGCCGAGCGGCGTGAACGGCACCTGCCCGACCTCGTAGTCTTTCGCGACATCGGAGGTGTAGTTGGCGTAGCCCCACACTCCCGTCAAATCGACCTTTCCGTCCGCCGTTCGAGGCACCGGTCCGGAGGGCCCCATCTTGACCTTGCGGCCCTTGCGCTTGTCCTTGGCAACGGTGCTCTCCGCCGGGAACTGTCCCTTGGCGGGAACAAAGGGCAGAAAGCCGGCCAGCAGCGCAACGGCGGGCAACAAGGCGCCGAGAAGTCTTTTTCGCATCACGTCACATTCTATCTCACCTGCATCCGAGGCGGGAACGAAGAAGAAGCATCTCGACACGGGCCATCCAATATGGTAGACTGTTTCTTTGGATTGGCATGCTTCCCATCATCCAAATCGATCCTCAGGAAGAGATGCCGATTTACAGGCAAGTCTATGATAAAATTAAGTCTGCGATCAATTCTGGCGAACTGACACGGGGCGAGAAGCTCCAGCCAACTAGGGAATTGGCTGGCCTTCTTGGGCTAAATCGGACAACTGTGGCGGCGGCGTACGAGCTGCTGGAGGCCGAAGGGCTGATTCGCGGCCACGTAGGGCGGGGAAGTTTCGTCGAGGGTCCGGCGGCATCGGCCACAAAACCGGATGCCGGCAAACTGGATTGGGAGGCGCTGATTCCGGCCGAAGAGCAGCCTGCCGCGGCCGCGTCCTCTTCGCGCGCCGGTGCGGCGAAGATCAGCTTCGCGTCATCCAGGCCGTCGGAGATGCTATTTCCGCTGGACGAATTCCGCGCCACCTGCCGCGAAGTGATCGACTCTTCCGAAGCCGCGCAGATTCTTCAGCTCGGCCCCGCCGCCGGCTACGGCCCTCTGCGCCGGTATCTGCTTGAAGAAGCGCGTAAGCGTGGGACCGCCGGGCCCGACGACGACATCCTGATCACCAGCGGCTGCCAGCAGGCGTTCGACCTGATGCAGCGCGTGCTGGCCTCGCACGGCGAGACGGTGCTGCTGGAAGACCCGGTCTATCCCGGACTGCGCAACGTATTTCTGCGCGGAGGCGCGCGACTGGTCGGCGTTCCCGTCGGCGATCAGGGCGTGGACATCGACGCGCTCAGCCGCCTGATGGAAAAGGAGCGGCCGCGGCTGGTGGTGCTGACGCCCAATTTCCAGAACCCTACGGGGACCACCATGCCCGAAGCTTCTCGCATGGCTGTGCTGGCGATGGCTCGGCGGGCCGGCGTCGTGGTCGTCGAAAACGATTTGTACGGCGATCTGCGGTATCACGGCGCGGAGATCCCGGCCCTCAAGTGTCTGGATGCTTCCGGCGATACGATTCTGCTTTCCAGTTTCTCCAAGGTCGCGTTCCCGGGTTTGCGCGTCGGCTGGGCCATCGGCCCGCGCCACTTCATCGCTCGGCTTACCGAAGCCAAGGAGTCCTGCGATCTGCACTCGGATCAGCTCTCGCAGGCGGTGCTGCTGCGGTTCGCGCTCTCAGGCCGTCTGGCAGCCCATCGCCAGAAGATGCTGGCCAGCGGGGCGCAGCGCCTGAACGCCTGCCTCCAAGCTTGCGAGAAGTCGCTGCCTCGAGCCCGGCGCTTCACGCGGCCGGAAGGCGGGATGAACATCTGGGTGAAGCTGCCCGGGCCTTTGGATGCAGCCGACATGGCCGCGCGCGCCGAGCGCGAAGGCGTCAGCTTCCTTCCAGGGCGTCACTTTGCCATTTCCAGGCCGCACACGCACGAGTTGCGGTTGAGTTTCGCGGGTCTTGATCCGGAGCAGATTCGCGCCGGAATAACTGTGTTGGGCGGTATTATTCGAAGCGAGTTAAATCGCGCATATAAGGGAAGCGAGGATACACATGTTCTTGTCTGAAGAGTTTCGATTGAAGACCGGGTTGGCGGAGATGCTCAAGGGCGGCGTCATTATGGACGTCACCAACGTGGAACAGGCTAAGATCGCGGAGAAGGCCGGGGCTTGCTCGGTGATGGCGCTGGAGCGAGTTCCCTCCGATATCCGCAGGGACGGCGGCGTGGCTCGCATGGCCTCCATCCGCATTATCCGCGAGATCATGCACACGGTCTCGATTCCGGTGATGGCCAAGGCTCGCATCGGCCACTTCACCGAGGCGCGCATTCTCGAAGCGCTGGGCGTCGATTACATCGACGAGAGCGAAGTGCTCACGCCCGCCGATGAGGAGCACCACATCGACAAGAAGACCTACAAAGTTCCGTTCGTGTGCGGAGCGCGCAATCTGGGCGAGGCACTGCGCCGCATCGCCGAGGGAGCGGCCATGATCCGCACCAAGGGCGAGGCCGGCTCGGGCAACATTGTCGAGGCGGTGCGCCACATTCGCACCATCGTCAAGGAGATGAAGCAGCTCACGGTGCTGGGCAAGGAAGAGCTGGTACACGAGGCCAAGAACCTGGGCGCGCCGCTCGAATTGGTGGAGTGGGTCGCGGAGCATGGCAAGCTCCCCGTGCCGAATTTTTCCGCGGGCGGAATCGCCACCCCCGCCGATGCGGCTTTGGTGATGCAGCTCGGCGCGGAGGCGGTCTTCGTCGGCAGCGGCATCTTCAAGAGCGAAGATCCGGAGCGGCGCGCGCGCGCGATCGTCAAGGCCGCCACGTATTTCAACGATCCCGAGAAGTTGCTCGAAGCCAGCGAAGAATTGGGCGAAGCCATGCCCGGTCTGGATATCGCCAAGCTGCCCGAGGGTGAGCTGATGCAGACGCGGGGCTGGTGAGCGCCATGAAAACTGTTGGCATCCTCGCCTTGCAGGGCGATTTCGAGGCCCATCGCAAGGCCATCGAGCGAGCCGGGGCTCGCGCCGTGGAAGTTCGCACGGCCGAGCAGATGCACGCCTGCGACGGTCTGGTGCTACCCGGCGGCGAAAGCACCACCATGCTGAAGCTGCTGGAGATCGAAGATCTTCTCGAACCGCTGCGCGAGTTCGGGCATAAGAAGCCGGTGTATGGAACCTGTGCGGGGGCGATCCTGCTGGCCCGCGAGGTTTCCCATCCGGCGCAGAGCAGCCTCGACCTGATGGATATCGGGGTCGAGCGCAACGCTTACGGGCGTCAGATCGACAGCCACATCGCGGCGTTGAAGCTGGAGGCCGGACCGGAGCTGGAAGCCGTTTTCATCCGCGCGCCCATTATCCGCCGCGTGGGTGAGGGCGCTCGCGTGCTGGCTCGCCATGAGGGCGATCCCGTATGGGTGGAACAGGGCCGGCACATGGTGACGACGTTTCATCCCGAGCTGACCGACGATGCGCGGGTTCACCGCCACTTCGTCGAGAAGTTGTAGCGGACGGGCGCGAGCGGCCGCGTCACCGAACCATCCCAACAACCTTCACGCACCTCGATTTGCGCCGATCATTTACCCGCTTTGCCGGGTTGGTGCGCGGCGTCCTTTTCGTTTTCCGAGCAGATGTGCTCGAACACATCGGTGTCCGGAAGAAGTTGCTCGACGAAGTTGATCGTGACCGGCTTTGTGAAGGTTTTCGGATCGGTAATCGTTACGGTGACATCCGTATGTCCGAAATCGCGCCGGTGGAAGCGCTCCTCGACGCGCAAGTCCTCGCTGTGCCCGTGGCCGCGTGCGTCCAGCCAACTGAGATCGTTGAATCCCATCGTGTCGACCACCAGCGTGTCTCCGTCCCATTTGCCGACCGAATATCCCAACCAGGCCGGCGAAGGATCGGTAGGATGCCTGCGGCCGTCGGTGAAGATCTGGCGGAAGATGGTCTCCACTTCGTACAGCACCAGGATTTCGCCGGGCGTCTGAATGATCTTAAATGGCTCCGGCAACAGATCGGCGTGGGGCACGCCATCGGGGAGACAGACTTGGCTGGGACCGACGACTCCGGGCTGGCCGTGCTGGCGGAGAATTTCCAGGCCCGCTGGCGTCAGTGGTTCCTCGCCGGGTTTGAAATCGGACAGGATGTCCCTAAAATACTTCGAATTGATGGATTCACCCAATCCGAACAGGCCCCCTGGCGCCCGGGGCTCTCCCTCGACCTGCCAGATTCCCGAAAGGTCGGGCTTACCGTTGACGCGGGGAACCGGCCCCTGCATATTCACTTTGCCATCGGGCGTACGCGGAGCCCCGGGGGTCGGTTGGTTCAGCCACTGGGCTTGCGCGCACAAGCAAGCTCCAACAAACGCTATTCCAATCCAGATATGACCACGCATGCTTTACATTAAACTACAAACGACCGACCCGCACTACTTCCAAGTGACTCGCCCGCACAACGGAGCCTCGCTCGGCGGAGTGCTTGCGAGTTCCTGGCCATTTGGAGGGCCGAGCTGGCCCTGTGCGGGCTTTTAAGTAAGTAAGCGCCGAGGCGCCGTCTGGGACACAACCAGCGTATGCTATTGGGAAGCGTATGTTATTGGGAAGGGCACCGAGGTGCGCGCACATGAAACACGAGGCGCCATGAAGCCGGTGAGAGCTGCGCTGGTAATCGCGTTCTGGTGGAGCTCCGGGACGGCGTTTCCGCAGAACCACACGGCGGCCGCGGGTCCATCTGCTCCATCTCCATCCGGTCTGGCCGCGGCGATAGGCGCCTACTGCGTCCCGTGTCACAACGCCCGGCTCGCGGAAGCCAACCTCGCGCTCGACGCTCTTGATTCCCAGCGGCCGTGGGCCGAGGCGGATACCTGGGAGCGAGTCCTGCGGCAGTTGCGCGCGCGAACCATGCCTCCGACCGATAATCCGCGGCCGGATCCGAAGACCTACGAAGCGTTGGTCTCAGAGCTCGCGTCCGCTCTCGATCGCGGCGAACCCCGGGAAACGCCGTCTGAGCATCAAAGGAGACCGGCTGCGCCGCGGGGCCCGGCGGACTTGGAACTGGCTGCGCGCCTCGCGAACCTGCTCTGGAGCAGCGCTCCGGACGCGGCGCTTCTGGAAGTTGCAAGAAAAGGCCGGCTGCATGATCCCGCGGTTCTCGAAACGCAGGTGCGGCGAATGCTCGCCGACGCCAAGATCGCTGGGCTGGTCAGCGGCTTCTTCGACGACTGGCTGGGGCTGAATCAATTGGCTACGATGCCCGCCGACGCCGCTGCATTTCCGGAATTCGATCCCTCGTTGCGACAGGCGATGCAGCGGGAAACCGAACTGTTCGTGGAGAGCCAACTCCGCGAGAATCGTCCGGCGGTGGAACTCTGGACCGCGAATTACACTTACGTGAACGATCGCCTGGCGCGGCACTACGGAATCCTGAACATCAGCGGGCCTGAGTTTCGCCGCGTCACGCTGGAGGGGATCGAGCGCGCGGGCTTGCTGGGGCAGGGGAGTTTCCTCGCCGCCACCTCGGTGCTTACGCGGCACGCGGCAGTGGACGCGCCTTCCACTTCCCCCGCCGCTCGAGCGAAATGGATTCGGCTGCACTTCCTCGGCGTATTTGCGCCGCATCCGATTGCGAGCATACCGCCGCTCCAGAAGGGCGTTCTGCTGAGCGCACAACTCCGGACGCTGCCGGACCCATCCTGCAACGCGTGCCATTCGAATTTCTTCCCGATGGGTTATGCCCTCGAGAATTTCGATCCGCTGGGCCGGTGGCGCACGGACGCGGAGAATGAACCGATCGATGTTTCGGGAACGCTGGCGGACGGAACGGAGTTTACGGGGCCGGCCGAGCTCCGCCGTGTCCTGCTGGAACGCCGGGACGCCTTCCTCACAACCATCGCCGAGAGACTGCTGGCGTACGCCGTGGCGGGCAAGCCTGGGATCTCCCGGCCCACCCCGGCGGAGCGCATGCCAGCCGTTCGCGCGGTACTGCGGGAAGCGGAGATGAAACACTACACCTGGTCGTCGCTATTCGCCGGGATCGCAGGCAGCGCGCTCTTTCAAGCGGAGTAGATGTTGCCGGGGTGCTCCTGCACGGCCCACGCGCGATTGGCCTGCGCTCCGTGGGCGCCTCGTAGTACCGCGCCAGAGGAGATATGGGAGCGCGCTTGGCAGGGATATTGGAGCGGATTGCGGCGGCACGGCTGTCCGCGGCTGCGGATTTGCCGGCGGCGGTGTCGAGAGTTTGTCCCGCGGCGGTTGGTGGTTGCCGACTACGCAGACAATAGCTTCCCGGCGCCGACGATTCGAGCGGAACCTATTTCTGGCAATTGTAGTTGACACAATAGGGAGGCGTGGACTAGCTGCTGGTTCTGAAGGCGGCGGCTTGGATTCCCGTCAATTCCATTTTCCATCCACACGCTACGGTGCCAGAGCAGCAAAGCCACACCTTTCCGTCGATGACCTTCACCTTGAATAGCCAGCGGTCCTTGCCTGCCTGGTTGCATCGTGGGCAAGGCTCCCAATTTCCAATGTCGCGCATATTCAGGATGCCTTCTTGGCCCCCTTCTTTCGTTCACGAAGCTTCTTCAGGCGGTTCTCTCCCTCAAGTACGCTTCCTTTGAGACCGTGAATAGCTTGCGTATGGCATTGTCCAATGCGCTCCGCTTCCGTGCTGACTGAAATGCCCGGCGCTGGCAGTGGTTTCATGCTCAGTCCGTCATACGCCTGAAAGGGTGCGTTCGTGCTATGATTCCGTCGTGCAACAAAACGAGCCCGGTGGCGGTCCATACCTGACTGGCGTATTTTTCTGCGAGAGAGTCCTTCGCGAGGCGGCAGATGGCGTGATGAGTTTCATTCGGGTTATCGACAAGTGGACAGTCCAGGGTCCTGCTGAATCGATTCAGCCGACGGTGATTCCATTGACACTCGTAGTAATGGGTAAATCGGGCATGCATCGCGGCTCAGGGCAGATCACGCTAACACCGACGACGCCATCAGGAGAAAGGATGCCTCCAATACCCATGGCAGTTGTATTTGAGGGTGACAATGATCGTTCCTTTGCCGCTTCCGGTACCATCGGTTTCCCGATAAAAGAGGCTGGAGCTTATTGGTTTGAACTAGCCCTCGATGGGGTCCCCCTCACGTATACTGCAATTCGGATAGTCTATATGAGAACCTCTCTTGGCCCCACCCCTCCGCAGTCGCAGCCATAACGGTACCTAGGTCGTAGATTGCAATTATATTGGCCTCCTCAAAAAGTAGTGTGGCCAATTGCTGCATCGGGCTCCATTCCGCAGGTGGAAGAACGACGGTGCTGTACCATCTTGGTCCGGTGGCCAGCCACACGTTGCGGAGATTTTCAATGGATGAATTTACATCGTGGAGACCAAATTCGGTGCCACACGACGGACAGATGTTCCAGTCGCGCGGGCCTTCCTCCATTTCGTATCCGCATACTCTACAGAGCTTCTCATTTACCATTGTTTACACCTCGCTTGGAAATATAGGAGATTGTCTGCGTAGTCGTGGCAGCGCCCGGCGTTCCTCATTGCGGCTCGCTGCGCTATCGTAATCGACCCACAGGGAATCGGCTTGAAGAACGTTCGTATCACGCTCTTGTTGTCCACTGCACTGAATGTCTGTGAGGTCGGATCGAATCGGATAATGTCGCCGCGCCTTCGGCGGCACTCATGCACATGGGCCGGTTTCGGATCGCTCCAGAATGCGTCGGCGAGAGTTTGATACTCCATAGTGCTGGCAGATCCAAACTCGCTACCATGATCGCCGAAATGTTGTATCAGTTCCATCGGGCTTCGGAATCCACTTGTATTCGGCACGATCCAAAGGCTGGATCATACCACAATCAGCCCCATTCGGGGGAATCGTCTCGACCTGCTTAAAGCTTTAGATGAGAACGGATGTCCATTAGGTTTCCTTACGCTGTGTACGCTTGAAAGTAAGGCACTTATAAAACCAGCAGGATTGGTGATGACGGGTCACCTAAGGCTTCCGCTTCCCGCGTTTCTGCCGCGTCCGCTCCCGCCCAGTTGCTACACGTCGCATAATCCGGCTGCTTGCCGGTGAGTTGACCGAACGTGAGGCGTTTACCGACGATGCCTTTAACGGCCAAGTCAAACCGCTGGGCATCGGTCAGCTTTCCGTTGATTGAAACGGTAGACCTGCTCATCTTATGGTAGCGGAACAGGTGGAAAAAGCGCGGCATTCACGGAACCAATGTTTCCGTTGAGAGAACCCTACTTCTTCCTCGCGGCTGCGGCGTCCTTGAGGACCTTCAGGTGCGGAAGGTCGTGATCTTCCTCGTGACACGCGGCTTCGAGAAGTTCGAACTTTTCGCGCTTCACCGGAAAGGCGATGGTCCACGGCCGCGTATATACGACCGGATCGGTGACAGTCGCCTCGTAGTTGATCGTGTCGGGATCGGCCGGGGTGAATCGTTCCACCACATGCTCGGCGTAGCTCACAACCTCGCCGCCTTCATTCAGCCAGGTCTTGCCGTTAAAGTTGGCCGTGTCGATAACCAGCGTGTCGCCCTCCCAATGTCCTACGGAATCGCCCTGCCACAAACGCATCGTGTCGGGCAGGTGCGCGCGCCCATCCAGCGGCACAATACGCCATGACACGCGTTCGAACAGAAAGAGCATGTAATCGGATGTCTGAATGATTTCCAACCCCTCCGGGACATACATCGATCGAGGGAAGCCGGCCGGGAAACAGTGAGCGGTCGGATCGTCATAACCGCGCTCGGTCAGGTTCCGGCTGGTCCTTTCCTCCACGGCCCAGGGCTGCATCGGAAGTTTCCCATCGGGCGGATCGACGATCAATTCTGCGGCGGGCGCGCCCCCCCGGCCGCCCGCTCCGCCCCGACCGCCGGCACCGCCTCGGCCTCCGCCGCCGCGGGCGCGTCTTTCCAATCCCTGATTGGCGCCCCTGGCCTTGGATTCATAGAAGCCCTGGAAGTCCGGCTTGCCGTCGGGCGTCCGGCGAAGGTTCGCCACGGCTTGCGGCGGGGCCGGGGGCACACGTGAAGAGGCAGCCATTGTCACAGGCGGCGCGGTTGCGCTGCCGGGATACCACGTTCGCTCCTCACGCGTGAACGCGCCGCTCACCTCTTCGAGTTCAGATTCACAGGAGTACTCGAAAAGCCTGTCGCGATCCGTTCGCCGGTGCAAGGCAATGTTGATGGTCCAAGGCTTGGTGAAAACTTTCGAGTCCTCGATGGTCGCTTCGTACTGAATGGTGTCGTGGCCGGTCATGCGGTATCGCTCCACTACATGGAGCGCGTCGCTGTGAAAGTCCCCCGCCATGTCGAACCATGTCTTGTCGTTGATATCGCTGACGTCCACAACCAGGGTGTCGCCCTCCCAATGGCCCCGCGAATCGCCCATCCAGAAGTCGCTGCCGGCGATGTGAGGAGTGCCGTCGGTGTGAATCAGGCGGTAGTCCAACTCCCATTCGAAAGCCATCGCGATGGCCTTCGGCGTCTGGAAAATCTGAAATGGAAAGTCCAGATACATGACCCGGGGGACGCCCGGCATGTAGCATTTCGAGAGCGGATCGGCCGTCTGCCGATTCTGAAAGTTCTCGGCCTTCTGCTTGGCGGCCCATGGCTGATAGGGGATTTCATTGCCGGCGACAACCGACCGGCCGGCCAGCATGTTGAGGCTTGCCGCGTGATCCTGAAGATCGGCCGCCGCGGTGCTGGACGCCTGCCAGATGCCTTCGAGGTCCGGCTTGCCGTCGGCCGTGCGCGGCATAAGCTGCTGGCGGGGAGCAGGCGTGCCCTGCGGAGCGGCAACGAGCGCGGTCGACAGGACCAGTGCAGTGATCGTGGCGAGACGGTGAGCGTGCATATGAAAGCTGCCTCCTGTGGCGCTTGGCGAAAATTCCTGGAATCGTTGTCCACTGCCCGGTGGAGGCACTACTTGTCCACTGCCCGGTGGAGACCCTACGACCAACAGTATATCAACCAGCAACCGGTCGCCGCTTCTTCAACAATTTCAAATTTTCGTTAGTCGACTAAGGAGCGCGGCCTAGAAAACCCATTTCGCCAGGGCGCATTTTGGCTGCCTTGCCTCTTGGTCAGGAGATCGAAAAACATCAAGACGCAGAGTCTTACTCATGCCTGAGCTATTGAAGCCGCCGGTGGTTCCTTCGGCGATCTTGAACTTCTTTGCTAGCCAACCGGATTTTGCCGCGGTGGCCGGCGACATCAGTGAAGAGTTCCAGCAGCGCGCACAGCGATCCGGCGCGCAATCGGCGAAGCTCTGGTATTGGCGGCAGGCCTTCCGCAACGCGGGGGCTCTGACCGCGCGGGAGGTGTTGCGGACGCCGGGCCGGACTTTGATCGTCGCATTTCGCTGCCTTCTTGCCGTGAACGCGGCGACAGCCTTGTATATCGCCATGGGCGTGTACCTCTTTCCTTTTCGGCCTTTCTGGAACCCCTGGGAATCCTTGCCTGACCAGAGCCCGATCAACGCCTTTCTTCTGCTGCAATTCACTGCATCTCTGGCCCTGGGATGGATCGGCGGCAGATTGCTCCCTGGCCGCGAATCGGCGCTCGCGCCGATGTACACTCTGGTCTCGGCGTGCGTGGCCCGGATCGGGATAGCGATATCGACACGGTATGTTTCGATATCGTCGGCATCTTTCCTTCATGGCCTTCCTGCCTTCATGGCCTTCCTGAGTCTCTGCGGGCGTTTCTGATTTGGGAAATCGCATTTCGCTTGGGCGCGTTTGGGTTGGGTTGCCTGTGGATCAGGCGATCGAGGACAATTAATTCGATGCACGCGGCATGATCTACTTCAAAAGCACTTTGGTTGGCCTTGCGGCGGCGGTCCTTGCGGCGGCGGTCCTTGCGCTGGCGTTACCGATCGCCGCGACCATCCTCATCAGTTTGAAAAGCGAGAAGTCCTCTGGTCTCGGCGCAGTAGCGGGTGGAGTTGACTTCAACTCAGACTGGGTTTCTGGGATCGGAATCCTGTTTGTCGGCGTCATCGTATTCGCCTCAGGTTTTACTTGGCAGTTCCGCAGGTCGTTAAGAAGGGCCTCTCCGCGCTAGGACCGTCGCCAGCGCTGCGAGAGCCTGCTCGCAATCCGCGCGCGAGACGTCCAGGTGCGTCACCATCCTGATCCGCGTTCCGCCGACGCCTCCCAGCAGTACGCCCCGCTCCTCGGCCGCGGCCTCGAATGCATCGGGCGCGATACCCGACGCTCCTATGTCGAAGATGACGATGTTGGTTACGACCTTAGCGGGATCGATGGAAACGCCGGGCAGCGTTGCCAAGCCCTCGGCAAGGAGTCTTGCGTTGGCGTGATCCTCGCCCAGGCGTGCGGGCATCTGCTCCAGAGCGATCAAACCCGCCGCGGCCAGCACGCCGGCTTGGCGCATGCCTCCGCCCAGGCGCTTGCGGTACAGACGGCCCCGCGCAATGGCACCGGAAGTCCCGGCGAGCATCGAGCCCACCGGCGCCGCCAGTCCCTTGGACAAACAAAACATCACCGTATCGACCTTGGCTGCGATTCGGGCCGCCGTCAACCCGGAAGCGGCCACGGCGTTAAAGATGCGCGCTCCGTCCATGTGAACTCGCAGGCCCAAAGCGTGTGCGCGATCGCAGATGTCGTCAAGCGTCTCGACCGGATAGAGCGTCCCTCCGCCCATGTTGTGCGGATGCTCCAGATGGATCAGCGAGCCCGGCGCGTTGTGCGGACTCGCCCGGCGCAGCACCGGCTCGATCGTGCGCCAAGTCAAAATCCCGTCCGTCGTGGGAACAGTACGCACCAGGCACCCGGAGAACCACGCGGTCATGGAGAGCTCCCAATCCAGAATGTGGGCGCGATCGTCGCACACCACTTCCTCGCCGTGATGCGTGTTGACCTTGATGCCGATGGTGTTGCCCATGGTGCCGGTGGGCACAAATAGCGCGGCCTCTTTGCCGAGGATTTCCGCGGCTCGCCGCTCCAGCCGGTTGACGGTGGGATCTTCGCCGTAGACGTCGTCGCCGACCTCGGCTTCGGCCATGGCCCGGCGCATGGCCGCGGTGGGCTTGGTGACGGTGTCGCTGCGGAGATCTATCATAAAAACTCGTTTAAATAAACTCGTTCAAATAAACTCGGCGAAGACTTCGTTCGAGAGCAGCACGCCGCGCGGCGTCAATCGCAGCCGTTGCCCGTCGATTTCAATGAGGCCTTGGCGCGCGAACTCCTCCACCGCGGGAGCGAATGGCGACCAATCCGCTTCCACACCTTCGTTCAAGCGCAGCCCCAGGAAGAAGCGCTCGCCCGGATCGGCGGCGGTGCGTTCGACCACAGGAGACGCACCGCGCTCGATGAGCGCGACATAGTCGCCTGCGCTCTCGGCGTTCTGCCATCGGGCTCCTCGATCAATCCGGCCATCGAAGGAGTGGGCGTCCGCGCCGAAGCCCAGATACGGTTCTCTGCGCCAGTATTTGAGGTTGTGCCGCGACTCGAAACCTGCGCGGGCGAAGTTGGAAATCTCATAGCGAGGAATGCCCAGCGAGGCGAGGCGCTCCACCGCGATCTCGTAGAAATCGGCGATCGCGTCGTCCGGAGGAACGTCGCTCGCGCCATAGCGCTTCCCCAACGCCAGCACCTCCGCGCCGAGCCGGCTGTCCTGGTCCACCTCCAGCATGTAGACCGAGACGTGCGGGGGCTCGAGCTTTGCGATCCAGTCGAGCGATGCGGCCCAGGAATCGTGCGTCTGGCCGGGAAGGCCCGCGATCAGGTCGATATTGACGTTCCCCAGGCCTGCCGCGCGCAGAGTGGCGATTTCGCCGGCAACGATTTCCGCGGTGTGCCTGCGGCCGGTGCGGGCCAGCTCGCGCTGGATGAAAGATTGCACGCCCAGGCTGACACGGTTGATGCCTGCGTCGCGCCAAATTTCGGCCTTCGCCGTTGTAATCGAACCGGGCGCGGCTTCGATGGTGGCCTCGGGCCATTTTTCGTCAGGGGGGTTGCCCGGAATCAATGCAAGAAGCCCGGCGAGATCGCGAGGATCGATCAGGCTGGGCGTGCCTCCGCCGAGATAGACGGTCTCGGGTTGCCACGGCCATTGCATGGCTTCCAGTTCGGCGCGGAGCGCGCCGATATACTTCGGTTCCAGATCGCGCGGCTGCACGCCGGAGGCGAAGTTGCAATACGAACACTTCTGCGCGCAGAACGGATAGGAGAGATACACTCCAGCCATGCTAGTTTACCCCACGCGTCACAGGCTCACGGTTTCGCCCAACTGCCGGCCGATGGCTTCGCCGATCATTTCCACCAGGGTTTGTTGGGAGGGGGCCAGGACGAAGGTTCCGCGCGCGTCCTCCCAATCCAGCTTGAAGCTCTTGGAGTGGGCCGAAACCCAGATCTGGCCGACTGGGGAGTTGGGGCTGACAACGAATTTGGCGGGCGGCTCCTCGAATTCGATGGCTAGCGCTCCGGAGTTGAAATCGGCTTCGAAGGGGTAGCGGTCCGAGGCGGCGGAGAGCCGGCGGTACAAGTCGCCGAGGGCCGCGTCGGCGCGATCGCGGAAAAGCTGGGCGTCCATAGCCATAGGCATGCCACCTTTAGTGTAAACCGTTATAGAATAAAGTCGTCTTGAAAAACGTGGTGGAGCAAATGGCGACCCCTCTGGTTAGCACCCGCGCGAGAGTGGGTGCGGCCGGGGGATCGGTGCCCGATTTCGGCGCCTGGATGGTTGCCGAGCAGAGGCGCGTCTTCGCTTTGTGCCACCGGCTGTTGCAGGATCCGGATGAAGCGGATTCGGCCACACAGGATTCGTTTTTGAAGGCGTATCAAGCCATGCGCAAGGAGGACGCCCGGGAGCTGGACGACCCGGCGCGGTGGATCACGCGCATCGCGGTGAACTCCTGCCTGGACCGGCTGCGCTCGCGCAAGTGGCAGTTCTGGCGCAAGCGGCCGAAGCTGTCGCAGAACGAGGGAGTCACCCTGGCGCTGATTCGATCGTCGGCGCCGGAGGCGGAAGACCGTTATTTCGCGGCCCAGATTTCTTCGCGGCTTAACACCGCGCTGGACCGGCTTTCGGCACGGCAACGGGCCGTGTTCACGCTACGGCACTACGACGATCTGAGCCTGGATGAGATTGGGGAGTTGCTGGGCCTGGATGTCGGGACGGTGAAGGCGCACATGTTTCGCGCCGTTTCCAAGTTGCGCGGGGAACTGCGCGACCTGTACGAGGGATCGAGATGAAGCAGCATCTGAGCCATCTAAGCCATCACTTAAGCGATGACGAATTGCTCGACCGGATGTATGGTCTGGGCGAGAGCGGCATCCCGCATCTGCGGGAGTGCGCGGAGTGCTCCAGCCGTTTCCAGGCGCTGGAGCGAAGGCGGGCTGAGGTCGTCGCAGCGTCTTCCACGGCGAACGAGGCCGTCTGGAACGAGCTTTTCCCGGCCCAGCGCCGCGCCATTTATTCCCGGCTGGGTCAGGCTCCGGCGGCTCGCCTGCACTGGGCCCCGGCGGCGCTGGCGGTCGCATTTCTGCTGGTCACGGGGGTGTTTCTGGCGCGTCCGCATGCGGAGAATCGCGTACGGACGCCCGACGCAGCCTCTGGCGTAGAGCTGAACGAAGAGCGGTTGTTCTCGGATTTGTATTCGATGGAGCAATCCGTGGAGCCTCGCGCCGCGGCTCCCATTCACGCGTTGTTCGAGGCGTCCGCCGGAGACGCAGAGCAGTAGGAGTTCGCAATGCAGAAGTTTGGAATCCTGAAGATCGCGATTCCGGTTGTGGCCCTGGCCGGCGCGCTGTTGGCGCAGCGGCCTCCCATGGCGACCCAATACTGGTGGGAGAACAAGGTCGCGGTCACCAGTCTCGACCTCTCCGAGGCGCAGACCAAGCAATTGAGTTCCATTCAAGCCGCTTACGTGAGCCGGCTGATGGATCTGCGCGCGCAGGTGAACAAGGCCGAAAGCAATCTGGAGGATGTGTTCAAGCAAGCTCCCTCCGAAGACTTGAAGGCGGAGTCGGCCATCGACCAATATGCCAACGCGCGCGACAATCTCACGCGGGAGTTGTCGCGGTTGAGCTTGAAGATGCGCAACGTGCTGACGGCGGATCAATGGCAGGAGCTGCTGAACCGCCAGAGCGGCCGCGCTCCGCGGCCGGGGCTGGGACGCGGCCGCCGCGGGTCCGCTCCCACCGGCTCCGCCCCGAGCAAAGTCGCTCCGGCGCCTTCACAAAAGTAGAGCGGCCGAGCCCGCGAGGCTTTCCCGAGATGTGGTATCCATGATGTAGATCTGCATCATCGCACAGGGCGCGGTAGCCAAGTGGTAAGGCAGAGGTCTGCAAAACCTTTATTCGTCGGTTCGACTCCGATCCGCGCCTCCAAGTTTCTCGTTGATCTCGGTTAGGCCGATGCCGCGCTTTCCTGCCTTTCAGGGCAACCGAACAGCCCGGCTCGGCCGGCGATAGCCCACCTCGCCATGTTCCAGGCGAAACTAGGAAGGTGAACACAGATTCCAGACGGGTATTTGCGCGCCGGCGGCCACAACCGCGCGCGCTCATGCTGGTTGCGCTCATTTTGCTCGCCGGTGTGTTGCGCGGCCAGACGCCTGCTCCGGCAGCAAACGATCCCCTGGGGCGGACCACGCCGCAGGAGGCCGTCTTTCAGTTTCTGGAAACCTGCCACGCGCACGATTACTCCAAGGCGGCTCACTACCTGGATCTGAGCCGCATGCCGGCCGCCGACAGGGTCAAGCAAGGTCCGGCACTCGCGGCCCAGCTCGAAGACCTGCTCGACGACACTCCGTTCGATATCACCATGCTCAGCCGCGATCCGGCAGGAGATTCCTCGGACGGCCTTCCCGAGGCCCGCGAGCATCTGGACACGTTCCAGGTGGATGGGCGGAACTTGGAATTGCAACTGGAGCGCGTCGAACTGAGGCCCGGATACAAGGTCTGGCTGGTTGCCTCCGACAGCCTTCCGCTGATTCCAACAGCGCACCAACTTGTGGAGGAAACGCCGTTCGAGAAAAAGCTTCCCCAGTTCCTGGTGACGTTTGAGATCCTCGACACGCCGGTGTGGCGTTGGATCGCGCTGATCCTCATGGCGATGGCGCTGGCGGTGGTGACGCGGTTTCTGGGATGGGGGCTGGTAGCGGCAGTGAGGCCTCTCCTGGAGGCGCCGGCGCTGCGAGGCCCGCTGCGCCTGTTGCTGGCCGCAGCGGGATTTCGGGCCGCGCTAGAACTCGCCCCGCCCGCTACCTTGTCGCGGGTATTCATCGAGCGCGCACTGGCGATGATGTTCGCCGTGGGCCTGGCGTGGGCGGGCGCCACGGTGGTGGATCTGTTGGCCGAGCGCTGGAGCCTCCATCTCGATCCGCGAGCGCATGGCGTGAGTTATTCCGTGCTTCCCCTGGGCCGGCAGGTCCTCAAGCTCTCGCTGTTCCTGTTCGCCATTCTCGGCGTCCTCAGCGCGTGGGGGTACAACACCACCACTATTCTGGCGGGGCTCGGCGTGGGCGGACTGGCCGTCGCTCTGGCGGCACAGAAGACCATCGAGAACCTCTTCGGCGGCGTCTCCGTGATCGGCGACCGCCCCGTCCTGGTGGGCGACGTTTGCCGCTTCGGAAGCGAGACCGGCACGGTCATGCACATCGGCCTGCGATCCACCCGCATCCGCACCGCCGAGCGCACCATCATCAGCATCCCCAACAGTCAGTTCTCTTCCATGGCGCTCGAGAATATCTCGAGCCGCGACAAAATCCTGTTTCACCAGACCCTCAACCTGCGCCGCGATACGACATCGGACCAACTCCTCGCAGTACTCTCTTCGGTGGGCGAGATTCTGAAGGCCCATCCAAAGGTGGAGACCGGCAGCCTTCCCGTCCGTTTCATCGGCGTAGGACCGTATTCGCTGGATGTGGAGGTGGCCGCGTACATCAACACCGCCGATTCCGACGAATTTCTCACGCTCCAGCAGGAACTTCTCCTGCGGATGTTGCAGGCGGTGGAAAAAGCGGGGGCCTCGCTGGCGGTGCCGCTGCAGGAGAGCTTCAAATTGCAGCGGGCCCAGGAGGGGTGATCCTTCCGCTCAAAGCCCGTCTCCGTGACGTGGATCTTCCCCGATGTCCATGGGCGGCTATCGCTGAAGACCGTCAGCGGTGATCCATATTCAGCACCGACGATCTCCGCCGAATCGATCAGCATCGCAGAATTACGCGGATGCCAAGATCGAGGTCATCGAGGAGATTCTGGCACGAGCCCGCGCCGATCGGAAATGAATGAAGCCGGCAACGCTAGCCCGGCGGGCGGCGTCCCAAAGACCAGTATCCTAATCTTAGGGGGAGAGGTTTCCACGTTGAAAAGCTTGCGCTGGGCGGCTCTGGTTTTGATTGCCGGCATGTTGGGATGGGGGCAGGCGGTTTCCACTTCTCAGATCAAAGGCACGGTGGTGGACCAAACCGGACTGGCGATTCCTGGAGCCGAAGTTAAACTCACGCAGACCGACACGGGCCTGGCGCGCACCACCACGACCAATGTGGAGGGAGCCTACCTGCTTCCAGACCTTCCCGTGGGGCCGTATCAACTGGAGGTCTCCAAGCAGGGTTTCAGTCAATACGTTCAGACTGGAATTACCTTGCAGGTGGCCACCAATCCGACCATCGAGGTCTTTCTGGAGGTCGGCCAGGAGACCAACCTGGTGGAGGTGGACGCCAACGCGTCCATGGTGGAGACCCAGAGCAGCGGAGTGGGCCAGGTGATCGATTCGCAGAGGATCGTGGATCTGCCGCTGATCGGGCGCCAGGTATCGGACCTGATCGTGCTGGCCGGCGCCGCCACCGCGGGCAGCGATCCCAATCAGCTTTCCAGCCGCAATTATCCCAAAATCGAATCTTACTCGGTGGCGGGCGGGCTGGCGACGGGCACCACCTATATGCTGGACGGGTCGATGCACAACGACGTGTACACCAACGCCAACCTGCCCCTGCCGTTTCCCGACGCGCTGCTGGAGTTCAAGGTAGAGACCGGCGCCTTGCAGGCGCAGTACGGGATGCATTCGGGCGCGGCGGTCAACGCAGTGACCAAGTCCGGCGGCAACGAATATCACGGCGGCGCGTTCGAGTTCGTGCGCAACTACCTGTTCAACGCCCGCCAACTCTTTTCCACGACTCCCGACACGCTCAATCGCAATCAGTTCGGAGGAATGCTGGGCGGTCCGATCCAAACCGACAAGCTGTTCTTCTTTGCCGCCTATCAGCAAACCGACACACGGCAGAGCCCCAATGCGACCGTCACGTACGTTCCCACCAGCGCCGAGATAGTCGGGAACTTCAGCGCGGTGACTTCGACGGCCTGTCAGGAAACCGCGATCAAGCTGCGGGATCCGCTGGGCAACAACCAATTCTTTCTCAACAACCAGATCCCCATGAATCGGCTCTCGCAGCAGGCTGTGGCCATCGCCAATCTGCTTCCGGCCCCGCAGGACCAGCAGTGCGGCAGGACCACCTATGGAGCCCAGGTGAAGGACGACGAGCACTTCGGCGTGGCCAAAGTGGATTACTCGCTGAGCCCAGCCCATACCATCTTTGCCCGGTACCTGGGCACGCAGGACGCCCAACCGGCGCCGTTTAGCCTGAGCCACAATCCGCTGGCGACGCTGTCGGCCGGTTACGACGACTTCGACCAGTCCTTCACCGTTGGCGACACGTATCTGATCAAAGGCTCCATGGTGAACAACTTTCGCGTGACCGTGGACCGCACCGCGATCGCGCGGGTGGCGCCGTCGTTCTTCGGGCCGCAGTCGGTGGGGATCGACATGTATAGCTACCTTCCGAACTTCACCAGCCTGTCGCTGCCCGCGCCGTATTTCTCGATCGGGAGCTCCACTGCTTCCAGCGCCAGCTACAGAACCACTACGCTGCAAAGCAGCGAAGACTACGGTTTCGTTCACGGCAATCACCAGTTGGCTTTCGGCGCGAACTTGTCGCATTGGAATTCGAACACGTATGCCAACGCGCTGTCGATGGGATTGTTGTCGTTCACCGGGCAAGGATACACCGGATTCGCGCTGGCCGATTTCTTCACCGGGAATCTTTCCGGGCTGACCGAGGCGGCGCCCAACACGCTGTTTGTTCGCGATTGGTACTTCGGCTTGTACGCACAGGACGCGTGGAAGATGAAGCCGGGGCTCACGGTGACCTACGGCGTTCGCTGGGAACCGTTCTTCCCCATGACCTTCGCCAACGGCGATGTCTACCACTTCGACGAAGCCGCGTTCCTGGCTGGGACGCGCACCACGCAATTCGCGAACGCCCCTCCGGGGCTGTTTTATCCGGGCGATCCGGGTTTTCCGGACAAGGCCGGATTGAACGCTCAATGGAACCAGTTCGCGCCGCGAATCGGCATGGTGTACGATCCCCAGGCGAATGGACGCATGTCCATTCGGGCCTCTTACGGGATTTTCTACGACACCATTCCGGCGCAGTACAATCTGAACACGGAAACCGCGCCGCCGTGGGGCAATCGGACTACTTTAATCGATCCGCCGGGGGGTCTGGCGAATCCGTTCGGCGGCGTCACGGGCGGCAATCCGTTCCCGCTGACGTTCAACGCATCCGCGCCGTTTTCGCAATACGGGACCTTCAACACCTACAACTACAACACGCACATGACCTACGTCGAGCAGTGGAACGTGAGCGTGGAGCGGCAGATCGGCAACAACTGGCTGCTGCGGGCGGGCTACCTGGGCAACGAGATGGTCCACCTGCTGGGCGCGCGCGAGTTGAATCCGGCGATCTATATGGGCACGGGTCAATGTACGCTGGGCGGGACCACCTATAGCGTCTGCTCCACGTTGGCCAATACCAACCAGCGGCGCTTGTTCAGCACTCTTAGTCCCACCAACGGGAAGTATTTCGGGTTCGTGGATACCTGGGACGACGGCGGCACCGGCAGCTACGACGGCCTGCTGCTGGCGGCGCAGAAGCGCCTCGGCAGGGGCGTGACCATGAGCGCGAACTACACCTGGTCGCACTGCATCAGCGATCCGGTCAACACGCTGCCCAACGCCGGAACGGGCGGAAGCCAGGTGTACATCTTTCCGGGCCGCACCGCCGACCGGGGCAACTGCAATACTTCCGGCGACGACCGGCGTCACGTCGCCAACTTGACCGCAGTGGCCGAGGTTCCCAAATTCACGAATCGGTGGATGACCAGGATCGCGAGCGGGTGGAGGGGCTCGGCGACGGCCACGCTGCAATCGGGCAGCTTCTTCACCGTCACAACCGGCCAGGACAACGCCTTGACGGGAGTGGGC
>Ga0182024_10005607_pt1 | contig 28063 bp, 22 predicted proteins | sample P32metaG_FD_120480 | JGI IMG/M metagenome (GOLD analysis project Ga0182024, IMG submission 120480) | Permafrost microbial communities from Stordalen Mire, Sweden - P3-2 metaG (Illumina Assembly) | ecosystem: Environmental > Terrestrial > Soil > Wetlands > Permafrost | place: Sweden: Stordalen...
CACGCAAAAGATCTGGACCCATTGTGGATGGGCGACTCCGTCGCTAAGTGGGATGGCGACACTTTGGTGGTGGATACGGTCGGGTTCAACGATAAGACCTGGTTGAACGGGCAGGGACTGCCTCATAGCGATCAGTTACATGTCACCGAACGTTATCAACGGCCGGATTTGGGGCACCTGAGCGTCGATATCACTCTGGACGACCCAAAGGCTTTTACCAAGCCGCATACGTTTAACCGCACCTACTCCCTTCTTACGGACTGGGAAATCCACGAATATGTATGCAATGAGTTCAACATCGACGCGGACCATCTCGTCGGCAAGTAGGGCTTGACCACCGTGGGGTCGGTTGTCAAGATGCAAATTCGCCGCCGGCTGATCGCGAGTTGCATCGTGGTCGCATCGTTCGGATCGATTTCGGCCTGGTCGCAAACGGATGCTGTCTACGAAGGCGCGCGCCTGATCGCCGGCGACGCCACCGCGCCGATTGAGAACGGAGCCTTCGTCGTCCGCAATGGGCACATCACCGCGATTGGCCGGAAAGGTTCCATCAAAGTTCCCGCGGGGGCAACTCGCGTCGATCTGACCGGCAAGACGGTCATGCCCTCGCTGAATAACGTGCATATCCATATCGGATACGAAGGATTTGTGAGTTGGAGCGTTGAGAACCACTCGGCTGAAAATGTGCTGGACCATCTCGAACGCGAGGCGTTTTACGGGGTGGGTACGGCCATGGCAATGGGCGACCAACCGGTCGGGTTCGCGATCCAATTCCAGCAGGACCAACTGGCCGGGAAGTTTCCACCGGCCACGAGATTTTTCTTCGCCGCGGGCATGGCGCCGCCGGGAGGTGGTCCGGATTCGCTGTTGATCCAGGGAACAACTCCGTTGCACGCCGTGTATGAAATCTCAACCGTGGACGAAGCTACTGCAGCTGTCCGCAAAATTGCCGCAATGAAAATCCGGGAACTCAAATTCTGGGTGGACAATCGGGACAACACCCGAGGGAGCATGAAGAAAATGCCTCCCGAAGTTTACTCCGCGCTCATCGCGGAAGGGCACAAGCACGGCATGATCGTCCATGCTCATGCGACCAACCTGCAGGATCAGAAGGGCGTGGTGAGGGCCGGAGTCGACGTGCTCGTGCACACGCTCGCAGCCGAGAAGGTCGACGATGAGTTCCTCGCGATTCTTAAGGAAAAGCGGCCGTACTGGGCGCCGGTGATGGGTCTTGGGGACCGCTCCGAGCTTTGCGACGGAAGCAATCCGTTCATCGAACAGGTGTTGCCGGACAGCGTGATCGCCGATATCAAAGCGGGCAAGACCTGGCTGCCGTCGAGCCCCTGTTCCGAGTCGGCCAATGCTCAGTTTGCCCGGCGCGAGGAGAACCTGAAATACAACTTTCCCAAGTACCTTTCAGCCGGGGCGCGAATTGTGCTCGGCACCGATGCGGGGGTTTCCGCTAAATATTCCTACGGCTTCGCCGAGCATCATGAACTCGGAATGTATGTGAGGCTGGGGATGACACCGGCGGATGCGATCATCGCTTCCACATCCAGGCCCACGGAAGTCCTGCTGATCAACGATACGGGGACGCTTGCCAAAGGCAAACGAGCCGACTTCATTGTGCTCAACGCGAATCCGCTGGAGAACATTCGCAACACCCGTCAGATCGATAGTGTCTATCTGTATGGAACCAGGCTCGACCGGAACGCGCTCCAGACGAAATTTAAACAGGCGGTTGTGGATCGAGACGCCACACAAGCCAAACATAAGAAGGACTACGTACCGCACCCGCCTTCGTCGCGAAGGCCCGATTGAAATTGTGGGGCGGCGCGATAAACGCTCCCTCCGGTCGCGGCTCTGTAACATCCGGGTGCTGCAGAGGGAGCGGTTTTCCTAAGGCTGGACGCCAGCCGCGATGTGACCTTCTTTAAGATCCTTGTTATTTTCCTCGCAGGAGTATTCCATAATCTCCCACTCCGGCCTCAAAAACCAGGTTCTCACGCTGTCCCACGGCTTCGCATAAGTCTTGGGATCGTCGATGGTGATCGTATAAGCAATGTGGCCCAGATCGGGGCGTTTGAAGCGTTCGATGGTATGCAACTGGTCGCTGTGGGGATGGCCGATGGTATCGATCCGCGTAAGTCCATTAAACGCGATCGTGTCGATGACGAGCGTGTCGCCCTCCCAGTGGCCTACTGAATTTCCGAACCATGTCGGATCGGGATTCTTCGGATGCGGGCGGCCATCGATCGGCGTGACATGGAACCATGAGTTCTGCTCGTAAAGCATCGCGACGTATTTGTCGTTCTGCACAATTTGGATGGGATGCGGCCCGCCGACAGAACGCAGTAACCCGAACGGCAAGCAACTGCCGGCGTAATCGCCTTTAGCGGCGTCATAACTCTGCCAGCGTTCCCTGCCCCAGGCAGTGTATGGAAGGTCTTTGACTCCTTTGCAACAGCCGGTGTCCTCCGTCACATCGGCCATGCGCGGGCTCTGCCAGACGCCGCTGAAGTCCGGTTTGCCGCTTGCCGTGCGCGGGGCTGGACCGGTGGGCGCCTTCGTCGACCGCTCTTCCTGGCCGAATGCCAATACAGCGAGAGCCGCCGCCAAAATCGTCATGGACAAAATCTTCATATGAACACCTGCGTAAGAAAGGCTATTCCGTGACGGGCCTGATGTCAACCCAAAAAGGCAGACCACAAAATACGATGGTCTGCCCCACGCTGATCCTTACGGCGCGAGATCCTCCAGCCGCCGTCCGCGGGTTTCGATCATGCCGCGCGCCGCCAGTGCCCCCGCAACGCTTACACCTGCAAACATCAGAAACACAGATCCGACGCCGTTGGCCGCGACCATAACTCCCACGATGGCAGGCCCCACAGCCGAAGCCACCCGCAGCCAGGAAGTGGCCAGCCCGACCCCGATTACCCGCATGCGTGTGGGATAAATCTCGGGCGTGTACAAATACAGCACTGCATTCGCCGATCCCAGAACGCCATAGCTCAGCGTGCATATGACGATGACGCCCAGGGCTCCGTGCGCGCCCATAATTCCAAGAGTCCCCAGCAGCGCCGCGCCCAGAACGAAACAGGTAACGGTCCAATTCCGGCGTCCGAACCGATCGATGGAGAAAGCGCAGATCAACAGCAGGAGGACCTGCGTGACGTTGGTAAGAGAAGCCGCGCGCAGCGACTGCCTCAGGTCGAGGCGATAGACGGTGTTGTACAGCGTGGGCAGCCAGTTGTTCAGAGTGTTTGAAACGAAATAGGCGCAGAACCACAACATCCACACGACGAACGTCCGCCGGCGATAGGCGATCGAAACCACCTCGCTCCAGCGAGTTTTCCGAACTGAAGACGGGACTTCCTCCACGACGGCAGGGATCTGCCCTGCGCTGGCCTCGGCTTGCCGGATGATCTGATCCGCCTCGTCGAGACGGCCCTGCGAGATCAGCCAGCGGGGCGATTCGGGAAGCCGAGCTACCAGAACGCCGATTGCAAGGCAAGGAATACCGCCGATGAGAAAGATCGACTGCCAGCCCCACAGCGGAACCAGCCACGCTCCTGCTTGTCCGGCGGCCATGAGTCCGATGGGAAAAATCATCTCGTACAGGAGGAAGAATCGCCCGCGCCGATGCGCCGGGGACAGTTCGCCGATGTACGCGGCGGCCACCGGCATTTCACCGCCGATTCCAACGCCCTGCGCCATGCGGCACGCAACGAGTGCACCGAGACTTTGCGCGAGCGCGCAGCACAGGCTCATCACCGCGATAATTCCGACCGCGATGGATGCGCTCCGGACGCGGCCGAAGCGCTCGGCCATCCAGCTGAACAGAAACGCACCACCGAGTTGCCCGACGTACGTCGCGCCAATCAACAGCCCGCTTTGCTGCGGCGACAGATGCCAAAGACGGTTGAGCACCGGCAGAGCGAACGCCAGCGACAGAGCGCCAAACGCGTCGAAGAATGTAGCGCTTCCCATGACGACGCGCGCTTTCACGTGCCACCGGCAAAAAGGGACGCTCTCCAGACGCGCGAGCAGATGCCCGGCGGAGATCTCCGACGCTCGAGGGCGAGGCTGCATTTATGGGGTGAGGGGAACGCGCCAGGCGTCATAGCCGTAGAGCCAGCTCGTATCGTCGTCGCCGCCCTTCATCCAGGTGTTAGCTCTTGAAATAGCCTGGATGCGCGACGTGCGCGGCTTGCGGTGGGCTTCATAGCGCTGAAACGCTTGTTCGAAGTCCCCGGTCTCCCTAAGGCAACGCGCGAGTACGGCGCCGTCCTCGATGGCGGTCGCTGCGCCCTGAGCCATGTAGGGAGTCATCGCATGGCAAGCATCCCCCAGCAGGGCCACACGCCCGTCGCTCCATCGCGCCAATGGATCGCGATCCAGGATCGCCCACTTGTGGCAAGCGGGGCAAGCTTCGAGCACTGCGCGAACGTCGTGATGGAAGCTTTCGTAAGCCTGGCGCAACTCTCCGACGTCGCCCATGGCCGACCATGACTCGCGCGTCAGCCACTCGGCGGGCTCCGGCACGCTGGTCACGAAATACAATTCGGTGCGCGCAGGGTTGGTGTAATAAATGACGATGTGACGGTCCGGCCCCCACCATTTGGTCCGCGACGGTCCTATGTCAAACCCGTTGAGCAGAGTTTTCGAAAAGACGGCGCGATAAGCGACGCGACCCCGATGAATCGGCATGTCCGGTCCGATGATGATATCGCGTACCACGGAATGGACGCCATCTGCCCCAATGACCGCGTCGGCCTGGGCTCGCGTACCATCCGCAAATCGAAGTTCGACCGCGGACGCGCGGCGATCCAACCCCACCAGCTTCTTATCGAGATGGATAATTTCAGGGGGAACGGCATGGAGCAGGGCATCGTGTAAGTCCGCGCGATGCATACAGAGGTAGGGTGCGCCGAACAAATCTTCCGGCATCGGCAATTCCCGCATGACGCGTCCGGTATCCCATTCACGGTTCAGATGTGAGTACGGCTGGAAGGCCACCCGCCGCAGCGGGTCTTCGACGCCGATGCCACGCAGCACTTTCACCGAGTTGGGCATCATCTGGACGCCGGCGCCCACGCGCGCGAACGCCGGCGCTTGTTCATACACACGGACGTCAAAGCCCGCCTGGCGCAGAGTCGCCGCGGCGGCCAGGCCACCCATACCCGCGCCGACGATTGCGAGGGACGCTTTCTTGTCACCCATGGCCGTGCACTATTGCAGGGTATACCGGATCCGTCGACATCGATGGCCAGACGATTACCACTGATCGGTTGAAGGTACAGCTAATGATGGTACGAGCTGTTTTCGTCGACTTCGATCTCGCGCTGATCGATTTGTTCCTGGCAGTTGATTACGGAAGGCGGGCCCGTGGCACGGCCGCCCTGCCCCCCGTCGAGATTTCCTCCTCGGCAGTAGAGGCATACTCCGTAGTTGCCCCTAGCAACCCGCGCCAGCGCGCGGCTGACCTGCCTTCTCGACGACGATTTCGTCCCGTTAGATAGAAATCTCTGTACCTGGTACTTAAACCAGTGGAAATTTAGCCCAACACCCATTTGGGGTGTCCTCTGATCAAAATCGCTCACGACCCTGCTAATTCGTGGAGGTAGCCTTCTGGTGGCGCGTCTGAATTTCGTTAACAACCTGCCGCGTGTTTGGAACGCTTTGGGCTATGGTTGCAAGTTGGGTGCGCTGGCTGCCCGTATCGACAGTCCCGGTAAGTGTCACGACTCCGTTCTTGACGGAATGACCGATGCCGGTCTTGTAGCCATTCGAAATCAAGGCTGCATCGAGGTTACTGTCGATACCTTTATCGAGGTCGGCATAGACAGTCTTCGCCGGTCCCGAATCGCTGGGAGGCAGCACGGCCACTTCATTCGCGACAACCTGGCCCGCGGCGAGCGATTGGGCGATCTGGTTGGCGTTGGCTTTATCGGCATCGGCCGCAACATGACCGCCGAGCGTGATAACGCCCTTTTCGCGATCCTGCGTTACAGAGACATCTTTAAGGCCCGCCTGGTCAAGCGATTTACGGATGTTGTCCGATACGGCCGGGTCTTTCTCCGTGGTTGAGCAGCCCGCAAGCAATCCAATTGCAAGCAAGGCGGGCGCAATTCGGAACACAATCCTGAACATTTCGAGTACCCCTCGGTCAGCACAGAAGCACGTCGAGGGCCACGCGTTCACGCAGAGGTGGCTCGCCGTGGAAGCTCGGATTCCACCAGCCAATGGACCTGCCGCGACTCGATCGGCGCGGAACAGTAGTCCTCTTCAAGAACGCTCACCGAAGACAACTGGTCCGCAACATTGAGTTGGACGTTGAATTGCCTGATCAAGTGCCAATGCACCGCGACAAGGAAATTCCGCACGCCGACCACAAGGCGAATATCGAAAGTGTCACGGCCGAATTAGGGCGCCACACCGGTGATGTCGGCGAAATCAAGCGCCTTAAGGCATTGGAAATATTGATGGAGAAGCGACAGGGCGTCGCAATTCCCCATGGCGCCAGGGCACGCCGGAAAAAAGGGCCTCAGTAGCTGTTGCCACGGTGAAAAAGCTTCCGCTTCGCATCCGGCCAAAACTCTTCGAAGGCATTGCTTCCCATCCTGCCGAGGAAACTGAAGCCGATGCGGTCAAGCGAATGCTCCGTGCTGGTATCACTGGGCTCGCGCCAGGCGTTTGAGATTAAGCTACTGCCGGAAAAAGCGATAAAACGGGCATACGCGGGCCGCAATTCGCCGTCGCGGTTAGGCGCCAGTACGGTCCATTCCACAACATGGCCGAGTCTCGATTTAAAGGGAACGCGCGCGCCATCCCGTCTGTAGCGAGGGTCTTCGTGCCAGATCGCACCCAAGCCGGCCTCCAAGGAGTTACTTACCGCATTAGTTGAGACCGACGCGCCATAGCGCTCGCCGAACCCTTCCCAGTGCGGGCCGGCTTCCTTAGGCCGATCCAGAAGAGTATTCAAGGCCGCTCCGAATATGCTGCCGCCCAAGTTCGACGGACCAAAGGTCTTCTGGTCGAACCACCCCAAGCGCTGCCATGGCGTAATAGCGGCGAACGGACTCGCCTCCACAACTATCTCCGCCGGGGCAGGCGGCGTATTCACTGCGGCCGGTTCGGGAATTACAGGAACGGGGTCTACAAAGGCCGAGGCAAGGGAACAAGCGCCGGTCATCGAAAGTGCCGCGATCAGGAAGTTGTTGAGTCTCACGCCAAGCTCTCAAGCATGCGCGGGGCCATATCGAAATCCAAGGGCGGCTATTCACTGTTATGCCGCAGTTCCGGGAGTTTGAAACGATACGATAGTCCACAGGTGAAAAAATCGCCCAAGCGGCGCTCGATGGTTACGCCCCGAGTTTCGCCGCCAAGTCTTCGATATTGGCGGAGACCACGTCAAAATCGCCTGGCTTGGCAACGTCTCCCCTGCGCACCGGACCATATTCGTCAGCCCGGTGGATGAACCCGGTGCGCAGACCGAAGCTGCGCGCAGACATCAGATCGCCGGAATGCGCGGCGCACATCATCACTTCTTCGGGCTTCAATTCCAGCAGGCCGACCGCGGTGAGGTAGGTTTCGCGATCGGGCTTGTAATGCCTTGCCAGCTCGGCCGAAAGGATAAGGTCCCAGGGAATCCCGGCGTTCTTCGCCATGTCGGAAAGCAGCGCGACATTGCCGTTCGACAGCGGCGCAATGGTGTACTTCTTCTTGAGGCGCTTGAGACCGGCAACGGAATCGGGCCACGGTTTGAGGCGGTGCCAGACGCGGTTCCAGTGGTCCTTTTCTTCTTCGGAAAGGCCTTCAATATGGAACTCTTTGAGCAGATCGTCCAGCAGCGCGCGATGCAGGTGGTCGAGATTGGTCCAGGGCATTTCGCCGCGCCGTACCTTCTCCATGGAAGGCGCGTAGCCCGCTCGCCACAGATCGGCAAACGCAGCCCAATCGATGGCAATCCCCCTGTTCTTCCCCCAAGCTTTGCCCTCTTCGACAATCGATCCGCGCCAGTCGACTACCGTGCCGAAGGTATCGAAAACGAGTGCCTTCACCGACGCTACCGCCGTCGAATCCTGCGCGCCGTCCATCCGGCGCAGGGCAACCGCCGCGACGCCGATTGTCGCCGATTTCACAATTTGTCTCCGAGTCATGGCCGACCTCCCCGTCGCCTACTATAACCAAAATGGATAGTGCAGCGTCAGCCGGACCCGTCGATTTTTTGTCAATCGGCAAATTCCTGCCGGGTTTGCATTTACAAAGAGGGGGCAACACTGCCGTTTTGGCGCATGACAGCATGTGCAAGGCAAATCGCTGGCGACTGATTTAATTACCAACTTTGACATCGGACCTCCGATTGCAAGTGATAACATACGGAGTAGACTTGATGACAACTGCAATCGATTCAGGTGTCCCGTGGTTGGCAGCGGGAAGCGTTGTTGTTTTCCTGGTTGCGTGTGTGTGCCACAACCGCCGTACCGGTTATCAGAGGATGCGGCCGGAGAAAATCACGATCGGCGAGGCTATTGCCCGGACAAGGACATCGCTTTTGCCTGGTGATGAGGTCGAGATTTTCTCCGCTGCAGGTTCACAATCGGCGGCTTCGACTGCAAATTCAACTGCCGGGCAACTGGTTTCTTTGAATTCGGCGTTGGAGCAAAACAGACCTCGGGTGAATGCCAGCGCCCCTGTTGAGCAGCCTGCCGTGGGTGTGCAGCACCGCTAGCTTTCGCTAGGGGTCGAACCGCTGGGCCGCGCGCCGCGCGTTCTGAACTCATACTTTTCGATGCGCATCGCGGTATGGTTGCCGGTGCTCCTCACGACAACGCCTTCGACAAACAATGTAAGGCGAACGCAATCGTCCAGAAGCACCGGCCAGTCGATAAAAGCTTCAATGACTTGCCCGGGCGCAAAGGCTTCCGAAGTCGTAAAGACCAAGCCCTTGCTGCTGATATTCAGGCTCTTACCGATAAGAATCCTGGCCAAGCGGAATTCAGGTTCAATCGGCCGGCACCTGAGTGCCAACCCCAGTGTGTAGCGTTTGCGGCTCCGTTTATTCGCGCCCTCCGGCGTTGGCCTTACAGGCGCTGCTTCCGTGGAGCTTTCCATCCTCCGCACCGCTTCGTAGCTCACGTTATCTTGTGTGGTACACCGGCCGTTTGTTACGGCGCAAGGAGAATTTATTCGCCGCGGATAGAGGATATAATCGGCGCTGGCGGAGGCCAAAGGGCAGCCGGGGAGACACATGAAAATCATTTTGAACATTGTGGGCGGCATCCTGATTTTCTTCGGAACCGTCTGGTTTCTCCAGGGCATCAATGTGTTGCCGGGCAGCTTCATGACCGGGCAGATTCAATGGGCCGTATACGGCGGCATCGCCGCCGCGGCGGGCGTTGCCCTGCTAGCCGTTGCCAACAGGCGTCGAAACACCTGAGATTGATTGATAAAACCCGTACTTCGAACGAAACCCATCGAAAGAAACCCTTCGAACGAAACCGAACGAAACCCGTTGACACCTTTGAACGCGGGTGATAGAGTTCCCCTCACTGTTCCAATTCGTGCTTACCCGATAGAAGAGCACGTGGAAAAGCAATTCGTGGCGAGAAACAGGCAACGGGGTTGCGCTTGCTTCCGTTCGCAGCGATCAAGGGGAGTTTTATGAGACGTATTACGACCGTGTTGTTCGTACAAGTCCTGGCGTGCATGGGACTTTTTGCACAGTCCTTGTCGCAGATCACAGGCACCGTGCAGGATTCCAGTGGACTTGCCGTCCCGGGAGCTGAGGTCACTGTCACACAAACCGACACCGGAGTAACCCGTACCGCACAAAGCGGAGCCACCGGAAACTACTCCCTGCCGAGTCTTCCCATCGGGCCTTACCGCTTGGAGGTCAAGAAGGCAGGCTTCAGTACTTATGTGCAGAACGGCATCGTGTTGCAGGTCGACACGGCGCCCACGATCGACCCCGTGTTGAAGGTCGGCGCGGTCAGCGAACAAATCAACGTGGAGGCCGCGGCGGCGATGGTGGAGACTCACGGCACCGGTGTCGGCCAAGTGGTCAATCAGCAGCAGGTTGTCGATTTGCCACTCAATGGGCGCGCGATCACGCAGCTCATAACGGTGGCAGGAGGGGCCGTTCCGATCACCTCCGCTTACGGAACACTGCCGGCGGCCGGGCTTCTTGTTTCCACCAAGAACTATCCTGGCGAAGCCCTGGTCAGCATATCCGGCGGAATGCTCAACGGAGTGACGTATCTGATGGATGGCGGATCGCACAACGATCCGTTCAACAACCTGAACCTGCCGACGCCCTTCCCGGACGCCATCCAGGAATTCAAAGTGGAGACCAGCGCATTGCCGGCCCAATACGGGCAGCACTCCGCGGGCGCGGTCAATATCGTGACGAAGTCCGGCGGCAACAGCTATCACGGCGATGCGTTCGAGTTCATCCGGAACGGGGATTTCAATGCGCGGGACTTCTTCGCCCCGGTGCGCGACAACCTGAAGCGAAACCAGTTTGGCGGGACATTCGGAGGACCGATCAGGAAAAACAAGCTCTTTTTCTTCGCGGGCTACCAAGCCACGCTGCAACGGTCTGCCCCGGGTGCCGCTTTCGCCAATGTTCCGACGCCCGCCATGCTCACGGGCAACCTGCAACCCTATGAATCCACCTGCTTCGCCACGCCCCAGACTTTGAAGGCCCCTTACGTCAACAACGTACTTGCGCCTTCGTTGATCAGCCCCCAGGCGATTAAGATGTCGACTTTCACCATGAGTACGGGGCAGGCGGCTTTTCCGCCCGGCCCCGGCAATTGCGGTCTGACGACGTACGCACAGGTCTCCAATCAGAACGAACATATGGGTTTGGCGAAAATCGATTACCAGTTAAGCTCCAAACAGTCCATCTTCGGCCGCTATTTTGTAACCCACAGTCTGGTTCCATCCACCTTTACGGGGAACGAGTTGTCGGTGGTGCTCGCGGGCACGGACGACGAGGTCAATTCGCTGGTTCTGGGCCACACATACGTATTCGGGCCCAACGCTCTGAATACATTCCGCGCCACGCTGAATCGGGATATCATCAACAAGTTTCAGGTACCGATCCTCAACGCCCCCGACATAGGAGTCGTCGGCGTCTACCAGCCTCTCCCGCACTATTCGAACATTACCATCTCGGGCGATTTCGCCGGTTCGGGAGGCACGGCAACGCCAGGATTTGACGTCACCACGACTTACCAATACTCGGACGACTTCAGCCTGATCAAAGGCTCGCACCAGATGCAATTCGGCGGGAACTACATCAAACCCGGCCAGAACTCGAATTTCTGCGTGTTTTGCGACGGGGGTTTCACTTTTTCGAGCGCGACCACCGGATCGGCGTTTGGCGACTTTTTCGCCGGCATCCTGGATTCGTTTTCGCAGCAGAGTATCACGCACGACGACGAGCGTTGGAACTATTTCGGCATCTACGCGCAGGACACCTGGAAGATTACTTCGCACCTGACGGCGAATTATGGTATCCGCTGGGAGCCCTACTTCGCGGGCAGTATTCTCAACGGGTGGGTCACCCATTTCGATCAGGCGGATTTTAACGCGAACATCCATTCGACGGTGTACCCAAACGCCCCCGCTGGCACGCTTTTTCCGGGCGACACCGGATTTAATACCGGCAGCCGGCCTAATAACACAACCTGGAAGGATTTCGCACCGCGTTTGGGCTTGGCATGGGATCCCAAAGGCGACGGGCGCATGACCGTACGGGCGTCATGGGGGATCTTCTATGACATGCCTACCACGCTCTACTATTACACCTACTCCTCGGAGCCGCCTTGGGGAGAAAGTATCAGTTTTCCCAACAGTCCCGATCCGGGCGGTTTTGCCAATCCATGGCTGACTTACCCCGGAGGGAGTCCGTATCCAGTGACTCTCAACAAGAGCTTCGTCTTCCCGAACAACGGAGCTTATGTTACTGTTCCTCTGCACGTTCGTAACACGTACCTCGAACAATGGAACGTCAGTGTTCAAAAACAACTGGGAACAAGCTGGTTGGTGAAGGCCAATTATCTCGGAAACAATACGGTTCACCTGTGGACCAACCAGGAACTCAATCCGGATATCTACATCCCGGGGACCTGTACGGCGGGACAGTACGGCCTTACAGCCCCCGGCCCCTGCTCGTCGTTGTCGAATATCGCGGCGCGACGTACCCTGACCCTGGAGAATCCGACCCAGGGACCGTTTTACGCGGGTGTCGAGCAACTGAACGACGGCGGCACCGGCAGCTACAACTCGCTGTTGATGTCGGTTGAGCATCGGCTCTCCAGTCACTTCATGCTGCTGGCCAACTACACGTGGGCACACTGTATCAGCGACGATCAGTCGCTTACAGTGGGGAGCCCTTCGTGGACGAACCCGTACAACAGGCGATCCGACCGCGGGAATTGCGGCGGAGGGATTGATGTCAGGAGTAACTTTAATCTCACGGCGGTGCTTCAATCGCCCCATTTCGCGTCGCGCCCCCTGCAGTTGATTGCCGGAAACTGGCAGCTGTCGCCGATTTTCGCCAGGCGTACCGGAAACTTCTTTTCGGTCACCACCGGCGTGGATAACGCGCTGAACAATATCGGTGGCCAGCGTGCCAACCAGCCGACCCAGGATGTCTACTGCGCTACCCAGACCATCAATTGCTGGATGAGTTCGTCGGCTTTTGCTTCGCCGGCCTCGGGCACGTTGGGAAACCAGGGCATTAACACGCTCCGGGGCCCAGGTTATTTCGATGTCGACTTCGCCCTGTCCAGACGCTTTACAGTGCGGGAAAAGCACACCGTGGAACTCCGCTGGGAGGCGTTCAATGTTTTGAATCATCCGAATTTCGTCAACCCGACCGGAGCTACCAACAGCAGCAACTTCGGCAAGATTCAGGGTGATATCGCTCCCAGGATACTGCAATTGGCAGGCAAGTACGTCTTTTGAGTAGATCCGAACGCCCCGCGCCCCGCCGTGGAAGTGTCACTATGCGGCGCGTCGTTCCTGGGGAAGTTGGCGTACAAGTGGGGACGTTGGGGCGCTCGCCGATTGCGAACGGCATCTCGGTCACGTCATCCGATTTGAGGCGCAATTGCCGGCATACGACGGGACCCGGTTGAGTGGGCGTCGATTCGCGTGCCGGCCAGCGCAAGAATGATCGCTTAACACCACTGCGTCCTTTACGCCGGGGCAAGTCGTGGATGCTTCTATCGACTGGCCGATCCGTCCGGATAAACGTGTACGCCTCACACTCGATGTCGAAGGCGTAGTCGTGAGGATCGCCAAAACTTGCGGAGATCGCGGTTTTGGATTTCAAAAACCGAGTTCGCGGTCCCAGTGCAGATCGACAGATGCCCGATGCATGTGTTCGAGCGCTTCATCGATGTGCCGGTACGCCTCATCGCGCCAGCCGCGAGCGCGGCCGTTATCCTCTTCGCGCCCCAGATCGGCGCGGGCGCTGCGCATCAACTCGACGATTCTGCGGAAACGCCCGCGGCGATCGAAGTTCGTATCCACGCGCGGATGCTCTTCGAGATCCTTGTGGTCGATCACGGCGGCGCGGTCGATTTCCACCACGGCAGCTTCCACTTCGTGGTCGGCCTCTATGAGACGGCGCGTGACGTTGGGCTCCTCGCGAACGCGCAACAGGAACTGAGCCCTGCGCAGGTCGCTGCGGGCGCGCAGGTAGGCGGGATGGCGACCGGGTGTATCGGCATTGACGGCTGGGAGCGCAAATGCGGCGATCAGCCCTATCAGGCTTAACGTGAAAGTCCGTAGTTTCATTTTGTTCCTCCGCAATTGAAAACGCAGGATGATCATAACAAGTTGTGGAGGCAGCGCGGAATTGAAGGCTTTTTAATGAGAGTGCTGTTTCTGACATCGACGGATTTGATGCGAGTATCGGTAGATGGGAATCGATCGACCCGCTCGGTTTTCGTCCGTGTCTGCGATAGCCGCGCTGCTCGCACTGATCGGGGTCTTCTATCTGCGGCCGGGGATATTGTTGGGTACGAGTGTCCTGGCCGGCTCGGATTACGGCGAGTTGCACATCCGGCGGATCAGGTTCGCGCGGGAGGCGCTGTTTGGAATCCGGCATACGCTTCCGGCGTGGTATCCCCATGAGGTTCTCGGATCGCCGTTTGCGGCGAACCTGCAAAGCTTTCCCTGGATCCCTACGCGCCTGCTGCTGCTCCCGCTCGATCCGTCCGTCGCCTATGCGGTGGCCATAGCACTGTCGGCCGCGCTGTCGGCGATCTTCACTTACCTGTATTGCAGGCGAGCGGGGCTAACCCGCACAGGCGCAGTGGCCGCCGGTGGGACGTTCGCCTGCGCCGGATATTTCGCATCGCGCGTTCTGGCGGGGCACTTGCCTTTGCTGGAGGCTTATCCGGCACTCCCGCTTCTGTTGTTTCTGGTGGACCGCGCGCTGGCACCCGAACGGGCGCGGCGACAGAGGTTCGACCTGGGAGTTCTGGCAGTTTGCAGTGCCTGTGTTGTGGCAGCAGGGCATCCGCAGCTTCCGGCATATTCGCTTGCGTCGGCTCTTCTTTACACAGCATGGACAGGCCGCACCGGTTTGCGCTCGCGCGTCCGCGTGGCGGGAGCCATCACGCTGGGCGTCGGTCTGACTCTCGCGGTGTGGTGGCCGATGATCCTGCTGATCGCACGCAGCACCCGTGTGCTGGCTCTTTTACCTCCGGAAAACGACATCGCGATGCCGTACAGCCGTTTGCTGGCCCTTGTCATGCCGGGGATCCATGGATGGGCGCAGCCCGTGGAACTGGCCGACTATCATCCTTTCATTGGTTTCCCCAACCCGGCCTACTTCTGGGATACCGCCTCTTATATCGGCATTCTTCCGCTGGTGGCGATCGGCGCGCTTTTCATCGGATGCGTCGTCAGAAAGCGAATGCCGGATGGCAGGTGGAGATTCCTGTCGTACCTGGGAGTGGGCGCGTTTGTCTGCTCGCTGCCGCTGGCGAGCCCCCTTCTTCACTTGTTGCCGGGGACGCTGCTCCGCAGTCCCGCGCGATTGCTGTACATCTCGACGTTTTGCGCCGCGGTAGCGCTGGGCGTCGGCGCCGACGCGGTTCGCCGCGCCCGGTGGCCGCAGAACGCAGCCGTCAGGAATGGACTCTTGATAGTGATCCTGTCGGCGCACTTCCTGGATCTGTGGGGATTCACGCACTGGTTTATCCAGTTGACGCCGCGGGAGGGGCAACACCCGGAATTCGAGGCGATTCTCGATCGTAAGCTCGGCAGCGGGAGGATCGCGGAGCAGCGCGGGGATCGAATTCTTTCGAACGAAGATCGCTGCGATGACGCCGGCGGTTTCGACTCGATACTTCTGGCGCGATCCTATCGGGGGCTTCTCGCATTAGCCGGGTTTCCGCCCAACCTCAACCGGCAGTGGATCGATGCTTCGCGACTCCCCGTCAAGGCTCTGGAAGCCACAGGCGTACGGTTCGTAATTACAACTGAAACCAGGACGGATCTTGAATTGGCCGGCACGACCCCTGACTTGAACCTTTACAGAGTGGCAAATCCGGCCAGCCGGACGGACTTTTTCAGGGAGGACCAGACTGAGTTCGCAGCGGCGCGGCAGATTCCGGATTTGTTCGCGGCGGACCCGCGAAGAAAACTGTTACTTCCTTCCGACGCGCGACAGCTGCTGCCGCAGAGCAGGAGCAACGATTCGACGATTCATCAGGCTGCGGTCGATTATTCGCGGCCCTCGAGCGACGAGATTCTGTTGCGCACTACAAGCGGCCAGCGGGGGTTTGTTCATGTGTTGGAAGCTTTCGATCCTGGCTGGACGGCAACGGTAGACGGCGAGCGTGCCCCGGTTGTGCCGGCGAATGGGTTCACTATGGTCATTCCCATCCCGGCGGGAATCCATACGCTCCGCTTGCGATACGAAACGCCAGGACGCGCGATGGGTGTGGGCCTGTCGCTGCTGAGCTTTGGTTTGTTGGCTGCGCTGATTGCTTCGACGAAGCCGACATCACCGAAAGATATGGATTTGCATGGGATTTTTACGTCTTTCTGATCACTTTAGACTGTTCGTGCGCTCTCTTCTGTGCCAGACTGTTTGGGTCGGTGCTCGCAGGGGGATGCGAGGTTCGATGTTAAAGACGCCCGCAAGCTCGGTTGTCGCGACGCTGGCCCTTGCAGTGGGACTCATGGGCCAGACGCCGGTTCGCGCCGACAGCTTGTCTGATACGGACCCTGCCATCGAAGGTCTTCGGCAGGTCTCCAGAGAATTGACCGGATCGCTGAGGAGTTTCTACGCACACCTGGATGAAACAATGGCCCGCCACGACCGCGGATACCGGTCGGGAAACGGCAGGCTCGTGCAGTCCGCCGACGTCGACCTGAACAGCGGTCCGGCCGACCTGATGTGGGCGGCGGCGTGAAGATTCGCTGCGTTCCGGATGCTGGCGTCCCGCAACGAGCACTATGAGCCGGCGCCCGTCGCCGATTTGGACCACATACAGCAGTTGCTGGTTGAGACGAGGAAACGAGTCGACGCCAGCACCAGAATCCTGCGCCGCCTTCTGGTCGTTTCAGCGGTCGATTTCGATCCGCAGAAAGACGCCTTGACCAAGACCCGGCGCGATCAGCTGCACAAAGCGCGTTTGGGCGCCGAAGAGGCGGCCAGGCAGGCTCTCCTCGCTCTTCCGGTCGATCAGCCGGAAACAGGCGCACAGGATGAGACCGCGCAGAAAGCCTGGGATCACCTCAATCGGGGATCGCCCGCGGGCAGGGACAAACCGGAGTGGATTCCGCCGCGAATTCCGAATGATTCCCCACTAGCGGCGCCGGCGATTCCCATCCGCCTCGAACGCCGCAAACGGGTGCTTCTGATCAACGAATCCTCCTATCGCATGGCGATGACGGATTCGGGAATCGAAGACGACCAGGGCCGCCACATCTTCTACCAGGAGGAGTGGGTCCGGCGAGGTCCAGCCGTATTGCGCTTCCGCTGGCGTGTAGCCGTGGAGACTGCAACTGGCGAGCATGTCATGCTCAAGCGATACCCGCCGCTCGAACTGCACGGCGCTCTGGAAGATCTCTATAAACACAGGGATCGCGACTACCTCTGGTATCTGGAGCCCAACGATACTGCCGAACCCACGCGCGAAGACATGGAATCCGCGCTGGCCGAGGTATCGCGTTTGCGCGAGGCCATCCGCGCCGCCGCGCGCGAATTCAACGCCAAAATCCGCGAAGCGCTGGCGCAACAGGACCGGCTGCACACGGCCATGAACGAACCTGTGGTGGACAGTGGACTACCGGATGGAATGCGTCAAACGCTTTTTGCGATTCGTGCCCATTTGGCTCGCGTTCCCGCCGTTTTCGATGCGGAGGCCAACGTGCGCCTTTCGGTCGTGAAGGCCGAGATGGCGGTGCGGGATCTGGAACCGTTAGCCGCCTGGTCCAACGGGCCTTCGAGGTCATTGGATTGGGCTCAGTTGTTGGACCGCTCCGACCGGGAAATCAATTCCGTGCGGGCCGCCGAAACCGAGACGTTGATCTCCTTACCCCCGGATAGTTCGCGGGACGAGGATAGTTTTCCGGCGCTCGAAAAGAACGTAATTATTCGTATCCGCCGGGTGCCTTCCCACCCAAAAGATAACGCCGTCCGATGCCTTCAGGAGGTATGGCGGATGGAAAGCGGAATGACAGGAACTCGCGAAGTCCGGCGATCCGTAAGCCTGATTCTGATCGACCCGCGTACCGGAAATCAAACCCGCGCGGGCGGCGCCACGAAATTCTACAAGGCCCCGCCGGACGATCTCCTCGAAGAAATCTATGACGAGTACGCCTCGGACGACATCAGTCCGGGCAGCTAGAAGACCCCAAAAACTCACAGACGGGTAGTTGCCGCTTAAATCGCGGTTTCTTTCGCGTCCCTGCGAACGCGGCTGAAGCCCGCGTGCACCGGTGTCCGGCTATTTCGTAAGCACACACTGGTTACAATTACAGAATTGCATGAACTCTGAATTGCTCTCGGTGCTGATACCCCTGTATAACGAGGAAGAGTTCATTGGAGAACTTCTGGCGAGGGTGGTTGCCGCGCCGCTCCCCGACGGCCTTGATCGGGAGATCATCATCGTGGACGACTGTTCAACCGATGAATCCGTGGCTTCGGTGGAGAAGTTTATCGCCTCTTGTCCCCAAGCGTCGGGAAAAGCCGTCCCCATCCGGCTGCTCCGGCAGGAAAAGAACCGCGGAAAAGGGGCGGCGATCCGGACGGCGATACAGGCCGCCACCGGGCAGTACAGCATCATTCAGGATGCCGACCTCGAATACGATCCGCGGGAATATGTGAAGCTCCTGGGACCACTCCTGAGCGGCGAAGCCGACGTGGTTTACGGCTCGCGTTTCCTGGCCGCCGGAGAACGGCGTGTGCTCTATTATTGGCATTCGCTGGCGAATCATATCCTGACAACCCTTTGCAACATTGCCGCCGATCTCAACCTCACCGACATGGAAACGTGCTACAAGGCTTTCCGGACGTCATTCGCAAAAACGATACCGATTCGAAGCGAGCGTTTCGGCATCGAGCCCGAACTGACTGTCAAGTTCGCCCGGCGTAAAGCGCGGATTTACGAAGCGCCGATCAGCTATCACGGACGGACTTACGAGGAGGGCAAGAAGATCGGCGCGAAGGATGCCGTCGATGCGGTGTGGGCGATTCTGCGGGCGCGATTTACGGGTGATCTTTATGTGGACGCCGGGCATTCGACGCTGGACGCCCTTTCGTTCGCGCCCAGGTTCAATCGCTGGATGGCGGACACGATATTGCCTTTTATGGGGCGAAGGGTGATCGAAATCGGCGCGGGCATAGGGAACATGAGCCGGCAACTGTCTCTGCACAGAAGCCTTTACGTGGCGACCGACAAGAGCCTCGAATATACGGACCATCTCCGGAACATGTTTCGCCGTCGCCCTTCCGTTTCCGTCCACCGCATGGACGCGACCCATCCGGAAGACTTCCGCGCCCTGGAACGGCAGATGGATACCGTGGTCTGCCTTAACGTGCTCGAGCATATCGAGGACGATGCCGCCGCGCTGAAATCCATCCGGACGCTGCTCGAGCCGGGTGGACGCCTGATCCTGCTGGTGCCCAACGATCCGCGCGCTTACGGAAGCATCGATGAGGAAATCGGACACTACCGCCGCTATACATCCGCCGGACTCAGGGCGTTGATGACGGATTCAGGATTCGTCGTGGAAGACATCCTGAAGTTCAATCGGATTTCGATGCCTGCCTGGAGATTTACCGGACAGGTGAGAAAGGCCAGAACAATTTCGCGCCTGGGCGTCCGTATCTTCGACCGGTTGGTATGGATCTGGCGGAGGATCGACGCCATGCTGCCATGGGAGCCGGCGTCAATCATCGCGATCGCCAGACGGCCCGACTAATCCTGTGTCGGCGACCTGACCTCTCTTCCGAAGGTCTCGAAGAGCGTTTTCTTTTGCTCATCGAAGATAATTAGCTGAAAACCACCTTTTGGGTAGAGAATAAACGTCATGCCTCCGGTGCCGCGGGCTTTACCCGCCACTCTCTCCGTGTTGCCTGTTCTTGACGTTTCCCAACCGAAGCACGCATCACTTCCCCCTCTCGGTCCGAATCTCAAAGTATTGCTGGTCTGGCCGCGATTTCCCCCGTCGTTCTGGGGCTTCGAAGGCGTGCTTCAAATGCTTCCCGAAGCCGCCATGACGCCGCCGCTCGGCCTGATCACCGTCGCTGCCCTCTGTCCCCCGGAGTGGACTCTTCGCCTGCTCGACCATGCTTTCGACGAAATCCGCGAGGAAGATCTGAGCTGGGCCGACCTGGTGCTGGTCAGCGCCATGCACGCCCAGCGCGCCGACGCCGTGGACATCTGCCGGCGCGCAAAGGCCGTCGGGACGCGCACATTTGTTGGCGGCCCGTGGGCCAGCAGCGATCCGGAAGCGGTCCGGCTCGAGGCGGACCACGTGATGGTAGGAGAGGCCGAAGAGGTTTTCGCCGCCATCGCGCGCGAACTCGAAAACGGGACGGCGCAAACGGTCTATCGGGTCAACGACAAGCCGGACATGTCGCGCAGCCCCATTCCCCGTTTCGACCTGCTGCGGCGAAACATGTACACCTCCATGCCCGTGCAGTTCTCCCGCGGCTGCCCGTTCCAGTGCGAATTCTGCGACATCATCACCATCTACGGCCGCAAGCCGCGCACCAAGCCTACGGCCCAACTGATCGCGGAGCTTGATCTGCTGCGCGAGTTGGGCTGGCGCAACGAAGTGTTCATCGTCGACGACAACTTCATCGGCAATTCGAAGAATGCGCTGCAACTGGCTGTCGACTTGGGCGCGTGGGGGGAAAAGCATGGCCGCCCGTTTTCCTTCTACACCGAAGCGTCGATAGATCTTGCCGACCGGCCCGACCTGCTGGCCGCCATGGTGCAGGCGAACTTTATGTACGTCTTCATCGGCATCGAGACGCCTTCGGCCGAGGGACTGAAGGAATCGAAAAAGTTCCAGAATCTGCGCAAAGACAGTCTCACGCAGGTCCGCGTGATTCAGGAAAGCGGGCTCTGGGTGCTGGCGGGCTTCATCGTCGGCTTCGATTCCGACGACCAAACGATATTCGAGCGCCAGCGCGAATTTATCGAAAAAGCCTCGATCACATGGGCGATGGCTGGCATGCTGCAGGCTCCGCCGACCACCGCGCTCTGGGATCGGATGAAGAAGGAGGGCCGCTTGAATGAAGCCAGCCTCGCCATCACAAACTTCAGCGCGCCCAATTTCCGTACAACTCTGCCGTTGCCTGTGTTGCTCGGTGGCCTGAGCCAACTGCTCTTCTGGCTGTACGAACCGAAGTCCTTCTTCGCTCGCGCGTTTCGCTCTTTGGAAGTCTGGCGCACGCGGCCCACGCAGAAGCCGCCCGCGCTCCCGCTCTCCTACAACCTCCGCGTTCTGGCCAATTCCATGTGGACGCAGGGAGTGCGGTCCAGCTACCGGCGGGACTACTGGGAATTTCTGTGGAAGCTGGTTCGGAACTATATCCGCGACGACACAAAGATGTGGATGGGGCTCACCGTGCTGCTATCCGCGCATCACTTCCTGATTTACGCGCGCGAAGTGGCTGACGAACTGGAGCGGGAGTGCCGCGCTTTGGAGAATCAAGGTACACCGGTTCCACAACTTCAAACAGTCTAGATCGCAGGCGAAAACGCCTGCTCTACAACGGAAAATCAACGCCTTGAAAGCATGCGAGTAGACCTTTGGCCTGCGCATTCGAGGGCTCTACGCCCGCTTGCCCGCAAGAAACGCCTGCACTATCGGTATGAACTCGGCAGTCGCTTCCTGATCCGGATAGTGCCCGAGGCCCGGCATCACGACAATCTGAACGTCGGGAAGGGTCTCTTTCAACTTCTGCTGCGTGTCAGGCGGGACGATCCGGCTCGCCCCGCCCAGAATGTAAATGGTGGGGCATTTGATCTGGTTGACAAATCGCCACAGTTCCGTCGGCACGAAGCCCTTCGCGAGGTTGGGGTCTCGCTTCCATACGATGCGGCCGTCTTCGCGCGGCTTGCTCGCGAAGTGTGCGTAGCTCCGCAGAATTGGCTCCGGGGTCCTGGCGTTGCTCTTCATGAGAGACGCGACCAGTTCCTCCTCCGACGCCCAGCCGTCTTTCTCGTTCTCAACCTGGCGCGTAAATGCCGACGCGATTTCATTGGTGCGCTCCGGCCCGACATCCTCGACAATCAGCCGCGCCACGCGATCCGGATGCAATCCCGCGTACACCTGAACCACCCGGCCTCCGGTTGAATTGCCCAGAAGCGTGAGTCCCCGCAAGTCCAATTGGGAGACAAACGCCTCGAGGTCTTTGACGTAATCCTCGACAACGTACGCGTCCGCAGGGGACCACGCCGAATCCCCGTGACCGCGCATATCGATCGCGATCACATGATAGTTGGCGGCGAAAAAGGGCGCGATGTGGTCGAACTGATGCGCCACGCGGCTGATGCCGTGCAGCATGATGAACGCCGGCTTGTCCGCGGAACCCCAGTCCAGATAGTGAAGCCGCAGACCGTTAACCGTGATGAACCGGTCCGCGTAGCCAGGATCGCTCTGAGCCAGTGCCAGCCCGGCACCCATCGCCAAACAAACCAGCGTTCTCATAATGTAGGGCGGCCAATCCTGGCTGCAGCCGCTTTTCAGGCGGCTCTCCCCTTACGCCCCGTCTCCGTCTTTCCCCCGAATAATCCGGATCACCTTCCGGGTGTTCACGCTCGGGTCCACCGTAACGCTGAAGAACGGAAACATCATTTCTTCCCACGTCATGTCTCCGTAGTAAACCGTCTGATTGGGATCCGGATTGAACTTGTTATTCGCCGAATTATCGAAGTGCGCGGTCACTTTCATCCGCGTGCCTTTGGGAATCCTGATCGGTTGGGCAACGTCGTACCCCAGCTGCCAGTTGAAATCGTAACGAGGCACGCTGAGAATGGTCTCGGTCTCGCCGTTGGGATATGTCAGCGTGTACGTCATGTCCTTACCCCGCACGTGCATATGCGGGAACATGCTCACCAACTCCACGTCCGCAAGGAACTCCGCTTCCATCGGCGGACTCTCCCAATTCGGATTGTTGGGCGGAATCGCGAAGTGCCTGGCGTCGCTCGGGGCGGACGTTCCGATCGTCACATAAGTGCGCTCCATCGGAGCCTTGGCCACCGTGAAGCCCAGTCGCGGGCGATCCACCACATCCTTGCCGTTCGGCGTGTAGTGCAGCTGGAACACCATATCGCTGCCGGCCTTGATGAGTTTGGCAGCATGAAACAGGCGGTAGTCCTGGGTGTATTGGCCCGGCACGTAGCAACCTTCCGGACCGTTGGTTCCCTCCAGAAGGGATTTCGGCAGGTTCCGTCCATTCGCCCCGGCGGCTTCCGCGGGTGCAACGCCCTTCTCATCGCGCGGACGCGCCGACCACACCGGTTTGTTGTATTCCGTATCGTCCGTGTGGGGCTTGAAGTAGACGCAAATGTGGTGCGTTACCGAAGGCTCGCTGGGGCGGATCTCCATCGAAGTGACCCATGTATCTTCCTTGAATCCGCTCGGAACCGTGATGTAGTTCCACTCGATGACATTAGCCGTCGGCTTGCCCGGAACCGCAAACTCCGGGCCGTTCACGATGAAGTCAGGCTGAATCTCCCAACCGTCGGCGGGCCAATTTTTCGCCGCCGGCGCGTCTTTGGGATTACCCTCGGGAGCCCCCGCGTCGGCCCACTGCGCGATGGTATCGATGTCCGCCTGCTTAAGCGAGCGATCGTTCGTGAAGTGTCCGTACCGCGGATCGGCGAACCACGGCGGCATCTTCTTTGTCAACACCGCGTTCTTCATGGCCTTGGCCCACGGGCGCGAGCTTTCGTAGCTCAGCAACGACATCGGCGCCGTTTGACCGGGACGATGGCACCCCTGGCAATTGGCCTGCAGAATGGGCTCGACGTCCTTGTGGAAGGTAATGGAATCGGCTGCGAAAGCCGTCCCCGCAAACATCCCGAATGCCACCCAAAAAATCCTCGTCATGGGCTAATGATATACCGAACCGTGACTATGGGGGGAGCGGCGCTCTACAGCCGTTTGGACGCGCCGTTGACACTTCTTGACAGTCACGGTTCAGTAAGAGCAAACGCGTTCAGACCCGAACTCACAATTACGACGTACTGCTTCCCATTCCGTCCCACATACGTCATTGGGTTGGTATGGCCCTCCGCATCGAGCTTGGCCTCCCAAAGCATCTTCCCGGTCTTCGATTCAAATGCGCGGAAACGCTTGTCGTTGGTACCCGCGATGAACACCAGCCCTCCAGCCGTCGCGATCGACCCTCCCTGCCCGAACGCCCCTGTATTGTGAACGCCCCTGGCTTCCATCTCATCGCTCGTACCGAGGGGAACCCGCCACGCGATGTCTCCAGTGTTCGCCGCGACCGCCATCAGCTCGGCCCACGGCGGTTGCTGGCACGGCAACTGCCTGGCCGGATCCCAGAAGCGCGCGTTCACCGATCCCGGCCCCAACGGACTGAAGCGCCGGTAAGCAACCTGATCGCCGTCTTTCGATTTGTCCATCCGGCCCATACCCGCGACGTTGCGCACATTCACGAACACATAGCCCAGCCGCGGGTCGACGGAGACGCCGCCGTAATTTGGTCCGCCCTGTTGGCCGGGGAAGATGATCCTGAATTCCTTGCTGCTATAGGGCGTGTACGGACCTTCGTTGTGAACACCCCCGATCTTATTCACCAGGTCGCGGCAAAACTTCTCATGGTCCGGCTCGGCCGTGAAAACCTCATCCGCCTTGATGCTCTGCCGCGCCAACGGTGGAGGTTTCAACGGAAACGGCTGGGTCGGCCAAGTCTCCTCGCCGGGCACGTCGGTCTGCGGCACGGGACGCTCCTCCACGGGGTAAACGGACTTTCCGGTCTCCCGATCCAGGAAAAACATCAACCCGGGCTTGGACACCGCGACCACCACCGGTATTTTCTTCCCGTCGCGAACCACATCCATCAGCGTCGGGGCGGCCTCCGCGTCGTAATCCCACAAGTCATGGTGCGTCAACTGGAATGACCACCGCAGTTGTCCCGTATTCGCATCCAGCGCCACGATCGAACAGGAATATAAATTCTGACCGTGTCGCGCGGCCCCGTAGTATTGAGCCGCAGGCTGACCGATCGGCAGAAAGATCAGGCCGCGCTGGGCATCGAGCGTGGCTGCGCCCCAGTTGGCGGGCGATCCGGCGGTGATCCAGTTATCCTTCGGCCACGTTTGGTAACCCGGTTCCCCCGGATGCGGAATTGTATGGAAGGTCCAAACCAGCTTGCCGTTGTGCAGATCCCACGCCCGCACGTCCATCGCGGGACCGTCGGGATCGTCTTCTTTGCCCTGCGCGCCCGTGACGATCAGGTTGCGATAGATCATGCCCGGAGATGCCATGTGATACGGCGCGCCCGGGAACTTCACGCTGACGCCCGTTCGCAGGTCGACCGCCCCTTCATTGCCGAATCCGGGAACCAGTTTTCCCGTTTTCGCATTGAGGGCGATCAAACGCCCATCGCTGGTCCCGGCCAGAATTTGTGGAGGAATTGGCCCGTCGCCCTGCCAGTAAGTAACGCCGCGCAGCGGAGCCCCCGCCGCTTTGCTGAGGTCGTATTTCCAGATTTCCTTTCCTGTCTCGGGTTCGAGCGCAACGATGGTGTGATTGAGAGTGGGGGCGTAGAGAATCCCGCCAACCATAATCGGCACGGCCTCCGTTGCCGTCAGATAGCGCGTTGCCGCATCGAGGTTGACGCCGCCCGTTTCGATGCCGTATTGCCACGCCAGCCGCAGCCTGGAAATATTCCTGCCATTGATTTTCGTCAGGGGGGAAAATCGTTGGCCGCTTGAATCATGGCCATACACCGGCCAGTCCGTCTGCGGATAGAGGGCTGAAACGCAAATACCCGCGAAAAGAACTCCTCGGAATATCTTCATCACGAGCGAAGTATACAGCGTGGCGCGCGCACTCGTGCGACCGCATTCGACACTAGTGTCGAAGCCTGGCGCTTTTCGGCTTTAAATTGATCCACAATAGTGGCTGAGGAATCAGCGATGCCAACCCTGTTCCGTTGGATGGCCATTTCGGCGGCGGTGCTCGCAGTCCCGGCATTGTCCCTCGACAACCCTCCAGCGGTGTCTGTAACGGGCGGCCGGATTCGGGGCAGCGCGCTCGATCGCGGCGGCGCAGTATTCAAAGGCATCCCATTTGCGCAGCCGCCCGCGGAATCACTGCGCTGGCGGGAGCCGCAGCCGGTGAAACTATGGACCGGCGTGCGCGCGGCGACGTCCTTTGGCGCGCCATGTGCGCAGAACTCCGGCGGCCGAGTCCTTGAGACCAGCAGCGAAGACTGTCTCTATCTCAACGTGTGGACGCCCGAGTGGCCGCCTGGTGCGCGCAAACCCGTTATGTTCTGGATACACGGCGGTGGCAACTACGCGGGAGCGACGGGCAGTCCCAACTTTGATGGCGAAGGTCTGGCTCGTCACGGCATCGTGCTGGTGAGCGCCGCTTACCGGCTCACCGCTTTCGGCTTTTTCGCGCATCCCGGGCTTACCCGCGAATCGCCGCATCACGCATCCGGGAATTATGGCCTGATGGACCAGATCGCCGCGCTCCAGTGGGTGCGCGCCAACATCGCGCGCTTCGGCGGCGATCCCGGCAATGTCACCATCTTCGGCCAATCCGCCGGCGCGGTGGATGCGACGGTTCTGATGACCTCGCCTCTCGCAAAGGGCCTGTTTCACAAAGTGATCGCCGAGAGCGGGACGGTAACCAGGAATCCCGATGCGGCCACGCTCGCGATGACCGCCCTGGGACCCGTGATGGCGGTCAAGAGCGGAGATGTCACTTATTCCGATGCGCCGGGGCTTGCCGAAGCCGAGAAGAACGGAGAGGAATTGTTACATGCGCCTAAGGCCCCGGCCGTTGACTATCTCCGTTCACTGTCCGCCGCTGACATCCTGAAAGCCGCGGCGTCTCCGCACAAAAGTATCGGCCCCGCGAATGGAGTTGTGGTGGATGGTTGGGTGCTTCCTCGTCCACCCGCCGAAGTGTTCGCCACCGGTCGCCAACATCGCGTACCGCTGCTTGCCGGGAATAATTCGCGTGAACGTACGCCGCCGCGCACAGCTCCCGAAGATTTGAGCAGGGCGATGGAAGCCATGTACGGGCCGCTCGCGCCGCGTGCCGTTGCCCTGTACACAACGCCCGACGAGGTATACGGCGATGCCGCCGCCCAATGGGTGGTCGACACCATGTATCGATGTCCGGTGGTGGCTGAGTTGTCCTGGCACGTCGCTGCCGGAAATCCCGTCTGGGAATACCAGTTTGACCGGGCCCCTGCGGGCAGAGAAGCGCTTGGAGCGGTCCATGGCGCCGAAGTCCCCTATGTCTTCGGCACCCTCAATTCGCCGGCGGAAGTCGATCGCCGAATCTCCGATGCCATTCAGGAATACTGGACCAACTTCGCGAAGACGGGCAATCCGAATGGTTTGACAAACGGTTTGGCGACAAAAGCGTGGCCCGCATTCACCGACCCCGCTCGCTTCTATCTCGAATTCACCAGCGATGGACCTGTGCCTGCTGAAGGACTGCGCCAACAGTACTGCGGTCTCTATATGGAAAATGTAAAGCGGCTGGTGAAGCGCTAATCGGGTGGCTACTGACAGCGAGTTCCGCGTAGAATCAGGTTTGTCTTATGTTTTCAATTACTTACGATGTTCGTCTCGAATCTCCCGTTTGTCTCGCCCATTGGGCGCGCAGCACCCCACATTATTTTTTAATAATATGGCTCTGTGGTTGCGTAAGAGGTTAGCGGGTGTGGTACAGTTCAGAGGTTGCCTCAAACCCTGTTGCAAACGGCGGGGCGCTGTGGTAATTGTAGTAGAGACTTTCTGTTTAAGGTAGGTAACAAGCTGTTGAGGTAGAACTGGGACTGTCCCGGTTTTTGGCCTGCGGTGGTAACAACCTTCCTGGTAGTTCTTTTCAGAACTAAATTTTAACGGTTTGATCAGGCTGTAAAAAGCCCTTGCGCCGAAAGGTGGATCAGATCGGTTGGTATTTCATGAAAGCGCAAAGGGCCGAAGGCTCCGTTTTGCGCGAGTAGCGGGTGAAAGCGCAAAGGGCGGAACGCTCCGTTTTGCGCGAATAGCAAGAGTTTCGAGGCCTGCTGGTATTCTCCGCGTCTTTTGAGGTGGGGGATGGCCAGTACAGATCTTTGACAATCTAATTGGATGCACTAATTTACTTCGTCAGCGCGCGAAGGGCGAAAGCTCGGCGCGCGTTCAAAAATGAACTTTGGATTTCAACCGGAACGACAAACATCTCACAGCTTAAAATGAGAGTTTGATCCCGGCTCAGAATCAACGCTGGCGGCGCGCCTAACACATGCAAGTCGAACGAGAAAGTGGAGCAATCCATGAGTAAAGTGGCGTACGGGTGAGTA
>Ga0182024_10005608_pt1 | contig 28062 bp, 24 predicted proteins | sample P32metaG_FD_120480 | JGI IMG/M metagenome (GOLD analysis project Ga0182024, IMG submission 120480) | Permafrost microbial communities from Stordalen Mire, Sweden - P3-2 metaG (Illumina Assembly) | ecosystem: Environmental > Terrestrial > Soil > Wetlands > Permafrost | place: Sweden: Stordalen...
CACGAGGCGCAGGCGCTTCAGCATCTGGCCCTTCAGCATCCGGGGATTCCTGGCGTCCCGCAGGTGCTGGCCGTGGAGCGGCGAGCTGGGCAGTTGGGGGTGGCCGAATCCCCCCTGATCGGCGCCCCGATGCTCGGGGCCCTGACCCCCACGTCGTTCCCGAACCTGGCCGGCCGGGTCACCGAATGGCTCGCATCGCTGGCCGCGCGGGGAGAACGCTCGCCCCGCGCAGATTGGTGGGAACGGCTGGTGGAGCTTCCGCTGGCCACTTTCACCGGTCAGTTCGGGTCCGTGCTGGAGCCCGGGCTGCTGGAGTCTGTGTCGGCCCGGCTGGAGGTCCTGCGCGACCTCCCGCTCGTCTTCGAGCATCGTGACTGCTCACCCTGGAACATCGTGCTGGGCGAGGATGGCCAGCCAGGCCTCCTCGACTGGGAGTCAGCGGAACCCCGTGGACTGCCGTGCCGCGATCTCGTGTACTTCCTCAGCAACGCTGCCTTCATTCTCGATGGGGCTCTGGACAGCGGCCGGACGCGGGCCACCTACCGCCAGCTGCTGGATAACCGAACGCCGTCCGGGCGGGTGGCCGCCGACTGCCTGGGGCGTTACTGCGCGCAGCTGGAGCTCGACCCTCAGGTCCTACCTCCGCTCCGGCTGCTCACGTGGATCGTGCATTCCCGCTCGGACTTCCGGCATCTGGAGCTCGAGGGCCGCGCCGACCCGGCGTCACTGCGGAGCGCGCCGTTCCTTGGGCTGGTTCAGGAGGAAATGCAATGGTCGCCGAGCTGAGTCCGGTCATGCCGCCGCGAAGGGGCGTCACAGCCTGATGGCCTCCCCCGCTCTGAGTGTGGTGATCGCCTCCCGCAACCGCCGGCATCTGCTCCGGCGCTGTCTCGAGTCGCTGGGTACTCAGACCATGCCCGCGGACCAGTTCGAGGTGGTGGTGTGCGACGACGGCTCGACGGATGGCACGCCGGAGATGCTCGATGAGCTGACCACGCCGTTCGAGCTCCGCATCCTCCGCCCGGGCCAGGTGGGGCGGGCCGCAGCGCGCAACCTGGCCGTCGAGGCGTCCACGGCGCCGGTTTGCCTGATCCTGGACGACGATGTGATCGCGGCGCCGCAGCTCGTTACCGAGCACGCGAAGGCTCACCGAGACGAGGCGGGCATTCTCGGGGTGGGCAAGCTGGAGGCACTGCCGCGCCGGGTCGACTGGTACGGGCGCGGGTTCGCTCACCACCTGGAACGCCACTACGCCGAGCTGGCCGACCGGGGGCCGAGCTGGGGCGATTGCCGGACGGGGAACCTGTCTGTCCCGCGCGATAGGTATTTGCACCTGGGCGGCTTCACGCTGCCGTCGCTGCCGCTGGGCGACATCGAGCTTGCTTTCCGGCTGTGCCGAGCGGGATGCCGCCCGCGATATCTCCCGGAGGCCAGCGGTCAACAGGACGACGGGAAACCTGGACATCAGCTCCTGGCCGACGAATACGCGCGCGCGCCCGTGCACGTGGCGCTGTCCGACCGCGAGCCCGCGATGCTTCCCGTGCTGTTGGGCTGGTTCGCGGCCACCACCAAGCGCGAGGCGATGGTGCGCAGGGTCGCGCTCGCGTTACGCCTGCCTCCCCGGCTGCTGGCTCGGTTCGGGCCGGCGCTCTCCCGCGTCGGCCGGCAGGACGAGTGGTTTGAGTTCGTCCACCGTCTTGCCTTCTGGCTAGGAGTGCGACAGAGCGTGGACCGACACCGCTGGGCCAGCTTGACCCACGGCGTGCCTGTGCTCATGTACCACGCCTTCACAGACAACGAGCCCGCCTCCCGGTACGTCATGCCCCGCCGCACATTCCGCCGACAAATGCAGCTTCTCCGCTGGTTGGGCTACGAGGTCATCGGATTCCATGAGCTGGCCGAAGCGCTGCGACACGGAATGCTGACGCCAAAACGCTGCGCCGTGATCACGATCGATGACGGCGACATGGGCACCCTGCACGTGGCCGCCCCGGCGCTCCAGAGACAGCGTTTCCCCGCCACCGTGTTCCTGGTCAGCGACCGGTTTGGAGCGGCCGTGGACTGGACTGACGAGCCGGCGGTCGTTGGCCGTCCGCTCCTCTCGGTCGACCAGGCCAGACAGCTGGGCGCCAGCGGCGTGTCCCTCGGGGCTCACACCCGCACCCACCCTGTGCTCCCGGAACTGCCGGACGAGGAGGCCGTCCACCAGGAGGTGGTGGCCTGCCGAGCGGAGCTGGAGGAGCGGCTGGGTGTTCCGATCACGGTTTTCGCGTATCCGTTTGGTCGTCAGGACGAGCGAGCCGTGCGGGCTGTTGGCGACGCCGGGTACGTGGGGGCCTGTACCACCGCGCCGCGCCGGGTCCGTCCCGATGATGATCCGGCCCGGATCCCGCGCATCGAGATCACGGGTCAGGACTCGCTGGTTCGCTTTCTCATGAGGCTGTGGTTCAGCCCATGAGCGTTGGCCCACATGAGGTGCTTCCGGCCGCGGTGATCATTCCCAGTCGAGGGCGGCCGCAGCTGCTCTCGGAGTGCGTGAAATCGATCCTGGCCGGCCCACGCTTGCCCGCCGAGATCGTGGTGGTGGACCAGAGTGACAATCCGCACCCCCAGCTGGGCGCCCTCGGCAACGTTCGTGGCTGCAAGGTGATCTACCACCACTCAAACTCGCGCGGAACCTCAGCCTCGCGCAACGAGGGATGCCAGCTTGCCGGCCAGGAGATTCTCCTGTTCATTGACGATGACATCCTCGTCACGCCGGACTGGGTCGAGACGATGACGGTTGCTGTCCAACGTGAGGCGACCTCGACGCTGATCAGCGGCCGGGTTAGATTCGTCGCCAAGGACGAGCTGGATGGGTTCGCTCCGTCACTGATCGACGAAGACCAACCCAAGCTATTCGAGGGACGCATCTGGAGTGAGGTGCTCTTCGGCGGCAACATGGGGTTCCATCGCCGGATCTTCGACGACCTGGGAACGTTCGACCTGCGCCTCGGTCCAGGCACGATGTACCTCTCGGCCGAGGACAATGACTACTGCCTGCGGGCCCTGGATGCCGGGTATCGCATCCGCTATCTGCCGGAGGCAATAGTTCACCATCAAGCCTGGCGATCCAAGGCCAGCCGCACGCGCCTCAAATGGACGTATGGAGTCGGACAGGGTGCTTATTACGCGAAGCACATCCATCTGCGAGACCGATACACGCTCCTCAGGCTCCGCGATGACCTGCGGCGCTACGTACGCCGGACGTGGGAGAAACTGCGCACTGATCCCGCGGGTGCCAAGGGCGACGCGGCTTTCGTGCTGGGACTGGCGTACGGCTCCGCCCGGTGGCTGCTGATCGAGCGGCTTGTCACTCGTTGATGCTGACGACGCTGCTGGTTTTCGGTAGCGTCCACTCGCATGGGCCAGACCTGCCTACGTTGTACACCTCTCAGGCTGACCGTCTCCTGACTCGGCGAGTGTGCAGGAGGCAGACCGATGAGTGTCGATGCCGGTGAGGTGATGCCCACCGCTGTGATCGTGCCCAGTAGAGGGAGGCCACAGCTGCTCTCGGAGTGTGTGGAATCGATCCTGGCCGGCACACCCCTGCCCGCCGAGATCGTGGTGGTGGACCAGAGTGACACTCCGCATGCCCAGCTGGCGGACCTCGGCAACGTTCGTGGCTGTCAGGTGATCTACCACCACTCAAGCCTGCGGGGAAGCTCGGCGGCCCGTAACGAAGGCTGTCGCCTGGCGACCCAGGACATCCTCATGTTCACCGACGACGATATCCTCGTGGCGCCGGACTGGGTCGAGGCGATGACCCGCGCGGTCCAGCGCGAAGCAGACAGCACCCTCATGAGCGGCCGAATCAGGTTTATTGCTACGGATCAGGTCGACGGCTTCGCCCCGTCTCTGTTCGACGAGGAGGAACCCAGGCTTTTCGAGGGACGGTTTGGGTACGAGGTTCTGTTCGGTGGCAACATGGGATTTCACCGCCGCATCCTGGAGGATTTGGGACCCTTCGACGAGCGCTTCGGTGGCGGCGCGAAGTACCTATCTGCCGAGGACAATGACTACTCGCGGCGCGCCCTGGATGCCGGGTACCGCATCCGATACGTGCCAGAAGCGCTGGTCCACCATCAGGCGTGGCGGGCCAAGCGTGACGAGCGGGGCCTGATGTGGGCCTATGGAGTCGGACACGGCGCCTTCTTGGCCAAGCACTTTCAGGTAGGCGACTCCTACATACCCATCAGGTTTCGCGAGGAGCTGCGGCGCTGCCTGCGGAAAATTCGCGAGAAGAGGCGCAGCGATCCGGTAGCGGCCAAGGACGAGCTCGTGTACACCCTCGGCCTGTTGTATGGCTCAGCTCGGTGGATCCTGCTCGAGCGCCTCGCCGGCCGTCGCGCCTGATCTGCGCCGCCGTCTAGCCGCTCTGCCTCGCGTGCTGCGAGCGGGGCAATCAGCGTGCTACGAACGGGGCAATCAGACGACATCGCTGAGCTCGTCAGCCGTGCGGGTCCAGCGGTGGCGGACCGCCATGCTTCCCCGCCCGCTTTCGCCGGAGACGGGTCGGCCGCCCATCACACCCTGCTCGACGTCGAAGACTGCGGCACTTTGGAGACGGTCCTGGAGGTGCCCCTGGGCATGAAGCTCCACGTCAATGCGGTAGCGCCCGGCGATCAAAGGCAACTCCGGGATCTCGCAGACGAACCGGGTCGGCGCATCGGAGCCGAAGACATCGTCGGGGGCTGGGTTCTCGCTGTTGAACTCGGTAACCGGATGGCCGAGGTCGTCCAGGATGATGAAGTTGCACGACGTACTGGGCAGCTGCCCGGCAAGCTCGAACTCGAAGGTCGCGGGGCCCCCGGTCGTCACAACGTCGCCGTCGCGCTGTCCGCCGCGAATGCGGATCTGGCGGACCCTCACCATGTCCCAGCCCGTTCGATCGGTCCGCTTCACGACGGGAATCGTGATCATCTGCTCGAGGTTGCCGAGGTACCGGGAAATCGCCTCGTCGATCGTGCCGTCGTAGGTGAGCTGTCCTCCGTGGAGCACCATGCCCCGCTTGCAGAGCGCCTTCATGACGGCCATGTTGTGGCTGACAAACACCACGGTGCGGCCCTCCGTGGCGGACTCTCCCATGCGACCCAGGCACTTCTTCTGGAAAGCGGCATCGCCAACCGCCAGCACCTCGTCGACGAGCAGGATGTCCGGCTCGAGATAGGCGGCCACGGCGAAGGCGAGCCGGACCTGCATGCCGCTGGAGTACCGCTTCACCGGAGTGTCCAGGAAGCGCGTGACATCGGCGAACTCGACGATCTCGTCGAACCGCCGGGTGATCTCCGTCTGGCGCATACCGAGGATGGAGGCGTAGAGGAAGACGTTCTCGCGGCCGGTCAGCTCGGGATGGAACCCTGTACCGACCTCCAGCAGGGATCCGACACGCCCGTTGATCCCGACGCGACCGGAGGTCGGCTCCGTGATCCGGGAGATGATCTTGAGCAAGGTCGATTTCCCCGCTCCGTTGTTGCCCACGATCCCCACCAGGTCGCCGCGTTTGATTTCAAAGCTGACATCTCGAAGGGCCCAGAGGGTTTCCAGGTCCGATGGCTCGGTCGGGCCGCGGCGCAGTCGGCCCCCTAAACGTGCCGCCGAGCGCCGGGCCGCATCGGAAACTGCGTCACGAAGCGTGTCGTGCTGCTGCCTCGCCCGGCCGATCTCGTACCGCTTCGAGACGCGCTCACCGACAATCGCCGAGGCGCCCATCAGACGATGTCCGCAAAGCGTCGCTCGGTGCGATTGAAGTACAGCAAGCCACCCACAAAGATGATCAGCCCCGTCAGGACTGAAAGGAGGACGCTGCCGGCCGATGGGGGTGGGGTGCCGACCAGGGCCCACCGAAAGCCCTCGATGACCGTGGACATCGGGTTGAGTCCGTAGACGTCGCGCCACGCCGCCGGGAGGGCCGCGACCGAGTAGACCACGGGCGAGGCGAACATCCAGACCTGGATCATGAACGGGACGGCGAATCGGACATCGCGATACTTGACGTTGAGCGCGGCGAGCCACGCACTCACACCGAAGGTGGTCATCAGCGCCAGGAGCAGCAGCGGCACCAGCAGGATCACGCCGACGCCGCGCGGAGCGACGCTGTAATAGATCATGAGTCCGATCAGGATGACACTGGCCAGCGCGAAGTCGACCAAGCTGGCCAGGATCGGAGACGTGACGACGTAAACCCGCGGGAAGTAGACCTTGGTAATCAGATTCGGGTTCAGCGTCAGGCTGAGCGATGACAGCTGCACGGAGTTGGCGAAGAACAGCCATGGGACAAGCGCGCAGTACGAGAAGATCGGATATGGCACGCCCTGGGAGCTGATCTTCGCCACATCGCTGAACACGATGGAGAACAGGATCATCGCCAGTACCGGCTGCAGGATCGCCCAAATCACACCCAGCGCGGTCTGCTTGTAGCGGACCTTTATGTCACGCCAGGTCAGGAAGTAGAGGAGTTCCCGGAAGCTGATCAGCTCGGGGAGCCGCAGAGCACCCAGCCCGTGAGTCGGCTCGAGGACGTGCTCAAAGGAGTCATCCCAGGCGACCGAGGAGCCTCGTCCTAAGGCCTCAGTTGACACGCGGCCGATGGTACCTATACCTAGAAAGGAACTGAAGTTCCCGGCTTGCCCACTGGCCCGCGCCGGGCTCAGTCGCCGAACCCTCGTCTAGCCGCGGCGCGCTCGAAAGTCACCAATCCCCAGAGGTAGCCGGCCGTCGTACTGGCCAGCCCGGCCAGAATCGCGCCCGCTCGCGCCAGTCCGGACGAGTCACGGCGCTGCATGAAGTCGGTCACGCCTCGGCGGATGCCACGAGGCAGCACCTCTCGCGTGTAGGCAACCTCTGAGGCCAGGCCGTCGGCTGCACCGACCAGACGGGTGACCACCGCCTTGGAGCCCCCTTCGAAGAAGCAGCGCTCCAGGAACCGGCGGAAGCGCGTGCGACTGACCGGGACATGGTGGCTCACCTTGGCGGACGGCACGTACACCAGCTGGCGGTCCGGCCATTGCTGACCGAGGCGAATGCACAGTTCGGTCTCGTCGCAGCCATACCCGAGCCGAAAACCGCCGAGTTGTTCCAACAGCTCGCGTCGGTAGGACATGTTGCACCCGAACAGATTGCGGACGCGCTTCGGCTCCTCGGGCATTCCCAGGTACGAGCAGCCGACGACCCAGTCAAACTCCGCCGGGAACCACTCTGGCCGCTCCGCCTCCCAGCGCGGCTCGGCGCTCCCACCTACTCCGGCGACGGTTGGATCCGCATAGGGCTCGCTGAGCAGTGCGATCCAATCGGGCCCGGCCACCGCGTCGTCGTCCAGATAGGCGACCACGGTCCCCGACGTGGCAGCGAGGCCGGAGTTGCGCGCCCCGCCCAGGCCCCTCACGCCGGTATTGGGGACGGCCCGGACGTTCAGCTCGCGGCGGATTCGCTCAAGCAGGCGATCGTTGTGGTCGACTACCAGCACCACCTCGTACGCGGGTACGCTCTGGCGCTCAACCGAGTCGATGGCCGCCCTGATCTCATTCCAGCGACCTTCATCGTGGGCACACACCACCACTGACACGTCGACCGGCCTCACACTTCACCCCGCAGCTTCGGGGTGGCGCCGGCCAGGCTCCGCGCCAGCTCAAGGCCTTCCGGCGTGCCGATGTCGATCACCGGTCGGGGAAGACGGTGCGTATGGATCACCGCACCCTCAGCCAGGAGGGCTGGGAACACATCACGTCCGAAGTCGGAGAACGTGCCTGCCGGCACGCGCTCGACGACATCAGGGTTCAACACATAGAAGCCCGAGTTGATCAGCGCCGGGCCGGCCGAGCCCGCGCCCTTCTCCACGAAGCGGACTACACCGCCGGTGGCGTCGGTCTCCACCACGCCCTTGCCCACCGCGCTGTCGGCGGAGTGAACGGCCAGCGTGGCGGCCGCACCACCGCGCGCGTGTCCATCGATCATCCCGTCCATCGGATCCGGAAACAGCACGTCCCCGTACATGACCACAAACGGATCCGGACCTAGAGCCTCCAGGGCGTTGCGTACCCCGCCAGCCGTACCCAGTAACTCCGGCTCATGGACACATGTGACATCAACGGCAGCCTGAAGCTCACTGAGGCTCTTCTCAACTTGGTCAGCGTGATGGTGAGTGTTGATGACAATGCGCTCGACCCCGAGCTGAACCAGAAATTCCACATGCCGGGCCAGCAGACTCCGGCCGCCGACGTCGATAAGGATCTTGGGCATGGCGGCACCGAGAACTCCTAGCCGCGTCCCCAGGCCGGCGGCCAGGACCATCGCTTTCATGATCGCCTAGAATACAGTGCTGGGATGGCTTCGACCGGCGGACAGGGACGTACAGCCGTGGTCACCGGTGGTGCCGGGTTCATCGGCTCACATGTGGTGGACGCGCTTCTAGCCGATGGTCTGACAGTTGTCGTGGTGGACGATCTCTCGACGGGTTCCGCGGATAACGTGGCGTCCGAGGCCGACCTCGAGGTCGTCGACATCAGCGACCGGCAATCACTGAACCGGGTGATGGATGCGGCTCGGCCATCCGTGATCTTTCACCTTGGGGCTCAGTCCAGCGTGACTGTGTCAGTGACTGATCCGGAGCGTGACTGTGACGTCAATGTCCATGGCACACTGAACGTGCTCGAAGCTGCCAAGCGACACAATGCCCCACTGTCCTTCACCTCCACCGGTGGTGCCCTGTACGGAAACGACGCCCCGATCCCCACGACGGAGGATCGGACCCCGGCGCCGATTTCCCCTTACGGAGCCTCGAAGTGGGCCGGGGAGGCTTACATCAACACGTGGCGAGAGGCTACGGGCATCCCCCACTCCGTCTGCCGGCTGGGCAACGTCTATGGCCCGCGCCAGTCGCCGCACGGTGAAGCCGGCGTCGTATCCATCTTCAGCTACCTGTTGTGGGACGGCCAGGCGCCGAAGCTGTTCGGATACGGAAAGCCGACTCGGGACTACGTCCATGTCACCGACGTGGCACGCGCCCTGATCGCCGCGATCGGCAAGGGCGGTACGTTCAACGTGTCAACCGGTGTCGAAACGCCGGTGTCGGAGGTCTTCGAACACCTGCAGAAGATCGCCGGAACTTCCGTGGAGCCGGAGCTTTGCCCGCTGCGCTCCGGCGAGCTGGAGCGCAGCTGCATAAGCCCGCGCCAGGCGCTGGAGGTTCTCGGCTGGCAAGCCGAGCACGATCTGGAGACCGGGCTGCGCGAAACCTATGAGGCCCTGGTGGCGGGCTTCGAGGCCAAGGCGGTCTCGGGGGGCTGAGCGCCCGGGGCGGGGATCAGCCTCGCTGCCTCGATCAGGGAGCCGGCCACCAGGTCGGCACCGGTCCCGATTCTCGCGCCGGCGATCTGAACTGTGCGGCAGCCGGCCGCCCGTCCGGCCTGGATATCGCTGGGGGCGTCGCCGACCATCCAGGACTTGCTCAGGTCGAGGCTCAGCTCATGAGCCAGCCCGGTGAGCATGCCCGGGCGCGGCTTGCGACAGTCACAGGCGGCCGAGAGGTCGTGGGGACAGTAGCGGAACGCCTCGATGGCACAGCCGTGGACGCCCAGATCGTGCTGAATGATCCGTTCGATCCCGCGCAGCAGCTCGGGACTCACCAGACCTCGGGCCACTCCCCGCTGGTTCGATACCACCGCCAGCACGAATCCGGCCCGAGCGAGGTAGACCAGCCCGTCGAGCGCGCCGGGCAACCAGCGGAAGTCCTCCACAGCGGTCACATACTGATGCGGTGGGGGGTTGACGTTGAGGGTGCCGTCGCGGTCCAGGAAGACCGCGGGCCTGGGGTCGGTCACGTCCGGCCTCAGACCACCCACGGCTGGTCTTCGGCGAGCTTCTCCCGGAAGTACTCGACGAGGATGTGGTTGATGATCAGGTGAAGGTCCTCTACCACGCCGTAGTCATTTGACGGCACGACGATGGCCAGGTCAACCAGGTGCGCGGCCTGGCCGCCGTCGAAACCCAGGAGGCCGACCACCTCGGCGCTCCGGGAGCGGGCATAGCGGATTGCCTTCAGCACGTTGGGTGAGTTGCCGCTGGCCGACACGGCCAGAAGCAGATCGCCGGGTCGGATCAGGTTCTGCAGCTGCTCGCTGAACACGTTCTCGTAGCCCAGGTCGTTGGCCAGGGCGGTGAGGATCGCCGTGTTGTCATTCAGGCTGGTGATCCGGAAGCGATCCATGTTTGGTCCGATCGTGTTCTTGGCCAGGTCAGCCGCGATGTGGCTAGCGGTGGACGCGCTCCCTCCGTTGCCCAGCGTGAACACCTGCTTCTCGTTGCGATAGCTCCGGTAGAGCATCTCGCCGAGTCGGGTCAACTGCGCGATCGGCAGGCCCTCGATGGCCCCCTTCAGGCGAGCCAGATAGTTCTCTACCTGGGTTTCCATGGTTGCTTGCTACGACCCCCAGGCCATGATGTGAGTACCGCGGGCGGCGAATCTCAGCGGCACCTCGCGGAGGCTGCCCAGCGCGTGGCGCACAGAGGCATGATGATCAACCGGGGCGAAGAGCAGGAGAAAACCGCCGGCGCCGGCACCCAGGATCTTCCCACCAGTGGCGCCCGCCGCCATGCCGGCGTCGTACGCCGAGTCTATTTCCGGGTTGCTGATCCCCCCCGCCAGGCCGCGCTTGAGCTCCCAACTGCGATGCAGGAGAGGTCCGACACGGTCGACGTCGCCGGTGGTCAGGACCTCCCGCATCTCGTGAGCCAGGTCTCGAATTTGCAGAAGTGTCTCCGTGCTGGTGCCCTGTCGGGTCGCGTCGCGTTGGCTTGAGAGGACGTCGTCCGCCGACCGCTGGCGTCCCGTGTAGAACATGAGCAGGGACCGCTGCAGCCTCCGGAAGGTCTCGGGTGGGGCGATCAGCGGTTCCACCCGCACTCCCCCGCCGCGGGGCAGGAACTCGATGAAGTTGAAGCCACCCAGAGCGGCGGCGTACTGGTCCTGGCGACCGATAGGCTTCCCCAGCACATCAATCTCGATGTGGGCTGCCTCCTCGGCGAGCTGGGGCGGGGACTTGTAGATCCCCTGAAAGGCGTAGAGCGCGTTCAGCACCCCGACCGTCACCGTGCTGGAGGAACCCAGCCCGGTGCCGTTGGAGGGCACATCGGCCAGCGTCACCACCTCCACGCCCCGGGGGACTCCGGCCAACCGCATGGCCTCCCGGACGAGATCGTGTTCGACGTCTCCGGCGCTGTCCACGATTTCGGTGGCGGAGTAGCTGACCCGCACGTCGCCCTCGAAGCGGGGCGCCACGATTACGTGGATCCACTTGTCGATGCTCGTGGACACGACGGCACCGCCGTGCTCATCATAGAAGTCTGAGATATCCGTGCCGCCTCCGGCGAAGCTGATCCGCAGCGGCGTGCGGGAGACGATCATCCGCGGCCGCCTCGGCGGAGCAGGCGGCGGAGCGGTCGGAGTTCGAGGTGAGTTGACGCCACGTCGGCGTGCCCTGAGGTAGCCCCCTTCGATCGCACGGGGCAATCGTAGCGGCCCCTCTGTGCGGTAACTGAACCGTTTGGTGCCGCCGCTGGCCGGATGTCCGAGGGCCCATCAAACAGGCGTCCAAGGTGCCCGGCAGAGTTCGGCGGCTGGGCCGGAAGGCCCGATGCCAGGCGCGTGCCCAAGATCCGTCGTAATGCCCTCCTCCTGATTCTCGCCGTCGTCCTCGGCGCCGTGTGCGTCCCGAACGCTCTGGCCGCCCACGGTAGCTCTCACCATCGCCGCAGCCGGGCCTGCCGTATCAGCAAGCGTCACCATCACCGCGGCAGCCGCTGCCGCGCCCGCCGGCGCCACCACCATCATCACCACCACCGGCGTCATGTGAACCAGCGCAGAAGGACCGGCGCCACCGGCACACCGACCCTCATGTACTGGGGCGCTTCGGTGGGCACCCAGTTCACCGGCTCGCAGCCACCGTTCAGCATGACGGCCGAGACCGACTTCGCAAATCGCGATGCGGGCGGTAAGGATCCCAGCATCGTCGGCTGGGGATCGAACTTCTATTCCAGCGCTTACTGCAGCGGGTACTGCAACTTCACGCCGTCGCTCTACAGCACGGTGCGCAACAACGGTCAGATCCCCTGGATCTCATGGCAGTCGACCAGCACGGACGGCGGCAGCGGCTACACCGATCAGCAGATCGCCGACGGGGCCCAAGACGCCTACATCACGAAGTGGGCTGAGGCCGCCAAGGCCTGGGGCCACTCCCTGTTCCTTCGCTTCGACTGGGAGATGAACGGCAACTGGTTCCGCTGGTCCCCGGGCCTCGACGGCAACACCGCCGCTTCCTACGTCGCCATGTGGCGTCACGTCCACGACATCTTCACCAGCGTGGGCGCCACGAACGTCAGCTGGGTGTGGTGCCCGAACATCGATCCCAATAGCTCCCTAACCTCGCTGGCCAGCCTGTATCCGGGCGACGCCTACGTGGATTGGACCTGCCTGGACGGCTACAACGGCGATGACCCGTGGCATAGCTTCCAGCACCTGTTCCATTCGACCTACAAGACGATCACTCAGACGATCGCTCCAAGTAAACCGATGATCATCGGAGAGGTGGGATCTACGGAAGCCGGTGGTTCCAAGGCGACCTGGATCTCAAAAATGTTCAACGTCCTTCCCACGAGCTTCCCGGACGTGCATGGGCTCCTCTGGTACGACGTCAAGAGCGCAGGCCCTGGTGGTCACACCGATTGGCCGATCGAGAGTTCCAGCTCCTCAATCAGCGCCTTCACCAGCGGCGTCGCCAACTCTATGTTTAGGGCGAACGAATTCGCGACGCTGGACGGCGTCGGGGTCCCGGTTCCCCCGGCGGCCAGCTAGCCGCGGAGGCCAGCCCCGGTTGTGCGCAAGACAGCGCCCAGCCTCGTCGCAGCGCTCCAGCAGGCCGTAGCGACCGAGTACAGTTCTAACTGGTCTAAACCGTGAACCACTCGGAGGGCTACGCTGGATGCGTAGTTGGGCCTCACTATCGAGCCCTAGCTGGGTTTCATCGTCGGGGGTTGTAGATCGTGCGGAGTAAAGGTCGCCTAGTCGCCTTAGCGGGTGTCCTGCTCGCACTGCTGGCGGTGGTCATTTCCGCACACGTCGTCCCCACCAGCCAGGGGCGGACGCGCCCACCGGTTCCCGCCAGACCTACGAGCCCCACGAGTCCCACGAGTCCCATTAGTCGGCTCGCGGGCCACCCGGTTCGCTTCGCCGACTCACACTCGATCTACTGGGGCGCCTCGATCAAGACTCCCCAGGGCCAGGCGCCGTGGAACATGAACATAGCCGATCAGTTCGGGCGGCTAACGGGCAAGAATGTCTCGATCATCAGCTGGGGAAGCCTGTTCTACTCACCCCAGTACTGCACGGGCTGGTGCAATTTCCAGACGACCCAGTTCGATGCCGTCCGGGGTTATGGCGCCATCCCGATGTTGTCCTGGGGACCGAACTGGAGCCGCTCGATTGACGCCAAGGTCGCTAACGGCGACTACGACAGCTACCTGATCACCTGGGCCAAGGCGGCGAAGGCCTGGGGCCATCCATTCTTCCTGCGCTTCGCTTGGGAGATGAACGGTGACTGGTTCCCGTGGGGGGTCGGGCGGACAGGAGTCAGCACCGAGGGCAACACCCCGGCCACCTACGTGGCCATGTGGCGACACGTCTATAACTTGTTCCACCAGGTCGGCGCCAACAATGTGACGTGGGTGTGGTGTCCGAACGTCAACGCGGATACGACCTATGAGCCACTCTCCAGTCTGTATCCGGGGAACGCCTATGTGAACTGGACAGGCCTCGATGGCTACAACCGTGACAACCCTTGGCGCAGCTTCCCCGCCATTTACGCGGCGAGCTACGCGGATGTGGGCTCCTTCGCTCCCACCAAGCCGATGGTCATCGGGGAAGTGGCGTCTACCGAGGCCGGGGGCTCGAAGGCAAATTGGATCCAGAACATGTTCGAGACTCTGCCGAGCCTGTTTCCGAACATCCGGGGACTCCTGTGGTACCAGGATGACCAGCCCGGCCCTCGCGGCAGGGGCGACTGGACAGTGAATACTTCCCCGTCTGCTCTCAGCGCGTTCAAAGCCGGGCTCAGCAGTCCCCTGTACCAAAGCAATGCGTACAGCAGCGCCGACACTTCACCGATTCCACCCCCCTAATCCGGTGTCCGGCTCAAGCCTGGCCGGCTGGCCACCCGAACGAGCCGGTGGGGATGATCCCTACGTGCTCCGCAGGACGTCGTTGTACAGCTCGAGCATGGCATCTGCGCAGTCATCCCAGGAGGTGAGGCCGGGGCGCTGACTCGACACCGGCCGGTCGAGCTCCTCCAGGATTGCCCCGGCCAGACCCGCCGGAGAAGAGTCCAGAGACACCATTCGCGCCAGGCCGTCCTCGGCCATTTCCCGCAAGCCGGCGCCGTCGTCGGCGACGATCATCGGCCGGCGCGCCGCCGCCGCTTCGATGGCCACCTGCGGATAGGTCTCGAACTCGCTCATCAGCACCACCAGCGACAGCCGGCTGAGTAGCTCGGCCATCCCGGTTGTGTCGCCTGGTCTGACGCTGGTGATGTCCACCCTGTCCCCCACACCCAGCTCCTCTGCATACTTCCTCAGTTCGTCCTCATAAGGGCCGCGGCCGACGATCACCACGCGCGCATCCGGCCGCGCCTTAAGCACCTCCGGCAGGGCTTCGATCAGGCGATGGTGGCCCTTGTACCGCTCGAGCCTGCCGATCGAGGCGATTGCGGGCGGTCCGCCGGCTCCCGTCACATCCACATCGTCCCGGACCGTGAGATCCGTGCCCACGGGTATGACGCGAAATTTCTCCCGCGGGATCCCCAGGGGCTCGGAGAACAGATCCACCTCGAACCTCGCCACAGCTACCAAGCCAGCAGCTCGCGCCAGCAGCGGAGCCAGGAGTCGGCGCTGCAGCGGCCGGGAACGGTTCCTCAGCTCGGAGGTGTGACCGCCCCCGTGAAAAGTCAGGCAGTACGGAACGCGCAGGCGTAGAGCCTTCGTCATGGCCAGCGGAGCGACCAGCGTGTGGTACGACTGCACATGCACGAGGTCCCAAGACGCCCTACCCATCTCTTGCCACATCCCTGGGGCAAAGCACCAGTCCCAGCCGCGCGGCCAGGCCGGCACGGTCCGGACGGTGAGACGATCCTGTTGCTCGAGCCGCGGCTCCTCTCGCTCCGGATCCGTGCACAGGATCTCCACATGGACTTGCCGATCCACCAGGCGAGTGGAGAGCTCCCACACGTATCGCTGGACTCCGCCCGGCTGAAGCGGACTGAGGGGCGTCACCATCAACACCCGCAGTGGGCGGCTGCTCATGTGGCGAATTCCGGAACGCCAGCGGGCGACGGTTCGGGAGCGGCAAGCTCGCTGTACACCCGCTCCAGCCTGGCTGCCCACGCCTCGGGACTGTGGTGCTCCTGGCTGACGGCCCGCCCTCTCTGCCCCAAGCTGTGCCGGAGCTGTTTGTCCTCCAGTAGGCGCAAGATGCCCGCGGCGATACCGGCAGCGTCGTCGGAGATCACCATCGGGGGTTCGTCGCGGCCGAAGATGAATCCCTGCGCGCCCCGAGACGTGGTGACCACCGCTTTCCCGCAAGCCAAAGCCGTCAGCACCTTGACCCTCATGCCGCCGCCGAAGCGAACCGGAGCCAGGCAGACCGCGGCGCTCTCGAGATACGAGCCCGTGTCCGGAACGTTCGCCCGAATCTCGATCTGGGAGCCGGCCAGCGACCGCACCTCCGCAGGCGGATCGCTACCCACCAGGAGCAGGCGCGCCGCCGGACGCCCGCGCCACACCAGGGGCATGATCTCCTGCGCCAGCCAGTGAGCCGCGTCCTGGTTCGGCAGATGCGTGAAGTTCCCCAAAAACAGAAGGCTGTCTTCAACCTCCAAAGCGGGATCAACGCCCGGCGGCACGGCAATGCCGAATGGGTTCACCCGCACGCGGTCTGCCACTTCTGGTGCGAGGCGGGCGACAGCCTGAGCCTCCTCCTGGGTGAACACCTGGACTCGGCCGTAGCGGTCCCACATGGCGGCCTGGAAGACCTGCGCCCGGCGCCAGTCGCTCGCCAACAGCCGATCTCCGAGCGCCGTCCTGGCCCCGCACTGATGCCCGGAACGCTCCGGGCGGGCACGGACCACCTCGTGATCAGTGAGAACGGCCGGCAGCCCGTGGGGAAGGCGCACCCGGGCCATTGCACTGTCCTCCACCGCGACAACGTCAAACGTGGATTCGGAAAGAGCCCGGTGGATTGCCTCCTGCACGGCAGGGGGGCCGAACCACAGATTCCGCCAGGGAACCCGGCTGAACGTCCAGCGGCTGGCCAGATCCACTCGCCGGCGGGTGCGCCGGCGCAGCGTGTCCGGTCGACGCCGGTCCGCGATGTAGACGCGCGCGGCGCTGGCTCTAGCCACCTCAGCCGCACCGGCCTCCCATGGCTCATCACCGATCGAGGTGACCAGGCTGACCTCGTGCCGGCGGCCCAGACCCTGAAGTTGCGCGTGTAAAAGCATCGGGATCGCCCCCGGACCGTCAGGCTGTGGGAGCATCGGAGCGACAATCAGGATCTTCACGCTAGGCGGGCTCCGGTCTTTCCAGAGAAGGAGAAGGTCTTCGACCCGCTGAGGACCGAATGCTGGCTCGGCTTTACTCTCAGCGTGTCGCCAATGAACCGACTTATGTTGCGACCCAATCGTAGCGGCCGCTTGGCCACACACCTGTCCGATCCGCTGTTCCGGACCGGGTACCTGCTGGCGCTCGGGTCCGGGATCACGGCCGTCCTCGGACTGGTGTTCTGGGTTCTGGCGGCGCGGCTGTACAGCCCCCGGGTGATCGGTCTCAACGCCGTGATGATCTCCACCGCCCTGTTCATCGCGAACGCATGTCAGCTGGGGCTCCCCGCGGTCCTCCTCCGAGACCTGCCGCAGGCTGGTTCTCGCACGAGGTGGTTGATGGCGCGCTCCTACCTGATCATGTTCGGCACCTCGCTGGCTGTCGGCCTAGTGGCCGCGCTCACTGCCCCGCTGTGGTCGCATTCCCTGGGGTTCCTGGGACATACACCTGCCTGGGTCGTGGGCTTCACGCTGGCCTGTGCGTTCTACGCCATCTTCCAGGGGCAGGATTCGGTGATCACGGCCCTGGGCGCCCCGGGCTGGGTACCGCTGGAGAACTCGCTGTTCTCATTGGCCAAGCTGCTGCTGCTCGTGGCTATCGCCGGGGCTTCGCCGCTGGCCGGCCCTTTCGTGGCCTGGAATGTCCCTGCGGCGGTTGGCGCGCTCGTCATCACCTGGATGGTGTTTCGACGAGTCCGCCTGCGCAGATCCGGCGCCACCGGGCCCAGCCAATTCAGCCCCCGCCGGTTTATGCAGATGGCGGCCGCCAACCAGGTGGCCCTGGTCTGCACCTACGTCGTCACCTTGCTCATGCCTGCGGTCGTGGCGGCATCCACAAACGCGACACAGGCCGGCTACTTCTTCGTGCCCTGGTCGATCGCCAACGGCGTCATGCTGGTGGCGATCAACACGTCCACCGGCCTGACGGTCCAGTCATCAGTCCGCCCGGCCGAGCTCCCCTCGCTGACCCACCGCACGCTGGTTCAGACGCTGCGTCTCGTCGTGCCGATCGGGCTCATCACGGCGCTGATCGCCGCGTACGTCCTGAAGCTCTATGGGCCCGGTTACTCCCACCACGGGACCTGGCTTCTGCGGCTGATGATGCTCGGCTCCGTGCCCAACGCGGTCTACGTGATCGGTGAGGCGCTCCTGCGGATCCAGCACCGCCCGGCTCACCTGATGCTCATCCAGGGCGGGCAGTCGATCGTATTTCTGGTACTCAGTATCTGGCTGCTCAACCGTCTCGGTATCAACGGCGTGGGCTTAGCCTTCGTGATCAGCCAGGTCGGGGGTGCCGCTTGGCTGGCGGCCACCGTTCTCAAGCCGGCGCTCAAGAGCCGGGCCCAACCCGGATGAAGCCGGCTCTCCGCCTCGCCGGTCTATCACTTCCCGCAGCATCTCCTCATACAGGGCCAGCACGCGCCCGCCCCGGAAGAGCTCGGCGCGGCGGCGTCCGCGGCGGCTCAGCTCGCGGCGCAGGTCCGGATCGTCAAGCAGGGTGCGCATCGCCTCCGCCAGCGCGTGGGCGTCTCCCTGCGGGATGAGCAACCCGGCATCATCGTCGAGGACATCGCCCATTCCGCTGGGCACCGTGGCGATCATCGGCACCCCCTGCGCGATGCCCTCGACGGCAACGGTCCCGAGCGGTTCAGGCAGAAGCGAGGGGACAACGCCGATCAGGGCCCGGTCCCAGGCCATCACCACGGCGGCATGCGGGACGTCGTACAGAGTGATCGCCCCGGGGGGAAACGGCGGAGTGTCCCGTTCACGGGTGCCCAGGAGGACCAGCGGAGGTGGATCGCGTAGCTGGCGGTATGCCTCGAACAGCACGTCTAGACCCTTGTCGCGGCGAAAGGCGCCGACGAACAGGATGAACGGCTCCTCGGGCAGCTGGGCGACCAGCGCGGAGATGTCGCTGTTGCTATCCGCCTCCTCGGTGCTCATATCGATGAACGCCGGAATGACAAACCTCTGGGTCCGTTGCCTGGTCGGCGCATCTCTGAGGAAGTGACGGTTGAGCGTCTCGTCCACGAACGGCGTGACGCTCTGGGTGGCGACGATCCGGCGGGCGAGGAGCCAGCGGGAAAGCCTCACCCCAGCCACTGAGGTCCAGCCCTTGGGGCGGCCGTAGTAATCAGCCGCACAGGAAAGGCACTTCCGAGGCGCTGGCCCGGCGCAGGTCCCGCCGTTGTGCAGCAGCCGGCGCGTGGGGCAGAACGTGCCGTAGTCATGCGCGGAAACGATGACCGGGACGTCAGAGCCCCGCAGCGCCACGACCGTGGACGCAGCCAGCCAGCCGTGGGTGATCACGACCTCTGGATCGGCGGCCTTGATGACCCGGCGTAGATCGAATATCGAAATCGGGTCGGGAAACGGCGGAGAATGCTGCTGACGTTGGTGGGTGACCAGGGTCGGAACGGCCGTTCGGAGCTGGCGGACGCGCTTGACCCGCACTCCCTCCGGAGTTTCCAAGCACCGGGCCTGTCCCCCGCTCCAGGGGGTTGCCACGGTCACCTGATGCCCAAGTCTGGCCAACCCGCTGGAGAGCAATCCCGCCCAGCGGTGAGCTCCGCCGATGAACGGTGGGTAGTGGTCGGTGGCGATCAGTACTCGCATGTCAAACGGACCTGCCGCGACTCGGAGCGGAGATCTCGCCACCCCCGGCAGATCCAGTTTCCCCCCGACGCCCGCGCAGTTCCGGAAACACCATCAGCTCGGCCAGCCTCCTCGCCACGCTCCGTGGGCTGATACAGAGCGAGGCGAGCGCCGCCACCTGAACGAAGCGCCGGATCGGAGTCAGATCCCGCCTGCGCTGGGCGGCTCGTACGGCGGCGGCCAGCAGAGCGGGAAGCTCGTCCCCGGGTACCGGATGATCCTCCGGCGCCAGCCGGCGAGAGACGATCCGGAGGATGAGGTTCGACATGGAGAGGATCGGGCGGGGATGATCGAGGTGCAGGCGCTCGGCCAGCTTCGACAGACATTCCAGCGTGACCTCCTGATAGCGGATCTCTGAGCGGATGCGCTGGAGGTTCAGGACCGACGCGCTGGGCTGGAAGGCGTTGGTGCCGTGCACGCGGTAGTGGGCGCCGGTCTCCGGGAGAAAGATCACGGGGCCCAACAATGTGCTGAGGTGGACCAGGTAGTAGTCCGCTCCCCAGGCGCCGTAACGGCTCTCGGGAATCGGCATGATCCGCCGGAGCAGCGCGGTGCGGAAGGCATTGGCCGACGTGGGCACCGTGGGCATCTCGAACGGTGAGGTGAGCTCGGCGAGCCGGAGGTCGCCGCCGGCTCGAACGGATGCAGGCGGGCCTGGCGCTCGCGTCAGTTCGTGTCCAGACTCATCCACCGCGGTAATGCGGAACTGCAGGCGGGCGGCGGCCGGGTCGGCGGCAAAGGCAGCCGCAGCCCGGCTGGCAGCCTGGGGCGCCAGCGTGTCGTCGGCGTCCAAAAACATCACCACATCTCCCCGGCACTTCTCAAACCCCGCGTTCACGGCGGATGGTTGTCCGCCGTTCTCCTTGAACAGAAGCGTTACCCGGTCCTCATATCGGCGGAGGAGCTCAGGCGAGTCGTCCGAGGATCCGTCGTCCACCACGATCACGCTGACGCGCGAATGGTCCTGAGCCAGCGCGCTGTCGACCGCATCGCAGACGTACTGGCCGTAATTGTGGTTGTTGACGACTATGTCAACGGCGACCGCTCCGTCGGAGCTCATGGACGGCGGCTACTCCTCGGCTTACCTCGGCCAGCGGCTGCCCCAGGCCTGCTCCGGCGAACGCGCAGCGTCGACGGGACCAGGGCGGTGACCTGCCGGTAGACACCGTGTTTGCCCAGCCGGTACAACCGGACGATCACCAGCGACTCGGGGCGGGGAACGTTGAACAACGGGATGTTGAACACCGTGCCCTTTCCGGGGCGGAGCCTCATGTCAGCCTCCACGACGATCGGCGCCCCCGATCCGGTGCTCACCACCAGCCGATAGGCCAGGGGATGCTGCTCCGCGCTCTTCACGCCGATCTTCACCGACGGGGCGGCCGGCGTACCCGTCGAGAACATCCACAGCTGGGTGTACCCGATCGCGTTCGGAGCAGCCAGAGGAATCCTGGACGCTACAAGAGCCGCGGCGGCCAAGAGCAGGGCCACCAGGAGCATGAGCGCCTGAAGCGGGCTCATCCGCAGTCTAAGACCACGCACCGTGGGTCCCGAGACGACCGGCGCCGTGGGCCCAGCTGCAGTACGTACATTGGGCACCGGTCTGCCCCGCGACGGTGGTCGCCGCAATCTCGCCACGATGCACTCACCAACCACGATCACCACCAGCGCGATCGCCCAGGAGGCCTCGTTCAGCCCGCTCGGCACGAGATTCAGCACCAGGGCGGCAAACGCCAGCGTCACGAGGCTCATGGCAGGCACCATCATCAGCTGGACGAGCCAGGACGGACAAGCGCGAGCGAACGCCGAGGCGACGAACGCGTATCCCGGCAGGATCAGGCACAGAGGCACGGCGAACACTGCGCGCACGGGCGTCAGTGGGACGGAAACCACGATCGCGGCGCAGACCAGGGCGGCGGCGGCGGCGATTTCGAGGTCGCGGTCAAGCGTCCTCATTCAATCCCTCGCAGATCGTAGATATCGATGTCTCCGCTGTCGTACAGACGCTGGGCCGGGATATCGTCGAACTTGGTGGCCACCCCCCGCGGCCACAGCTGGTCCACCTGGCCGCCGGCCGCCCGGACCGACCATGAATAGCCAGCAGAGTTGTCCGCGGAGCGCTGACGCCGGTCAACTACCGCGTAGGGCAGCCTCAACTTCTTCCAGATGTGCAGGGGCCCGACGCCGGGAAGGCTCGGTGCGGAGAGCGTGTAGTCGACGTGGGCCGTATTAGCCGTCCGGACTCTGGCGTTCGCCTCGAAGAGGAGGACCCGGGCGTCCGCATCGGGGGCGGCGAATCCATCGCCGTGCAGATGCTGGTTCACCCATTGTCCGAGAGCCAGTGTCTGGGAGGGAAGATTCGCCCCATCGGCTCGGATCACCGTTGGCGGCGTAAGGATGTCGGTGATCGTGTACCCCGCAATCGTGTCGCCGACCATGACCACGCTCGCGGCGAGGGCCACGATCGATTTCCCGAGCCACGGCCAGCGCCGCGGCCGCTCGATCCAGGTCACGGCTGCGTAGGCGACGACCAAGCCGAGCCCGATGAAGAGGTACTCGTCGCTTCGGTTGGCGATCTCCCATGCGCTTGGCGACAGTCGAAAGCCCAGGACCCCGAAGTAGCCGAGCCCGGCCAGGCCAAACATCAGGGCCATCGGATCCCGCCTGTGCCGTTTCCAGATCGCCCACAAGCCGAAGGGAAGAGCGACGAACAGGATCCCGACAGCAACCAATGAGGTGATCTTCTCGTCGAGCGGGATGGTCGGACCGCCACCCGAACCGACGCTGCTGAACGGAACGTGGGCGGCGGACTCTCCCTTGAGCGTGGCGAGCGTCTGCACGAACGCCTGGTTGATCGTCGGCGCGATGTAGCCGACCGTCTCGCTGGCCACGACCACCAGCCAAACCAAGGTGACGCCTACCGCCCACCAGGCGAATCGCGTAATCGCGAGGCTTCTCACCCGGCGCCGGGTCAGGTGCGGTGCAGCGGCCAGCAGAAGAAGGACGGCGTCGAGGAGGTAGGACGTCAGGTGGTGCGTGACGGCGACCCCGACGGTCACGGCCATCAGTGGGAGGGCAAGAGCCCGGCGCCGTCGCCCCGTGAGGTTGATTCGCAGCACCACGAGCGCCAGAACCACCACCATCAAGGGCAGCGCCATCGATTCGTAGGAGAACATGTCTCCGAAGAACAGGAAGTTGCTGTTGCCGGCGTAGGCCACCGCGCCGAGTCCGGCCGCTCGCGCGGATCCGCTGACCGCCATGAACAGCACGAACAGGCCCAGCATCAGGGTGATCTGGCACGCCCCGACGAGGATCGTGCCGGCGCCGAAGGCCGACATGCCGGTGAGAAACATTAGGGCGGAGGTGGAGCCTTCCAGGCCCGGGTACCTGGTGGTGGCCGAGAGCAAAGTGTTCTTGACGAAGAGGTGGTGGGTGGCCACTATCTGCTGGGCATTGTGCGCGTGGATCCACTCGTCGGGCAGGTTCAACCCGAACGGGTCGTGCATCATCTTCACGGCGTACAGGGCGAGACCCAGCAAGCACACGAGGGCCGTCCGTTCTCCCACCGATGGCTCGGCCGAGCAGAGCCGATAGACGACCGGAGATACGATCAGGGCCAGGCCGGCCCAGAAGATCCAGAGGCTCGGATTGAGCGTGGCGCGCGACAGAGCGTCGGCTAGCGAGCACAGACACAGCCCGAGTGCGGCTAGGAGGGCGACGAGGGGGAACTGCCCCACGCCGCGTCGTGGCTCTGGCGTCTGCGGCGGGGCGACGAGTCGTGGTTCTCCCCCATTCGTCTCGGGAAGTCCCTTCTTCCTGGCCCCCCGATGCGAGGCCACGGGCGACCCGCCCTTGGCCCGGCCCTTCGCCCGCTCTCCGGCGGACGCGTCGGACCCAGACCCGTGACCGATGCTCACGGCTTTCCCAACGTCCTCGGCAGGTGTCCCGCTGCCAGCGTCCATCGACGAAGCAGTCTCGTGGTTGCCGATCCCCCGTGAACCCTCTCGGTTTGACAAGGCGCAGCCGATTGTAAGCTCCATTGCGGGCGTCTCCTGCAGGCCGCCGGTCCGCCACCTGCAGTCGCTGCCAGTGGAGAGATCAGGAGCTCAACTGCTCCGACACACGGCCCGGCCCGCACAACGCCCGGTAGACGGTCACCGTGTTCGGCAGCTCGGCGCGACGATCTTGCCGGCGGCGCTCCGGCCCGGCATAGCCCGATTCATGGTGGCTCAGCTGACGCTGATCCTGGCGCCGCCGATCCGAGCCTGCCGGGCGCCAACCATCGGTACCGGGCAGGGCCAGCTCCACTGGGACCAGACGGATCGGCTGGGTGGCCCGAGGGGTTCCGCTGCTGCGGTCCGCCCGCTTCTGCACGATCGTCCTCAACACACTGCGACCGTCGGTATACGCGTTCAAGTTCGACTTCCCGGCCCGCCGCTTGAGCTCAAAGCTCGGAACCTCGGCGATCTTCAGACCGGCTTTGACGGCGCTGAGCACGAGCTCTGTCTCGATCTCGAATCCGTCCGCCGCAGGCCCCAGCACGTCCAGGTTGCGCCGCCAGAACGCGCAGTACCCGTAACACAGGTCGGTGAACTTCGTGCCGTACATGCGGTTGACCATCCGCGTGAAACCCGTGTTCCCCAGGCCACGCAACCGACTCAGGTCTTCAGATCCTCCTCCGCCCGCCAGATACCTGGATCCCTTGACGAAGTCGGCGCCCTCCTGGAGCGCCCGCAGGAACAGGTCGAGCTCTTCCGGATTGGTGCTCCCGTCTGCGTCCAGCATGACGATCACGTCGCTGCTGGCCGCCGCAAATCCCGCTCTGACGGCAGCTCCCTTGCCTCGGAGCGGCTGGTGCACGACCACCAGCTGGGCCATCAGCCCGCGAGCGATGACCTCCGTCTCGTCGGTGGACAGCCCGTCGACAAGTACCACCTCGTCGACCCACCGGGGCAGCCGCTCGAGGACCCAGGCCAGGCTGCCGGCCTCGTTCAACGTCGGCACCACGACGCTGACCGACGGTCGGACCGGGCGGAACCTGATGGCCGGCGCCTTGACCTCGGCGCCCCACGAGCGGGCGCTCGGCTCCGGGAGCGTCCCCCCGGTGCGGCGCTGACCATCGGTGCCTGGCTCCGTGGGCAGCGGCACGGACACGCGTGACGAGCGCCGTGTGAGCGGAGCCACCCGGCTGAAGACGACGATGAATGACGCGATGATGCTGAGCGCCATGCCCAGTACTACCAGCGGAGAATCCATCCTTGTTTCCCTTTCTCGCAATCACAACCAGCGGGAGGAGCTGGCCGGTTCCCCCTAGGAGCGTCACGGGCTGGACGCGCCCCGTGAGCGGTCAGGAACGCGCCGTCGGCGCGACGACCAACGGTCGCCGCTACGGCGGTTCGCCGGGCTCACGGCCAGGCAACTCGGCACATTCCTCTCGCTCGAGCCGCGGACGGCGGAGCCCCCGGAGGAATGTCCTGCTTATGTCCCCCCTACAGATTGATCTTGATACAGGCCCCGTTCGATTGACAACTTAATGCCGGGAACGAGAAGCTGGTTGAAGCGAATTCCGGTCCGGACTCCCCCCGATCAGAACTCTAATTGCGCTACCGCCCCCTTCGGCTACCACCATACAGTGAAGACCATACCTCATACGCACCCCAAGCAGCGAAAACCGGCGTTTTGCATAATCCGGGGGTTTTTGCAGATAAAGGGCGTCTGGCGCCCGGACCGCGGCGCGCCGTAACCAGACGGCGCCCGCGCCCCTGCGGGGATCGGGCCGCTCGCCGCGGCCGGAACTACGTCTCGGTGCGTCCGCGGGCGATGGCGATCTCGCCGGTCCGGGCCATCTCGATCAATCCGAACGGCCTCACCAGACCCTCGAAGGCCTCGATCTTGTCGTGTGTGCCGGTCACCTCGACGACCACCGAGCGCTTGTTCACGTCGACGATCTTGGCCCGGAAGATCTCGCAGATCTGCATCACCTCCGAGCGCCCGGACCCGTCGGCCGAGACCTTGAACAGGGCGAGCTCGCGTGCCAGCGCCTCCTCGGGTTCGAGGTCACGGATCTTGAGCACGTTGACGAGCTTGTGCAGCTGCTTGGTGACCTGATCGATCGGGTGCAGCGCCCCGTCCAGCGTCAGCGTGATGCGCGATACAGCCTCATCATCGGTCGGCCCAACGGCCAGCGTGTCGATGTTGAACCCGCGCCGGGCGAACAGACCGGTGATCCGCGTCAGGACACCCGGCTTGTTCTCGACCAGGATCGAGAGGACGTGCTTGCGGCCGGTGCGCAGGCTGCCGGCGGCCTCCAGCTCGTCCAGCGACAAGATCTCCTTGGTTCCGGGCTCCCCCATCAGCCCACCATGTCCCTGGCCGCCTGGCCTGCCGGAATCATCGGATAGGTGTTCTCCTCGCGGGTGACGGGGACGTCGACCAGGACCGGCCCCTCAGTGGCCAGCGCCTCCTTCATTCCCTCCACGAGACCCTTCTTGTCACTCAGGCGCATGCCGGTGGCGCCGTAGGCCTCGGCCAGCTTCACGAAGTCCGGCCACTGGCCCATGTCCACCTGGCTGTAGCGCTTGTCCCAGAACAGCTCCTGCCACTGCCGGACCATGCCCAGATAGCCGTTGTTCATGATGAACACCTTGATCGCGATGCCCTCCTGCGAACAGGTGGCCAGCTCCTGCATGTTCATCTGGACCGAGCCATCGCCGGCTATGCAAACCACGGTCTGATCCGGGCAGCCCACCTTGGCGCCCATCGCCGCGGGCAGACCGAAGCCCATCGTGCCCAGGCCGCCCGAGTTGATCCAGCGGCGCGGCTTGGGAAAGTCGTAGTACTGAGCTGCCCACATCTGGTGCTGGCCGACGTCGCTGGTGACGATGGCATCGCCCCCGGTGGCCTCGTACAGTGCCCGGATCATGTACTGCGGCTTGATCTCGCTGTCGGTGGTGTCCTGGTAGCTGAGCGGGTAACGCTGCTGCCAGCCGCGGATGCGCGCCCACCACTCATCCAGCCGCTTGGGGTCCGGAGATAGCGCCCGGTACTCGGCCGTCAGGCGTGGCAGGATGTTGTGCGCATCGCCGACGATCGGGATGTGGGCGGGGACGTTCTTGGAGATCTCGGCCGGGTCGATGTCGATGTGGATGAACTTGGCCCGGGGAGCGAACTCCGAGAGCTTGCCCGTGATCCGATCGTCGAAGCGAGCGCCGATCGCCACGATCAGGTCAGCCTCGTCCATCGCATAGTTGGCCGTGCGCGTCCCATGCATTCCGAGCATCCCCAGCCACTGCTCGTGCGAAGCCGGGAAGGCGCCGAGCGCCATCACCGTGCAGGTCACCGGCAGCCGGCCGTAAGTGGCTAGCTCGGTGAGGTCCTCGGCCGCCCCGGAGGCGATCACACCTCCGCCGGTGTACAGCACCGGGCGACGAGCGTTGGCCAGCGCCTTGGCCGCCAGCCGGATCTGCTTCCGGTTTCCGTCCGTGGTGGGCTGGTAGCCGGGCAGGTGAACATCGGTGACCGGCTCGTAGGGGATATCGGCCCGGCTCAGGTCCTGTGGGATGTCCACCACCACCGGCCCCGGTCGTCCGCTGCGGGCGATGTGGAACGCTTCGTGGATCGAGCGCGGGATTTCGAGCGGGTGCTGGATCAAGAAGCTGTGCTTGACGATCGGCATCGTGATGCCGATCGTGTCGGCTTCCTGGAAGCCGTCGGTGCCCAGCAGCTCGGTGCGGACCTGGCCGGTCAGGAACACGACCGGCACGGAGTCCATCATCGCGTCGCAGATCGGGGTGACCAGGTTGGTCGCCCCGGGGCCGCTGGTGCCCAGGGACACGCCCACCTTGCCGGTCGCCTTGGCGTAGCCCTCAGCGGCGTGCCCGCCACCGGCTTCGTGGCGGACCAGGATGTGCCGGATTCCGGCGTCGTAGAAGGCGTCGTAGGTCGGGAGGTTGGCGCCGCCGGGCAGGCCGAATACGACCTCGACACCCTCTGCCTTCAAACATTCCATAAGAGCATCCACTGCACGCATGCGCTTCGCCTCCTTTCCTGATTCTGGTGAGGTCGATTGACTCCTCCAGGGTGGGCGCAGCCATCCAAAGGAACCGTGGCCCTTCTGCGCTACGGGAAGGCGAGTCTACAGCGGTGACTTCGCTGCTTGCCCCCGGGGAATCAGGGCTTTGCGCCGGGAACCGCTGGGGCAGCCGTTGTCAAGGCTCGCTGGACAAATGTCCAGGAAGCGCCGCCTCGCTGCCGCTAGGAGTGGAGGGCCGCCGATCCCAGGGGTATGCCCACCGAACGCCTCCGCTCGCGCACGGGCCGGAGCCTCTCCCGGTTTTCCGTCCTTCGTCGCGGCCGACTCCTCGCCATCGCGATCGTGGCAGCTTCCGCCCTTCTTGCCGTAGTGCTGCCGGCCGGCGCGTCGGCCGCGATCTCGCTTCCCCCAGAGGGGATCTTCGAGAGCTGCCAGCTGGACACCCAGATGTCCACCTGCCTGCAGCGGCTCCAGGTGATCCAAAGCGGCGGCTTCCAGGTAGTCGTGATCGACGCGGACAAGGGAAGCCCGGCCTCCCTTTCCATCTACGCAGCCGCCGCCCAACAGATGGGCATGAAGGTGATGTGGGAGATCAGCGACCCGGGCTGGTGGCAGAACACGAGCGTGTCAGGTGACTTTCCGGAGTTCGCCAGCGCATGTGGATGCTCGGACAACAGCAGCCTGCTGACTTACATGATC
>Ga0182024_10005609_pt1 | contig 28055 bp, 22 predicted proteins | sample P32metaG_FD_120480 | JGI IMG/M metagenome (GOLD analysis project Ga0182024, IMG submission 120480) | Permafrost microbial communities from Stordalen Mire, Sweden - P3-2 metaG (Illumina Assembly) | ecosystem: Environmental > Terrestrial > Soil > Wetlands > Permafrost | place: Sweden: Stordalen...
TCCTTGTTGTATTTGGTGTGCACGGATTGGCGGGTGACGCCCAAAGCGTCTCCGATCTGCTGCCACGACCAGCCCTTTTCCCGGGCCGACGCGACGTGGTTCCCTTCGACCCTCTCAGCCAGGCGATGTAGCGCCAACGAGGCGCGAAGCCCAATTGCTGGATCATCCGACGAGAGATTCACGCTGAGTTTTTCGATGTCCATGCCTGTCAGTATAGACTGACATGATTGATTTGTCAACCTAAACTGACAAAGCAGATCGCCACGCAGGGGTGCCCCAGATGGCCGGATCGCTCGGAGTCCTCACCGGCTCTCCGTTAAGTGTCGGTGGACGAGCAACTTACCCCACGCTCATTTATGCCCATTGAGCTGGCCTTTAGCCCTGAGTCGTGTCGGAGGCCCGACGCAACAGTTCTGCAACCTTGCACTGTTGACTTGTAAGACCGACAGCTCGGTAGGCAGCGATGGACTGGTGAAGCTGACGGAGGATGTGATGAGAGGCCACGTAATGACGCCGTGCTTCGGAAAGCGCGAACAGAGAGACTGGTATGAGTGAAGTCGGCGCGCGTAATGGCGATCGGTCGATGAGCTTGTGTCGTGGATCTGGAGAACCTTCGTCATCTCCTGCCTTGGTCGGGTGCGCCAGCGCAAGGCAGACGGGTCGGTAGAAGTGTCTATGGATTCTGGACGACGAGAAGTCCAGTCGAGACCGGTCTCTCACCCTGGCCGGCGTGATAGTAGATGCGCCCATTGACGTAGAGCGCGGTGGAATCACCGCCGTCCAGATCGAGTGCGGTCACGACATGAAGGGATCGAAGCAGTCCGACCAACTGGTGTCCCGTGGCACCTGACTTGTCGTCAGTCCCGGCAACAATCATAATGACGGTCTCGCCCGATGCCGTCCAACCAATCACCGTGCGCGCGTACTTCTGGGCCATATAAGTATCGGCCGCACTTATTGGCACCACGGCGCCGTCGTTGAGCAGGATCGGATGTCCCCCGATGTTGTTGCACCCATCGGTGGAAGTTGTGGTCATAGTGACGGTATCGCCGACCTGAAGAGACGCCAACGACGACCCCGTAGGGGCGGAGATGTCGACGTGACCGGCTCTCACTCTCACGGCATTGGAGGTCTGCGCCACCAACTCGAGCTCAGTTGACGTGTTAATAGTGGTTGGACTAGCGGTCGGACTGATGATTGGAATAGTGGTCGGACTAGTGGTCGTGCTTGTCGTCGGACTAGTGGTCGTGCTTGTCGTCGGACTAGTGGTGTTGTTTACTTGAATGAACTCGTAGTTAAGCCGCCCCGCCGCGGACGGAGTACGAAGGTCGAATGGCGTGGTGAAAAGCAAGTTCCCCGTTAGAGGGAGATTGACGTTGGGGTATTTCATTGGAAGTTCCTGGTTGACGGCGGTGATCGGAACAGTGACACCATTGATGTCGACACTGACACTCCAGTCGAGACCTTCACCGACTTGTTGCCCATCAAGATCGGCCTGTTGATGGGCGATCTCGGGAGTATGCAAGAGAACGCAGTTTTGAATGATCCCGCCCACCTCGTCTCCAGGATCGGGTTGCCCATTGCGCGTCACGTCGTAGTAGTCACCATTGACCGCCGCGACGCATCCGACCGTGCTTCGACACATGGAGCTTGGAGTCTCCAGACCTCCGTCGATTTCGTGGTTCGCAAGATCTATTGCGAGCGAGTATTGCGAGCCATTGAAGGTGAGTACTCGGATCGCCGTATGCACCCCATACGGGTCTCCGTTTAAGCCCTGTAGGTTCAGCCCGCTTGCCGTGTCTGAAGCAGTGTGGGAAGGACTCGCGAAAGCGTCAATGTAGAACGGCATTACCGTGAATGACGCGACCACGACCATCGCGAGACCGACGACGACGGCTGGCAAATGAAAACTCCATTTTCGATTGACCGTGGGTAAATCTCCGACTTTCATCGCAATGCCGCGTGAAGTCAGGTTCCTCGAAATACGGGTCATGTGATCACGATAGGACGACAGTTGTGCGCGGTAATCGTCACAGTAAATGCAAACTTAGGTTTCGAGACATGTATTTAGGCAAGGTCGATAACACGGAATTCGATGGTCGGACGACCGGTATTGCGATTCAATTTCATGTCGTGCCTAAAAACACAGTCTTGTTGGTGTCGGAGGCCCGACGTGACAGATCTGTAACTTTCCACTGGCGGCCGATCTAATTCGTAACTAAACCTAGAGGACGCCGGCTTCCAGCAAGGCTTTAAGGTTATCCATCGAAGTTTCAAAGAGTTTCTTCGTGAGTCGGACCATGACGGGCTCGGCGAGTTTGAAGAAGCCGCGACTTTCTCCGCGAAAATCTGAAGTTAAGTGCGTAACGTCGCCCAACGACGTCAGAGTGTTCGAGATATCAAGTTGAAAAGGCGCCGAAACGGTCTTAGAGCTGTATTTCGTGCTCGGGACGAATTCAGTGACTTGCGCCTCTGATGTGAACCTCCGACCGAGGAATTTCCCGACGTAGACCACCTTGCTGCCTATTTCCAACGACCCGTTGGCACAATTCACCTCGACCACGCTCGGGTTCCAGTCTGGAACTCTTTCGAAATTTATCAGAGCTGCGAAAACGTCCTCAGCCGAACACTTAATGTCCAACTCAATTTTGAACTCGTTCATCATGAACCTCCTCGAGGCTCGTCCTAGGCGGACGAACTTGCACCCGATACATGGCTACCTACCAGCAGAGTGCTCACTCAAGTATGAAGATTCGAACTTGGCTCATCGAGGTGGGTGTCCTCAAAGAGCATTCGTGGCAACACCACTCATGTCTAGACATGATGCCTAGTCCATGGTCTTTCCAAGCGCCAAAATTCCCGGGTAAATGATCTATCACCGTTTGGTTGATTCTGTCGATCTGGTGCCGGAGGGCCGATGTCCGCAATCTCCGACTGGCGGATTACGAGTTAGCACCGGAGCGATTGAATTTGATCAAATCTAAAAGTTCTTCACGCTCAATTAATCTGCACAGTCCCAGTGATGAGTGACCGGCCAACTCCACTTCCAAGTTCAACTCCTAGGGTAAAGTCAAACGAGGGAAAAGGAGAAGCCCATGGACGACGGACGGCCAGTCTCGTATCGAGGGCTACCCGTTGGTACACCCGTAATCAGTTCCACGAATACCCAGTTCGGGACGGTCGAGCATGTCTTGCAGATTCCGGAATTGGACATTTTCGATGGTATTGCCGTTAAGACAAAGCACGGGCTGCGATTTGTAGACCGAGATCAAATTACGGATATCACAACGACAAGGGTTCGATGTGCATTGACCGACGAGGAAGCGGCGGCTCTACCGGCGCCCGAGGGTACTCTTGTTCTCCATCCCGATACTGCTCGCGACGAAGGACCCTCCCTCACTGCTCGATTCGGACGATTATTCGGTCGAGAGCACTGGAAGGAACTGGAATAGTTCTCAGACAAATGCGGCCTGATTGCCCGGCAGCTTTGCGTACTGAATCTATGGATGTGTCTTCGGGGCTCGTTGTGACAGAAGTACAACCTTTCACTGGCGATTACACGACTGAACTTCGTTCCGATCGGTAAGTGGACTCAACGATCTCCAAATGACATTCGCGTCATTGACCGATTCCTCGACAAATACTCAGTCCCCTTGGCGGAGACAGTTACAAACGGCGCACCTCCCGGCAGCCTCTGCCTCAAGATGAATCCGCGATCATTCGCCTCTTCCCATATAGGTAGACGAGGGCACGAGGTCCTCCAGGCATCTAGAACCTCGGTGTAGGGACGTGGCGAAGACCCCAACCATTCGAGAAGGTCAAGGATTAGGTCATCCACGCTGTTGCTCATATTGCTCCCACCAACAACGATATTCCTTGCACTCCAAAGCGACAAGAAACTTAAAAATCAGAAGGAGTTACCTGCTTCGGCCCAACTCTGTCGGAGTTGATTGAAGAGATCGTCAGCAATTGTGTCTGCCAAACCGTCTAAATCGGCAGCGTCAAGGTCGGGTCGTAGTTGTTCGCCGACCGCTCGCACGACGCCGCGAAAAATTGCGCCGTCGTATATCACGTGAACGGAATGTTCGCCGACCTCTCGGTTGCTCGGGCTCGACATCAACTGGACTACCTGCGTCTGGATATCGGACATTTCAACCCCGAGTTCATTGAGAATTCGGACCGCCGCGCCGTCGCCCTGTCGCACGATACCGAGCAGAAGATGCTCGGTGCCAATGTAGGAATGGCCAAGTCGCATGGCTTCGCGCAGTGACATCTCCATTACCTTTTTCGCTCGCCGAGAGAAGGCTGGCGAACCAGAAGAAGTGTTAGTGGCGAGCTCAGTCAGCTCCGTGACCTTCTCACGAACGACGTCGTAAGTAGTCCCCAAGGCGTCCAACGCCTTCGCGGCTACCCCATCGCCCTCACGAATAAGACCCAGCAGAATATGCTCAGTGCCGATGAAGGCTTGGTCGAGGTCGCGTGCTTCCTCTTGGGCGTAGACGAGAACTCGGCGAGCCCGATCTGTGAATCGTTCGAACATGACTCTCCCACTGCATTTGACTGCCAATTTTGTTGGTACACCGAACGTACTTCTTGGGGGCCGGATCCAACGTACCAGTCTCTTTCGTATTGTCACCTTGACCCGACCAGAGCCTGCAACTGCGTTAGGCGGCTTCTCAGCTCGTTTGACGACCACGAATGCGCCAAGCCCACGCGAGAAGGGCTACTCCGATCAACAACACCACGACACCGAGGACCGTGTAGACGCTGTGACCACTCATGCCCGATCCGTGAACCACGTTCGTTCCTTGGAGTATCCACAAGATGCCTGTGAGACTTAGAACCAAGCCCACGATTCCGCGAACCCACATAACCGACTCCCAACTGAGAAAAACCAAGTGCCTTCTGACAGAACCTAGCGGTGTCTCAAAATGCAATGAGAGTTCGCTGGCGAAAGTAGTCTTTCCTGCTCCACCTGCTCCACCCACTGCGACGCGCTTCACAACCGCCATGTTCTCACGACAATGTGAGGCGACGAGCTGCATCGATGCCGATCTGCCGAGTGTCGGAGGCCCGACGCAACAGTTCTGCAACCTTGCACTGGAGACTTGAATTGCGTTAACTCTGGAATGCGAATCAGGGGTTTGAGCCAAACATGCGGTTAAGCGGAAATGGGGGGTCCGACCCAGTGTCGCCTGCCACAAACGGATAGACCGTGACCGGGCCGCACCAATCGAAACTCGAGGCTCTCACGGGTTCAACGAGGATCTCCGAAGGGCCTCTCGATATCGACAAGTACATGACTTCGGAGTAGATGCACCGCGATTGGTGGCCATCGGCCAGCTGGCTCTGCATGTCAGTGCCGAAAATCCAGAACGACGCGATCGCACCGCCCGGTGAAAGTGTGACCGTGGGCAACGCACGGCCTTTCGCCACACCAGCGATGGTGACGTATCGCCGACCGTGCTCCACGGTGACCTCTAGCGGCTGGGCGGGTTTCTTTGATTGGACGAAGCCGTAATTGCCGCTGTAGTTGACGCGCGCGTAGCCGCGCAGAGTGCAGGCGCGTGCGCCGATGTCCGCGACCCAAAAGAGTTCGCCGACGGTGCCCGCGGCGACCGAGACGTTGTACGCGATCACGTTCAACTGTGAAGTCGTGCAGGCGACCAGTGTGGTGGCTCCTGATTCCGGCGCGGCCGTAGGCCCAACAATGCTGAGTAAACCCATCACCAAGACGATTATGACCGCGCGACGCACGGCTCCAGTTTGGCACCCAGGGCGTTTACGAACTCACTGCCTGGCCATTCCCCGCTTTGTGAGTTCTGTTCAGAGGCCCGACGTGACGGGTCTGCAACCTTGTATTGGCGACTCCTTGAAAGCGTTGGCAGTTCTTCAGTTTGACGGCAGCACGTACCCACGGTCGCCTGGCATCGGTTGCACTTTGACTCCTGCAGCAGATAGATACTGACGGATCTGGGAGGCATGCTCAATAACGTGCAGCGGAATACCTCCGACGATGACTCCGTACAACACGCCGTTGTAACGATGGGCATCGGGGAGTGGCCGGGCCGCTTTCTCTTCGAAATTATCGTCAAGCGTTCGGCGTGCCCTGGCGCGGCAGTACTCGACGTATTCGAGGAGCTCTGCCCTAGTGAAGACTCGGTTCGGAAAGGCGAAAGTGTTCTCGTCGAATGGTTGCGGCGGTTTCCATGGCTCGAACTCGGCAGCGAGGTCGTAGTCGAGAGTGGTCAGAGCATGGTACGCCAGGAACCAAGGGGCCGAACCGTGCAATCCTCCGTACGTTGTCGGCTTCGTGGGCGCCTCTTCAGGCCATAGGTCCGTGTCCCACAGATTGTCTGGACAATCCATCAGTGCGGCGTCCATCAGCCGTAACGCTTCTTCGAAGTTACGGGTAAGGCTTTGCACAAACGGGTTCGTCACTCCATAGGTAATAGCAGGTGCCGAGGGATGTAGGAGTCGACAACTGACCCACCGCATGCTCTCTAACCATGAGCGTGTCACCGGCCTTCTATAAAGAGAGCCGACTGGCACAATCTCCGACTGGAGAGTGAAGCCTTGGAACAGGGCTCGCATTGCGGTGTGATTTCTGACCTTCAGATGGCCGCTGATGTGACGGCCTAGGCAACACTGGCAAGCCCATCGAACGTTCGACGTGACAGTTCTGCAACATCGCACTGGAGGCTTCAAGATTGCGTCTTGACTCCATCGCCAACCTGACTATGAGGGCCGTTGCGATTCGAAATGGCGCGCGTACGCACTGACGAGAATGCCTAGCGCGATGATGGCGATGCCGATTCCAAGCCCGTCTCCGCCGACCGTGTACCAGATCCTCGGCTCAAGACGGGGGTTCATTGGGTAAGTGCCCGGAAGGAAAAACGCGGGAATCAACGTCAGCACGCCGGCGAGCACGAGCGAACGGGCCACGAAGCGGGTCCGGCTTGTTGTTCGAGGGCCACCGTCCCAGTTCCGAGAGCGATCCGGACCCCTAAACGGCTCGTCCGTAACCACTTCAAACTGGGGCAACCGTCTGACAGAAGTCAGGTGTAGTGATGTAGGGCCAGTTTCCCAGACAGAGCGTTCATGAAATCTACGATCTCAGTCGTTACTTCACTGCCTGGCGGTAGCACTGTGCCGGAGGCCCGATGCAACAGTTCTGCTACCACCCACTGGCGGCTCACCGATCAAGCCTCCCAAGATCCAACCAGTAGGAGTTGTGGAATCTAAGAGTCCCCTGGATTCAGAAATTTCATTCGAATCGGTGTTACGTTGACCGCCGCGCCGGCTTTCGCCAAATCGGTCAAAATTCTCTCTCGATGAGTTGATCAGAATATTGGACGGTCATGTGTGTTGTGAACACTAAAACGTATGCCTTGGTTCCAAAGCGGAATCTTCCCGATCGCCCGAACCTGACTCAGCTCGTCAAAGCGGGCCTCCCAAGTGGGAATTAACCCGCGGAGGATCTTGTAATTCGAACTGAATCGAAATCCATTTTGGAACAACTCCAATCGCACGAGAGGGAATGTCGCATTGAACGATCCCAATCGCATGCCGCCTACGAAAGAAGCACTGACACCTGTCCCGTGCCACGGGTTCTGTTGCAGGCTTGACAATGTGACGTCACCACCGTTTCACGCGGACTTTAGGACCCCGAAAGCAGAGAAGGTTCCCCCTAGAAGGCCGGCCATTCTGATCTGTCCGGAACTGCGTTCAAGAAGGCACATGTCGCGCTCACTCGTGATGGTTACAGACGAGTACGTCCCTGGCGCGAGAGTGACAGGAAACGCACTCTGATCCGGTGGCTGAACGTAGGTTCCTTGGAGGTAGGAGCCTGAGCCGGATATCTCGGCACACTGGAGAATTCCAGCGGGGGTTGCGAATGTCCGAGAGTTCGACTCGATTCGATAACTCCCCTTAAATGTCCAACCCAAATTTGTGTCTGAGTCATGAGCTGATTCAAGCGCGCGAAGGGTATCGGCCGGTTCAGTATTCGGCGCCTTTGAATTGGCCCAAAAGTTGCCCGCAGGAATGGTGCCAATTTCACGGGCACTTTGGAGAGCTTGAACGAACTGCACGAAAGGTCCACGGGTCGGGAAGCCCGGTGGCGTGACGCCCCTCATCGTTGACGTATTGGTATTAGCTAATGTCCTGGCCGATCCGCCATAGCCGGCGAGGTAGGCAACGAGCCACGGAGTACGGGTCGATGTCTTTTGGAAGACGACGAACGTCACGGACGCTAAGGGCGTTAGTCGGCCATTCGGCAGCAAACTGTTGGCTGGTACGTCAACCTCCGCAAGGAAGGAGAGCGGGTACGCAGTTTCATCCGGTGCTGCGAGCTCGTGTGAAGCCGGATGACCAAGAAATTCCCCACACCCGCAGACCAGCTCAGCAGTGATGACCTTAAGCACACCTGTCGTTACGAGACTTGGAACCGCGTTTGAGTTTGTCTTCACACCTTCAATGATTCCTGGCCATATTCGTGAGTACACGGACTGAGCGATTGCGAGTGTAACGAGGTCCTTTCTGACTGCGCGGCTTGAAATTTGAGCGCTACCAGCACTTCCGGCGTTGCATAACACGGTCAACACGATTGCGGCAGACACCGCAATCCTCCGTGAATGATGCAGGACTCTGATTACCATATTTGCGCTCACGAGTTCCTTTCATTGGTAATCAATGAAGCTGCGTGCCATCTGCCTTCACATACGCCGCTACCCTTACAAACTTAGACCGTGAGGTTTCACGTCGGAGGCCCGGCTTGACAGTTCTGCACCTTTGCACTGGCGTCTGAATGCGACTGCGTCCTGACTGGTGTCGGAGGCCCGGCTTGACAGTTCTGCACCTTTGCACTGGCGTCTGAATGCGACTGCGTCCTGACTGGTGTCGGAGGCCCGACGCAACAGCAATGCCACCTTGCATCGACTTGACACTTCAGGATTCAATATTTAAGTCGCAGCCATTCAGTCGAGGAGATAGCGTTCCTTCGAGGTGCATGTCCCAACAACATCCGGTGACGTCAAATCAAGAGGTGCATTCCACCCACGCGACTAGCGCAGTCCCAAAGGCACCACTGGTCGGTTCGGTATACACAACTCCAATTGTCACTACCTGGCCGTGACTTAGGGGGCGCATGCACGAGATCGAAGACGAACTATTCCAGACGAGTTGAGAGTCTCGCCATGGAGTATTCGTCGAAAGGCCATAGGACGTAGTCACTTTCGAACCAGAGGGTGTGAGTCGAAATTCATCACCGTTTATTCCGACCAGTCCGACTTTGCCCGTAATCGTGCGAGGAGTAGCTGAGCTTCCGACTCTGTTCGCGCCGATCAAGAATCCTAGAAGGACGAGAATTACGCTCAATGCAACTACAAATAGAGCTCGGTAGACGCGTGTGGATCCCACCGATGCCTCCAGAGACTAAATAATTCAATGAACTATCCAGACTCTCTCACACCGGACTCATCGACACCGCGACGATTGAAGTGATGGTGATGAGAATGGCTGGATATCCGCTACGGCCCGCGTTAAGACCCGACGCAACTTTTCTGGATGGTTCCTGACTGGTGTCGGAGGCCCGCTTGACGGAAATGCCACCTTGCACTGGCGCCTCGGTTAGTCCTTGCGGGTTAATATCCGTGGGCCGACCTACACAATCTCCGAGTGGCGAGTACTCCCGTGGTCCATAAGCTAACTATTGGTCGAGCCCGATTTCTGCGGCGTGGATCCCCCTATTAATGCCAAAACCTAGATCATGCTCTATTCGCTTGCTCGCTGGGCCAGCGTTTGTGCAGATCTCCTTCAGTTTCGCGCCGACCCACTCCCACCACTCAGAAGTAGTAACTGCATTTCCGTCATGTTGGGCGCTGAGAATAGCGCCAGTCAAAGCCAGAATTGATTCGTTTAGGGCCCAAGCAAGTTCATCCGACGTCTTCACAAGAGGTTTACCGACTTCATAATCACTTCGGTGAGCCAAACAAAGTCCGCTGATGATCGCGAGCGCAAACTTGACTCGCAATTCGGGCAGAACTTTATCCGCCACGTCCTGTCTGTACATGATGTCAACCTACTTTCGATGCTGGGCATACCAGGGCCGACCCGCACATTCTCCGACTGGCGAATTAGCCCTTGGTGAGCAACAAATTGTCTGTGTCTAAAGTTCGATCCCTCAAGAAGGCAGTGTCAAAAGAACCAGGATCTCAGCCTCTTCTGGATCATGCCAAGGCTGTGTCTGTTCCCTAATCATCCTCAGTCCCTCTTCGTCGAGCGGCCCAACCGCGCCGTCCGGCCACTGTCCTCGTAGAAACTCAATCTTTCCGTCGTTGAATAACTGCCAAGTGACTTCCTGCGCCAGTGAGACCTTGTCGGCGATATCGACCCCCGGAAACTCACCGTTAAGTCTCCAGACAATCTCCCAAAGCCATTGGTCGTCCTCATACTTCAAGTCTTCTATGAGTCGAGTTGCGATTGCACTTGACGATGGAAGTTCAGATGGCATAGTGACATCATTCCTCATTGAATGGTTGAGAATTGACTAATGCAAATGAAGCCCCATCGTTCCCAACTGTAGGCCGACGTCAACATTCTCCGAATGGCGTATACAAGACTGAAAACATGGGAGAACCTTCGCGACCAAGTCTTAAGTGCTCGCCGCTTTGGAGGATTCTCGAGGCTGAAACAGGAATGCGGAGCGTCCCTTGTCCGGCTTATTGAAGCGACTTTGCGCGGTTGCACTAATTGTCCTAGTTTGCCTCGCAGCATGGATTCTCAGCTGGCCCGCTCACTCCATTCCAAACGGGAGTCAAGTCTTCTCTAGAGTCGTAGCGATTCGCGATGCAGTGCCTTCCAATGCTTCTAACCTCCAAGTCCAGTCCTCTGCGGCGTCGTGGGTTTCAGGTTGTGTCGAAATTCCAGGTTCACGCGCCGGCTGGACCACTGATCAGGTGTCGGTCATGTTTTTCGACACCAGCAATCGAGCAACCGTCATTGCAAAGATTGATCGCGCCCTCAGAAGTCAAGGATGGCAACGTCACGACTCTAAGCCGCGTCCCTCGGATGGTCGTCTGCCGCACTGGACACTTGACGTGAAGAGCGCGCACGTTGTTCAGGCTTGGGCTTTTCCTTTTGGACCCGGCACGCATCACTGGTATTTCAGCGCGAGTTGGAATCCTCCGGGTCCAAGAGGGCAAGGTTGCCCCTAGGCACCTTTCGACTTCGCATTAACGGAGGCCCGACTTGAACCCGCACTCAAGATCGACAAAAGCGTAATCCGAGAAGTTATAGGTGTCCGACAATGTAGTTGATGCTCGCACAAAGTGACGCTACGTCTTCGGAGTCGACACTCGGAAACATGGCGATGCGTAATTGGTTTCGGCCGAGCTTGCGATACGGATCAGTATCGACGATGCCGTTGGCCCGAAGAATCTTCGCGATGTTCGAGGCGTTGATGTCGTCATTGAAGTCAATCGTTCCTACGACGTTGCTGCGATACGCCGAATTCTCGACAAACGGTCGAGCAAAGGGCGACGCTTCGGCCCAGGTGTAAAGGATCTCCGCTGACGTCTTTGAACGACCCGCGGAGAATCTCAGTCCCCCGTTGTCATTCATCCATTTGATTTGAGAGGCGAGCAGGTGGATCGTGGCGAGGGCGGGGGTGTTATAGGTCTGGTTGAGTCGAGAGTTGTCGAGCGCGATTTTCAGATCGAGCGAGGCAGGGGTCCATCGTCCCGATGCAGCGAGTGACTCAATGCGTTCGATCGCGGCCGGTGAGCACACGGCGAGCCACAGTCCGCCGTCCGAGGAGAAGGATTTCTGGGGCGCAAAGTAATAGCAGTCGAACTGCGACGCGTCGACCATTAAGCCGCCCGCGCCCGACGTGGCATCAACGATGACGAGTCCCTTCGCACCTGTAGGGCGCTCGATCGTCATCATGACGCCGGTCGACGTCTCGTTATGTGTCAGGGCGTAGGTGTCGACACTGTCGTCGGTTACGGCACTCGGGTGCGAACCCACGTCACTCTTGATGACCTGTGGATCCTTGAGATGGGGGGCTTCGGTGACGCACGTCGCGAACTTTGACGAGAACTCACCGAAGCTCAAATGCTGGGACTGATCGGCGATGAGTTGGAACGTGGCGGCATCCCAGAATCCCGTGGTACCACCATTACCGAGAAGAACCTCATATCCGTCGGGCAACGAGAAGAGTGCGTGAAGTCCATCACGGACTTCGGCGACTTTGTTGCGCACAGTCGATTGGCGATGCGACGTGCCCATGTAGGTCGTCCCGTCGGCGACGAGTGCGCTCAACTGCTCGGCGCGGACCTTCGACGGACCGGATCCGAATCGTCCATCACGGGGGAGAAGCTCGGCGGGTATCTTGATCGTCTCAGAAGAACTCATAGACTTATTCTTACGGATATTGAATGGAGCGTCCGATGAGTTCGAGAGTGAGTCACCTTCTAGGCGGCTTGGCCCCCAGCGCGACATTGGCCGTGGACGCCAAAGCCAAGGCCCTGAAAGCCGCCGGCGAACCCGTGATCGGCTACGGCGCGGGCGAACCGGACTTCGCCACGCCCGTCCATATCGTGGAAGCGGCCGCCAAGGCCTGTTACGACCCGGTCAACTACAAGTACACTCCGACGGCCGGACTGTTGGAGCTGCGCGAGGCGATCGTGGCCAAGTCCATGCGCGATTCCGGACTTCGAACGACGCCCGGTCAGGTGCTGGTCACCAACGGGGGCAAGCACGCGATCATCACGGCCCTGATGACCAAGTTGAACCCCGGCGACGAAGTGCTGATTCCCGCGCCGTACTGGACGACGTATCCCGAGGCCGTCTATCTCGCCGGTGGCACTGCGGTGCCGGTCATGACTTCTGACGCGAACGGGTTTCGAGTGAGCGTCGACGAACTCGAACGAGCGAGAACTCCCAAGACGACGATGCTGATCTTCACCTCACCCTCGAACCCCTCGGGTGCCGTGGTTCGCCCCGAAGAAGTCGCGGCGATTGGTCGATGGGCCGCTGAGCACGACATCTGGGTGCTCTGTGACGAGATCTACGAACACCTGGTCTACGGCGACGCCGAATTCGCATCGATGCCGATCGTGGCACCGGAGTTGGGTGATCGCTGGATCGTGGTGAACGGCGTCGCGAAGACCTACGCCATGACGGGATGGCGAATCGGATGGATGATCAGTGCGCCCGATGTGATGGACGCAGCCGTCAACTACCAAAGCCAGACGACGTCGAACATCTCGAACATCTCTCAGCGCGCCGCGGTCGCCGCGCTCAACGGTGACCTGAGCGCGGTCTACGAAATGCGCGCAGCATTCGATCGTCGTCGCAAATTGATGACGTCGATGCTCAACGCTATCGACGGGGTCAGTTGCGTCGAGCCCGAAGGCGCCTTCTACTGTTACCCGAACGTGACGGGACTCTTGGGTCGTCCCTTCGGGGGACGAGTGGCCCACTCGTCGGCCGAACTGGCGGAGATTTTGCTCGAAACAATTAAGATCGCGGTCGTCCCGGGCGAAGCCTTCGGTACGCCGGGCTATTTTCGCCTCAGCTCCGCGCTGGGTGACGCCGACCTTGCCGAGGGACTCGAACGCCTGGCGAACTTCGTCGCCGCGAGCTGAGATTCTCTCGTTTTCCCGTAGTCTGAAAGGACTCAACGAAAGGTGACCTCGTGGCTCGTGTATTGGTAACCGAAGAGATTGCCGACTCCGGTCTTCAAGAGCTGCGCGACGCCGGACACGACGTGGATATCCGACTGGGACTCTCACCGGCTGAATTGATCGACGCGCTGGCGGGCGCCCACGCCCTGATCATTCGCTCGGCCACCAAAGTCGACGGTCCGACGCTCGAGGCGGCGACCGATCTCGTCGTCGTCGGACGCGCCGGGATCGGACTGGACAACGTCGACGTGGCCAAGGCGACCGAGCTTGGTGTCATGGTCGTCAACGCGCCGGTGAGCAATATCGTCTCCGCGGCCGAACAGACCATGGCGCTCTTATTGGCCCAGGCCCGCAACATTCCCCAAGCGCATTCGGCCCTCAAGGCCGGCAAGTGGGAGCGCAGCCAGTGGGAGGGCGTCGAACTGTACGGAAAGACCCTGGGTGTCGTGGGACTCGGCAAAATCGGCGCACTCGTCGCCCAACGCGCGTCCGCCTTCGGCATGCGACTGATTGCCTTCGACCCGTTCATCTCGGAAGAACGAGCGCGTCACATGGGCGTCGAACTCGTCGACCTCGACACGCTGCTCGCGCAGAGCGACTTCATCACGATTCACCTGCCGAAGACCAAAGAGACCACGAACCTGCTCGACGCCGCGGCGTTGGCGAAAACCAAGGCGGGAGTGCGCATCATCAACGTCGCTCGAGGCGGCATCGTCAACGAGGCCGACCTGGCCGACGCCATCCGCGACGGTCACGTGCAGGGTGCGGCGTTGGATGTCTTCGAAAAGGAGCCGACGACGGAGTCGCCGCTCTTCGAACTTTCCTCGGTTGTGGTCGTTCCTCACCTCGGCGCCTCGACCTTCGAAGCGCAGGACAAGGCCGGCGTCACGATCGCCGAGCAGGTGCAGCTGGCGCTCGCCGGAGACTTCGTCCCCTACGCCGTCAACGTCGCGGCCGGCGAAGTGTCCAACGCCGTTCGCCCTTTCATGGGTTTGGCCGAAGTCCTTGGTCGATTCATCGGCGGACTCTTGGACGGAAAGCCGGCCGACCTCGAAGTGAACTACTTGGGCGAGCTCGCCGGATCGGGGACCAAGATCCTCACCCTCTGTGCGCTGAAGGGTCTGCTCACGGCGACCGGTCACGACGGGGTCTCCTTCGTCAACGCACCGCAACTGGCCGAAGACCACAACCTCACCTACAACGAAATATCGACCGTCGAGTCACCGGAGTATGTGAATCAGATCTCGGTTCGCTCCGGCGACCACGCCGTCTCGGGCACGCTGGTTACCATCGGCACGCGTCTCGAGACGCGAATCGTCGGCGTCGACGGCCACAGCGTGGAGATTCCTCCCGCCGCCTCGATGCTCGTCGTGCACAACGATGACCGCCCCGGCATGATCGGCATGGTCGGCGTAGCGCTCGGTGAGGCCGGTGTCTCCATCAGTTCGATGGCCGTGGGACCAGACCAACGCACCAAGACCGCCCTGATGGTCCTCTCAACCGAGATTCCCACGCCGAGCGAGGTCATCGAACGACTGCGCGACACTGACGGCATCCAAGACATTCACCTGATCACGCTGCGCTGAAGCGAGTCGTGTCGGATCACTCAGCGCAGTGAAGTGAATAACCGACGCCGGGCACGGTGGTGATCAGTTCGGCCGACTCGTCATTCAACTTCTGACGGAGCCGGTGGACGTACGCGTGCACGTACTGCGCCTCGCCGCCGTAACCCGTACCCCAGACCGCGCCGAGAATCATCTGGTGCGTACAGGTCTTACCGGCGTGTCGCCCCAGGAAGGCGAGCACCTCGAACTCCTTGGTGGTGAGGGCCACGTTGACGCCGCCGAGGGAGACGTCGTGGTGAACGAGGTCGATGTGCAACTCGTCGCACGTCAAACTCATTTCGGCTGGGTCGTCACGATCGAGACCTCGACCCCGCGTCACGACTCTGATTCTCGCTTCGAGTTCGGGCATGCTGAAGGGCTTCGTGACGTAGTCGTTCGCCCCGGCGTCGAGCGCGGCCACCTTTCGATTCTCGGCACCGGTCGCCGAAAGGATGATGATGGGCACGTCGCTCCAGCCACGTATGGTCCGACAGACCGCGATGCCGTCCATGTCGGGAAGTCCCATGTCGAGCACCACCACGTCGGGCGAGAGCAGGGCGGTTTGGGATATGCCGTGCTCGCCGGTCGCGGCGGTCGTGACGTCGTGGCCCCCGGCCTGGAGACCGAGGCGCAACGCCCGATTCAGTGACGGGTCGTCGTCGATCACCAGGATTTTCGCCATGGTGGTTACCGTAGCGGCACAGTGTCGTCGGCCAACGGGAGCGAGAACACGAACTTGGCGCCGTGATTGGGTGCATCTTCATACCAGATCTCTTCGCCGTGAGCCTCGACGAAGTTCTTGGCGATCGTGAGGCCGAGGCCGGCTCGGCCACCCTTGTCGAGTTGGGCGAAACGCTCGAAGACGGCCTGTCGTTGATTCGGCGCGATACCCGGTCCTTGATCGGCGACCGAGAGCACGACCTGATTCTCCTCGCGCCGCGCCTCGACGGTGATGACGCCGTCAGCCGGCGAGTGCCGGTTGGCGTTGTCGAGCAGGTTGATCAACACCTGTCCGATCAAGAGGGGGTCCACGTTCACCGCGGGCAGGGCCGCGGGCACGATCGAGTCGACGCGGTGAGTGCTGAGTGTCGGCTCCATGGCGTTGACCGCTTCGCGTACCAACTCTGGGACTGATGAGGGCGTCGGGTGCACGGTGAAGACCCCGGCTTCAATTCTCGTGATGTCCAGAAGATTCGACACCAGACGCGTTAGACGATCGGACTCGACCTCGATGAGGTTGTACAACTCGGCCACCTGCTCGTTGGAGAGCGAGGCGAACCGATTCGAGAGCGTCGAGGAGGCGACTTTGATCGTCGCCAGGGGCGTTCGCAGGTCGTGGGAGACCGCGCCCATCAAGCTCTGGCGAAAGTGGTCAACCTCTTCGAGGAGTTTCGAGCGCAGCGCCTGTTCGCGCAACTGCGCGCGCTCCAAGGCCAACGCCGCGTCGTTGGCGAAGGTATTGAGGACCGTCCGGTCGTTCTTCGAAGTCGGTAGACCGCGTAGGGCCAAGATGCCGACGGCCCGACCCGAGGCCGACAGCGCGATGGTTCGCAGCTCTCCGGATGATTCGGCGTCCGTGCCGACGCTGATCGGTTGACCCGAGTGAGGCCCCAGTCGGGTCAGTTCCTCATCGGAGAGTGGTTCGCCCGCCGACGCGACGACCTTTAAGACGCCCTCGTCTAGAACCAGCAGTGAGACGCCGGGAATCGCGAAGACCGCGTGGACTGCCGACACGATGGTTTCGAGCAGATCGTCGACCGGGCGGTCGCCGACCAGGTGCTCGGAGAGCTCCGAGAGGTGGAGCGCCGCTTCGCTTCCGCGCTGGGCTTCGATTCTCGAGGAGTCCAGGCTCGCCACGACGCTCGCGACGGCCAACATCACAATGACGTAGACCACCAGGGCCGCCCAGTTCTGCGGCGTGCCGACATCGAGGGTTTTATAAGGCGGTATGTAGCCGTAGTCGTAGACGAGGAAGCCGGCAATGACGCTGGAGACGCCGGCCTTGATTCCGCCAATGGCTGATCCGACGACGACCGGGATGACCAATACCAACGCCGCGGTCGACACGCTGATGTGCGAACGAAGGGGCAGCATCGCAAAACCGAGCACCAGCACACTCGCCACTCCGACCATCGAACCGACGAGATGTCTACGCACGGCATAAGTATTGTCCAGAGTCCGATTCTCGTCCGCGTGGTCGAATTGCAGAGATTATTAAGACACGTAAGAAGTTTTGAAGACTCTGTTAAGGATTCGCCCGTGACACTGGAGTCATGGCAGATCTATATTCAGCACTTGGCATCATCGCCTTTACCGCGGCGATGCTCGGACTCATTTGGGCCTTGGACCGAGTATGAGTTTTTCTCAAATCATTCTCTTTTGCGTGGCTGTGGCGATGTTCGGTTACATCGGCTACGCGATGTTCAAGCCGGAGAAGTTCTAAATGGGCTTCTTTCTTACCATCCTCACGCTGGTGGTGGCGCTCGGCCTGACCTGGCGCTACCTCGGCTCGTACATGTCGGCGGTCTTCGACGGGCGCGTGCACTTCCTCGGCTTCGTCGAACGCCCGATCTACTGGATGCTCGGCACGAGTCCGAAACAGGAGCAGACCTGGAAGCGTTACGCCGGCGCGATGGTCATCTTCTCGGCCGTCTCCATTGCCTTCACGTACGTGATCCTTCGCATCCAAGGCTCGTTGCCCATGAATCCACAACACCTCGGTGGCGTTGGTTCGGCCCTGAGCTTCAACACCTCCGCTTCATTCGCGACCAACACCAACTGGCAGAACTACGGCGGCGAAACGACGATGTCGTACTTCTCCCAGATCGGGGCTCTGACCGTTCAGCAGTTCGTTAGTCCCGCCGTCGGTATCGCCGTGGCGATCGCCATGGTGCGGGGATTTGCTCGACGCAACTCGCCGACCATCGGCAACTTCTGGGTCGACATCACCCGGTGCATGTTCTACATCCTCTTGCCCATCGCGTTCATCGCGGGCATCATCTTCGTCGGCGAGGGCGCGGTGCAGACGCTCGCCGGCACGATCACCTTCCATGACGCATTGAACGGCGTCGTTCAGACGATTCCGCGAGGTCCGATCGGTTTCATGGAGGCCATCAAGCAGCTCGGCACCAACGGCGGCGGCTTCCTCGATCAGAACTCGGCCACCACGTTTGAGAACCCGACCGGTCTCACGAACTGGCTCTCGATCTTCTTGCTGTTGTCCATTCCCTTCGCCCTCACCTACACCTTCGGCAAGATGGTCGGCAGTGTCCGTCACGGGGCGGCGTTGTTGGCGGCGATGGTGCTGCTCTTCGGTGTCTGGGTGGGATTCACCGCCAACGCCGAGCACCAGAACAACCCGGCTGTTGCGGCGGCCGGCGTGCACTCGACCGTCGGCAACATGGAGGGCAAGGAAGTGCGCTTCGGCGACACGACGACCGGACTCTTCGGCGTCTCCTCCACGATGACCTCGACCGGTTCGGCCGACGGCTCTTACGACTCCTTCACGCCGGTCGGCGGTCTGGGACTCTTGAGCGGCATGATGCTGGGCGAGGTCACGCCGGGCGGCACCGGCAGCGGCCTATATACGATGCTCGTCTACGCCATCCTTGCGGTCTTCATCGGCGGTCTGATGATCGGAAGAACGCCGGAGTATCTCGGAAAGAAAATTCAAGCGAGAGAAATAAAACTCGCGGGGCTGGCGGCCCTGGTGATGCCGATCACGGTGCTCATTGTCACCGCGCTCGCCGTCTCACTCGCCGCCGGTCGCCTCGGACCCGAGAATCTCGGGCCCCACGGATTCACCGAGATCCTCTACGGACTGACGTCCCAGGGCAACAACAACGGCTCGGCCTTCGGCGGCCTCACCGGCAACAGCCCGTTCTACAACGTCATCGGGGCGATCGACATGCTGCTGGGCCGATTCGCGATCATGATTCCCTGCCTCGCCATCGGTGGAGCATTGGCCGCGAAGAACGTCGTACCGGAATCGCTCGGGACCTTCCGAACCGATAACGGAATGTTCGTCGGTCTGGTCATCGGTGTCATTTTGATCATCGGTGGTCTGACCTTCTTCCCCGCCATCTCGCTCGGACCCATCGTCGAGCAGCTAAGTCACCTGAGGTTCTTCTAATGAGCACTGTTATCACTGAACCAACCCACGAGGCCCCCCGCGGCGGCGTGGCAAAGTCGCGTGGTCTCTTCGATCGCGAGATCTTGGCTCAAGCCTTTCGCGATTCGTTTCGCAAGATGGACCCTCGTATCCAGATCAAGAACCCCGTCATGTTCATCGTGCTCGTCGGCTCGATCATCACCTTTATCGAGGCGATCGCCCACCCCGGTATCTTCACCTGGTCGATCACCGTCTGGCTGGTCTTGACCGTTCTCTTCGCCAACTTCGCCGAGGCGATGGCCGAAGGGCGGGGCAAGGCGCAAGCCGACACCTTGCGCAAGATGCGCTCGGAGACTGAGGCCCGAAGACTGCTCCCCGACGGATCCGAAGAGCTCGTCGCGGCGGCGCTGCTGGCCAAGGGCGACCTGGTGGTGTGCGAAGCCAACGACGTGATTCCCTCCGACGGCGAAATAATTGAAGGCATCGCCTCGGTCGACGAGTCGGCCATCACCGGAGAGTCGGCGCCCGTGATTCGAGAGTCCGGCGGCGACCGCTCCGCCGTGACTGGAGGCACGAAAGTGCTTTCGGACCGCATCGTGGTTCGCATCACCGCGGAACGGGGTCAGACCTTCATCGACCGAATGATCACCCTGGTTGAAGGGGCCAACCGACAAAAGACGCCGAACGAGATCGCTTTGACGATCTTGCTAGCGGTCCTGACCATCGTGTTCATTCCCGTCGTCGTCACGCTGGTGCCCTTCGGCAACTACGCCGGCGCCTCGGTGTCGGTGGTCATCCTCGTGTCGTTGCTGGTCTGTCTCATTCCGACGACTATCGGCGCGTTGCTCTCGGCCATCGGCATCGCCGGCATGGACCGCCTCGTCCAGAAAAACGTATTGGCGATGAGCGGGCGAGCCGTCGAAGCCGCGGGCGACGTGCAAGTCTTACTGCTCGACAAGACCGGGACCATCACCCTGGGCAATCGCATGGCCGCGAACTTCTTCCCGGTCGGCGGTCACAGCGAAGCGGAATTGGCGGATGTCGCCCAACTGGCCTCACTCGCGGACGAGACACCAGAGGGTCGTTCGGTGGTCGTGCTCGCCAAAGAGAAGTTTGGGATTCGCGAGCGTCAACTCGGCACCGACCACTTCTTCGTTCCCTTCACGGCCACGACGAGGATGTCCGGACTCGATTTGGGCACGCGCCAGATTCGAAAGGGCGCCGCCGACTCCGTGAAGCGTTGGGTCGTCGAATCGGGCGGCACGTCGCCGGACGATCTTGACGCGATCGTCGAACGCACGTCGCGCGCGGGCTCGACGCCGCTCGTGGTAGCCGACGGCACCGACATTCTCGGCGTCATTGAACTTAAAGACGTCGTGAAAGAAGGGATCCGCGAGAAGTTCGCGGAGATGCGCAAAATGGGAATTCGAACCGTGATGATCACCGGCGACAACCCGTTGACTGCGGCGGCCATCGCTCAAGAGGCCGGCGTCGACGACTTCCTTGCCGAAGCGACACCCGAGGCCAAGATGGCGCTGATCAAGAAAGAGCAGGAGGGCGGGAAGCTCGTCGCCATGACCGGTGACGGCACCAACGACGCGCCCGCGCTGGCCCAAGCCGACGTCGGCGTTGCCATGAATACCGGGACGACGGCGGCCAAAGAGGCCGGCAACATGGTGGACCTCGACTCCAACCCGACCAAGTTGATCGACGTCGTCGAGATCGGCAAGCAGCTATTGATTACGCGAGGTTCGCTGACGACGTTCTCGATCGCCAATGACGTGGCCAAGTACTTCGCCATCATCCCCGCGCTCTTCGCCGGGACGTACGTGTTCCGGCACAACCGACCACTCGAAGCGCTTAACATCATGCACCTGCACAGCGCCAAGAGCGCCGTGCTCTCGGCCGTCATATTCAATGCGTTGGTGATTATCGCGCTGATTCCCCTGGCCTTGCGCGGCGTCAAGTTCCGCCCCACCGGTTCCGCCTCGATCCTTCGTCGCAACGTGTGGATCTACGGCGTCGGTGGCGTCATCGTGCCGTTCATTTTCATCAAACTCATCGACCTGATTCTCGTCGCTCTACACGCTTATTAAAGGAATTCGCTGATGCTCGTTCACCTTCGCCGTTCACTGGTCATGGCAGTTTTCTGCACGGTCTTCTTCGGTTTCGTCTACGCCTTCGCGGCCACCGGCGTGGCTCAGGTATTCTTCCCGTTCCACGCCAACGGCTCGGTGACCAAGAACGGGTCACTGCTGATTGGCCAGAACTGGTCCAGTCCGAAGTGGTTCCACGGTCGCCCCGATGACACCGGACCCTACGCCGCCAACCCCAAGGACAACGTTTCGGGCGGTGACAATCCGCTGGTCGCCAACGGCGTCCACGGCGAGTCGGCCGCCACGAACCTGGGACCACGCTCGAAGTTGCTCGAGACGAACACCAAAGAGCTCGTCGCGTACTGGCACCAGCTTGGTGTGAATCCGACCATTGACCTGGTCACCACGTCGGGTAGTGGCTACGACCCGGATATCTCCGCCCTCGACGCCACGGTGCAGATTCCGATGGTGACCAAGGCCACCGGCATCTCTCCGGCGCGCCTTCGAACCCTTATCGCCCAGCAGACGCATCCGGCGCAGTGGGGGTTCATGGGCTCGAGCTACATCGACGTTCTTCAGCTGAACGAAGGCCTCGCGAAACTGGAGAAGTAATCGACTCGTTCGTCCACACTTCCGAATCGGTTGACCTCGGACCGAACGTCTGACGTCACGAGCGCGAGGTGGATGAATGAAGGGGGCAACGATGATGGGACGCATTCTCCACAGTCGAACTCGATTGGCGATCTTGGCCGGGGCCGTCGTGCCGTTGGCCGTCGCGGCACTGCTCGTTCCCTTTCGCGGTACGTTCGCCAGCACCGCGGCGGCACTGATGATGGTGATCGTCATCGTGGCCGTCGCCGTCGGAGGCAACCGGATGTCGGGCGTAGTCGCCAGTGCGTCCGCGGCGCTCTGGTTCGATTTCTTTCTCACTCGTCCCTACGACCGCTTCGCCATCAGTCACCGACCCGACCTCGAGACCACGATCGCCATCTTCGTGGTAGGGGTCGTCGTAACCGAACTCGCGGCCCGAAGCCGCCAACACTGGCAGTCGGCCAATAGCTCGACGGCCTACGTCGCGATGATTCACGGCGTCGCGGTACTCGCGGCCGACTCGGCCCCGGTGGCGTCGATGATCGAACAGGTGAATGAATCGCTCGTGCAACTGCTCTCCTTGCGATCGTGTCGATTTGACCGGACGCTCTCGGATCCGCCGCTGGCGCAGATACAGTCCAACGGCGACGTCGCGCACGTCGGACTGCGGTGGCCGGCCAAAGAGATTGGACTACCGGGACCCGAGACCGAGATCCTGGCGAAGTGGCGCGGGCGAGTGGTCGGGCGTTTCGTCGTGACCCCGACGCCCGGCGCGACGGTCTCCTTGGAGCAACGAATCGTCGCCGTCGCGGTGGTGGACGTCTTCGCCGCCTACCTCGTCGGTGAGATGCATGCGATGTAAGTCGAACGTGATCGGTCACTCGATCGAGGAACCTCTCGCGGCGGGTCGAACGGTGGAGTTTCGGTGCTCGTGGTCCTCGAGACGATGCGTGGGCGACCAATGTCGTTAAGGGATACTGGTTCAATGCATCGAGGCGTATTGCGGGTTTACTTGGGTTCGGCGCCGGGCGTGGGCAAGACCTACCGGATGCTCGACGAAGGTTGGCGCCGTCGAGAACGCGGCACCGACGTGGTCGTCGGGTACGTGGAAACGCACGGTCGAGCGTTCACGGTAACCCAGTTGCGAGATCTGGAAGTAGTTCCGCGTAAAACGATTGAGTACCGCGGCGCGTTGATCGAAGAGATGGACCTCGAAGCCGTGTTGGCGCGTCACCCGGCCGTGGCCCTGGTCGATGAATTGGCCCACACCAACGTCGTAGGCAGCACGCACGAGAAGCGCTGGCAGGACGTCGACGCGATGCTCGACGCCGGTATCGACGTGATCACCACCGTGAATATCCAGCATCTGGAGTCAGTGAACGACGTGGTGGAGAAGATCACCGGCATTCACCAACAAGAGACGATTCCCGACGCCATCGTTCGACGAGCCGAGCAGATCGAGATCGTCGACGTCACGCCCGAAGCGCTTCGCCGTCGAATGGCGCACGGCAATATCTACGCCGCCGACAAGATTGACGCCTCTCTGTCGAACTACTTTCGCGTTGGCAACCTCAGCGCCCTTCGCGAATTGGCCCTGTTGTGGTTGGCTGACCGGGTCGAGGACTCGCTGCAGCGCTACCTCGACGATCACGCCATCAATCAGACGTGGGAGACCCGCGAGCGTCTTATCGTTGGGATCACCGGCACCGTTACCGACGCGGACCTCTTGCGTCGGGCCGCGCGTATCGCGTCGAGGACCGGCGCTGAGCTCTTCGCCGTGCACGTGGTGAAGGCCGATGAGATCCGTCACGTCCCAACCGACACCTCAATTGCGCGCGAGCTCGTCGAGGAGTTCGAAGGGAAATTTCAAGAAGTGGTCGACGACGACACCGCCGCGGCTCTCGTCGCCTTCGCTCGCAGTGAACGCGGGACTCAGATCGTCTTAGGCGCGAGTCGGCCGCGTCCCTTCTGGCGGCCGGCGAACGGCGTTGTAGAAAAGGTGCTCCGACAGGCGCAAGATCTCGACGTCCACATCATCTCGGTGGGAGGAGAAAGACCGCCGCACGTGCATCGTCCAAGACAAATCGAACGCGTGACGTGGACGCGCAAGATCGTGGCGATGATCATCACGCTGCTCCTGATGCCGTTGCTCACCGTCGTCATGAGTCAGATTCGCTCCAGCCTCTCGCTGTCGACCGTGTTCTTGGTCTACCTCGTCGCGATCCTTGGCCTCACCACCTGGGCCGGCGCTTTCGTGGGAGTGCTCGGGGCCGTCGTGGCGTCGGGCCTGGAGAACTACTACTTCGTGAAGCCATTCCATACCCTGGTAGTCGCTCGTCCGGACGACATAGTGGCGCTCGTCGCCTTCCTGGTCTTCGCCGTGGCAGCGAGCGTGATCGTCAATCGGTTCGCCCAGCGTTCCCACGAGGCCGATCGCGCCCGCGCCGAGGCGCAGATTCTCGCCGGTGCGGCCGCCAGTGTGGCCACCTCGCACGAAGACCTCCAGCCCATGCTCGAATCTTTGCGGGCGGTCTTCGCGGCGACGAGCGTAGCCTTAATGGTGCAGCGCGACGGCGTCTGGGTGAGTGATCTCGTGAGCGGGCTCCCCATTGATGATCTCGACGCCGGTTCGAATTTCGACATTGACGACGAACATCGTCTGTATGTAAATGGGGCGACGCTCAATGATCAAGACAATCAATTGGTCAGCGCCTTCGCCCGGAGAATGGCCGCCGGCCTGCGTAGTCAGATCATCGCGCGTGACGCGACCCAGCTCCAAGAGATCGCCGAAGCGGAGTCGCTGCGCCTGGCGTTGTTTCGCACGGCGTCGAAGGAGTTGCTCGGCCCACTTGAGAAAGTGCAGGCCAACCTCGCGCTCCTCACCGGGAGCCACGAACGCCGTTCGCTCGACGAGAGGAACGCCGTACTCAGTGGCGTCGACGCCCAAGTACGTCAACTGAAACGTCTGGTCGTCAACCTCATCGACGCCGGGCGCCTCGAAGCGGGCGAAGTGTCGGTCCACCCCGAGTCGGTGCAGATAGATGCTGTGGTGACCAGTGCTCTCGCCCACGTTGACACGCGAGGTCGAACCGTGGACTGCGACGTAGCGAGCGACCTCCCGCCAGTGATCACCGATTCAGTCTTGGTACAACGGGTCATCGCCAATATCGTGAGTAACGCTTGCCGATTCGGACCGGTCGACCAGCCGGTCACCGTCAAAGCGGGCGTCGTGGGCGACTTCGTCGAGTTGCTCGTGGGCGATCGCGGTCCGGGCATGCCCACGGCGCTTCGTGAGGCGGTCCTCGCGCCTTTTGATCGACTGAGCGGGGATCAACTCAACGCGGGACTCAATCTCACCGTGGCGTCCGGCTTCACGCAACTGTTGGGCGGGCGACTGCTCTTCGAGGACACCCCCGGCGGTGGACTTACGGTCGCCGTGGAACTTCCGGTGACGGGACCGTCGAACTAGTCGATCTCGCTTTCGTGACGCACCGCAACGAATCGATTCGAAGGTGCGCTTCACGCTGGCGTTAATCTCATCAGCGTGAACGCCGTCACCGCTCCAGTGCGTCGTTGGCAACTCTCGTCGCAGGCGCGACTCTCCACGCGAGCGGCGATCTGTCTAGCGATCCCCCTGATCGTGGGCCTGATCACCGGCCAGCGGGCGTACGGCACGCTCGTCGCTTTGGGCGCCCTGTGGGCCGTCAGTCAAGACGGACTCGACCGTTGGCGCAACCGCTCCCCGAGAATGCTCGGCGTCGCTTTCGCGGGAGGTCCGGGGCTCGCCCTGGGGGCGTTGTTCGTGAACCACGTCCACGCCCCGTGGTCACTGGTGGTGCTCTTCGGTGCCGTCGCCTTCGCGGCCGGTCTCATCGAGGCGTCCTTGTGGGCGACCCAAGGTATGTACCTGTTGCTGGGCGCCATCCTCGGCGGGGGATTGGCGTTCACCGGACGAATCTGGCAATCGGCGATCTGTCTCATGGTGGGTGGGCTCTTCGTCTACGTGGTCGCCAGCCTCACCGACCGTCGCAGCCGACGAGCCGATCAGCGGCTCTGTCTCGTGAACGCGATGCAGTCGCTGGCCCAGCTCTTGGAAGCCATCGACACCGAGGGACTCAATCACGCGCGCAGCCGCGCCGTGGTAGTGCTGGACGTCGCCCAGGACGTGATCGGCGCGAAAAAGTTACCCGAGGACGACGAGGGTGTCGCGATCCACCAAGTGTTTGTCGTGGTACTGCAGTTCGGAGAGCTCGCCTCGTACCTGGCGAGCACGCTCGAAAAAGTCGACGTCACGGTGACCGCCGCTCTGCGCGAGGTCGCCGTGACGATTCGACAGCGAACGTGTCTCGATGCGGTGGCGCAGTTGGACCACTTCGCTTCAACGTTCGCGACGTCGCTCGACGCGCCGTCCCGTCGGCTTATCGCGGAGGCGTTTCGTTGTCCCGAGCGATCGACGCTGGTGAGCGAGAAGCCCTTTCGCTCCACCATCCATCGATTGCCGATGGTCGACCGGATTCGCTTCGCGCTGTTGTTCGCCGGTGCCGTCGTGGTCGCGACGATCATCGCGCACGCGTTGGATGGCCCCAAGGGCTACTGGCTGCCGATGACCGTGGCCTTCGTCTTTCGTCCCGATCTCGGACCGGTCATGCGTCGCGCGATCTCGCGAGTCATTGGGACCCTCGCCGGTGTCGGCATCGCCGCCGCCGTGGCCGCCGTGGGCAACCAGCAGATCTCGCTGATACTCCTGAGTTGCGTGATGGCGGCGGCGGTGCCGTGGGCGGCGCAACGGAGCCACGCGCTCACCGTCATGGTCTTCACGCCGATCGTCTTCGTCTTCGTGGGCGTGCTCGGCCCCGACCAGAACCTGTTCGGGGCGAGAATCGTTGACACCTCCATCGGCGCGGCCATCGTCCTGGCCCTCGACTACGTCATGTGGCTCCACGCGCCGTCGCTACGGCCGCGCCAACAGTTGGATCAGGTGGGTGAGGCCGTGGCGAGCTATCAGCGAACGACCGCCGCCAGCGATCCCGTGACGCGGCACTCACTTCGTCGCAACGCCTTGCGGGCCGTGACTCGAGCGCGCAGCGCCATCAAACTCGCGGGGATCGAACCGCATCTCTTCCACGAATCGGGCGCCCCGTATCTCGCGCGACTGAACACGTATCTGGACGAGATCGACGATCACACGGTCGAGCTCTTCGAACTTCCGTCGTCCTAATCGCCGAGTACGACGAAGTTCTCGCCTAGGCCGCGAGGAGGGCTCGGACGTGCGCCTTGGTCGAGTCAATCACCGGGAAGGACTCGTCCTCGCTCATCAGCATTCCGAACTCGGTACAGCAGAGCCCGACGATGCTCGCGCCTCGCTCGAGACACGACGAGGCGACCTCTCGCAGATAAGCGCGCGAACCTCTCGTCACCACCCCTCGGGTCAACTCCGAGAAAATGATGAACTGCAGTCGCTCCGTCTGCTCCTCCGTGGGCTTGACGCAGGTCACGCCGAGGTCCTGCAGTCGATCCGAGTAGAACTCGCCTTCGATCAGGTACTTTGTCCCGAGCAACGCCATCGTGTGGTGACCGCGGCCGAGTGATTCTTTGGCGACGGCGTCGCGCACGTCCACGACGGGGATGGCGACGGCGCTCTGTACCCGGTTGAAGTTGCGGTGCATGGTGTTGGCGCCGATGCCGAGCACCGTCGCGCCCGAGCGTTCCAGACGTTGGGCCGACGCCGCCAAGATCTCGCCGGTGGCCTCCCAGTTGCCCTCGCGCTGCAGCGGCACGATCGTGCCGAAATCGACCGAGTCGATGATCAGTTGCGGTTGCGACCACTCGTTCGCCCCGACGAAGAGCTCATTGAAGTAGCGATAGTACGAGGCCGTCGACTCCCACGAGAGTCCGCCGATAATCCCGATTCGCGTGTCGGTCATGACCGTTTCTTAGAAGTAACTGATCAGGTCGACGCGCTCCA
>Ga0182024_10005610_pt1 | contig 28053 bp, 22 predicted proteins | sample P32metaG_FD_120480 | JGI IMG/M metagenome (GOLD analysis project Ga0182024, IMG submission 120480) | Permafrost microbial communities from Stordalen Mire, Sweden - P3-2 metaG (Illumina Assembly) | ecosystem: Environmental > Terrestrial > Soil > Wetlands > Permafrost | place: Sweden: Stordalen...
GATGCTCGACGCCGGCCCATTGATGCGCGCACTAATCCCGGTGTAGTAATCAGTCGCGTGGATCACCACGGAAGCGTCCGTCCGGTTGACGCCGGCGCTGGTGCCGCCATTGACGGAGCTACCGGGTATGGCCAAGACGATGCGATCGGGGTCGTCCGGTGGGGGTGCGCCGGTAGAGGCGCATCCGGCAAGCACACCACAGAGGGATCCAGCGACCGCAAGGCGGGAAATTGGGCGATGCATGACGCTCTCCTGGAGTTTGAAGGTGGAGCGCACTCTACGGTTGGGCATCGCCGAACCGCTGTCGTACTGGTTGATAGCGCCACCGGTCAGTTAGGGGCGCTGCCACCGAGGGCCTTCACAACGCGCTCATTGATGATGCGCTCGAGCGCTCCGCTGCTGGCACACGTGACGGGGTCGGTGCTCGTCCCGAACGGCCGTGCGGTCGCGCTCACGTAGGTGTTGATGACCGACCCAGTGTCACCTACGGGCTTGATCGTGGAGAGCACGTCGAGCGTGATGTCGTCGACGTCGGCACGGCTGCCGACTACTGATTCCTGGCCGCAGTCGAGGATCCGTGAGAGTTGCATGGTCTTGAGCCGGTGGCCCGGCACCCGGTAGCTCCTATTGCCGATCTGTCCGTTGTCAGTGACCAGGGTGCCGATCGGAATACCAAGATCCGGGTACACCTGCGACAACAGGGCCATGACACTCGACGGTGGCGCGTGAACGAGCGCCTGCGTTCCTGAGTAATAGTCGGTGGTTTGAATCACCTGGCCGTTCCCACCGGTCGCGACGATGCGTTGGGTCGGCGCATGCTCGTCCGGCGATGGAGTGCCGCTGGAAGCACACGCGACGAGCACTCCGGACAGGGACCCGGCGATCACGAGGCAGGGGACGGAAGACGGGTGCCAGCGCATGACGCGCTCCAGGAGGTGACAGGCTGGACGAACTCTACGGTGTGTCTGGGAACATTGGGTGTCAATGTCCTGGCGAGGTGCACAATGTCAGCGTGTAACTGGCGGTTACAGCGAGCCGTCGGGGGGCTGGCCCTCGATGGCAGTTAGCGGAAGTCGTGCGACTGGTGCACGAAGGATTCGGGGTCGCCGTCATGTAAGGGACTGAACCGTTGTCCAACGATGTTGATCTGTGCGCCATCTCGTTCGATCCGGCCGTACACGAGCAGGAACGTGGCGTGCCGGACTGCTTCGCGAAATTGCTCGTCGAGCGCCCGGGACACCACGATGTTTGCGGCACCCCATTCGTCCTCGAGCAGGAGAAAGACGGTGCCTTTGGCGCTCTCTGGCCGCTGGCGCACCGTGACGAGTCCTCCGAGAAGCACCAGCTCGCCACCGCGGCACTCCAGTAAATCCTGGCTGTCGATCGCTCCCTGAGTACGCAGCCGGGCGCGAAAGCGTTCCATGGGATGACCGGCCACCGTCAGGCCGAGCGCATCGTAGTCCAGCGCGATCCGCTCGTCCCGGCCGATCGGCCGCGGAGCGAAATGCCCGGTGCCGGTAGTCGGCGTGGGCGCCAGTGGAAGCTGGTCGCCTGCCACCCGCAGCGCCTCCCACCCCGCCCGCCGCCGGTCCGGCTCCCATGCCACGAACGCCCCCGCGCGCGCGAGCGCCCCGGCCGTTCGGCTGTCCAGCCGTGCGCGCGTCACGACATCGGCGATCGATGTGAATAGCTGTCCTCCCTGCGCCGGCTCGTGGGCGGTGCGCAGGGATTCGATCACGGCCTGCCCCACGCCTCGCACGTGCCGCCACCCGATGCGGAGAGCCGGCCGGTCGTGGTCTTCCGTTTCCTCGACCGTGCACTCCCAGTCGCCGTCCCGCATGCACGGCCCGCGCACTTCGAGTCCCCGCCGGAGCGCATCGTGCACGAGAGTCGAGACGGGATAGAACCCCATCGGCCAGGAGTTGAGCAGTCCGGCATAGAACGCAGCAGGGCAATGCGTCTTGAGGTAGGCCGTCGCATACGCGATGAGGGCGAAGCTCCACGCATGCGATTCCGGGAAGCCGTAGTTGGCGAAACTCTTGAGGTCATCCACGATCTGCGTCGCCACTGGCGGCGCGATCCCCTCCCCGACCATGCGCGACTGCAGCCGGTCCAGCGCGGCCTGGAGGCGCGGCTGCTTTCGAATGTTGCCCATCGACCGGCGTAGCTCGTCAGCCTCCGCGCCCGTGTATCCGCCGAGGTCCCGCGCGATCGCCATCGCCTGCTCCTGGAAGATGGGGATCCCCTGCGTGCGCTCGAGAATCGGGATGAGCGCCGGATGCAGATACGTCACCGGCTCCTGCCCGCGGCGCCGCCGGGTATACGGGTGGACGAACCGCGCCTGGATCGGCCCGGGCCGGATGAGCGCGACCTGCACCACGATGTCGTACATCCGCTCGGGCCGCGTATGCACGATCGACGAGATCTGGGCGCGGCTCTCGATCTGGAAGGTCCCGATCGTGGCCCCCTGCGCGATCATATGGTACGTGGCCGGATCGTCGGTCGGCAGCCGGTACATCGATGGCCGGTGTCCCGTCCGGTGCTCGATGATGTCGAACGCCCGGCGCACGAGCGACAGTGCACCGAGTCCGAGAAAATCGAACTTCGGCACTCCGATCCGGTCGAGGTCATCCTTGTCGAATTGCACCACGGTTCGCCCCATGGCCGTGGGCTCGATCGGGAGATAATCCCCGAGCGGTCCAGCGGATAGCACAAAACCCCCGGGATGGGTCGCGCGCATCCGGGGAATGCCCTCGAACGCGGCGACCGCCTGCAGCAGCGCCCGCCCGCGAGCCCCCGCCACATCGAGCCCCACGGATGGACCGAGCTCCGCGCGGATCCACTCGGCGCCTTCCGCAGGGTCGTAGCGGTGCACGCGTTTGGAAACCTGAAACGCCTGCGCCGCTGGATACCCCAGGGCACGCATGGCATCGAGCACGGCGTTGGGCGCACGGTAAGTCTGTACCATCCCCGTGATCGCCGAGTGTGCGCGATCGTAGTGATCGTAGACGTAATTGAGCACCTCTTCGCGGCGATCGTGCTCGATGTCGATGTCGATATCGGGCGCCTCGGTCTCGCCCCCCATGCGGCGCTCCGAGAGGAATCGCTCGAACATGAGCCCATTCGCGACTGGATCGACTGCCGTGATCCCCAGGCAGTACGCGACCGCGGAGTTCGCGGCGCTCCCGCGTCCCTGTGCCAGGATGCCCTTCGATTCAGCGAACTGCACGGCGTCCCACATGACGAGGAAAAACCCCGCGAAACCGAGTCGCCGGATGACATCGAGCTCGTGTTCGAGCTGCCGCCCCTGGACCGCGGTGACCGTTCCCCACCGGGTAGCGGCTCCGTCGTACACGCGAGAACGGAGGTGACTGTCGTCATCGGGAAATCGCTCCGGGGGCGGATACGTTGGCATGGGTGGGCGGAGCCAATCGAGCGCGAACGCCGTACAGCCGCCGGCGATCCGGGCACTCACTGCGAGCCCCTCCTCTCTCCCCCGCCACAGTGCCGCCACCTCGGCGGGCGCCTGAAGCCGCCATGTGTCGTTGGGATGGAGAAGCCCGCGCGTCGCAGCGGTGTCGAGATCCACCCCGGCACGAAGCGCGGTCAGGACATCGTGCACGAGCCGCCCTTCATCGCTCACATAGCGCGGGTTGTTGGTCGCCACCCAGGGGACGCGCTCGCGTTCGGCGAGCTCGATGAGCGCGCCCGCCAACGCCGCATCGGCCCGCCCGGCATGATGGAGCTGTACCTCGACCGCGAGGTGCTCACCGAAGACGGCGCGCCACGCCGCAAGATGACGAGCGGCTGTCGCCAGATCGCCGTCGCGGACGCAGGTGGCGAGCGCGCCCGATGCAGGACCCGTGAACGCGTGCAATCCAGCACTCCGGCCGACGACATCCGCCCACCGGACACGAGGCCGTCCCCGTAGTGGTAGCCGCTCCGGCTCTCGCGCGGCCGTGGACCGGCGGGCAGCCGTGCCGCGCACCATACCACTCCTGATGCCGGTACGGCTGATGCCGGTATGGCCTGGAGTTGCGGTCGCAGCAGGCGGCCAACTGCGCAGGCATCCCGAACGCGCGAGGGTAATGAGGGCCGCGAGATTGCGGCACCCTTCCGCAGTGCGCGCGAGAAACGCCGCCGGATACCCATCCACGATGAGCTCACATCCGATGAGCGGCGTAATCCCGGCATCCCACGATGCCAGCGCGAACCGCACGACCCCTCCGAAATCCGCCGCGTCGGTCAAGCCGATCGCCGGATATCCCAGGGATGCCGCCGCCGCGACCAACGCCTCAGGCGTCGCGCTGCCGTCGCCGAACGAGAATGCGCTATGCGCCCGCAGCTCCACGTACATCCGTCAATCCCACCACCCGTGGAGATACCACCGGTCCGCCGCCCGGAAGAGCAGCACGAGCCGCCCATCGGCGGTGACACAGTGGAAATACTCCCGCGCGTACGGAACGGCCTCCCAGGTGCCGCCCGCGACACGGTCGGGGCCTGCCGCGACGAGCACGCCGACTTCGGGCTTGGCAGGTTCCTGATACCGCACTGGCACGTCGTGGTCGCGCCGCGGGATCGTGGCCACATCCACCGGCCGTGGCTCGGGAAGCAACTGCAGCGTGAGACTGGGCCGGACGGCGGGTGCGCCTGCTGCGCCTGATGCAGGAGTCCCTTCCAGGATCACCGATTCTCGCACCTGCCACCGGGCGCGCCGTTCGAGTAGAGGATGGCTGGTCGCACTCAGGGCCACGACCTCCATCCCGCACGTGTCGAGTAGTTGAGCGACCGCTTGTTCCGTCGCGCGCGCCGTCGCGAAGCCGCGATCGAAGATGTCGCCCTGGTAATCGTGCGCGGAGACGATCACGCCGGCCCGCACGGTAATGCCGGTGACTGCATCAGGAAGACGGATGCGTCCGAGCGCGACACGGATGAGCCGCAGCCAGGCCGCAGGATCCGCCGTGGGACGTGCAGCCCGAAACGGATGCTCGGCCGCGGACCGGTTGGCGAGCGCGAACCGCAACGTGAGATCCCGCATCGCCTCCCCGCGACCCCGGAGCGTTTCACACACCTGGCCGACGAGCCGGTTGATCACGAAGAGCAGCCGTTCGACGTCGCGTAGTGCGTAATCCGTCCACGCGCACGATGCCCGCGGCCGCGCGCGAGGAAGCGCACCGAATGGGCGCCGCTGGTCCTCGCCGCGGGCGAGCCGCCAGAGACGGACACCGTCTACCGCGAACCGGACCTCCACTTCTTCCTGGCCCAGCACCGCGAGTGCACCGCAGGTCTCGATACCGACGCCGTCCAGCAAGGGAAGCACGGCCGGATCCGGAGTGAATGCGCTGCACAACACGGACAATGGGTAGGGAGCGAGGAACGCACGGTCGTGCCCCGCGGGAACGACGGTGATGGTGCCGTCCTCCTGCTGCCTCGTGCTTCTCGCGGCGACTTCGGCCGCGATCGCTGTCCGCGCGATGCCGGCCTGCACACTCTCCGCCCCCTGCTCTCGCACGATGGCGCACAACGCCGCCGCCAGCGGACGCTCGGAGAGCCCGCGCGCGTCGGCCCAGAGCAATCCCGGCCCCTTGGCGGCGACACGAGGAGAGACGCGGAGGAGCGCTTCGGTCAGCTGGTCCAATGGCGGCACCCCAGCCGTGTCTGCTCCATCCCGCGGACCCGGCCCGGTAGCCAGCTCAGCGCTCGACGCCGCGCCGGTCGGCCAAGCCGGGATCCAGAGACAGACGAATGTCATATGGCGTGACGGGCAGTACGACCCGCGCTCCCTCGTTCCACCCAGGAGCCCGGACGCGCACATCGATGGCAGCAGTCCGCACCGCCGCTGGATCAGCGAACGGCCCCCGATGCCACTCATAGCTGTGAGGAAGCACGCGCGAGGTCACCCGGAGCGCGGCCATGGTCGCGCTCGTCGTGAGCGCGACGAATGCACCACCCCCCTCATGCGCCGCGCGCGAGAGACGCACCGTCTCAGTCCCCTGCGGCTCTACTCCGGCAAGCACGACCAGCGCGAACCCGCCACAACGCAGGAGCCCCTCGCCCCACCGCAATGCATTGATCCGCTCAGCCGGACGCACGAGGAGCGGTCCCTCGGTCCAGAACGGACCGGTGGTACCGCTCCCATCGATCCACGCCGCACGCTCGCCAGCCGTGAGCAGCGCCTGGCAGGTCGCGCGGAGAATCGCCATCGCCCCACCCTGTGGCATCCACGCCGTCAGCCGCCCGCGAGGAAGCCCTCCCCCAGGAAAAGCCCGGCCCAATCCCGGCACTCCCATCGCGATCGGCTCTGTCGTATGCTGCGGAACAGGGATCGCATCAGGAAACCGATCGCTGAGCAGGGCGCGGAGCTGAGCAGCAGTCGGCGACAGCGGAACGCTCCGGCTAGAGTGTAAACCAGAAGTCGCGGTAGCCCCCGCAACAGGATCCATAGAGTAACCCGAACAAAAACCGAAAGCAATAGGGACCCGGGCGCCCCGGCAATACTTTCTTCTCCTCTCTCCTTTCTTCTCTCTCCTTTCTATTTCTTGCGTCGCTCCATCACGTCGTACATTGCCGCCGCAGTGATCGCCACCGCCTGCGCCCATCACGCCACTCACTCCGGTGTGACCAACACGAGCGGCGGCGACATCGCGCCCCTGCCCGCGCCCGTCTCCGTGTCGGCCCACTGGACTGCCGCGATCACTCCATCCGGCGACGCTACCGTGCGCGGCCACGCCGATATCGCACCGACACCGGGCGGGAAATCCGCGACTCTCATCCTCGAGTTGGCCGGCCTCGAACCCGGCAAGACGTACGTGTGGCACATCGGCCGTGGCGTCTGCACGGATTCGGAGACCGCCGGCGCGCCGAGTGACTACCTCCCGCTCACCGCCGACTCGCACGGACAGGGCAGCTCGAGCGGGAGTTTTCCGATCACCAACGCCGGCATGGCCGGCTACCACATCGATGTCCACCTCAGCCGCAGCGCCCCCGCAATCGCCTGCGGAAATCTCCAGACCGGCAGCAACCACTAGCGACAATGGTTGCGTCCGGGCCTCGCCGCACCGCAACCTTATCGCACGTAAACCGTCCCGCCACGGCGTAAATGCCGCGGTGTAATGCCGCCCGCGCGCGCTGCACGCGTCAACCACCACACCGCAGATCCCACTATGAGATGGCTGGCCTTCGTTGGCATCGCGGTGGTCGCAGTCGCACTGCTCGTCATCGCGATCGGTCTCATGCTCCCCCGCGATCACACGGCGACCCGCACGGCCGACGCCTCCGTGCCACCCGATAATGTCTGGGCTGTGATCACGGACGTCGCCTCGTACCCGAAATGGCGCCCCGACGTCAAACGCATCGAAACATTGCCGCCCGCCGACGGCCGCCCATCCTGGCGCGAGATCAGACGAAGCGACAGCATCGCCTACGAAACCGTCGAATCCGTGCCACCCACGCGATTCGTCACCCGCATCGCGGATCGCACGTTGCCGTTCGGCGGCGAGTGGTCGATCGAGCTCGCACCGATCCCCACGGGCACACGCGTGACCATCACCGAGCGCGGCCAGATCCACAACCTGCTCTACCGGGTCCTGTCGCACTTCGTGCTCGGCTACACCACTACGATGGATGCGTATCTGCACGCGCTGCAGCGGCGGCTCGATACGCCAGCGCGACCGGCCGCGTCGGAGCCACCCGCGCCGGGTGCGCCTGCGGTCTAGCCGGCCCGCACCGCCGCCGCTGGAGCGGCCAACCGCTCGAGACCTCCGGCCCGCAGCTCGCCCGACGTCACGATGCCCCGGTCGAGCACGAGTGCCGTCACCAATTCCGCGGGCGTCACGTCGAATGCGGGGTTGTACACCGCCGACGCGCCGGGACTCCACCGCACTGCGCCGAAGCTGCCCTTCACTCCTCGCACCTCGTCGGGCTGCCGCTCCTCGATCGGGATCTCACTGCCGTCCCTGCATCCGAGGTCGACCGTTGTCCACGGCGCCACCGGATGAAACGGGATACCGTGGTGGTGCGCCGCCACCGCGACGGCGTAGGTCCCCACTTTGTTGGCCACATCGCCATTACGGGCGATGCGGTCGGCCCCCACGAGTACGCGCTGCACGCGTCCAGCGCGCATCACGATCGGCGCCATGCTGTCCGTGATCAGAGTATACGGGATGCCGTAGCGTTCCAGCTCCCACGTCGTGAGCCGTGCACCCTGCAAGAGCGGCCGGGTCTCGTCCACGTAGACGTGAAGGCGCTTGCCGCTCTCGGCCGCCCGGCGGACCACGCCGAGCGCTGTGCCCACTCCGGCCGTCGCCAGGCCGCCGGTGTTGCAGTGCGTGAGCACACCATCGCCGTCCTGCAGAAGCCGCCCGCCGTACGCCGCCATTCCTTCGCAGAGGGCGACATCCTCGTCGGCGATCGCCGCAGCCTCGGCCACGAGCACGTCCGCATCGAACCCCTGCGCCGCCGCGCTGAGCATCCGATCGATGGCGGCCATGAGGTTCACCGCAGTCGGCCGCGCCGCGCGAAGCCGCGCCGCCGCCGCCCGCACATCTTTTTCGCTGGCGCCGTGCTCCGCGAACCAGCCCACACTCATCGCGGCCGCGACGCCAATCAGCGGCGCCCCTCGCACCCGCAATGCGCGGATGTGCTCGACCATCGCATCGGGATCGCCTCCGTCCAGCCACACTTCGCGGTCGGGGAGCTGCGTCTGGTCGAGCACGAGCAGACGGCCGCCTTCGCTGCGCAATCCAAGCGACTCGAACGCCCTCACGGCACCGGCGGTGCGAGGGTGATCAGGACGCCGGACGCGGACGGACGGCGGTGCGCGGCACCTCGCGCGTCGCCCGGCTCATCACACAGCCATATGGGACTGCGTCCACGGACCCCGGGGCCACGTGTCCCCGCGCGGTCCAGGTATCGATCTGTGTCTGAGACGGAGGCTCGGGCACCCCGATGTCGAACGCCATCCGAATGACCGAATTGCGCGAATGCCTCGCCCGCGCGTCCAGGCTGTCCGGCTCCAACTCCCCTGACAGCCGTTCTCGCTCTGTCTCGGCCTCGATGCCGGTCGAATCGTAGGTCACGAAGCGGTCCGGCGCCTGTACCTTCAACGCGTCCAGAAGCTGCGGATCATAGAGCGCCTCGATGTGGTGCGCCGCGAGAATCTGCGACGGGGTCAATCCGTAGGCGCCACGGAAATCCGCCCCGTCGAGGTCCGCGTTGTCGAACGTCGCGTGGTGAAGGCGTGCCCCTGCGAATGCTGCCCCCTGCAGCATGGCGTCGTTGAACGCCGCCCCGCGGACGTCCGCCCGTGAAAAGCGCGCGTAGCGCAGGTTGCTGCCGGAGAAGAACGTTCGTGAGCAGAAGAGCGTGTCCACGTAGGCGACGCTCGCCGCGGTGTCCGTGCGATCGGCGGCCGGTCCTGCGCCAGCCCGGAGCTTCCGTAGATCCGCATTGAACAGCAGCGATCCCACGACGCTCGCGCCCGTGAGGTTGGCGCCGCGCAAGTCCGCCGACCACAGATCGGCGCCCAGCAGATCGGCGCGCCGCAGATCGCTGAGCGCGAGATAGGCGCGCTCCCCCGAGGCGAACCGGAGGTCGGCCCCCACCAGGTGAGCGCCCGACGCCTTGGCCTCGACGCCGGTGTCGGCGGCAGCGCCCGTGGTGAGACGAGTGGAGATCTCGGCCTCCGCCAGTTGCGCCACGGAGCGCAACCCAAAATGCGACATGATCTCGGGGACACTCGACTGCAGCGCTGGTACCGCATGCACGAGGCTCAACGCAGGTTGCACATTCGATGTCTGCTGCAATACCGCCCCGTTGGACGCTGGCCGGTGAACGCCGTGAATCGCGGCATACGAGGCACTGCCGAACACGATCGGAACGATGAGCGCAACCGACACCGTTGGAGCGTACGGCCGGAAGGCGCGCCACCACCGCGCCCACCACCTGCCACCCGCGCCATCCGTGCTCCCTGTGGGTGGCGGCACGTACCGCCGGGGCAGCGTCGCGATCGCCAGGCTGAGGAAGCCGGCAGCCGCGGTGCATCCGACGGTCAGCGCCGCGATCTGTATCCACGTCACGGTCCAATCGTGGCGATGCAGATACCGCCCCCAGAACCACGCCACGGTCGCCGGCACGAGCCACCAGCCGACAACGACGGCAAGCCACGCCTGCAGCCGCGCGAGCGCACCCGCGCGATGGGGCGGTACGAGCCGCTCGGCGGCCCACGGTCCCAACAACCACACGCTCGCACGATCCGCCATCGCGGTTCCGTCGGGAAGCGACTCCGGCGCCGCAGCGATCGCAGACCAGAGCCGTTGTGCCTGCAGGAGAGCGATCACCACCAACCCCACGAGCGCGATCGGCACCAGCGCGTAAAAGTTCACGATGGGGATGTCAGCATTCAGGATCGGCAGCTTGGATACCGCCGTATCGGTCAGGAGCTGCTTGTCGACCGTCGAGTTGATCGTCAACCACGAATACGCGCAGATGAGGAGCACGGTCAGGAACAGCTTCCCCGTACCCTCGGCCATCTCGTTCGCGGTCTCGAACGAACCGAAGCGGACTGACGATGGCATTCGGGAACCGCGGAGATCGGCCCGCGCGAACTGCGTCCCGAGGAGGCCACTCGCACCCGTGAAGTCCGCATGGGCCAGCCTGGCCCACGCAAATTGCGCGTCGGTAAGATCGGTGTTGGCAAAGCTCGCACTGCTGAGCGGAGCGCCGGTAAAGTCGACACCCCGCAGGTCTTCGCCGCTCAGGTCGACCCCGGAGAGATCGGGCGACGGTCCCAGGCTCGTTTCCCGCCAGTTGCCATGTGTGCGCAACTCCGCCGCCAGTTCATGTGGTGCCAGCGGGATGGACGCGCCGCGCCCGGCCGAATCGCCTGACGAGCGCCTCGGCGGCGGGGCCTGCCGGTCAGCCGGTGCCGCGGGCGTGGGTGAGACAACGACTTCAGGCTCTCGGGAAGGCTCTGGCACAGGCTCGTTGCAAAGGGTCTGAGCGGTAAGGTAGGGCGATCGGCCGCCGCGAGGGAGGCCGGTCTGTGTTGTGGTGGGGAGACGCGCAATAACTTGTCCTTGCGGGCGCCGGAGAAAGCCCCGGCATGACCCAATCAGCCGGTTGGCCCTGGTTTCGCGGGGTGTCGAGGTATCGCCAGACCGGACTTCCTTCCGCTGGAGAACTACATGCGTTCCCCGCTCCTTCTGACCAACAGCGACACCGCTCCCTTGATGGCCCGTGTCGCAGCCGGGGTGGTGATGTTTCCGCATGGCGCCCAAAAGGTCCTCGGTTGGTTCGGTGGCCCCGGGTTCGCCGGCGTGATGGGCTTCCTCCAGGCGATGCACATCCCAGCAGCAATCGCCGCCCTCGATCCGATCGCGGAGTTCTTCGGCGCAATCGCGCTGATCATCGGCCTGCTGAGCCGCGTGGCAGCGTTCGGCATCCTGTGCGTGATGCTGGGCGCGGTCGGCCTCGTGCATTACCAGAATGGATTCTTCATGAATTGGACGGGCCAGCAGCGCGGAGAAGGCTTCGAGTTCCACCTGCTCATGATCGCCCTGTGCCTGATCGTCATCGTCAAAGGCGGCGGCCCATGGTCGGTTGACCGCGCTCTCACCGCGGGGGCTCACCGAAACGCGGGCGGCTCACCCGTCTCGTCCCTGCTATAGCGCGCCGCCGTGAGCCGGCCGCCGCACGTGTGCTGCATCGAAGCGTCCGAATCGCAGCGCCAGGGTCGGCAGGACGAAAAGACTGAGCAGCGTCGATGTGGCCAGCCCTCCGAGGATCACCACCGCTAACGGGCCTTCGATCTCCCGGCCAGGATCACCACTCCCGAGAGCCAGTGGCAGCAGCGCAATCCCGGTGACGATCGCCGTCATGAGGATCGGACCCAGACGCTCCTGCGCACCACGCCGCGCGGTGTCCTGATTCCATGACTGCCCTTCGACGCTCACCAGGTGCTCGTAGTGCGAGATGAGCATCACCGCGTTGCGGGTGGAGATGCCGAAGAGCGTGACGAATCCGACCAGCGATCCGATGGAAAGCACCCCGCCCGTGAGAAATACCGCCACCACGCCACCGACCAGCGCGAATGGCACGTTGGCCATGATCAGGATCAGACTGCGCACGTCGCCAAACGCGAGCGAGAGGAGGAGGACGATGCCGATCCCCGCCAGCACGCCGCGGAAGAGAAGCTCCCGTCTCGTGGCCGCCTGCGCGGCGGCCGCTCCGCCAACATCGGCGTACACGCCGCGGGGAAACCGCAGTGCGGCCATGCGAACCTCCAGTTCCGTCGTATAAGAGGTCACGTCGCGCCCGGTCACATCGGCCGTCACGGTTTGCAACCGCCGGGCACCCTCGTGGGCTACCGAATACCGGCCCTCGGTTCGGACGATGTCCGCGACCTGCGACAGCGTCACGACTCGTGCCCCAGCGCTCGCCGACCCGGTAAGAGGAATGGCAGCCAGGTCTTCCGGGCGAGTCCGGCGAGCGCTATCCATCACCACGACCACGTCCGTGGACCGGTTGCCGTCGTAGATCTGGGCCACCACCGTGCCTTCGGTCGCCGTCTCCAGCGCAGCCAGCGCGTCCTCCGCGGGGACGCCCGCCGCCGTGAGTGCATCCGGACGCAAGCGCACCATCACTCTCGGACTGATCGCGGGCGTGGCCGGATTCACATCCGTGGCACCGGCAATCGATCGCATGCTGGCCGCCACTTTCGCCGCGGCCGCATCGAGGCTATCGAGGTCGTCTCCAAACAGCTTCACTACGACTGGGGCCGTATTGCCGGATACCACCTCTTCGATCCGCTCGGTGAGATACGGCATGACGGTGAAGTTCACGCCGGGGATCGACGCGAGGCGCCCGCGAAGCTCACCGAGGACCGACCGTGCCGCGGGACCGGTCAGCGGCCGCAGCTCCACTTCGAACTCGCTGTAGTGTGACCCGAACGCGTCCTCGCCCAGCTCGGCCCGCCCCGCGCGCTGCGCCACCGACACTACGTTGGGCGACTGCAGTAGCGTCGCATTGACCATTCGCCCGATTCGCAACGACTCATCGAGCGACGTGCCCGGGACCGCCGACATGTGGAGCCGCAGGTGTCCCTCGTTGAAATCGGGGAGGAATCCACCCCCGAAATACGGCAGCATGAGACAGGCGGCGAGCACGAGACACACCGTCGACCCCAGGACCAGTCCGGGATGCCGCTCGATCCGGTCGAGCAGGGCCACGTACCATCGGGTCAGCCGCGCCAGTAACACCGGCGAGGCCGCAGGCCGCGGACGCCGCGCCAGCAGTACCGCCGTCAACGCCGGCGTCAGCGTGAGTGCCACCACCAGCGACGCCAGGATCGCGCAAGCATATGCGAGACCGAGCGGGCGAAAGAGCGCACCCTGCACGCCCGTGAGCGTCACGACCGGGGCAAAGACCAGCACGACGACGAACGTCGCATACACGACGCTCGACCGGACTTCCATAGAGGCGTCGATCACCACTGCGGCAACCGCCCGCGGCACCGCGAGCGCCCGGTTCTCGCGGAGGCGCCGCGCGATGTTCTCGACGTCGATGATCGCGTCGTCCACGACTTCGCCGAGTGCAACGGCCAGTCCGCCCAGGGTGAGAGTGTTGATCGAATAGCCCATTGCGCTCAGGACCACCAGCGCCGTCAACAGCGAGATCGGAATGGCAGTCAGGGACACCGCGGCGGCGCGCGCATCGAACAGGAACAGCAGGAGAATCCCGGCGACTAGCACACCACCGATGAGAAGAGAGTGCGTGACGTTGGACAGCGCGAGATCGATGAAATGGGCCGGGCGGAACACGTTGGCGTGCAGTGTGATCTGATCGGATTGGAACGCGGGGCGCAGGCTGGCGAACGCACGGTCGGCATCCGCGGCCACTTCGCGGATATTTGCACCCAGTTGGGCGTTGACCGTCACGATCACCGCATCGGTGTCCCCCACCGCGCCGGCCCCGATCGTCTGCGCAGAACCCTCGGCCACCCGCGCGACATCACCGATCTGCAACACCGCCCCTCCCGCTGCGCGCACGGGACTCGCGGCCAGCTCGGCGGTCGTCTCCAGTTGGCCCCGAGCGTCGATGGCGATCTGCTCGTTCGCGTTGTCGAGAACGCCGGCTCCGCGCACGGCCGTAGCGCCACGCGCAGCACCGACCAGGTCGGATAGCCCCAGGCCAGCCGCGCGAAGCCGGGCGAGGTCGGGATGGATCTGCAGTTGGCGCACCTCCCCGCCAAAGATCGTGACGCTCCCCACTCCCGGCACAGCCAGCAGCCGCGGACGTAGCGTCCAGTCGGCAAACGTCCGAATGTCTCGCAGAGACCGCGTGGCAGATGTCAGCCCGACCACCAGCGCCGTGCCTGTCGATGAAATCACCGGTGTGATGATCGGTGCCTCCGCGGCCTGCGGAAGGCGCCGCGCGACCTCGCCGATCCGCTCGGAGACGAGCTGCCGCGCTTGATAAATGTCGGTCCCGTCACGAAAGATCACGTCGATGACGGATAGCCCCTGGATCGACTGCGATCGCACGACGGCGACACCTGACGTCCCCGTGATCGCCTGTTCGATCGGTGTGGTCACCAGGACTTCGACCTGCTCCGGATCCAGACCACGCGCCTCAGTCTGAATTTCCACCTGTGGCGGCGCAAACTCGGGGAAGACGTCGTACCGCGTCCGGCTGGCCACGACCACGCCGTAGATCAGGAGCGCGCATGCCAAACCGATCACGAGGCCTGGACGACGGACCGAGAACCGAACGATGCCAGTCAACATGCGATTGCCGCGATGGTGCTGGAGCCGCCAACCGTCACTGCTCGTCCTCGTCCCCGGTAATCGCGCGCGACTTGAACTCTTCCGATAGGAGCTGCTGCGCGCCACGCACCACCACGGCGTCGCCGCGGTTCAGTCCAGCATCACCGGACTGCGTGGCGATGAGCCATCCCCCATCGACCGGGTGCGAGGTATCGACCAGATGCCGCACGAACACGGTCCGCGCGGCATGCCCCGAAGGTCCAGGCACGGGATGGCCGCTGCGGTCGGACGGCGCTCCATCATCGTTCTCCTCGACGTATACCCACGCCAACCCCTCCCACTGCACGACGGCCGCAGCGGGCACCAGGACGCCCCGGGCTGGCGCGCCGCCCGCCGCGACGGCGACGATCACCGGCGTCCCCGGTGCGGCACCGGGCCACCCTCGCGGTGCGCGATAGAGATACATCGGGAGATGTGTCAGCGAGTCGGCATCCACCGCCGGCCCCACCAGATGCGCGGTGATCCACGGATTGCCCGAAGACCCGCCGCCGTTCACCGCGGACAGTGGCGCGATCTGCACCGTCGGCGGTGCGGGCGTCGGCGCGTCACCGCGCCAGATCACACGCGCCATGGGTTCGCTGAAGTCGGTCAACTCCAGCAGCACCTGCCCCGCCTGCACCAATTCCCCGGGCTGGGCTCCGACCTTGGTGACGGTGCCACCTCTGTCCGCTGTGAGTGGCCGCGCGTCAGACACCTGCGCGAGCACCGTCCCTTGAGCGACACGCTCGCCGTATCCGGGCCACTGGGCGCCTGGCGTGACCATAAGCCGGCCGGAGATCGGCGCTTGAATGGTCGTCACCCGCGTGGGATCGGCGATCAGGGTCCCCGGTACACGCACCAGGTCTCTGCCGCTGCCCGCGCCCAGCGCTTGCGTCTCGATTCCCGCGCGCGTCCGCGCCGCCGCGTCGAGTGCCACACCCGCGGCCGGCGCGGACTGCGCCTTTGCTGGTGCCTCACTCCGCGATGCATCGGGGCGCTTGTCGTCGCCATCCCGGCAACCGAGTAGGCAGCCAAAGGACAACAATGCGGCGAGCGCGAGTGATAGACTGCGTGTCATCGACGCCTCATGGAGTCACGGAATAAGGATGGACTCAGGGCTGCCACTTCAATCCAGCCGCTTCGCGCCAGCGTGCGGCCCCGGCCACGGTCCGCGGGAGATCAACCCGATCCACCGTCCGGCCGCCCGGTCGAGTGCCGCCCCGGCGGCCAGATAGTGCGCCACTGCGGCGTGGTGCGTGTGGATCGCACGGACCCGAGCCAACTGTGCGATCGCCACTTCAGTTCTCCCAGTTTCGCCGCGTTGGAACGCGGAATCCGCGAGGTCCGCCGACCGCTGCGTCGCGGCCACCAGCGAATCTGTCGTCGACACGAGACCCCGCAATCCCCTGCATCCGGCGATCGCGCCACCGACCGCGCCCAGCACGCTGTCCTGCAGCATCTCCACGCGTGCGCCCTGCGCTGCGCGACGCGCCTCGGATCCTGCAATCGGACCGCGGTTGCGCCCCGTGAGTATTGATGGAAGCGCGACGTTCACGATCCACCCCGGAATCCCCTGATCCCAGAGCAGCCCCGGACCGAGTGTGAGATCAGGGTACTGCTTCGCGACCTCGAGCCGGACGCCGGCATCCGCCACTGTGTATTTCGCTAGCGCCACTCCGACGTCGGCCCGGTCGCGCAATGCTCCTACGGCAAGCGAATCGTGCGCCGCGGGTTCGCCCGCCAGGCTCGCCAGGGAATCGAACACGGCGCAGCTCGAGACGTCCGTCGCGCGAAGTGAAAGAGTATCGACGCGCTCGAATCCCACTCCGAGCGCGCGGGCAAGCGCCACGCGTGTGTCGGTCCTCACTCTCTGCGCCTCGGCGGCGGCTACCGTGGCAACACGCGCGTCGGCGTCGGACCGCGCCAGCTCCGACAATGCCAGTTGGCCCTCAGCGTACCGTGCGCGCAGCAGTTCCGTCAGTGTGCGAACCGCGTCGAGCTCCGCGGCTGCATCTGCAGCGTCGCCATCAGCCCCGATGGCATCGAGCTCCGCCGCCCGCCCCTCGTTGGCCAGTTGCCAGGCGGTCGCGTCGAGCGCGAGGCGTGCGGCGAGTGCCTCGGCTCGCGCCCCCGCCTTTCGTGCGCTCCGCTTGCCCCCGAGCTCGAGGGTCGTGGTCGCCGTGATCGATTCAGTCCAACGCGACTCCGAGTTCTCGAGGGGGCGGGCCGTCCGGCTGAGGCTCCCCTCGGCAGCAAATGGCGGCCAGGCGCCCGCGGTCATTTCGTCCGCTCGTGCCTCGTCGACGGCGGCGCTGGCGACGGCAAGATCGCCACGGAAATACAAGGCGGCCAACGCGATGCGATCCTCCGTCCATGCCCCGGAGGTGTCAGCGCCGAGGACCCGGCCGATGTACGACCCGAGGCCCGGGTCATCGAGCCGGCGGGACCGGAAGCCACCGACGGCCCGCTCCGGCTGGGCGTCAGGGAGTGGCGCCGCTTGGTACCGGATACAGCCGGCCACGACGACCAGAGCGATCAATGATGGCCGGGCTCGCATGCGCACGAAGATGGATGGGGACGGACGATCTGGATACCTTGCGCCAGTTCGGACGTCTCTCGGGTATGCGCCCCGAACACCTCGATGTCTACATCGACCGGTTTCGCACCTGCTGCGATCTCTGCCCTCCCGGCTCGGCGCACCTGGGCGCGGGCCCGGATTGCCTGATCGCGACACCGAGCGGAGAGCTGGGCATTGAGGTCACGCGGATTCCGCGCGAGGCTGAGGAAGTCCGCAAGTGCCGGGAGTTGATCGAGCGCCACGGCGACATCCTCATCAACCGCGCCGAACGACTATATGAAACGGAAGGGGGCCCGCCGGTGACCGTCCTGGTCGCCGCCGATGCACAACTCCCCGTCCCCGAGCGCAATATCGAGGAAGTCGCAAACTGGCTCGCGGGCCAGGTGTCCACGGCTGAGATGGTGCCTGGTCATGGGCTGTTTCTACGACGTCCCGTTCGCCCCGGCTCGCGCTGGCCCGATGGCATTGCTGCCGTCACGGTGATGAGGAACAGGAGCGCTGCGGCATCACGATGGTCGCTCGCCAGCGACGTGCAGCCGTCTCCGCTGCGCACCGAAGACATCCAGCATGCACTCGATGCCAAGGACGCGGGTTTCAACGGCTATCGTCGCTGCTCGAACGGTGTGTGGCTGCTCGCCGTGGTGGATGGCGACGACGATGGCGAGCGAGATAGCGCATGCATCGACGGCGGCGACCGCGCTCCGACCCCGACGTTGGCCGCGATTCCGCCGGTCGTCGCGCGACACCCGTACCGCAGCAGCTACGACCGCGTATTTCTCCTCGACTACCCGCACGCCCGCGCCAGGCCGCTGATCGTCGAGCCGCCGGGACAGAGCCGGTAGAGCCAGCTACACCGAAATACGTAGCGCCGCCCGGGTTGGCGGCGCTATGTCGTTTGTCGCAGACGGGCGAGATCCTCGGGCACGTCGATGTCGGCAATCGCCTCTGCGGGCCACTGCAACACTTCCGCTTCGGAGCGGTGACGTGCGACCACCTGACGGCCGCACCCGCTGTCGCCGGTCAACGATCGCAGCTCCGCGAACAGGCTGCGCTCGTACAGGACCGGTGGCGCAGGGACGCCGTCGTAGTCGGAGATGACCAAAGGCGCCGTCGTCACGCGATAGCGACCCACGAGCCCGGCGATCATGGGCGTCGTGACGCGCGGCATGTCGGCCAGCATCACGACCACAGCCTGCACGTGCGCCGGGAGAGCCGATATCCCGGTGGTCAGCGATGAGGTGATGCCCTGCTCGTAGTCGCGATTGAATACGACAGTGCACCCGATGTCATCGAGTTCGCGCCGAGCCTGCTCGGCTTGGTAGCCCAGCACGACGTAGAGTGGCGTGAGCCCCGCCTCGACCGCTCGGAGCGCGGCGCTCCGCAGCAGTGATCGGCCGCCGACATCGAACAGCAGCTTGTTCGCCCCCATCCGGCTTGATGTCCCCGCCGCGAGCAGGAGGCCTGCGACCGGCTCGTTGCGCTCCGTCTCGGGCACGGAACTATGTGGCATGGATCGCGTCGCGACGTTCGCTGAGATGCCGGGCGTCACGCTTCGCGACGACCGCCAGCAGCTCGGCGACGATGCTGATCGCGACTTGCTCCGGGCCATCGGCTCCGAGGTCGAGACCCACGGGCCCGAACACGCGCTCGGCCAGCGGCGCCGCGCCCCACGAAACGCCACCGACATCAGTGAGGATCGATGCGGTCCGTCCTTTCGGTCCGAGCACACCGATATACGGATAGCCTGCCGCCAGCAACCGGCGGACCCACTCGCGGTCGTGAGCAAGCGAATGCGTCTTGACTACGGCGAGCGACTGCTCGGCCTCCGGCAGCGGCACGCCCTCGTCCTCCGGGCGCGCAACGACGCGTTGTCTCGCGTCGGGAAACAACTCCGGCGACAGGAACGCTTCGCGATGATCGAACACGGCCACCCGAAAGCCCGCCGCGGCGGCGTAAGCGACGAGCGGCCGCGCGTCCGCGCCGGCGCCACAGACCGCGAGGTGCGGCGCAGGTCGCAGGATCTCGACGAATACTCTCCGTCCGCCTATCACCTGCACCGCCGATCGCCGTGCGCTCGCGAGCCGCCGCGCGCCGTCTACGGCCTGACCGTCGAGATCCGTCGCCCCGAGTGAGCCGTGGGTCGCGATCGCATCGTCGCCATCGGGACACTCCACTACCATCGTGGCACCCATGCCACATCCGTCCGCGATCACGGTCACCATGGCGATTGGCATGTCGCCCGCCAACAGCCGGCGCAACGGTCCGGCGAGCGCCGCGAGCGGGCCTTCGGTGGCAGGTTGCACCAGAATTTCGACCTGCCCGTTGCATCCGAGGCCGAGGCCCCACGCGACATCTTCTTCGCCCATATCGTAGTGGCGAAGCGCGGGACGTCCACTCGCCAGAACGTCCGCTGCAGTGGCCCGGACGTCCGCCTCCAGGCAACCACCGCTGACGCCGCCGATGCCGCCGCCCAATTCCTCGATGAGGAGCTTGGCGCCCGGGCGCCGGTAGGCCGAGCCGGTGATGCTCACGACGGTAGCGATTGCCGCTCTCCGCCCACGTCCCGACAAATCGGAGAGGCGAGCGGCAATGTCAGCGGTTTCCTTCCAGTGTATCATCGGCGGCCGGGTTTCCGGATTAGCGTGCGTGTGCGATTGTGGCGCGGATTCGAACCCTATCAGGCATAAGTTAGAAGGCGACGCGATTCCAGGCTGCTCCGGGCGCCCCCGCCGCTGGTACCCCACCAGTTGCCCAAGCGCCCGGGAGACGCCCGTCCGATGGTCCCAACAACTGGCTCACATCCGGTTGTCGATTGGCCTCCCCGTGATCCGTCATTGCATCGGACGGAAATGCACAATCCGGGCGCGGACCACACGGAGCGGCCGCGTCCTCACCTTCGATCGAGGAAATCGACGATGAAGTACCTCCTGCTGATCTACGGAAATGAGAAGCTGGCGACATCGATGACGCCCGACTCGATGCAGCAGATGCATGGAGCCTACGGCGCGTATACCAAGGCGCTGAGAGATTCAGGGAAGTATGTGGCCGGCGAGGCATTGCAGCCCACGCCGACCGCGACCTCCATCCGGGGCGCAGGGTCCGCTGCCCAGGTAATCGATGGGCCGTTCGCAGAGACCAAGGAGCAGCTAGGGGGGTTCTACATGATCGACGCGCCGGATCTCGACGGAGCCATCGAATGGGCCCGCCGATGCCCTGGCACGGAACGCGGGACGGTCGAAGTCCGGCCGATCCGAACCATCCCTTCGTGACCGAACCCGTTCCAGGTCCGGACGAGCAATCTTCCGCGTGGCGCGCCGCCGAATGCGCCGCGCGGGAGAGCTACGGCAAGCTGCTGGCGCTGCTCGCCGTGCGATCCAACGATGTCGCGGCGGCGGAAGACGCATTGGCGGATGCGTTCGCCGCGGCGCTGTCGCGGTGGCCCGTCACCGGCGTGCCCAGCACCCCCGACGCGTGGCTGCTCACGGCGGCGCGGCACCGCCTGGTTGATGCCGCGCGGCATCGCGCGGCGGAGGACCGCGCCCATGCGGCCGTCGCGGCGGATCTCGAGCCGGCGATCACTGAGATCGCGGAGGAGGGCGACGTGCCTGATCTGCGACTCTCTCTGATGTTCGCGTGCACGCACCCGGCCATCGATGCCGCGGTGCGTGCGCCGCTCATCCTGCAGGCCGTCCTGGGATTCGACGCGCGCCGTATTGCAGCCGCATTCATTCAGTCGCCGGATGCCATGGCGCAACGCCTTGTTCGCGCGAAGCGAAAGATCCGCGATGCCGGGATTCCGATGCACGTGCCCGATGTACGAGTCATGCCGGAGCGCATCGATGCGGTGCTCGACGCCATCTACGTCGCGTTCGCCGACGGATGGGGCAACCCGCAAGACACCACCATGGAGCGGCAAGGCCTGACCGCGGAAGCCATCAGGTTGGCGCGCCTGGTCGCCGGACTCGCGGACCGCGAGCCTGAGCCACTTGGCTTGCTCGCGCTTCTGCTCTACATCGAGTCCCGCCGCCTCGCGCACCGCCCTCCAGCGGGCGGGTACGTACCGCTCAGCAGTCAGGATACGGTAGCATGGGACGGCGCGCTGATCGATGAAGCGGAGGAGATCCTCGACCGCGCGGGTGCGATGGGCCGGATGGGACGCTTTCAGCTAGAGGCGGCGATCCAATCAGTGCATGTGGCCCGGCGCCGGACCGGCACGACGGACTGGGCCGCCCTCGTGATGTTGTACGACGAGTTGCTCCGCATCACCACTTCCGACGTGGTCGCAACGAACCGTGCCGTCGCCCGGGCAGCGGTGGACGGACCGGAGGCTGGGCTCGCCGACCTCGACAGGATCCGGGCGGGAGAGCGCGTCGAATCCTATCAGCCGTTCTGGGCGGCCCGCGCCGAGTTGTATTCGCGGCTCGGCGACCGGGCGGCTGCACAGGACGCATACGAGCGCGCGATCGGCTTGGCCTCCGACCCCGATGTCCGCCGTTTTCTCATGGACCGAAGCCGCCTCGCGGCTTCGAGCTGACGCCGGCGCGTTACTGGTGTGCCGTCCCCGCGGGCGGATCCACGTGCAGTTGGGTCATCATCCCAGACTCCAGATGCTCCGCAATGTGGCAGTGCATCATCCAGGCGCCGGGATTGGACGCATCGATCAGCAGATCCACGGTCGATCCGACCGGGATGATCACAGTGTCCTTCCATACCAGATCACGTGTCACCACGCCATCGCGCGCCACGACGAGCATCCGCTGGCCGTGCAGGTGGATGGGATGCTGCATCGGGTGAAATGACTTCGGGTCGTTGAAGATCTGTACCTTGACGATGGATCCAACCGGCACGTGCCAGTCGATGTCCATGTTGTCCTTGCCAGTTGCCTGGTCACGGATCGCCCAGTGCACCTGCTGGTTGTCCGAGAGCCAGTTCATGTCCGGCATCGCATCGATCCATTCGACGGGAGCATAGTACGCCGTGTCGACGTCCATGAATTGCACCGTCGCGAGCGGGAGCCCGCTCGTACTCATGGTCAGCGTGAATCGCTTGTCGGGCGCCTTGCTGAAATACGGACGAAACCGGTCGATGTCCTTCGAGACCGCGGGGTTTGCGCGCATGGTCGCGAACGCGTGCCCGTAGTCCGGCGTCGCAGGGGCCGCGTCCACCGTGACGATACCGAGCGTGTCCACCTCGGCATCGAACTCGCCCTTGAAGTGGTTGATGGCCTGAACGGCGTTGACCATCGCGTATTGCCCGGGATGCTCGAACCTCGCCTCAACGATGTACCGCTCGGCCGGCGCCATCACGACGCTCGGTACCAGCGCCTCCTGCTCGAACCGGCTGACATCCGACGCGAGCACCTTGATCGGCGCGCCGCCGAATGACACGTTGAACGTCCGCGAGCTCGCCACGTTGGTGAGGTAGAACCGGACGACATCGCCGGCATGGACGTGCATCGAGTCCCGCCCCTCGCCGTTCACCAGCACGAGATTGCCGACCCGCCCCATCAGAGCGAAATCGGGACCTTCCCGTCCGAACGGGATGAGCGTGTCCGCATTGACGAGGAGATCGCTGAGCACCAGCATCTGGTCGCGATTGGCGGGCGAATAGTACGCGGAATCCGGTGCATCCACGATCATGTTGCCAAACAAGCCCATGGCCTGTTCAATGTCCTCGCGCACATGCGGGTGGTACCAGTACAGGCCCGCGTCGGGAAAGTGCACGCGGTATTCGAAGTTGTCACCAGGCTTCACCGGAGCCTGCGTCACTCCCGGCGTGCCATCGTAGCGGTTATCGAGCCGGACACCATGCCAGTGGACGGCGCTCGGAAGATCGATGCGATTGTGAAATCGCACGACGATCGTGGCATTCTGCGGAACACGGATGAGCGGGCCAGGCACCTGGCCGTTGTAGCCGTACATCGCGACCGCGCGGCCCTTGATGGTACGGCGCACCAGCATCGCAGTGAGATCCAGCGTGTCGCCGGTTTTGAGCCGCACGGTCGCCGCAGGCTTTGCGGCCGGCAGCCGCATCGGGTCGGCCCCGGCCCCGGGCAGGAATGGTGCGACTCCCGGCGCGAGGCCGATGAGACCCGGCACCATCGGCATGCCCGGCGTCATGGGGATCGGCATCGCCATCGAGCCGTCCTTCATGCCCGGCATGCCGGACATGTTCATTCCCGCACCCGGTGACGGCGCTCCCTTGGCCGTGCTGTCGGGGCCCATGCCGGGCGTCCCCGGCATTCCCGCCATGGGCGGAGGTGACGGCGGACCCGGCGCCGGTTGCTGCGCCCGCACTGTCACCGGCAACAAGCCCGGCATGGCCAGAGCAGCCGCGACCACGGCCGCCCGTATGCGTCCGCCAGTCGGCATCACTCCGAGACGCCGTGAAAGGCCGGCTGGGTCAGGAACCTCTGTAGGAGCGAGCTGGGAGAAATCCCGTGCAGCACCGTCGGCCCCGCATGCGTTGCGGACGCCGAATCGGATTCCGCGGTCACCACCAGGAGGAATTTGTTGAGATCGACGGGTCCGACCGTGGAACTGCCATTGGACACCGTGCCGAGCCTGCTCCAGGCTGACAGATCGGGCGTCACCGCCCACGCCACATACGCCCTGAACTTCCCAAGGCTCGAGGGGGCCGGGAGTGCGGCCGCCGTCACGTGAATGTCATAGCGCGCGTGGCCGTCCGGCGTCAGCGCCACGCCGAATGGCGATTCGGCATATACCAGCCGGCCGTGCCCGTTGGCCGCCGGTGTCGCCGGCGAGCCGTACAGCGGAATGTCATACGGGCCGATCGTCGGCCCCGGCCCGACGATCCCGAATGCCAGGGCCATTGTGGCCAGCCGCGCACGGCCGCGGATACCCCGCGGCCGGCGCGTCACCCACCGTACTGCGCCTGCCAGTCTGTTCACCGGCCCACAGTGCCTGTTCCAACCGAGGCGCTGGCCTTCGGCGCGCCCTCCGGGCCGTGGTCGTAGTCCTGCACGCTCGAAATGTTCGGCATTCCGAAGGTGTGACCGTTCCATCCATTGAAACCGTTCATGTGGAACAGCCACAGCCCGCTCCGCATGTCGGAGAGGACGATCAATCCGTCACGATTGCGCACGTCGACTCCGAACGCCCCCTGCTCCACGCTGATCGTGCTCTGCCATCCACCATCCTGCGTGCCGCCAAAACCGTGCAGGTGCGTGCACTCGCAGGTGAAGTAGTGCGCGTCAGTCTTGGGATTGAGGGGATCCTTGAGATCGAACACCTGCAATCCATCCTCATAGGCCGACACGAACACGTACGGCCACCGCACTTCATGGTTGTGTGACAGGTCGCGCCAGTCCGCGCTCCAGCCCGCGATCGGGTTGTCCAGATTCTTGGTCTGCCCGGTCTGGCCAGGCGTCAGATCCCAGACGCGAAGCGGCGTGTACTCGTACTCGGTTTCGGTGATCGCGTACTTGCCATCGGGTGACGGCGTGAAGGTGTGGGCGATGTCCATCCCCAGACCGGTGATCGTGAACATCTCGACCGGCTTCTCCGGGTGCGATACATCCCACACCGAGTATCCGCCAAGTCCGGCGCCGTAGAACTTGTCCTGGTGCGAGCCCGGATCATATGCGACGTCGAAGTCGTGGTACCCGCCCGCGCCGATCTGCTTGAAAGGCGTCGGGTTCGGCACGTTGCCGATCAGCCACGTGCTCGAGTCCTTGCCGCTCACGACTTTGTCGAGATCATAGATGAGCGCCCTCGGCTCGTTGACGGTCGCGAAGTACAGGACGCGGCCATCGGAGTGCTTGTACGCGAAGCTGTTGTGGAACCCGCCGGGCGACTGGGCGTACCGGATGCGGGCGACCTCCTTGACCTTACTCGAGTCGGGAAGCCCGGTCACGTCGAAGATGATTGCGCCAAGGTCCGCGTCCGGCGTGCCCTGCTGGAATTGGAACGACTGGGCGTAGTAGTAGTGGTCCCCGATCTTGAAATACTTGCCGTCCATCGCGCCGATGCCGCGGTGCAGCTCCGGATGCTCGATGGTCCAGTCGAAGATTTTCTTCGGATGGGCCTCGTCGCGCACATCATAGATCTGCGTGTCGTAGTTGACGAAGCCACAGACATAGACATACGGACGGGCGGGATCCTGCTCCATCTCGATATCCGCGGCCTTCCATGGCCCCGGATGCGTGACGACATGCGCAAGCACGTGCAAGTTGTCACTGCCTCCGTGCTTCTGGTCGAACGGCCGGACCTGAACTCCGGGGTCCTGTGCACGCACCGTGGCGGCGAGTGTACACAGGACGACGGCGACACCTAATGCACGCATCGTTGGTGCTCCTGCAGTGGGGTTGGACAAGGGCGCACGGTCTGGTTCGGCGGTGCAAGAAGCCGAGCCAGATTCTGGGACACGGTGCAGCTTTCTAGCTGTGACCCTTGATTATGGGCACGCGCGCGCGTGCGATCAAGGTTGTGGACCCGAACCCTACCGCTGGCTGGCCTCTCCCGCGCGGACCTGCGCGTCATAGCGCGCCGATCCGCCGCGTGGAATGCTGAGGGACCGCCAATCCGCGCCCTTGAAATGCTTTGCCAGGAGCACGATCTGCCCGGCATGGTAGGCGTAGTGCGCCATCTGCCGGTTGACGGCCTGCATCACCGAATGCCGCTCGCCGCGGATCGACACGACGCGCGCGAGGTCGTCATCCGAGAGCGGCTCGAGCGCGGCGAAGACGAGTTGCCACCCGGATTCCCAGAGCGCGAGGACGGCGGCCCGGGTCGCCGGCGGATCCGCGAACTCGGTCTCACGCTGCCGGTTCGGCTTCTCGCCGTCGGTCGTGAGGAAATCGGTCCAGCGCGATCGCATGTTGCCCGCCATGTGCTTCACGATCTGCGCGATCGAGTTCATCTCGGCATCCAGCACGATCGTGAGCTGGTCGTCCGTCACCTGTGCCATAGCGCCGTCGCCCAGCTTCTTGTAGGCGCGAAACACCGACAGCGCGTCTGTGAGATACGAAGTAGTGAACTCGAGTGCCATTGTCGCTACCGCTGCTGGAGAATCCGACTGGGCCGCGGCGTCACGTCGCGCCGAAAGCACCCCGGGACGTGGTCGTTGACGATACCCATCGCCTGCATCCAGGCGTACACGACCACCGGGCCGACGAACTTGTAGCCGCGCAGCTTGAGCTGCGCTGAGATCGCAGCCGATAGCGGCGTCTGGGCCGGCACCTTGCCCGTATTCCGGATCGGTGCACCTCCCGCCATCGACCAGACGAGTGTCGAGAGGTCGTCACCCGCGGCCTCCATCGCGAGAAACACCCGGGCGTTATGGATCGCCGCCTCGATTTTGGCGCGCGATCGCACGATGCCGGCATTCTTCATGAGACGCGTGACATCAGCCGCGCCGAACCGAGCCACGGCCTTCGGATCGAACTGCCGGAACGCGGCTCGGAAGGCATCCCGCTTCCGCAGTATCGTGATCCACGAGAGACCAGCCTGGAATCCCTCCAGGATGAGCACTTCCCACAGCGTGCGGCTGTCACGAACGGGCACGCCCCACTCCCGGTCGTGATACTCCCGTAACAGGGGATCGGTCTCCGCCCACGGACAGCGCCGCCGGGCTTTGCGTTGGCTTGCTTTGGGCATCCGCTTCGATATAGCGGGCGTGTCTTACGCTGTCGAGCCGGCTGTGCTCGCGGGAGTGGCTCGAGCTACCCCATGCTCCCCTCCCCTCCCCGCACACGGCCTGGGCGCGTCAGTCGGCGCGCAATGTCCCCGCCGGATCGATCGCCGTCGCGTCGCGAGCTGGCAGGCTCGTCGCCAGCGCCGCGACCCCCGCGACCAATACCACCGCGGCGCCGTAAATAGCGGGGTCCGTCGTCGTCACGTCGTAAAGGAGGGTGCCCAGCAACCGCATCAGCGCGAACGCGCCGCCCAATCCAACGACGATACCGCCGGCGGCGACCGCCATACCCTCGGCGACGATCAGACGCCGCACGTCGGCCGGCGCCGCGCCAAGTGCCATGCGCACCCCGAACTCCCGGCGCCGCTGGCGGACGCCGAGGGCGATGACGCCGTACAGGCCCACGATGGCAAGCGCGAGTGCCGCCCCGGCGAACGATGCGACAAGGACGAGACTGAATCGCTGGCGCTCCAGCGAGGTCCCGACCACGGCATTCAGGGTCCGGACCCGGTCGAGGGCCGTCGCTGGCTCGAGCCGCGCGAGCTCTCGCCGAATGCCCGGCAATACCGTCATCGGGTCACCCGTCGTCCGCACGACGAGCGCCAACGCGGGATACGGCATCTGAGATTGCGGGACGTAGATCTCAGGCACAATGCTGGCATCGAGTGCAGTCTGCCTCACATCATCGACGACGCCGACGATCTCGCGAACCTGCGGTGTGTAGTCGAAGCCGGAATTGATCCGCGCCCCGATCGGGCTGTGGCCCGGAAAGTATTGCCGCGCGAACGCGCGACTGATGACCGCGACCGGCGATGCATCCGCGCGGTCTCGCGAATCAAAGACACGGCCGGCCGTCTGCTGGATCCCGATCGCTTTGAAATAGTCGCCGCTCACCACGCTGTACTGCGCGCTCGGCGCCTGCCCCGCCGCAGGGGCCGGCGCGCCATCGATCGTAAAGCCGCCGGACTCCACATCACCGGACAACGGCAGCGAGCTCACAGCGCCCGCCGCCTGGACGCC
>Ga0182024_10005611_pt1 | contig 28051 bp, 27 predicted proteins | sample P32metaG_FD_120480 | JGI IMG/M metagenome (GOLD analysis project Ga0182024, IMG submission 120480) | Permafrost microbial communities from Stordalen Mire, Sweden - P3-2 metaG (Illumina Assembly) | ecosystem: Environmental > Terrestrial > Soil > Wetlands > Permafrost | place: Sweden: Stordalen...
CGCCGGAGGTCGTTAAGCAGCCATCCCCGGCCCAGCCAGCGCTTGACGTTAAGCAGCCATCCCCGGCCCAGCCAGCGCTTGACGTTAAGCAGCCATCCCCGGCCCAGCCAGCGCTTGACGTTAAGCAGCCATCCCCGGCGCAGGCGGCCATGGCCGTTTTCCTCGAGAAACAGCGCGTTTCCATTACCAAACAAGTCGATTCCTTGATCGGCCGGACCACAACACCCGCCGAATCGTTCTACACGGTGCCCTGGATCGACTTCCCCTCCTTTGTCCTGCCCCCTTGCGATCCCTTGCCCGACGAGCAGCTCGACAAGCTAGTGGGCGAAAATGCGAAGGAGTCGGGTGTCCAACCCGATCTGATACGCGCGGTCATCAGCCAGGAATCGGGCGGGCGGCCCTGTGCTATATCTCCCAAAGGCGCCCAGGGATTGATGCAGATCATGCCTGCGGTCGCCGCGCAATTTGGCGTGCACGATCCTTTCGATCCCAAACAGAACGTGGACGCCGGCACCAAGTTATTGAAGCAACTGCTCGAAAAATACAAAGGCGATATGAAGCTGACCTTGGCCGCTTACAACGCCGGCTCCGGCCGCGTGGATAGCGAAGGAGGCGTTCCAGCGATCCCCGAAACCATCAATTATGTCATCGATGTTCTGTCGAAGCTCCCCAAAAAATGACTTAACCACCCTGTTTTCAATAGAGAAGAACATACACCGGAGATTGACCCCCGATTAAACCTTTCTTCCTTCCGGACGATAGACCTTTATGGGGAATCCGACCCCATTAGCTTTTAATGCCCGGAAAGATCACAGTTACGACTCCCTTTGAGGTCGGACCTTCTCCGGCTGGCCCCTCTTTTGACGAGCACAACACCGTTCCGGCGGCGATACTCATCGTCGACAGCGAGGAAATCAACCGCCGGCTGCTCAAGGCCATCTTCAAAACCGCGCCCTATCGCATGCTCGAAGCACGCAAGGCCTCTGAAGCGATGGCCTTGCTTCAGTGTGAGAAAGTCGACTTGGTGATCCTGGACTTGATGCTGCCGGAGATGAGCGGTCCGGAGTTATGCCGCTGGATTCGGTCCAACCGCCCCACCCAGCTCGTTCCGGTCTTGATGATCACCAACGTGCAGGGCGTCGAAAACGAGATCGTAAGTATCTCCTCCGGCGCCGACGAGTTCCTGATCAAGCCTCTGCATCCGGCGGTGGTGCGGACCCGCGTTCGCGCCATGCTCCGCAACAAAGCGCTGATCGATTCGCTGGAGGAAGCCGAAACCATTCTCTTCGCCCTGGCTCAGGCGGTGGAGCGGCGCGATCGTTCCACCGGCCAGCACTGCCAGCGCCTGGCGGCCATCTCGGTGATGCTGGGAGAAGCGCTCGGCCTGTCCAATTCCGATCTCACCGCGCTGCTGCGGGGAGGCTTCCTGCACGACATTGGCAAAATCGGCATCCCCGATGCCATCCTTTTCAAGCAAGGCATGTTAACTACCGAGGAATGGGAAGTGATGCGCAGCCATCCCTCGCGCGGCGAAGAGATTTGCCGCCCCATGAAAAGCCTGCGCCCGGTTTTGCCGATCATCCGCAATCATCACGAGCGTTGGGACGGCTCGGGCTACCCCGACGGCCTGGCAGGCGAAGACATTCCCCTGCTCGCGCGCATCCTGCAAGTGGCCGACATCTACGACGCCCTCATTACCGAGCGCCCTTATAAAGCCGCGATGTCCGCCGCGGAAGCTTTCGCCACCTTGGAAGACGAAGTACAGCGTGGCTGGCGAGACCCGGAGCTCGTTCCATTATTCTTCAGCATCATTCAATCCAAACCCTCCAGCGATCTGACCGCTTTGGAACGCTCCCTCGATAACATGCGCGTCCAGGTTTCTTGATAGGTCTCCAGATAGCATAGAGCTGTACTTGAAAGCGCTCCGAATCCTGAACGACCAGATCGTCGCTTGCCGCCAGTGCCCCCGCCTGGTTGAATATCTCGAACAAGTCCGGCGCATCAAACGGCGCGCCTACCGCGACCAGGATTATTGGGCCAAGCCAGTGCCCGGATTCGGCGATCCTCGCGCCCGGATGCTCGTGCTCGGCCTGGCGCCCGGCGCGCACGGCGCCAATCGAACCGGCCGCATGTTCACCGGCGACAGCTCCGGCAACTTCCTCTATCGGGCGCTTTTCGAGACCGGCTTCGCTTCCCAGCCCACCAGCGTTTCCCGCGACGACGGGCTGGTGCTCACCGGCGCTTATATCAGCGCGGCTGTCCGCTGCGCTCCGCCCGACAATAAGCCGCTTCCGGAAGAGATCCGCAACTGCCGGCCGTATCTGGAAAAAGAATTGGAATTATTCGGCGACTTGAAAGTCGTTGTCGCGCTCGGCCGCCTGGCTTTCGATGTCTATCTCGGCATCCTTCGCCAGCATCGCAAGATCGCCCGGCGCTCCGACTTCTTGTTCGCCCACGACAAAGAACACCGCACCGGCCCCGGCCAGCCGCTGCTCATCAGTTCGTTTCATCCCAGCCAACAAAACACCTCCACGGGGAAGCTCACCGATGCGATGCTTCGCGCGGTCTTTCTTCGCGCCCGGCGGCTATTGAGCCGCAATCTTGAATGAACTCGATCACGACCGGATCGATACGCCTCGCTCCCCTACTGACAGACCAACTCTGTGCCCACTTGGCCCACAGGTTGCGCCCAGCCAATCGCGCGCAAATCATCGTTCGTAAAGTCGTTTAGCGACGGCTGCAGCCTGATGACCATGAGCGTTTGATCGTCTTGAGCATCCAAGTCGCCAAGAAACGATCTCAAATCGGCGAGGACCCCGTCACACAGATCGCGTGCAGCCGCATCCCAGTGTTTGCAAATCGCCTCCAGCAGACGCCATTCGCCGAACTCTTCGCCGCTCGTGTTTTCCGCCTCAGTGATTCCGTCCGAAAACATGACCAGCAAGTCGCCGGGACCGACAGCAACTTCTCCTTGGAGATAGAAGGACCCCGGCAACAGGCCCAGGACGGGACCCCCAGCCTCCAATCGCCGTACCGAGAATCCGTTTCGTCCCCGGTGGACCAGCATGGGAGGCAAATGCCCCGCATTCACATACCGCAGAGTGGATGTCCTGGGATCGTAGTAACAGCAGATCATGCTGGCAAAGCGTTCTGGCGCGCTTCGGGCGCACAGAAAATCGTTTAGTTGCTGAGCAGCTCCCGCTTGCACCAGCGCATCCGACGTCCACGACGTAGCGCGCAGCGCTCCTTGTATCAGGCTCGAAAGCAAGGCTGCGGGAAGGCCCTTTCCGGCGACATCCGTCAACATCAGACCGATCCGGCCGTTCTTGTCGGCACACACGTCGTAGAAATCGCCGCCCACCTGCCAGGCAGGTATGCAAGCACCCGCGAAGTCCAGATCTTCCGGGATGGATTCCAAGGGCGGCATGAGGTCGAGCTGGACGTTCCGCGCCACGTCAGCTTGCTGCTGGAGTTGCTTTCCGCGAAGGTAAGGTCCGAAACGCAGTCCGATCACGATCATGGCGATCACCAGGGCGAGCGCTGCCAGGCTGCCCGTGAGAACACGGATTCTAAGCGGGCCGTATGGCGCGGCAATGGAATCCAGGTAGACCGCAATCTCCACAAAGAGGGGGCGAGAAGGCGACCCGTGGCGTCCGCCATTCGCTATTCCCCCGAACGGCCCAAGATCCGGGTGGAACGGACGCGCGGTAACAAGCACCCGCCCGGCGGGAGTGTTCACGATTTTGGAGAGGATCTCGTGGCTTTCGACGGCTTGCTGCATTCGCGAGGGCGAGTACAGCTTCTCCGCCGGTACTCCCACCGACGCAGCTGGGGTCCCATCAATCTGCAGGATACGGAGCCACGCGATTTGCGCCGGCGACTCTCGCACCGTCTCGTTAACAATCTCCGATAAATCAGAGTCTTGGGCGCCCAGGACACGCGCCATCTGTTCCGCGCCGACGAGTTTGCGGTTTGTCTCGCGTTGTGCTTCTCGCTGCACTAAATCGTTGGAAACGAACCTGTATGTGGAGATCATCTGCGCCAGCAGAACTGTTCCGAGTATCAGACCGCAGGTCACGCAACTTTTGAGGACTACGTTCCTGTTTCCGGATCGCCAAGTCGCGTTTCGGCTTTGAAGCTGGCTATTGGACTGGGCCGCTGTGTTTCGCCAGCTATGGAAAATTGATTTCATACCATTAATGACGGTTCATAGAGCGGCCATGTGTTTGCGAACCTGCCACTCTTGACAAAACTTTGCACGCCGGCGCGTGTCGACTGTCAGAGAACGGAAAGATCTGTAACAATTGTTAAGCTTTTCGGGTCAGGCGAAGTGCTGAATACCCGGATTACCCGGCTCAGAGCTGCATTTCCATAAAGACATTTGCGCGTGTGTATTCCGTCGGCGGGATCTTCTCCGGCGCGACATGATTGAACCCGACCGACTCATACAGATGTACGGCGTTCTCCAACTTCGTATTGGTAGCCAGGACTAAAGACGTGGCCCCGGTCGCCTTGGCCTGCGTGATCGCATGTTCCAGCAATCTGCGGCCAATGCCAAGGCCACGGAGCCGAGGCGAGATCGCCATTTTGGAAAGCTCATAGACACCACGCCCTAGAGGAATGAGAGCGACGCAGCCCGCGGCCTGGCCCTCGACGTAGACCAGGAAGATGTGACCACCCTGCCGAAGAATCGTCCTTTCCGGGTCTTCCAGAATCTCGCGGTCCTTCTTCTCTAGCGCGAAGTAGTGCGTAATCCACTCTTCATTCAGGGTCCGAAATGCCCACGCGTCTTCCTTTGACTGGAGCTCCCGGATCTCGATGGTGGACGGATGGATTCCTCGATCTCCGCTCTCAATCGGCGCCTGCTTATCGCTCATGTGCATCGGGCTGACCTCCCTATCAACCACTTTGCCTGGTTGAGAACGATATGTCCAATATCTTGTCGCACTGAATTATGATGTTTGACATATGAATGAAGGCATCGAACTGCGGCACCTTCGCTACTTTGTGGCGGTGGCCGAAGAACTTCACTTCGGACGCGCGGCTGCACTTGAGCCAGCCGCCCCTGTCGCAACAAATTCTCAAGCTCGAGCAGATGCTGGGTCATCCGCTTCTCACCCGGACTTCGCGCTCGGTGAGCTTGACTGCGGCGGGCGAGGCGTTCCTGCAAAGCGCTCGCCGCACTCTGCGCAACGTGCAGCGTGATATCGAGGAGACGCGCATCATTGGCCGCGGAGAAGTTGGCTCTCTGCACGTTGGCTTTGTCGGCTCGGCTATGCTCGCCGGACTTTCCGGTATCTTTCGCGCTTACCGAGAAGCCTATCCTCGCGTGCGCCTGGCCTGTCGTAGAGATAGCGTTAGCAGGTGTGGCGCACGCACTCTTCTCTTGCGTGCCGTGTCGCGACTCATCGTGACACCTCGCGACTGAACAAGCGTCGGCGCGACGCGCGAAACAGAAGAGCATCTCTCCGGCCGCCTTACGCGACGAAGCGTTCGTTTACTTCCCTCGGGCCGCGGGCGCCCGCGCCTTCGAGAAGCCATTTGCGATATTCGAGCAGCATGGCTTTCGGCCAAACATCGTGCAGGAAGCCTCTTACTGGCTCACAATTCTGCGGCTGGTTGGCGCCGGACTCGGAGTCTCGATCGCGCCAGAATGTGTTCGCACCATCGCATCGCCCGACGTCGTCTGCCTCCCGCTGCGCGATACGAAGGTGCTCAGCAACGTAGAGCTTGCGTTGCCGGTCGGAGAATCGCGCGCGATCGTGGAGCGGTTCGCACAAATCGTAAGAAGCGCTCTACGCTGAGCGAGAGCGTAAAGCAGAGCGCTAATCCCGCCGATATCAACTGCAGATGCGGACGCTTGTCTGTTTCTTGATCTGCACGATCGGGTGCCTGGCGCAGCGGCCTGAGGACCAGGTCGTCGCCGTATACAGGCAAATGGAGAAGGCCGAGCAAAGCGGCGACGCCAACACCTGGGTCGGGCTGTGGTCGCGCGAAGGGGTGGCCAACGCGGAAAAGATGCGGTCTTATTTCCGCGCGCGGCCGAATGCGCACTACATCTCGTCCAAGATTTTCGTACAGGGAGACGACGCCGCGTTGCTAGGACAAATCGCCGAGCAGCAATTCCTGAGTATGCGCTTGGTCAAGGAAGACGGGCGCTGGAAGATCAGGGACCAGATCTGGAGCGATAAGCCGTACCATGCGGACTCGGTTTATGCCATGGTTCCGCCGGCCGCCGGAACCTTCGAGCGCGCCGGGGCGCCGTGGCAGAACGTCGCGCCGGCATTCGGTGAGGCGGATGCGGCCAAGCGCGGCTGGCAGGTGCGGGCAACTTACGATGAATCGTTTTTGTATATTCGGATCGAATTGCCGACGCCGCTCCCTGCGCCCGGCAGCCAGGTGGAGAAGCCGCCCATGGGATGGCCGGTGATGAAAGTCGGCGTTTCGGGCGTTGGCGAGTTCGTGTTGCGCATCACAGCGAACATCGGAGACGACGCGACGTTCGATGAGAGTGGCCGCGCCAACAGTCATCGGCATTACGTGACGTATTGGCTCATGCTGGAGCGCGCCGGCCAGATGATCTTCCAGGCGTGGGCGGGCCAACATCCCGATCCGTTGGTTCAGGCCGGGGGCAACTTCCTCGACGTGCGCGTGCCGCTGCGGACGATGGGCGTCGCGGATGCGAGCCACACGAAAATCATGATCGGCGACGCGCAGTGGCCCAAGAGCGCAATTTTCAGCCTTGCAGCGCAGCAATACCGCTAGGAATCGATCTGGCAGTGCCGGATCGAGAATTCCCGAGGCGCCGACTACGCGGCAACTTCCACGTAATCGACTAACGTGTGTGGTTCGGGAATCGGCTCGCCCACTTCGCGCATTGCCTCAAAGTGCGCAACCAAGGCTTCCTGGAAATTCCGTCGAGTCTCTTGCTCCGTCTCGCCGACCGCCCCACATCCCGAAACATCCGGCGAATAGGCGGAGTATCCGGTGCCGGTTGGCTCGATGACTATTGGATAACGTCTCGCACTCATTTCAATCCTGCCTTTGTTGAAGCAAACGGATCACCTCGCGTACTTTCATCGGCATCAAGCTCATCGTAGTGTATCGAGCCAGCGCCCCAGTCCTTGCCCCTCATCCACTTCCCAACCTTCTAACCGTCCAGCCCCCGCCACGCAAGCTACAACCGAATTAAAGGGGATATAGAGAGCTTGGATATTCTCGGCCATGTTAATCCAGTGAACGTTCCAATGGCCCGATCGATCTCCGAATCGAGGATGGTGGCGAGGTTGTCGGTCATGACTACCGAATCCATCAACAAACCGGTCCCCCTCGCTTTTTCGCCGTCGAGCTTTACGATCACACGGCTAGGATGTCCGCTCGAGCCATGTTGCCGCTAATCATCGCGACAATTGTCTGCGGCAGATCTGCCCCCAATCGGTCTGCCTGGACAACCACCGTTGGCCGGCGCTTAGACGTTCGAAGGTTTGAGTCCGGAAAAAGAACCAGGACAACATCACCGCGGCGATAGTTCATCGTAGGCTGCCATTTCGGGCCGGCCCCAATCCTCGCCAAACGGCGTCAGCCGCCGGCGCAGATCGGCCGCCTGAGATTCGTCAACTCCACGCTCGCGAAGATCTACGAGCTCGGTAGGACCGACCCAGGTCACGATGACACGCGATCCTTCGGCCGCCGCTAGAGGCTCCGCAACTTCTACTTTCCCGTTCCGGTAGATTCCTTCGACTGACTTCACCATACGTTCAGTATCCCGCGCAGGACGCCGCTGAGTCCAGATCCGCCCAGTCAGTCACCCGCCCAACTCCTCTTTCTTCCCAGCCCTTTCATCCACTTCCCAACTACTACCCCATCGAGCCCCCGCCACGCAAGCTACAACCGAATTAAAGGAGATATGTAGATGCCCAATTCAACCGCGTCCCCGAATGGTCACGACCATGCCGCCGATCGTGCCTCAATCAATCGCGCCGCCGTGAACAAAGCCAATGCCCGGAAATCCACCGGCCCCCGCACCGAAGCCGGTAAACAGCGCTCCTCCCTCAACGCTTTGCGCCATGGATTAACGGGCCACACCATCGTTCTGCCCTCCGAGGACCAATCTGCCTACCAGCGTCACTCTCAATCCTTCTTCGATGAATCCCGGCCCAAAGGCGCCATCGAAACTCAGCTCGTCCAGTCGCTCGTCGATACCTCCTGGCAGCTCAACCGCGCCGCAGCCGTCGAAACCAACCTGTTTTCTCTCGGCATCACCGAGATGGAAGACCGCATCCGCGCCAACCATCCCGAGGCCGAGGCCGCGCTCTCCATGGCTCTGGCCTACCGCGACCATAACCGGGCCTTCGCCAACCTCAGCATCTACCGCCAGCGCCTCACTCGCGAGTTCGAGCGCACCCTCGTTCTGCTCCGCCAGATTCAGGCCGAGCGCCGCAAAAACGAAGAGCGTCAACTCGACAATGCCGCTAAGATTCTGAAAATGCACCAGGACGAAAAACTCCCCTACCAACCGGCCGACGATGGGTTCGTTTTTTCAAATGCAGAAATCGAAACCTATATGGACCGCCAAGAACGCCGCCAGCAGGCCAATCTTCACGACTTCGAGGCTTATGCCTAGCCGTGCGGCGGACCCCCAGGTCTGAGGCCGACACCCTTGTCGGCCAATCAAGATCGCCCTTGATGCTAAATTAGTTCTCAGGTGCAAACTTTCGACCTCCTGGTCATCGGTTCGGGTCCGGCCGGGCAGCGGGCAGCCATCCAAGGCGCAAAGTTAGGCAAGCGCGTCGGCGTCATCGAGCGGCGGGAAGTCGTCGGTGGAGTCTGCGTCAACACCGGAACAATTCCCAGCAAGACCTGCCGCGAAGCCGTCCTGCATCTTTCCGGTTATTATTACCAGAATGTCTACGGCGTCAATTATCGCGTCAAAGAAAAGATCAACATGGCGGACCTGGCCTTCCGCGTCCAGCACGTCATTAAGACCGAGATCGATGTCATCCAGGCGCAGCTGTCCCGCAACAACATCGAGCTGATCACCGGTGTCGCGACCTTCACCGATCCCCACACCATTCGCTTCCAGAATTCGCGCGGTCAGCAGGTTTATTCGTCCGAGGCCATCATCATCGCTACCGGCACCAAGCCGGCCTGCTCTCCCAAAGTGCCCGTCAATGGCCGAAACATCGTCAATAGCGATCAGGTGTTGGACATGCCGGAGATTCCAAAAACGCTGATCGTGGTTGGCGGCGGCGTCATCGGCGTCGAGTATGCCTGCATGTTTGCGGCCTTGGGCGTGCGCGTCATCCTGGTGGAAAAAAGACCCAGGCTTTTGGAATTCGCCGATTCGGAAATGGTCGAGGCGCTGTCCTATAATCTGCGCGACCACCGCGTGACCATGCGGCTCAACGAAGAGGTGGAGAGCGTGGAAGAGTTGGCCGATGGTTCCGTGGTCGCGAATCTGGAAAGCAAGAAAAAGCTGAGCGGCGATGCGCTCTTGTACGCGGTCGGCCGCCAGGGCAACATCGACGAGCTGGATCTCGCCGCGGCGGGCGTCGAATTCGACGCGCGGGGACGCATAAAAGTAGATGCCGGCTACCGCACTTCTCAGCCCCACATTTTCGCCGTTGGCGATGTTATCGGGTTTCCCAGCCTGGCTTCGGTCTCGATGGAGCAGGGCCGCATCGCCGCTGCTAATGCGTTCGGCAAAGCCATCCAGTCGAACCCGGCCAGTTATCCGTACGGAATTTATACGATTCCTGAAATCTCCTTCATCGGCAAGACCGAAGAACAGCTCACCGACGAGGATGTTCCTTATGAGGTAGGCGTGGCCTATTATCGCGAGATCGCCCGCGGCCAGATCCGGGGCGACACCACCGGCCGCCTGAAAATTATCTTTCATCGCGAAACCAAGAAGGTCCTGGGCGTCCATATCATCGGGGAGGGCGCTTCGGAGCTTCTTCACATCGGCCAGGCAGTCATGATCTTCGACGGGTCGGTGGAATATTTCGTCGATACCGTTTTCAATTACCCGACCTTGGCCGAATGCTACAAGGCAGCGGCTTTTAATGGCCTGAACAAGCTTTCGAAGCTTTGAGTGGCGCTCGGTCATGCCCTGCGAATCTAAATGAAAGCTATCGGAATCACTACCGCGGAGCACATCGCCGCCGGCCTGGTGGAGGGCGATCGTCTGGTCGGCCCGCTACGTGTGTATGAAGAAGCGCCCGAAGCTGAACCCCTCTTCAGCTCGCCGCTGGCGGGCATCGCCGAATGCATAGCGCGCGAGGTCCAGGCCGTGGCTGCCGGCGCTCAGATCGACGTCATCGGCATCGGCTTTCCGGGCATCATTCGCAACGGCTTTATCGAAGAGTCTCCCAACCTGCGGCAGCTCAAAGGCGCCAACATCCGCGAGGCGCTTTCGAGCGCGCTCCGTGACGTAGGCATCGACGTGCCGGTGCAGGTCTACAACGACGCCGATGCTATGGCTGCCGGACTCGCCGCTACGCGCGGTCATCTCGACCGGCTGACCCGCGTCTGGAGCCTCGGTTTCGGGATCGGTTTCGGCATTTATCCCTGGCAGGAAGGCATCTGGGAAGGTGGTCACGTCGTAGTTTCGCTCGATCCTCGCGAGCGGTATTGCGGCTGCGGTGGCAGGGGACATCTCGAAGGCATCATGGGCAATCGAGCGATGCGCCTGCGGTTCCTGGACATGGAGCCGGATGAAATATTCGACAACGCGCACCGGGGCGACCCGCGCTGCGTCGAATTCGTGAAACTCTGGCATAGCGCCCTGGCCGCCGCCACCGCCAGCTCAGTTCATCTGGCCGGGCCAGGCAAGTTCTTCGTCACCGGATTTAACGCCAAGCACCTGGATATCAACCTCCTTCAGCAATACATGCACGAAATGGTCAAGATGAGCCCTCTTCAGGGTTATGTCTTCGAAGTCGTTCCCGGCGGCGACGAGATGGCCGTGATCGGCGCGGCGGTGAATGCATTGCGCGCGGTGTGTCCAACCTGAGATTCCATAGAGAGACGAAAATGTCCGATCAATATGACGTCCTGATCGTCGGAGGCGGTCAAGCTGGTCCGCCGCTGGCGCGCGATCTCGCCAAAGCCGGGAAGAAAGTCGCGCTGGCGGAGCGCAAGTATCTGGGGGGATCGTGCGTCAACTTCGGCTGCATGCCGACCAAAGCTGCTATCGCGTCCGCGCGTCTTGCGCATCTGGCCCGGCGTGCCACGGACTTCGGTCTTCGAATCCCGCAAGTGGATGTCGATTTCCCCGCCGTCGTCCGGCGCGCCAATGCGATCGCGCTGGAGGCGCGCAACGGGCTCGACAAGGATTTCGAAAACTCGGACAATCCCAAGCTGCTGCGCGGCCACGCGCGATTCCTCGGCTCCGGCTTCGAGCTCCAGGTGGGCTCGACGCGTGTTTCGGCCAAACACGTAGTCCTCGATACCGGCACGCGGACGACCATCCCAAAAATCCCCGGCCTCGAAAAAGTTGCTTACATCCACTCCGGCAATTGGCTCGAACACACCCAACTTCCCGAGCATCTCGCGATGATTGGCGGCAGCTACATCGGTCTGGAAATGGCGCAGTTCTACCGGCGCATGGGAAGCCAGGTCGCCGTCTGGGAGACCTCGCCGCGCATCGCCGTGCACGAAGACGACGAAATCTCCAGCGCCATCCAGCAGTTCCTGGAGCGCGAAGGCATCGAGTTCCACGTGAATGCCCACATCCAATCGATCGAACAGTTGCGCGCCACTCACGTATTCCTGGCCACGGGCCGTACGCCCAACACCGATGATCTGGGCCTGGAAACGGTCGGCGTGGAAACCGGCCCGCACGGTTTTGTGAAGATCGACAAACGCCTGGCGACGAATATTCCGGGCATTTGGGCGGCTGGCGATATCCGCGGCGGCCCGTTGTTCACACATACTTCCTGGGACGACTATCGCATTCTCCTGTCGCAGATATCGGGCGACGGGTCGCGCACTACCGACCGCATCGTGCCCTACGCCATCTTCACAGATCCCGAACTCGGCCGCGTTGGCCTAACTGAACGGGATGCACGCCAGCAGGGCCTGAAGTTTCGCGTCTCCCGATTCGAAATGAAGCGCAACGGCAGGGCGCGCGAGATGGGTGAGCCTGACGGCTTCATCAAAGTACTGCTCGAAGAAGGCAGCGGCAAAATCCTGGGCGCCGCGGTTCTCGCCGCCGAGGGCGCCGAACTGGTTCACCTGTTTATCGACATCATGAATGCCGGAGTATCTTCAACCGTGATTCGCGATGCCATCCACATCCATCCCACCCTCGCTGAAGCGGTCCAAAGCGCCGTCAAGTGAGCGCCTGAGACGGCCGCTCCTGTCCGGCCGGTTCGATCACTTCGCAGCTTTCAATGCCTTCGCTACTTGCGCCACGCGCCTGCCCTGATGCCGCGCGACCGCTGCTTCGTCCTCGTTGGGCGGCGAAGCATTCTGCCCCGCCACGTGCGACGCGCCATAAGGCGTCCCGGCTTTGAAGGCTGCCGGGTCCGCGTAGCCGGTGGGCACAATTATGAATCCCAGATGCGCCAGAGGATTGTAGAGCGATGTGATGGTGGTTTCGTTTCCTCCGTGCGGCGAAGCAGTAGACGTAAACGCGCTCCCGACCTTGCCGTTGAGCTTGCCCTGAAACCACAGGCCGCCCAATGAATCGATGAAAGCCTTCAATTCAGCCGCGGCATTTCCAAAACGCGTGGGCGTTCCGAAGATCACCGCGTCGGCCCACTCCACGTCGGCGTCCGTGGGCGCCGGATACTCCGCGTTCATCCGCGCTGCGTTCTCGGCCCACTTCGGAACCTTCGCCATGATGTCAGGTCCGACGATATCGCGAGCCCGCCGCAGCCGGACTTCCGCACCCTCCGCCTTGGCGCCTTCCGCCACCAGATTCGCCATTTTTTCGGTTGAGCCGTCGCGCGAATAGAATACGATCAACACATTTGCTGATGCCATATTCAGTTACACTAACTCTTTAACGGATGCGCGAGCAAATCTGTCCTGCCCGTGCCTTGAGCGGCGTAATCCAACTTCCCGGCGACAAGTCGATCTCTCATCGCTATGGAATGCTGGCCGCGATTGCCGAGGGCGTTTCGAAAATCGAGAACTATTCCACTGGCGCCGACTGTCAGTCGACCCTCGCGTGTATGCAAGCGCTGGGCGCGCGAGTCGAAAAACACGAGGGCCTCGTCTCTGTTGAAGGACGCGGCCTCCAGGGATTACGCGAACCCTCCGCAATGCTCGATGCGGGCAATTCGGGTTCCACCATCCGCATGCTTTCCGGTATCCTGGCAGCGCAGCCATTCGTCTCTCGAATCGGAGGTGATGCATCGCTTTCCCGCCGCCCAATGGAACGGATCATGCAACCGCTGGCCGGCATGGGAGCGAACATTGAGGCCCACGAGAACCGCTTCCCGCCCCTCACAATTCGTGGAACTAAGCTCAGTCCTATCGAATACACGCTGCCCGTGGCGAGCGCACAGGTGAAGAGCTGCGTTTTGTTAGCCGGCCTCTTCGCCGATGGACGCACTATCGTTAACGAGCCGGTTCGCACTCGCGATCACACCGAGCTGGCGTTGCGCGAGTTCGGCGCCGAGATCGAAGTTCAGAGAAAATCCATCGCTCTGACTGGCCGGCCGCGCCTCCAAGCCCGCAATCTACGCGTGCCCGGCGATCTATCGTCGGCCGCATTCTTCCTGGTAGCCGCGCTAATCGTCGCCGAGTCCAACCTGACCATTCGTTCCGTGGGCCTGAACCCAACCCGTTCCACTTTGCTCGATTTCCTGGCCGAAATGGGCGCGGCCATTAAGGTTTTGGACATTACGCAGGCGGGCGGGGAATTAATCGGCGACGTGTCTATCACCAAGTCGCGTATCCGCGGAGGGGTGCTGGAGAAAGCGCGGACCGCGGCGTTGATCGACGAGATCCCCGTCCTGGCGGTCCTCGGCGCGGCCAGCGAAGATGGCCTGATAGTGCGCGATGCCGCCGAGCTGCGCGTAAAAGAGACCGACCGCATCCGAACCATCGCCGACAATTTTGAGCGCATGGGACTGGCGATTGAGATTCATCCGGATGGCTTCCAAGTGCCTGGCCGCCAGCACTTCCGCGCCGCTAAGCTCGATTCGTTTGGCGATCACCGGATCGCCATGGCCTTTTCGATCGCGGCTCTGGCGGCCGACGGGCCCTGCACCATCGAAGACGCCGAGGCAGCCTCCGTGTCTTTTCCCGAATTTTTCGCTACACTACAGCGAGTCGCTCAGTAATTATGGCAGTTGCCGATTTAACCCTCGAAGGCCTGATTCACGATTTGAATAACGTGTTTCAGACGATCGGAGAGAACGCCGATCTACTCGAAAGCGATCCAAAATGGCAGAAGGTTGCCCAGACCTTACAGCGCAGCATCCATCGCGGCCAGCGAATCGTACATAGCATCCTCGAAACCACCGGCTCGGCCACCGACCTCACTCCCGTTATCGAAAACGCGGCGCAATTTTGTCAGGACTATCTGGAGTGCGCCAATAGTCAGCGAATCGGATTCACCCATGAAATCGACCGCGAGTTTCACTTGAAGGGCGATCCGGCCCAGTGGGAGCGCGTGCTGGTGAATCTATTCTTAAATTCGGCCCAGGCTGGAGCCAGGAATATTCACGTCCAGGCGCGCCAGCAGGAAATCGTTGTTAGCGACGATGGCCCCGGAATTTCACCCGAGCTGCTGCCGCGAATTTTCCAGCCGCGGGTTTCCACCAAATCGATTATCTCGGGGTTGGGACTCTATGTAGTGCAGTCCATCGTCGAACAGAATGGGGGCACCGTCAGCGCGGCCAACGGACCCACCGGCGGGGCTGTTTTCACCTTGCATGTGTAGCTCTTGAATAAACTGTGCCGCGGGTTGCGACCAAGCCATTTAAAAGATCCAAGAAAAAAGAAGGCGCGACTGTCTTAGTACTGATCGCGCTCTTTAAGCTGGTGAAGGCGCTGGCGCTCATCGCCGTGGGAATCGGCGCGCTTAAGTACCTGCACAAGGACGTGGCCGCGAGCGTCCTGCATTGGGTGGACGTGCTGCGGGTAGATCCGGATAACCGCTTCATTCAACCCATCCTGGCGAAAGTATTTGCAGTAACACCCAAGCAGCTTAAGGAGTTGAGCGCGGGCACATTCTTTTACGCCGCTCTGTTGGGAATCGAAGGGACCGGCTTGCTGCTGCGCAAGCACTGGGCCGAGTACTTCACCATCATCACCACCGGCGCGCTTCTGCCACTCGAAGTCTACGAGCTGGCCAAGCACGTGACCACGGCCAAGATGGTTGTTCTGGCGATAAACGCGGCCATAGTCTGGTATCTCATCGTTCGAGTACGGTCGCGACGCCACCGGAGCTGAATCCGGATATCAGGCCACAGCGGCGCTGCTTCGGCCCGGACGCGATTGGGAGCTGCTGCGTCCCGCGGGCTTCTTCGCGGCTCGCGGCTCGGTTGCCAAATGCTTCAGGAAGTCGATCCAGCTTTCCCGTTCCTCAGCCGGCCCGAATGTCGTGGCCCAATATTCGCGAAATTGGCCCAATCGCTTGCGTTGCCTCTTCTTCAGCCACGCAATCACGGTCTCCGTTCCCGGGTATTGGGCGAGCATGTTTCGCACCGTCTCGAAATCATTGATGTCACCCAGCAGCGTCTGCACCCGGCGGATCGCTTCCAATTTAGGATTCAACGACGTTCCGCACAAGGGCGTGAATAGCTCCAGTGAGTAGCGGAATTTTTTCGAGACCAGACGAAAGCGGTGCAGTTCCCGAGGGTGAGCCTTAACACCGGCAGCCTGGTCGCCACGCTCAAAGAAATCCTGCGCCATGCCCGGCAACATTTGGCGCGCGGTTTCAGCCGTGGGCGCCTTGCCGAAATCCTCCCCGGCTTGCTCGGCGGCACGTTCCAACGCGCCTCTCCACTTCAACGATGATTTTCGCTGCAGCCAGCTCTTCAGCAAGGTTATCAGCGAGCGCTCCGCCTCGCGGCGGCCGCTTTGGATTTTGGGCTGCAGACTGGCTCGCTCCGTCCGCTTCGATTTGGCCAGCAGCTTCAAGGCGATGTCGTGATTCCGGACCTCGCCGGCCACCGCCATAATGCCTTTCAATTCCCGCCGAATCTTACGCAATTCCTTTCCGCGAAAACAAGGCTTAAGCACGCGCAAGGCTTGTACGAACCTGCGAATTGCGACTCTTAGGTCGTGAACCGCGTCGGCGTTGTGCGACTTAATCGAGCGGCCGACCTGGAAGGCCAGGCGTCCTAAGAGCCTATCGGCTTGCTCGCGGGCAAACCGTCGGGTTGCCGTGCCGGCTATCTTGACAGAAGAGTCCAACCTGGATATTGTCACACATTTGAAACGATCCGGATCGTTACGCCAGGTTACTTCCGGAGCCGCCGGTCACTTTCCCAGCCGCCGATCTTGGAAGAGCATATCTTTCGGTCGAATACGCCGTTCCCGGCAATAAGCCAGGTACAGATAGCCATAACTGCGAGTAATGTAATCGGCATGCGAGAATCCCAACAGGCGGGCGGTTTGATCGATCCAGCGCGGCGGTCCTTCCAGTTCGAGGTAGTTTCCGATGGGCGTCTCATCCAGCAGCACTTTGCCGAGGCCCCGCGGCTTGGAATATTCGGCGCGGTATTTCTCGTACCGGAACACCGGGTGAAAGCCCATGTGCGCGAAGATTGCTTCCAACCGCGCATTATCCGGCAGATCGAATTCAATCTCTTGCCGCTTCTTGTACCGGGCGGTTTTCGAGGGTCCTTTATAGGTGAGCACGCGATGGCCGCTCATCCGTCGAATACGAACGATCATGCCGTGCTTGCGCAAGCTGCGCTTGGAATTGTCGAAGAGGATGTTGGATTCGAGAGCGCGCGGCTTGGTGACGCGAAAGCCGAGCTTGCTGAGGGTCCGCCTGATTTTAGTAAGCTTCTCGGGAAGGCGCAGCTTGATTTCGATTTCTAGCTTCAATCGGTCACGCTAAACTATTGCGCAGGGTCATGTCAATGTGCAATGCCAAATCGCGGCTCCGGTAACATGCGGCTGGCCGCGGTTGTCGAAACTTCCCGCCGCGTCACCGAGACCACCAAGCGCCTGGAAAAAGTCGATCTTCTGGCGCGGCTGTTGAAGCAGCTCAATCCGGAGGAAGCTGAGATCGTCGTCGCTTTTTTGACGGGCCGCACGCGCCAGGGACGGATTGGCATCGGCTACGGAACCATCCGCGATGCCAAGGGATCGCCAGCGGCCGAGCCTGGCCTCGAGGTAGCCGAGATTGATGGAATCTTCGAATCGATCACCAAGATCCAAGGCAGCGGATCCCAGCGGCAAAGGCTGGAACTGTTAAGCGGCATGTTCGCGCGCGCCACCGAACCGGAGCAGCAGTTTCTCATTGGCCTATTGATGGGCGAGCTTCGACAGGGAGCGCTGGAAGGCAGCATGGTGGACGCGGTCGGTAAGGCATCCGGCATTCCGGCCGATCGGGTCCGGCGCGCGGTTATGATGGCCGGCGATATCGCGGTGGTGGCGCGGGTTCTCCTCGAAAAAGGGGAAGCGGGATTGCATTCCTACGACGTTCAGCTCTTTCGCCCCATCCAACCGATGCTGGCTCAGACTGCCGAAGATGTCACGAGCGCATTGGCCGAGCTTGGTGAAGCCGCCGCCGCTCTGGAATTCAAGATGGACGGCGCTCGGGTGCAAGTCCACAAGTCCGGCGAGGACGTGGCGGTCTACTCACGCGCTTTGAACGACGTCAGCGCGGCGGTGCCGGAAGTGGTGGAAGCGGTGCGCGCCCTTCCCGCCCAGGACCTGATCCTGGATGGCGAAGTTTTGAGCCTCCTGCCCGACGGCCGTCCGCAGCCGTTCCAGATTACGATGCGGCGTTTCGGGCGCAAGCTGGATGTCGAGCGGATGCGCGGTGAGCTGCCGATGACGCCCTTCTGGTTCGATTTGCTGTATCTGAACGGCGGGTCGCTGCTCGACGAGCCGCAGGCTCGCCGGTTCCAGGCGCTGGCTGAAATCGCTCCGCAATCGCTGATTCCCCACCTCACCGCTTCGAATGCCGCGGCCGGCGAGGAGTTCTTCGAGCAGTCGATTAGCCGGGGTCACGAGGGTGTGATGGCCAAGGCGGCCGGCGCAGCATACGCGGCCGGAGCGCGCGGCCAAAGCTGGCTGAAGATCAAGCGGGCGCGGACTCTGGACCTGGTGATCTTAGCGGCGGAATGGGGACACGGACGCAGGCACGGCTGGCTGAGCAATTTACACCTGGGCGCCCGCAACACGGAAAAAGGCGGCTTCGCCATGCTGGGCAAGACCTTCAAGGGACTTACCGATGAAATGCTGGCGTGGCAAACCCAGGAGCTGCTCAAGCTCGAAATTGCGCGCGACAACTATACCGTCCATGTCGAGCCGAAGCTGGTGGTGGAAATTGCCTTCAACGAGATTCAAGTCAGCCCGCGGTACCCCAGCGGCCTCGCGCTGCGGTTTGCGAGAGTGAAGCGCTACCGTCCGGATAAAAGCGCCGCGGAGTCGGACACTTTCCAGACGGTCCAGAAAATGGCAGGTCTAACAACTTGAAAAAGCCGGTAGCGCTGACCATCGCGGGGTCTGATCCGAGCGGAGGGGCTGGAATACAGGCCGATCTCAAAACATTTCATCAATTTGGCGTGTATGGCGAAGCGGCTGTCACGTTAATCACTGTGCAGAATACGGTGCAGGTGAAACGGGTGGAGTGCCTGGCAGCCGACTTAGTAGCGCAGCAGATTCTCGCCGTCGTGAGCGACATTCCACCCCAAGCGGCCAAAACGGGTGCGCTGGGAAACTGGGAAATCATCGAAGTGCTGGCGGCAGCGGCGGCTGGATTCAACTTCCCGCTGGTGGTGGATCCTGTGATCCTGACCAAACATCACGCCGCGCTGCTTACACCGGATGCCATTGAGGCACTGAAGACCCTGCTGTTGCCTCACGCTTTCCTGCTCACGCCCAATCTGCAGGAAGCCGCCATGCTCACCCGCACCGAAGTAACCGACGTCCCGAGCATGCGGCACGCGGCCGAGCTGCTGATGGCGATGGGACCCAAGGCCGTGTTGGTGAAGGGCGGACATTTGGCGGGGGACGCTATCGACATTCTCTTTCACCAGGGCAAGTGGCTCGAATTTTCGGCTCCTCGAATCGACACGCGGCATACACACGGCACCGGCTGCACTTATTCGGCGGCGATCACTGCGGCGCTGGCATGGGGGGACGATCTACCCACGGCAGTCGGCAGAGCGAAGCAGTACATCACCGAAGCAATTGGAAGCAATCCGGGCTTGGGCGCGGGCTCGGGACCCGTCAATCATCACGCCAGTGCGCGGCGCGAATGAGCTACTTGGCTTCCGGCGGCTTGGCGATATCCTGCTTGGGCTGCTCCGGCAGAATGAACGAAGTCTCGCCCGGCCGCAGAAGCTTCAGCTGTTTGCGGATCTCCAATTCCTGTTCAGAAGGACTGTCCTGCAGCTTCTTGATACGCTCGCGGCGGTAGTCATTCTCGCGCTGCAGACTGGCATTTTCCTCTTCGAGCCGGCGGATTTCGCGCCATTTGTCCATAAGCGCGGGAACGCCTTGCGGACCCCGCAAAGACACATAGCCATAGACGCCAACCAGTACAAAAACGATCAAGACAGCAACGCGACGGATGAGATGATGCACTCGCAACGGTTATGGGTCCTTACATTCGTTTATAATCCTGTTTTGTCAAAAGATCCAGTGGAAGAGCAAAAAAAACTTAGATGACCGACAAAATTGTGGTGTTGAGCACCTGCGCATCCCCGGAAGACGCCGCGCGGATCGCCCGGGCTCTGGTGGAGAAGAAACTGGCGGCTTGCGTGAACGTACTGCCCGCAGTCCGCAGCTTCTACCGATGGAAGGGCGCTATTGAGGACGAACAGGAGTCGCTGTTGGTGATAAAGTCGAGCCGTGGCTTGTTCGACCAACTGCGGGCGGAGATCGAGAAGCTTCATTCCTACGAAGTTCCCGAGGTAATCGCAGTGCCCATTGTCGACGGCTCAGAGGGGTATCTGGAATGGTTGGATCGGGAATTGGCAGCAACGCTGGAGCCATAACCGAGCGGCCGACGCACGCTCGCTACGGTGTCATATTCTTCGCCATCACGCTGGCGGTGCTGTCCTATGTCGACCGGGTCTGCATTTCTCAGGCGGCTCCGGACATTGTGCGCGATCTGCATTTTTCCGACGTCGACATGGGCAAGATCTTCGGCGCTTTTGGGCTGGCGTATGCGTTTTTCGAAGTCCCGACCGGCTGGTTGGGCGACTGGATAGGGCCGCGCAAAGTTCTGGTGCGAATCGTGCTGTGGTGGTCGGTATTCACCGCGCTTACCGGCGCCATGCGAACGTTCGCGACCATGTGGATTACGCGCTTCCTGTTCGGCGTGGGGGAAGCCGGCTGCTTTCCGAATCTGACCAAGGCGTTCAGCACCTGGCTGCCTCCGGTGGAGCATGCCAAAGCGCAGGGCATCATGTGGACCTTCGCGCGCTGGGGCGGGGCGTTCACGCCGCTGGCTGTTGTTATGGTGCTGCGATACGTGAGCTGGCGCTACGCCTTCGTGATGTTCGCCGGGCTCGGGATCGTCTGGGCGGTCTTCTTTTACGGCTGGTTCCGCGACGATCCGCGCCAGCACAAAGGCGTGAACGCGGCCGAGCTAGCGCTGCTGGCCGGGTCGGAACGGCTGGCATCCGGTCACGGGAATGTGCCGTGGGCAAAGCTGCTTAGATCGCGATCGGTGTGGCTGCTATGGCTGCAATATTTCTGCCTGTGCTTCCCCTGGTATTTCTATGTGACCTGGCTGCCGACCTATCTCCAGCAATACTGGAAGCTCTCGGCGGCTGAGGCGGCTCGCCTGGCGATCTTCCCGCTGTTCTTTGGCGGCGTGGGTTCACTGCTGTGCGGTTCGATATCCACGCGCCTTGGAATGCGCATGGGTTTGACGCGCAGCCGGCGGTGGATGGCCAGTTCCGGCTTTCTGGGCGCCGGTCTGTTTCTGACGCTGGCCGTGCAGTTTCACAATCCCAACTGGGTGATGCTGGCGATGGGAATGGCCGGCTTCTGCAACGACGTCGTGATGCCGCCCAGTTGGGCAGCTTGCATGGACATCGGCGGCAGGTATGCAGGCACCGTTTCCGGTTCGATGAACATGATGGGCAACCTGGCGGCTTATGTTTCTCCCGTGGCCGGCGGCTACATTCTGGCGGCGACGGGCCGGAACTGGGATATTTTTCTGTACTTGATGGCCGCGGTCTACTTGCTGGGATCGGTGATCTGGCCGTTTATCGATCCGGAGACGCCGATTGAGTAACTGGCTACGGCCCAAAGCGCTTGGGTCCAATCGAAATCCTCACATGTAGATCCGATAGCCCCGTCCTGGTGAAGACGAGATCGTAATCGCCCAAAAATCCCAGGCCAGTCTGCCAGTAAAAGACCCCACTCTTCAACGTCGAACCGATCGGCAGGGAGCGCCCCTCGGCGTATGTTAGAAGATGGCCGCTATTGGCGCCGAGATCCAGTTCGACCCGTTCCAGCTCTTGCATCTTCACCCGGAGCACACCATCCTCATCCGGCTCCAATTGCGTTGCGCCCCCGTTCAGATCTCTGCGGACTATCGCGCCACTCGGTGCGGGATCGAGCGCGGTCTGTTCTGGCACGGCCGTGCCGCCGCTGTTCAGCACATTGATGTAACGGCTTCCGATTCCATCGCTTCGTCCCTGGTTATCGGCAATGGTCCACGCAATTGTGTGTAGTCCATTAGTAAGCGTAGTCGTATCGATATAGTAGAAGCCGACTGGTCCGTTGCTGTTTGCCAAGCCTGGGAAGAGAGTCGCGATGTCGGTGCGGAACTGGTTGTAAGTAGGATGTCCAATCGCCACACCATCCAGAATCACGTTGATTGTCGAGCCGTCCAGCGGGATCATATAGGGGTTCTGGGTTAAAGCCCATCCGAAATTCACGTACGCATTCCCCAACATCGTCCCACCTTGCGCCGGCGTGTCGATAGTGCCGAATGGTTTCGAGGCGTGCGCATTATCAACCGTGATTGTCCTGGTTCCGAGATCCGTGGCCACGCCGGAAAGATTGTGAGCGATAGCATGCAGCTTGTATGTCCCATTGCCCAGCCCGCCCGTACCGCCATTATTGTTTGGCAGGAAGTTGGTAAGTAGCATGTAGCCCCAGCCGGCACGCGAATTGAACGGCGTATTCGGGTACTTGGGAGGAAGATCCGGCCGGGTACCCGCTACGAAAGTCCCATCGCCGATATAAACGAGGCCGGCCGGGGGCTCCGAGCCTACCGGTTCACGCCACACGTCAACCTTTGAAACCTGGACATTGTCCAATGCCCAACCGGTTACGGGGATAGCGCCAGCGACACCAGTCGTATTATCCGCGGGAGTGTCGAAACTTCCGAACGGAGCACCATTTGCCACGTTGAAAATGTTCACCGGGATTCCTACTCCCGACGATACCGTAGGGGCGTTGATCGTTACGTAGAGCCCTATTGGTGGCGTGCCGGTGATCGGGCCGGAAACTGTTACCTCAACGATGCCACTGCCAACTCCAGAGGTGGGCGAAAGTGTAACATTCGGTATGTTACAGGATGCAGTCCACGCGGGCTGGGCGGGGCCGCTGAAGGTAACGGTGATGGCCTGTGAACCGCTGACGGTCGAACCATTGATGCCGAAATTGAGTGCAACCGGCTGTACGGTCATGGTCGTCGCTGCGACTGCTTGAGTGAATGTCAGGGGCAAAACCGCCGTTATTGGAGTCAAGCCCGTGATGGTGACCGTCGCTACCCTCGCTTGAGAGCCCAAGTTCGATGTGGCATATACGGTGACTATTTGGGATCCGGATTGGACACCGGAAATACTCAGGGTCAGCCACGCTGCGTTACTGGTGGCAGTCCACATACAACCCGGCCCGGTATCAACGGAAAATATGGTCCCGTCATACATTACGTCCATTGCCGAAGGTATGGACGAGTACGTGCAGTTACTCGCCTGCGAAAGAGCCAGCTTTTGCCCCGCAATACTGATATAGGCAGAACGCGCTGCGCCAGGGTTCGTGGTCATCGTGTATGTTACTGTCCCGTTCCCTTCGCCAGTTGTCGTTGCTCCGAATGTCAACCAAGAATCAACCTCTCTCGCGTACCAGAAACAACCCGGCGGAGCTGTCACGAAAATGCTGCCCCCGGCATCGCTGGGCTGTATGACGGAGGTCGAAAACGTGCAGGTTGTCGGATCGGTGATCTTTGTGAGAAAGGTGTCAGTACCTGAAGATCCGATGGCCGTTTGTATGGTTCCAGGCGTCAGGGGGAAATCCGGCGAGCTGGTGCCTCCCGTGACGTAGGCGTTGCCCGACTGATCCAGCACAATGGCTCCGGCGCCTTCGCCAACGTGCCCTCCCAAATAGGTGGAAAAAATCATGTTTGATCCTGTCCCGCCCAGCTTGGTAACATATGCGGTCATCCCAGGATTTCCAAGGTAAAGGGTGGAATTGATCGATTGAAGAGCATTGAAGACCGGAAAGTCCACCGAAGTTGTCGAGCCAACGATGGTAGCTTCGCCAGTGCTGTTAATGGCGATCGCGCCAGCGGTGTCGTTGCCGGAGCCTCCCAGGTATGTCGCATAGAGAACGGTGGCGCCATCCGGGCTCAACTTTGCCGCGAACGCGTCGAAAAGGCCTCCTCCATAATTCGTCTGCAAAGCGCCGGGAGTGGTGGGAAAGTCCGTTGAGGCCGTTGTACCGGCAACGTAAGCATTACCCAAGTTGTCAACGGCTATTCCGTTTATGGAGTCGCTGTTGCTTCCTCCGATGAGTTTGGAATACAGGAGACTCGTTCCGGTCGGGTTCAGTTTGGCTACCAAACCGTCATTCGGCGGATTGGCCAGGATCGACACTGAAGCCGTGCCGACTCCCCCCAAATAAGCGTTACCACTTGAGTCCAATGCGATGGCGGAGATCGACGAGCCGAGAACACCTGTTCTTATGATTGTCGAATAGGTCAATCCTGAGCCGTCGGGTTTGAACTTCGTCACAAAGGCGCCGAAAGTTCCCGCTTCCGGTTGTTGATAGGCTCCGGGCGTAGTTGGAAAATTGGTCGATTGGGTAGAGCCCGCGACGTAGGCAGACCCGGTGGCGTCAACGGCGACGCAGTTCGCCTCATCTTCGCCGTTTCCTCCAAGGAAGGTGGAGTAGACGATCGCGCCAGTGGGGTTCAGCTTCGTCAGGAAAGCATCGTGAGGCGTGAATCCTAAAGAGCCAGGAGAATCACCCTCGGTAGTTTGGTAGGCCCCTGAAGTGGTTGGAAACGAAGCCGAGTTGGTGTAGCCCGTAATATAAGCGTTCCCAGAAGAGTCGACCGCAAGGCCGCCCGCAGTACTGGGATTACCCGAACCTGCGTTCGCGGGACCGAAATGGGTGCTATAAAGTACTGTGCTCAAGGTTGGATCTAGTTTCGTTACGCTGATCGTACCTAACGGGGCGAGCGGCGTAGACCCGTCAACAACGTACACATTGCCGGCTGGATCCAGAGCCACCGTGGTCGGCCCACTCCAAGCGCCGAGCGTCGCAGAAAAGCTAATTACGGGATCGATGACAAGTGGTTTGGCGTGGTCGTAATCGGAGACACGGATCGCAACATGCTTTGACGGACGCAGTACGAATCGTGCGTTTAATCGGACTCTTTCGCCGTGGGCTTCTTGATATACCGCCGGCTTTTCCTGCTTCAACAATCCTGACTTGGTATGTAGCAGCAGGTTTCCATCATGGTCTAAAGTAATCCCCGAGGTTCCCTCGATTTCAAGCTGAATATTTCCGGTATCCGCGCCGGGCGTCACCACGAAATCGTACTCGAAGCGACCCTCTCGGCTGTGAAAAATAAGATTAATGCCGGGATACACTTCGTCATATTGAACGCGCGCGAAATTGGGAATGTCTTTCCACCATTTTGATGGGTCCGAACCAAGAAAGTAGTTGGTGACGCCGCTGGTTGGCTCTTGCCCCTGAATCGTTCGAGGTTTCCGAGCGCCAACGAGACGCACGGTCACTGGCGTGGCGTCGTGGGACTTCAGAATCAATTCGCGGTCGGTCAAGAAAATTGTGTGGTCGCCCCGAGCCGCAAGAAACCGAACCTGCCGGGGCGCTTGGCCCCGATTCGGCTCAAAAACCAACGGTAATGCGCCACTCGCGCCGAAGCACACCCGTAGTATAAAGAAAGCTGCCGCTAATCGGGAACTCAGCGCAGTCATCCCGACCTCCGATTAATCGAGAAATCGATTTATATAATTGTATTACAAAGGCGATTATGCGGCAGGCTTCGGGAGCTGCAGAAGGTATTTGCACAGCGCGTCCATATCGGCGGCGTTGAGCTTGTAGGCCGGCATGATGGTGCCGGGCGACGTGCTCGCGGGGTCGGCGAAATGCTTTTCGAGCCAGGCGCGATCGCGCCGCAGGCCTACGCCATCGAGGGCCGGACCTAGCTTCTGGCCTGCGTCGTTGACCTGATGGCAAGCGTTGCATTTGTTGGCTTGATAGACAATCGCGCCTTGGACCACGAAGTCGGGCGCGGTCATAAGCACTGACTCGTTCTGAGACGTCACCTTCATGACGAACGCCGAGAGTGAATTCAAGGCGGCGCCGTTCAAATTAACCGGCGGCATCGAACTACCCGGAACCATCGATGAGGGATTCTGGAAATGCGGTATCAGCCAAGCGGCGTTGCGATGCTCGGCCGGCATGTCGGCCAGGTCGGGCCCAATGCCTTTCTTGCCGGCTCCAGGATGACAGGAGACGCAGTTTTGTTTGCGGAAGTACCCGAGACCTTCTAATTCCTGCGGTGACAACTTTTGCCAGGCTTGGACTCCGCCGGCTACATCCGTGCTGACCGCCGCCTCGTTCTCTTCCGGATTCGGGGGCGTGGTGAGGACAGCGGCGGTGGTCAGGCCGGTCCATGCCAGGACGCCTAGAAGCGCAAAGGTGAAAGCGAAAGTCCGTTTTCCCAGCCGTACCATCGGGCCACGATCGATGAAGGGAACCAGCAGGAGCGTGAGCACCGCAACGCCCGGCAGAACGACCGCCCCGACCACTTCCAGAGGACCCTTGAAGAATTTGAGCGTTTGGAACAGGAACAGAAAATACCACTCGGGCCTGGGAATATAGGCGGTGTCGGTGGGATCGGCCAGGCGGCCCAGCGGAACGTCGGCAATCACGGCCATGGTGAACAAGATGATGAATGCGATGGCGACGCCAACGGTGTCCTTGAAGACTTGCTCCGGAAAGAACTTACGCCGGGGCGCGGTGTCATCGACAGCGGGGGCCACGCCATGTTTGCGCACCAGGTAGATATGGATTCCAATGATGATCATCACCAGCGGGGGCAAGAGAATGGTGTGCAGGGCGTAGAAACGCGAGAACGTAACTACGCTCACCCCCGATTCGGCGCCCATCAGCCGCAACATATAGGGCCCGAGCACGGGCGCCATTCCGCTGATCTGCGTGGTGACCACGGTGCCCCAATAAGCGCGGTTGTCCCAGGGCAGCAGGTATCCCGTCAAGCCAAAGACCAGCACCATCAGCAATAGAACAACTCCGACCATCCAGGTTGCTTCGCGAGGTTTCTTGTACGCGCCATAGAGGAACACCTGCAGCATGTGGAGCACGACGATAATAAGCATCATGCTGGCGCCCCAATGGTGCAGACCGCGGATCAGCTTGCCGCCGGTGAGCGCGGTTATGATGTATTTCACGCTGTTGTAAGAGTCGCCGGGGGTGGGCGCGTAGTTGAACGCCAGTAGGCCGCCGGTGAACACCTGGATCACGAAGAAGAAGACCGCGGCGCTACCGATGATCTGGTGCCAGCCGCTCGAAGCCGGAATGTCCTCGTAAAGGAAATCCTTGATGGCCGTTTCAAGGCCGGTACGATGTTCGATCCAGTCGATGACTTTACGCATGGGCCTCCGGCGGTCCGATCTCCAGCTTTCCGGCGTCGATCTTGACCATATAGCGGTCGAGCGGGCGCGGCGCCGGACCGGCCAGGACTTTACCGTCGATCGAGAAGGAGGACGTGTGGCAGGGGCACACGAACGTGTGGGATGGGTCGTCCCAATGGTAGGCACAACCCAGGTGGGTGCAATTGGGCGTGAAGGCGATCACTTGCCCGTCGGCCTGTTTGACCACCCAGGCGGTCGCTTTTTCGCTGAACACTTTCCAGCCATCCACGCGGTTTCGCTGGAAGGAAATTTCGGTGGGTGTGCCGGCCGGCAGCGAGGAAAGATCGGCGGTCTGCACCCATTCGGCCTCCTTGCGGGCCTTGGGGGGAAAGAGCAGATAGATGGCGGCTGGAATCGCCAAAGCCGCGCCTATCACGCTCATAATGCCGTGAATTAGATACATGTAAAGATTGCGGCGGGTCGGCGGCAACTCGACCGCAGGTTCGTGCGAATGATGTTCGTCCATTTTTTGCTAGTTTCCCACTCTATCCTTGAGTGCAACCCAGGGTCAAGTACCAAAGGTGCAGGAAACGATAATTCTATGCGATTTTTGTGAGCGACGTAGGGCGCTGTCCCCCCGTGCGACAATAGGACTTGCCAACGGCTGTTATGACGAACGAGCAGCTATACCTGGCGATCGGCATTCCTATACTGTTCAACGCCGCGATGATTGGCATCCTCATCGCATACATCAATTCGAAATTCAACGGGACCAGCGAACGATTCCGGAGCATGGACCAGCGCTTCGACGCTATTGACAAGCGCTTCGACGACATGCGAGATCTATGGCGCGCCGAACTGCACCGCGTGGAAGAGGTTTTGGACGCCAGGCTGAAGCACCTCGAACAGCGCTAGTCTCCTGTATCTGAAATCACTTTACTAATACGAAGAATGACTGCATACTGGATGTGGCTATGCCACTTCCCCCTGCGGCGGGACTCGCCCTCAGCGATGCGGAGCGAAAACAGTTGGTA
>Ga0182024_10005612_pt1 | contig 28044 bp, 25 predicted proteins | sample P32metaG_FD_120480 | JGI IMG/M metagenome (GOLD analysis project Ga0182024, IMG submission 120480) | Permafrost microbial communities from Stordalen Mire, Sweden - P3-2 metaG (Illumina Assembly) | ecosystem: Environmental > Terrestrial > Soil > Wetlands > Permafrost | place: Sweden: Stordalen...
GAGCTGTCAGCCATGATGCTCGATACGAAATCGACGTTCGACCGGCTCGTGACCGGCAACGCGATCACGTCGGAGCAGGCGCAACGCATCCTCGACAACCGCTTCTACCGCAACGTCTCGGGCGCGTTGGGCGGCACACAGGAATACATGGCGATGGAGAAACTCCATGAGCTCCACGATCGCGGCAACTTCGACCTCATCGTGATCGACACGCCCCCAACCCGCCACGCGCTCGACTTCCTCGACGCCCCCCGCCGGCTGCTCCGACTGCTCGACAACCGCATCTTCCGGATGCTGATGATGCCGACACGCGCGTACTTGCGGGTCGCGAGCGTCGCGGTACAGACCTTCTTGCGTACCGTCGCCCGCGTGGTCGGCTCGGAAGCCATCGACGATGTCGTGGCGTTCTTCCGCGCGTTCGAAGGGATGGAGGTCGGCTTTCGTGATCGGGCGATCGCGGTCGAAGCGTTGCTGGCGGCGCCCGAAACCGGCTTCGTGCTGGTGACGTCGCCCCGCCGAGACGCGATGGAAGAAGCAGAGTTCTTCTCCCGCCAGCTCGAACGCAACGGCCAGACAATCGATGCGCTGATCGTCAATCGTGTCCACCCGCGATTCGGCGACGAAGCTCCCAGCGGATTGCGCGCGGCTGCAGCTGAACTGGCACGCGTCCGCGACGACCCGGCGGCCGGTCGACTCGCAGCGCGCTACGAGAATCTCGCCGACTTCAGAGAGATCGCCGAGCTCGAACTGGCCCACGTCGAGGGCGTACAGGCGCGGGTGGGTGCGACGACCGTCGCGTACGTGCCCTACCTGTCGCGCGACGTCCACGACTTCTCTGCGCTGCGTGAGATCGGCGGCGTGCTGTTCGACCCGGCGGTTGGTTCGGCCCCCCATGCCAGGACCTAGGCTGACACCCCGATGACCACAATTCTTGTCGCCGCCGACGCGCAATGGGTTCGCGACCAGGTGCGGTCCGCGTTCGTCGGTCCCGGCCAAGAGGTCGTCGAGGTGACCCGCGGACAAGACGTGCGCGACACGTTCGCCGACATCGATCCCGACCTTGTCGTTCTCGACCTCCAGATCGGCAACATGGGTGGTGTCGCCGTCGCGATCGACCTCCGACTCGAAGAGTCAGGCGGACGGTTGCCTCGCGCGAGGATCCTGTTGCTGCTCGACCGCCGCGACGACGTGTTCATCGCGCGCCGCGCCGACGTCGATCTCACGCTTGTCAAGCCGGTCGACGCCGGCGTGCTGCGTCGCGCCGCAGCTCCACTGCTCGCCGCCGCGGCCGCCGAACTCGAGGCACTCGACGACCCCGACGAGCCGGACAACGAACCGGCGATCAACTGAGTGGACGACCACGAACTCGCCGCAGACATCGCACGCGAGGCCGGCAAGCTGCTCGTGGAGCTGCAAGCAAAGCACGCAGACAAGCACGACGGTGACCGGCTCAGCAACGAGCTGATCCTCGCCCGGCTCGCGCACAGCCGTCCCGACGACGCAGTGTTATCGGAAGAGTCGAAAGACTCGCCGGCGCGCCTTCGGCACGAACGCGTGTGGATCGTCGACCCGCTCGACGGCACCCGCGAGTGGGGCGAAGGCCGAACCGATTGGGCGGTCCACGTCGCGCTCGCGTTCGACGGCGTGCCCCGCGTCGCCGCGGTGGCGCTGCCCGGCCAGGACAAGCTGTTCTCGACCGCGCAGCCACCGCAGGCCGTGCCGGCCCGTGCGGGCAAGGTGCGGCTCCTCGTATCGCGCACGAGACCGCCGGCAATCGCCGCGTATCTCGCCGGGGTGCTCGACGCCGAGCTTGTCCCGCTCGGCTCGGCCGGCGCCAAAGCCATGGCCGTGGTCGCGGGCGACGCCGACGTGTACGCGCACAGCGGAGGCCAATACGAGTGGGACTCTGCCGCGCCCGTCGGCGTCGCAACCGCGGCCGGATGTCACTGCTCTCGGCTCGACGGTGCGCCACTCGTGTACAACCGCCCCGATCCCTACTTGCCTGACCTGCTGATCTGCCGCGCCGACCTGGCGGCGCCGGTCCTCGACGCAGTGCGCGAAGCTCCAGATCTGCGATGAGACACAAGCGCAGACCTGGCTACACTCCATCGGCCCACGGGGTGTGGCGCAGCTTGGTTAGCGCGCAGCGTTCGGGACGCTGAGGCCCCGGGTTCAAATCCCGGCACCCCGACTCGTGAACACGCAGGTCATCGCCACTTTTGTCGGCAGCTCGACGCGGACGCGCACGTCCCATACCGCGCCCGCCAGAACATACGGTCCTGTCTGCTGAGTTTCTACCGGTGGGCCGAACGACAGAAGTTGGTTCGACACCACGCGGTGCTCAGTTCGGTGTCGTGGGATGGAACCGGATGCTGCGATGAATCACCGCGTCGGCGATCTGTTCCAACGCCTGACCGCTCGCCGCAGCCCGCTCCTCGATCAGCGCGATGGCCTCAATGATCGAACCACCAATCTGTTCCGCGACCATGCCGATCGCTTGATTCACGCAGTCGCTGTATTCCCGCCCTGGACCGTTCGTCACGCAATCTCCCTGAAAAGCCCCCGCGCCAGCATCGTTCCCGTCGAAGTTGAAGCCTCGACGGTCAGGCCGTACATGGCATCGCCCGAACGAGGGGTTCACCTCAGAGCGAAAAGCGCACCCCGTGCGCGACTTTCTGAGCGGCTACTCGCCGAACCGGATTGAACGGTCGATGACCGCGGCTGCGATCTCGTCCAGTGTCTGGCCCATCGTCGCGGCTCGGTCCTGCATCAGGACCACGGCCTCGTCGATCGTGCAGTCGGCCTGCACGGAGACCATCCCGGACGCTTGGTTCACCCGATGACTGTGCGAGCTCGCCGACCCGTTGCCCATACCTCATGATCGGGAGCTGGGCCGAACTCGAATAGGGCCGAAGGCCCCTAACCCGCCAGTAGTCCATACGGGGAAGGCAGCTACGCCACGTGTTTCAGGGGCCGACCGAAGCCGACCCCTGTCCCACGGTGCAGCTCTATTCCCCTGAGCTGCGACCACCCGCCCCCGCGTCCATGTGGGCGACTATTACTTTCGTCTGGCCGACAGGGCTCCAACATCGCTCAAAAGGGTGCTTCGCCGACACGAACACAGCACCGCGTCGCGTGCCCACCTCGAACGTGGCGCAGAACAGTCGCAACATCGCGCGTCCGTTCGGCGTCGGCGAAGTGGTCGACCAAGGGGACGATCATCTTGTGGTCACGGCCCGTCGTATCTCCGCGAAAAGTTTGACGGGTCGTGACGCAGCCCCACCGCGCGGCGTGGCGTGTCCGAATCACTCCAGCGAGGGATGGCCCCACTGCCCTCGGGTCGTAGCGTGCCGCTCGCGACCGCCGGCCCCACCCGTCGTTCGTCCTCACGGCCCGCCTTCTTCCCGCCCGGCGGGTCGTGACGCGTCGCAGCCAGATCCGTGACGTCGAAGCGCGAGTGCAGCTAGAGACCTGGCGCGGCTCCTCGTTCGCCCAAGCCGCCGCGATCACAACCGCGGCCGACACTCAACCGCGACCTGGAACAGGTCTTCGCCCATGCATCTGTGCCCGTGGCTGACGTCGCCGACGCGTTCGGCGCAACCGATCTCGCCCATACCGTGTCCTCACCCTGGGGACAGATACCCATCGGCGTATACAAGGCGTGCACGCTGCTCGACATCACATGCCGGGTCGGAACCGCCGAAAGCTTCGGCGACGCCCCGAACGATGCCGGCGCCGCCGTGATCGCCCGAGCCTTCGAACACAAGATCGGAACGCTCCGCCCGTAGGTCGCAGCCCCAACACCGACCAACATTCTCAAGGAGGCTGGACCACCGAAACGGGTCTCCTGGATAACTTCTCCCATGTTTCGACGCGAATGCACACGAAGTTCTTGCGGTCTCTCCGTCTTTGCCTACCTGGGCACCTCGTCAACCCGCATCCTCGAGCGCCAATGACGGGCACTGGGGTGATCGAACGACTCGTTCCACCCGTCATGTCGAGCGGTCAAAGGCCGGGCGACGACGAGCAGGGCACGGCAAGCTGTGTCGATGGGGCAGTCCCGCGATCAACCGGATGTTGAGGAGTGGCTGGCGCAGCTCTACGGCCCTGAGAGCGTCCCCGACGATGAGGTGAACGCCGCGACGCTCTGGTGGTTGCGTCGGTACTTCGAGGTTGCAGGTCCCGCGCCGCGCGAGGTCGTGTGGGATGCGTTGCTCGGCTATCAGGTCGCACTGGCAAACGATGCGGTGGCGGCGGTGTTGGACGATCTCCACCGCACCAGCGCCCTGCGGCCGACGGTTCTCGTCGACGACTACGACGGGAGCGGCGTACGGATCCGGATCAATGACGGCTATACCGCGCCGTCGATGTGGGAGCTGGGAAGGCCCGAGGCGTTCGTCGAAGTTGCTGATTACTTCCAGGAACAGCTCGACCTCGCCGACTATCTACAGGAGTTAGAGCAGGCGCAGGGTTGTTGGCCTCTGTGTGGCGAGCACGATGTCAGGCTCCACGCAGAGGTTCAGGATGGAGCCGCGGTGTGGCGGTGCCGATTCGGCAGCCACACGGTCGCGCCGATCGGTGGACTCGGTTCGTAGCGCTGATCCCTCGGAACTGGTTTACGGGACTGCGTCGGGCCTCGCGACTCCGCGCCTACGCGGCGAGCACGAGCCGCGGACCGCAGTGGCCAAAGGTCGGGCTTGCGCGGTTTTATGATCGACGCGTCGAGCACGAGCGCCGTCGCGTTGGCCCGGCGAAGGTCGTGGAAGGTGACACCCGCGAGACCGGCTCTGCGAGTCGCACGATCGCGGCCGTGAAAGAGGACGCCACCGTGGGGCATCCGCGATGTTCCACTCCGGGCAATATCCTACTTCGAGTAGGATAGTTGGATGTCGACGGAGAAGGTATCGCTCAGCCTGGACGATCAGCTCGTCGAGGACGCGCGCCGGCATGCCGGTCAGAGAGGGTTGTCGGGTTACGTGAACCAGGCGCTCCGCCGCCAGCTGCAGCGCGATCGGCTCATCACGTTTCTCGACGAGGCCGACGAGTCGGCGGGTCCAGTCGACGAGTCTGTGATGGAAGAGGTACGACGCGAATGGCCCGACGCCGTGCCGCCGCGCCGCCGACGCAGCGCCTGATCCTCGACGCCGGCGCAGTCATCGCGCTGTCTCGCAACGATCCGCGCGCCCGCGCATTCGTCCGACGCGCCATCGAGCTCGACGCCGAAGTGCGGGTTCCGGTCGTCGTGCTCGCCGAAACGCTTCGAGGAACGCAACGCGACGGCGCCGTAAATCGGCTGCTCAACGCGATCTCGGACTCGGCACCCATCGACGAAGCAGTCGGACGACGCGCCGGCGCACTGCTCGGCCGTGCGGATCGTTCCGACACCGTCGACGCGATCGTCGTCGCCGAAGCCGTCGAGGCCGGCGGCGCGGAGATCCTCACCGGCGACGCCGGCGATCTGATGGTGCTTGCGAGCGGCGAGCGAACCATCACGATCCACGTGCTCTGAGCGCAGGCACCGAAGACCCCCGAGGAACGGCCGTCACGCGACGGCGTTGGGCTGCGTTACCGGGGTCGACAGCACACGGATTGACCAGGTGTCCCGTGACCGCAGCGTCCGCCTGGCAACGACCGAAGTTTCCCTCACGCTCGCGCACCGGTACGCGACGGCATTCACAGACCTCGACGGTGCCGCAGCGGCCAACGATCTGAGGAGCACCCGAGCCGCGTCGGACGACGGGTGACCGCCGGCACGTGCCTGTCGGCGAAGCGCGCGCCGCCTACCCGGCATACGTCCGCGCCGAGGTCATCCGTGGTGTTGCAGGTACTGGTTGAGTCGCACTGCTTGGCGCGTCTGATGGTCACGTTCTGCGAGGTTGGGTGCGTTGCGAGCCGCGTCGGCATAGAGGCGGGCCGCGAGTTCGAGATCGCCGTTCTTTTCGTGGAGGTACGCGGCGACGGCGTCGCGCCGCGGGACGTGTTCGTCGACGTCGGCCAGTGCCGCAAGCCCTGCGGGCGCGCCGTCGGCCTCGCCGACCGCGACCGCGCGGTTGAGCCTGACAATCGGGGTGTCGGCGAACCGGAGCAGCTCGTCGTACCACTCGACGATCTGGACCCAGTCGGTCTCCTCGACACGTGCCGCGTCGGCGTGGAGTGCGGCGATCGCCGCTTGCGTCTGGTATTCGCCGAGCTGACCGCCTGCGAGCGCAGCTTGTGCGATGTCGATTCCCTCGGCGATGAGCCCGGTGTCCCACTGGCTGCGGTCCTGCTCGGCGAGCACCACGATGCTTCCGTCGGCTCGGGTGCGGCTACGGCGGCGGGCGTGGTGGACCAACATGAGGGCGAGCAACCCGTGGACTTCGGGTTCGTCCACCAGGACTGCGAGCTGGCGGGTCAGTCGGATTGCCTCGGCCGCGAGATCGACATCGCCGGAATAGCCCTCGTTGAAGACGAGGTATAGCACCCGCATCACGGTGGGAACGTCGCCGGGACGTTCGACTCCGGCCCGACCGACGGTGCGTTTGGCGCGGCTGATGCGCTGTGCCATGGTGCGCTCCGGCACGAGGTAGGCCCGCGCGATCTGACGTGTGGTCAGGCCACCCACCGCCCGGAGGGTCAACGCGACCGCCGACGACGACGTCAGGTCAGGGTGTGCGCACAGGAAATAGAGGCGCAGCGTGTCGTCGGCGCTCGTCGTCGCGCCGGCCGGCGGCTCAGTGTCGAAGCGGACCTCGCGGTCGCGGCGCGCGGCGTCCGAGCGCGTCATGTCGAGGAACGCTCTCCACGCGACCGTGATGAGCCAACCGGTCGGGTCGGCGGGCGACTCGCGCTCCCACGCGGACAGCGCCCGGACGAGCGCCTCCTGTACGGCGTCCTCGGCCGTCGCGAAGTCCGCACCGCGACGGACGAGGACGCTCAAGACTGCCGGGACGAGCTCGCGTAGGTCGACGTCGTCCGCGGTCACTGGGTGACGGTGGGCGGCGCACCGAGGAAGGCCCGGACCTCCAGCCATTCGTGGATCGGTTCGCCGCCGGCGCCGGGCGCTGCCGACAGCTCACCGGCCAGTTCGATCGCACGCTCGTAGCTGTCGACGTCGATCACCATCCATCCCGCGATCAAGTCTTTCGTCTCGGCGAACGGGCCGTCGGTCACCGGCGGGCGTCCGTCGCCGTCGTAGCGGACCCACACACCGTCGGGGGATAGCGCCTGCCCGTCGACGAACTCGCCGCTGGCCTCGAGCCGAGCGGCAAAGTCGTTCATGAACCGGATGTGTGCCTCGACCTCGTCGGGGCTCCAGCGGTCCATCGGGACATCGTTGACGGCCGCCGGCGCGCCTCGGTAGTGCTTGAGCAACAGGTACTTGGCCATGGTGTTCTCCTTTGGTGCCGGCCTGGGTGCACCCTGGGACGGAGCAGGCTCCGCATTCTCGACATCGTCGCCGTCAACTTGCCACGAACGGTCCGTGGACGGGTCAGCGGGCGTCGACCGCTGCGACGCACCACGGGATCCGTCGGGAACGATCGGGCCGGCGTTCGGGTCAGGTGCCGGCGTCGGTCCCGTCGACCATCGCGGTGTAGCCCGCATTCGAGGCGGAACCCGTGCACAGCAGTGTCCCGGGGTTCGCCAGACCCTTGCTCGGGGCACTCATGTGAGCCGACGCGCCCGGTGCGGCGGCACCAGCTGCAGCGTCGGCTGTTTCGAGTCGCCGGGCATTTCCCTCTTGCGGCAGTCCGAGTCACCGCATATTATACGCAGTATGCTACTTCGTGAGTTGGGGTTGTGAGTGTCCGGCACGCCTTGCTGGCGTTGTTGAGTGATGGACCGAAGTACGGCCTGCAGCTTCGTCAGGAGTTCGAGGACCGAACGGGCGAGGTGTGGCCGCTGAACGTCGGGCAGGTGTACACGACGCTGCAACGGCTGGAGCGTGACGGGCTCGTCGAGTCCGACGACGACGGCGATGAGGGCCCCCAGCGCGGCTTTCGGATCACGGCCGACGGCGCGGCGGAACTGGCGACGTGGTTGCGCACACCGCCGGACATGACGTCGCCGCCTCGCGACGAGCTGGTCATCAAGGTCTTGGTCGCGTTGCGGCTGCCCGGTGTCGACGTGCGCGACGTGGTGCAGGTGCACCGGCGCTACGTCGTGGAGCTCATGCAGCAGTGGACGCGTCTGAAGGACGGCGCCGCCGAACACGAGATCGGATTCTTGTTGGTCGTTGATGCCGAGCTGTTCCGGCTCGATTCGGTGATCCGATGGCTTGACGCGGCCGATGGCCGCCTCGCGCGGCTCGCGGCGGATCCGCCGGCGCCGGCCGGGCCCGAGTTGGCACCGCGGTTGCGTCGAAGGTCGGGGGTGCGGCGATGAGCGCGCTCGAGCTGCGGGACGTGTCCAAGGTGTACGGCGAAGGCGCGAACGCGGTGCACGCGTTGCGCGGTGTCGACCTGTCGGTTGACGCGGGCGCGCTGGTGGCGGTGATGGGACCCAGCGGTTCGGGCAAGAGCACGCTGTTGACGATCGCGGGAAGCCTCGAGATACCGTCGGGCGGGCAGGTGCTGATCGACGGCGTCACCGTGTCGGCGATGTCACGTAATGACCGTGCCCGTTTGCGGCGCCGGTCGATCGGCTACGTGTTCCAGGACTTCAACCTGTTGGCCGGCTTGAGCGCGTTGGAGAACGTCTGCTTGCCGATGGAGCTCGACGGCATCGCCGCGCGCAAGGCGCGTGTCGCCGGGATGGAAGCACTCGAGCAGCTCGGGCTGACCGATCGCGCGTCGAGCTTTCCGGATGAGCTCTCCGGTGGAGAACGACAACGCGTCGCGATCGCGCGCGCGGTCGTGGGCGATCGACATCTGCTGTTGGCGGACGAGCCGTCGGGCGCGCTCGATTCGGCCAATGCCGAGGCCGTGATCCGGCTCATCCGCGCCGCATGTCAGCGCGGCGTCGCGGGCGTGGTGGTCACCCACGATGCGCAACTGGCGTCGTGGGCCGACCGGGTGGTGTTCCTTCGTGACGGGCGCGTCGCGGATCAAACGATGCCGCTCGCCGGACCTGAGTCGCTGCTCGCACCGGAACGGACGCCGTGAGCCTGACGCTCGAGGAGCGACCGCGGGAACTGGACCTCGGCGGCTCCGGTGGCGGGCCGGCGCGGCGTGCCATCTTCCACTGGTCGTGGCGACTCTTCCGTCGCGAATGGCGCCAGCAGGTGCTCGTGGTGGCGCTCATGGTGTTCGCGGTCGCCGCGACGACCGTCGGCGTGGCCCTCGCGTACAACGCAGGACTCCCCGTCGACCCGACGATGGGAACCGCGACGGGTGAGATGACGTTCTCCGGCCCCGCGCGGGCTGACGTCGCGGCGGCGCAGCGCGCCTTCGGCACGGTCGAGGAGATCGATCACCAGAGCATCGCGATTCCGGGATCTCTCAAGAGCGTCGATCTGCGCGCGGAGAATCCGCACGGGAAGTACGGGTATCCGACCCTGCGCCTCATATCCGGGCGCTTTCCGGCCGGCCCGGGCGACATCGCGATGACCCGCGATGCCGCGGCGGCGTTCGGCGTGCGCATCGGCGACCCGTTCGTGGCGAATGGCGTCACCCGCCGCGTCGTCGGACTCGTCGAGAACCCGTTGGACCTGAGCGACGAGTTCGCGCTTGTCGCTCCGGGCCAAGCCAACCCGCCGGTTCAGGTCACCATCTTGTTCGACGCTTCCGGCCAACGGGTCGACGCGTTCCATCCGACGGCGAGCTTGCTCGGCATCGGAACTCGCTCGACCGCCAGCAAGAACGCCGTCGCCGCGGTCGTCCTCGCGATGGAGACCATCGGGCTGTTGTTCGTCGGCCTCGTCGCCGCCGCGGGTTTCGCCGTCATGGCGCAGCGCCGCCTACGCGCGTTGGGCATGCTCGGCGCGCTGGGTGCGACCGACCGTCAGGTTCGGCTCGCGATGGTTGCCAACGGAACGGTCGTCGGAGTCGTCGGCGCCGTGACCGGAGCGTTCTTGGGCCTCGCCGTCTGGGTTTCGCTGGCTCCCCGCTTCGAGAGCCTCGTCAACCACCGTGTCGACCGCTTCCACTTGCAGTGGTGGGCGATTGCAGCCTCGATGATCCTCGCGGTCGTGACCGCGATCCTTGCCGCCTGGTGGCCGGCGCGCTCGGCGTCTCGAGCATCGATCGTGTCGGCGTTGTCGGGGCGACCGTCGCCACCCAAACCCGCACATCGGTTTGCCGGCGCCGGAGTCGGCCTGCTGGCAGGCGGGTTCGGCTGCCTCGCGTTCGCACACCGCAATTTCGAGCGGCCGAACCCGCTCCTCATCATCGTCGGGACGGTCGCAACCACCTTCGGGATGTTGTTCGTCGGGCCACTGTTCATCCGTGAACTCGCCGCGGTCGGCCGGCGCGCGCCGATCGCGTTACGCCTCGCACTGCGCGACCTCGCCCGTTACCAAGCCCGATCGGCGGCCGCCCTCGGAGCCATCAGCCTCGCGCTCGCGATCGCGGCAACCGTCACCGTCGCCGCCGCCGCGGCCGCGATTCCGCCCGCCGAAGCCAATCTTGCGAACAACCAAGCCGTCGTCTATCTCAGCTCCGGCAACGGCTCCGCGCCCGGCGACGGTTCTGCCGCGATACCGGAGCGGACCGCGGCCGAGGTGCAGTCACTGCAACCGCGCGTTGACGCGCTCGCCAGTTCGCTGCAGGCGCGAACCGTCATCGCCCTCACCGCAGTTGTCGGCACCGGTGACGACGGCCACACGACCGCCTCGCTGGGCAAGCTGAAAACTCTGACGCACGGGCAACAGCACGGCTTCCAGATCAGCGACGAACTCCCGCTCTATGTCGCGACTCCGGCGCTCCTCAGGTACTACGGAATCAGACCGAGCGATATCAACCCGAACACCGACATCATCACCGGACGACGCGACCTCGCGGGTTTCGTGGTTATCGCGCCCTCGAACGGTTCCACTCCCTGTGACTCCCCTCAAGGGCAGTGCAGCGTGAACGCCGTCAAGGCGACACCCGGACCAGCCGCACGCCAAGGCCCGGACTTCTTGCATCCCACAGTCCAGACCGTCGCGCTTCCGACTTACACCTCGGCCCCCGACACGCTGCTCATGCCGCGCGCGTTGCACGCGTTCGGGCTGCAGACCGTGACCGCAGGTTGGTTCATCGAGAGCCGGTCGCCGCTCACCACCGCGCAGATCAACTCCGCTCAGCGCACCGCCGCTGCGGCCGGGATCAGCATCGAAACTCGACAGACGCGAGCTTCGAACGCGGGGCTTCGCGACGGAGCAACCGCGGTCGGCATCCTCGTCGCGCTCGGCGTGCTTGCCATGACGGTCGGCCTCATCCGCAGCGAAACGGCCAACGAGCTCCGCACCCTCGCGGCCACCGGAGCGACGAGCCTTACCCGGCGCGCGATTACGGGCGCCACCGCGGGCGCCCTCGCACTGCTCGGAGCTCTGCTCGGGACCGCGGGCGCATACCTTGCGCTGATCGCCTGGTACCGAAGCGATCTGCATCCGCTCACCCAGGTCCCGTACGTCGATCTCGTGGTCATCGTCGCGGGTCTCCCGCTGCTCGCGATCACCGCGGGGTGGTTGCTCGCGGGACGCGAACCGGCCTCGATTGCGCACCAGCCACTCGAATGAACTCGGCCGCGGAGACGAAGGAGGCCCGTACTTCGGTGTTCTGATCCGAAACGACGGAGTGCAACAGGTATCGGTGCGGCCACCATCGCGCCTGGCCGACCGCATCGTTTGATGAGACGGGAACGCGACCCGTCGGCGCGCGTGTTCGGGACCCGTGTGCTCGGACCGGTGCGCTCGGACCCCATGGTCTCGACGCCCGTGTGCTCGACGCCACATGCGGTCCTGAGGCGCCGTTACGGAGGCAGCGGGCGCCGCCGGCCTCGTCGGACCTTTACAGCTCTCACCTCGCATGTAATGGTCGGCGGATGGGTGGATCCTCGACGAGCAGGGAGGCGATCCTCGCCGCGGCCCGGCGTGCGATCGTCGAGCGCGGGCCCGGCAAGCTCACCCTGTCGTCGATCGCGGCGTCGGCCGGGGTGTCACGACCAACGTTGTACCGGTGGTACCCCACCAAGGACGTGCTGCTCGCCGCGATCGCGGTGTACGAGGAAGAGCAGTTCGACCGCGGCCTACGGGCGGCGATCGACGCGCGTCGCGCTCCGGCCCGACGACTCGACGCGGCGCTGCACTACCTCGTGACCTACCTCGACGATGTGCTCGGCCCCGATCCGATCGGTGCCGAGCCGCGCTTCGCGTTGGCCTCGCTCGAGCGGTCGCTGCCCGTCCAGCGCAGGGCGCTGGTCCGATATCTCGGCGACGCGTTCGATCAGGTGCCGGCCGTACGGGGCGGGGAGCTGTCGAACGAGCAGGCCGCCGAGTTGTTTCTTCGCCTCACCTATTCGCACTATCTGATTCCGCACCCGGAGCCCGAAATGCTGCTCGCGAACCTGCGCAGCTTCGCCGGTCTGCCCCGACGATCGCCGATCGGTGCGACGGGCTGAGGCGCCCCGCCCGGGAAGCGATCCACGAATGAGAAGCCGGAGCACGACATGACAGAAGATGAAGACGACGCCGGAACCGGATTCGAGGTGACCCGCTTCATCCCGGCGCCGAAGTCGCTCAGCCGCCAAGCGCAGCAGTTCCTCACGATGGGCCTGTCGATCGGCGGTGCCGGAGTGCCGCGAGAACCGGACCGCAACGACGTCGACGGCTGGCGGGCGATGATCAAGGCTTCCGACGAGGGCTTGACCGCGGTGATGGACACGCTGTCGAACGTCCCTGCTTCGACCGTCGAGTCGACCGCGGTCGGTGACGTTCCGGTGCTGGTCCTGACGCCCGATGGTGTCCCCGACGATCCGAGCCAGCCGACATACCTGGACATCCACGGCGGTGCGTTCGTGATCGGCGGCGGTGACGCGTGCCTCGCCCTCGCGCGCCAGACCGCGGCAATGGTGCGGATGCGCACATGGTCGGTCGACTACCGCATGCCGCCCGACCATCCGTATCCCGCCGCGCTTGACGACTGCATCGCGGTCTACCGGCACCTGTTGGAGATCCAAACGCCCGAGCGCATCGTCGTCGGTGGAGGATCGGCAGGGGGCAACCTCGCCGCCGCGCTGATACTGCGGGCGCGTGACGAAGGCCTTCCCCTTCCGGCTGCGCTCGTCTTGTTGACACCCGAGGCCGACCTCACCGAGTCGGGCGACTCGTTTCACACCAACCTCGGTCTCGACCCGGTACTCCGGTCGAGCCTTTCGGAATCGATCGCGTTGTACGCCGGTGATCACGATCTCACCGACCCGTACCTGTCGCCGCTCTTCGGTGATTTCACGCCGCCGTTCCCGCCAACATTCGTCCAGGCGGGGACGCGGGACCTGTTTCTCTCCAACGCGGTGCGCCTGCATCGGAGGCTGCGAACCGCGGGTGTCGACGCCGATCTTCACGTGTTCGAAGCGATGCCGCACGGTGGGTTCTTCGGCGCTCCAGAAGACGCCGAGCTCGGCGAAGAAGTACGACGCTTCGTCGCGACGCACGTCGAGCTGTAGATCATCCGAGCAGGTTGGCGCGATCGTTGGCGTCGAACTCGGCGCGGAGGTTGTCGGCATCGGCCGCAGTGAACGGGACGTACGTCTCGGTGCGCGGCGCGCGCCAGAACAGAGGATCCGTCGTTTCCCACCGTTCGGCCCGCAGCGGGCGCTTGTCGATCTTGTTCGTCGCGCCGACCGGCAACGCGCCGACGACACGGACATAACGCGGCGCCCACTTTGTGCCGAGGTCTCGCTGCGTCGAAAGGAACGTCGCGAACCCGGCCGGATCGAACGTCGCGTCGGCCAGCAGTTCGATCGCAGCCATCACTTGATCGCCGGTCCGGCTGTCGGGCACCGCGTACACGGCGACGCCGCCGGTTCCGGCGAACCGGGCGAGTATCCGTTCGATGGGCGCGGCCGCGAAGTTCTCGCCGTCTACTCGGATCCAGTCGGCATTGCGGCCCGCGAACCAGAACACGCCGGCTTCATCGAGGTAGCCGAGATCGCCTGACCAGTACCAGCCGTTGCGGGTGCGTTCGGCGTCGGCCGCAGGGTTGTTGTAGTAGCCCTCGAAGCGTGCGGTCGCGTTCCGGCTGACGAGCTCACCGATCGCTTCGCCCGCATTCAACAATCTGCCGTGCTCGTCGTAGCGGGCGCGCGGCTTCTCCTCGCCGGTGACCGGATCCAAGATCACCACGTCGATGCCCTCGAGCGGCCGACCGAGCGAGCCTTTCGGCTGCGCCGGATCTGGAACCAGGATGATCGCATTCTCGCTCGAGCCATACCCCTCGAACACCGGAGGTCCGAAACGTTTTCGGAACGCGCGCACATCGGCGGGCGCCGATTCGGGCCCGAGCACGTACTTGATCGAGTGATTGCGATCCTCGTCGCTCTCGGGTGTCGAGAGAATGTGGTTGAGGGCGCGACCGACCGTGTTGAAAAATGTCACGCCGTAGCGCTGCGCGTCGGGAAGGAATGCCGACGCCGAGAATTTTCGGCGCAGCGCGATTGTTGCACCGGAACGCAACGCGGGGAACAGGTTCGCGTTCAACGCGTTGCCGTGGTACAGCGGCATGGCGCAATAGAGCACATCACTCGGCGTGAACATCGCGGAGACGACCGCCCGCGCGGCGCGGCCCTGGGTCATCCGTACTGCCTTTGGTGCGCCGGTTGAGCCCGACGTAAAGAGCAGTGCGAACAACGTTTCGGGATCGGGCATGGTGAACGACGTGAGGTTGTCGAACGCGGCTGCGTCGGCCGCGACCGCGAGCGCGTCGTGGTATGTCGGGCCGTCGATGTTAAGGATGCGTTCGGACGTGAGGTCGAGACCGACGCCGTCGAGCAACGGGCGCATGGAACTGTCGGTGACGATCAACTGGCAGTCGGTGTGGTTGATGTCGCGGGCGAGCTCGCCGCCGCGCCGGGTCGGATTGATGCCAACGACCGCCGCGCCGGTCAGCCCGGCTCCCATGAGCAAGAAGATGAACTCGGGCACGTTCTCGAGCAACACGCCGACGTGGAACGGCCCGGGCCTGCGTAATCGCAGGAGGACCTCCGAGCGCAGGCGCGCCTGCGCCACGACGTCGCGCCACGACCATCGCTGATCTTCGTACAGCAGACCGTCGGTGTCGTCGTCGGCGCGGCTCAGGACCAGTTCGGCGAACGTCGCGGGAGCCGGCGTCTGTGTTTCGGGCATGGACGCAAGCCGCCTACGACGCATCCCACGCGAGCGGCATCGAGTGCAGGCCGCGTACGAGGCTCGACGCCACCCATTGCGGTTCGCCGGCGACCACGTATCGCGGGTGTCGGGCGAGCATCTCTTCGAACAGGATCCGGGTCTCCATGCGCGCCAACGCCGCGCCGAGGCACAGGTGCTCCCCGAACCCGAACGCAAGGTGCGGAGGATTGGTGTCGCGCCGGATGTCGAAGGCGTCGGCCGTCGGCCCGAAGGTCAACTCGTCGCGGTTGCCCGACGCGTAGAGCATCACGAGATAGTCGAGCCTTTTCACTGCGACACCGCCAATGACGGTGTCGGCGGTCACGGTGCGGGCGAACGCCTGGATCGGTGTGACCCAGCGCAGACACTCCTCGACCGCGCCAGGAATAAGTGTCGGATCCTCGGCCAGGTCGGCGCGCTGATCGGCGTGGTCGAACAGCGCGAGCGTGCCGCCGGAGATCAACGTGCGCGTCGTCTCGTTCCCGGCGACCAGAAGGGTCAGCAAGAAGATCAGAAGTTCGTCGCGGTCGAGGGATCGGCCGTCGGTTTCCGCGCCGACGAGCAGGGACACGACGTCCTCGCCGGGCTTCGCCCGTTTCGCGGCGATGTGTTTCAAGAGATAGGTGAACAGCTCACCGGTGGCCGCCGCAGTGTCGGCTGCAGGTTTGTCGGGAGCTTCGATCGTGGCGTCGGACCAGCGACGCAAATCGGGCCGGTCACCGTCGGGAATTCCGAGCAGCTCGGCGATCACCATAAGCGGGAACGGCGCCGCGACCAGGTCGACGAAATCGAACACGTCGGAGTCCGGGGTTCGTTCGAGCACGGCCCGGGCGAGCTCACGGATGCGCGGCTCGAGGTCGGCGATCGCGCGGGAAGTGAACTCGCGGTTGACGAGTTTGCGGAAGCCGACATGGTCGGGTGGATCCATGTGCAGGATCGACGGCGCAGTCGGCGGCGGTACCGAGGTCCGCATCGGATCGTTCACGAGGGCGCCCATCGATGAGCAGAAACGGGCGGGATCGCGGCTGATTTCTCGGATGTCGTCGTATCGGGCGATCGTGTACATGCCCGACGCGAATTCGTGTACTGGCGCGTCTCGTCGTAGCTCAGCGAGCACTTCGTAGTAGTCCGGCCGCAGGTAGAAGCCTGGCACCGTCGGGTCTGCGGGCATTTCGTCCATACGCACCTCGTTCACGTCGAGGCTCACATGAACGACGTCTGCTCGTCGAGTCCGCGTTCGGGCTGCGGACCGGCGAAGACGCTCTGCAGGTTGCCGACACCGACGCCGCCTCCGACCGGATCGTCGACCCGCACCAGGCAGTCGCGAAGTTGGTGGAGTCGGCGCGCCTGGTCGAACGTCGTGCAGTCCGCGATGTGCTCGCCGTCGAGGTGGTGCGGGCCGCGCCACTCGCCGTGCCAGTGTCCGTCGAAACCGAAATACAGACCGGCACCGAGGTGAAAGCCGGTCGCCGACAGGACAGTGACCGCAAGGTCGCGTGCGGTGCCGTCGTTCATCGTGGCGTGCAATACCCCGCCGCGCAGGCGACGGTTGACCGGGTCGACGTCGAGGTCGGGAACGAGAGCCGCGTACGGCTCGCGTCGTCCGTCGGGGTACTCGAATCCGCCTTGCAGTTCGATGCGTTGCCAGCCGCCGAGACTGTGCTGTTGGTAGTAGGTGTGCAGCCCGTAATGGGTGCCGTCGGGGCGGGTCATGAGCACCGGCGACCAGATGATCGTCGTCGCGACGTTCGTCGGAATCGGTGCCGGCGCGACGTCGGTGACGGGAACCCCGACCTGGTAGCGCACTCCCCACGAGTGGTCACGGGTCGAGACCCACGTGTCGTCGGTGAATTCGGTCCGATCGCCGTTGACGCTCACCCAACCGTGCGCGGTCCCGATGTGGTGGTAACGCGCGATGTCGGCGTCGATGCGCCGGCCGTCGCGCGCCCGGTGCACCTCGTGGTTTTCGAGGACGGCGGGCACGACGCCGTCGAAGACCCACTCGAACGAGATGGGCTGCGCGTCGCTGGGATCGAGCGCGAACCGGATGCGGCGCATCGGCTCGAGCACTTCGTAGCGAATGGGACCGACGACGGTGGTGTCGCCGTCGGCACCGAGCTCGCGGCTGGCGCGCACGGTCCACTGTTCGACGCCGCGCGACACGCCGGCGTAGGCGTCCATCACGCCCCGGTTCGGGTAACGGCCGAGTCCGAAACCGACTGAGATCGAGCCGTCGCGTGCGCCGGCCATCGCGCAGATCTTCTCGGTCCAGGACCGGTCCGACTGCGAGACGGTCGCGAACGTGTCGACGATCTGGTGGGCGAGCAGCTCGTCGAGAGGCCCGAGCGGTCCGAGCTCGGTCATGACGTCGGTCCTCGACGCCCACCGACCTTTACATCTACGCTCACAAATGTAACTTACCCGAGAGGTCGGCATGGCGCTCGTGGCACATCGCGATCCCTTCGTCGTGGGCTCGGCGCTCGCGCAGTGGACCGCGGCGCGCACCGGCGTCGCCGAGGTGCGCGTGATCAACGCCGAGCATCCTTCGATCGGATATTCGAGCGAGACGGTCCTCGTCGACCTCGCATGGTCGCAGTGCGATGGCGCCGAACAGATCTCCCGATACGTCGTGCGACTCGCGCCGCCGACGACCGGCACGTTCCGCGACTACGACCTGGCGCAGCAGACGGTCGCGCAGCTCGCGGCGGCCGCCGCCGGCGTCGCCATCGCGTCACCGGAGCTCGTCACCGACCAGCACTGGCTCGGCACTCCGTTCCTGGTGATGCCCCGAGTGCAGGGTCACATCGTCGGCGAGGTCGCCGCGTTCGACCCGTGGCTGCTCGCGCTGAACGAGAACCAGCGCGGGCAGCTCCATGAGGCGTTCGTGGCCGCGATCGGCGCGACGCATCGTGCCGATCTGGGCGCCGCGGCGGGTGTACCCGAACGCGACAATGAGGCTGAGCTCGACTTCTGGGACGGATATCTCGATTGGTCGAGCGGCGGTGAGCCGGTTCGGGCACTCGTCGACGGGCTCGGATGGTGTCGTGACCACCGACCTGGCGTTGAGTCCGATCCCGTGTTGCTGTGGGGCGACGTTCGGTTCGGCAACGTGATCTTCGGCGATGACCTGTCGCCACGCGCTGTGCTCGACTGGGACATGGCGTCGATCGGTGCACCCGAACACGACGTGGCATGGTTCACGACGCTCGAATCCACGACACGATCGATCGTCGGCCAACACCTCGACGGATTCCCCGACCGCGACGGAACGATCGCGCAGTACGAATCGGTCACCGGCCGCGTCTTGCGCGACGTCGAGTGGTACGAGACCCTGGCGTTGATCCGCAGCACAGCGATCATGACGCGGATCGGCTACCTGCACCGAGACGCCGGGCTCCCCGCCCCGCTCCCGATCGACGACAATCCGCTCCTCGATCTGCTCGGCGAGCGTCTCGCCGCCGCCGACGGCACAGCCGGCTGACGCGGCGACCGCAACGTCGCCCACGAGACCTGCTGCAAGTCGTCGATCCGCTGACGCCCCGAATCAATGCCGGTCGGGGAACCGTGGCCCCGGACCGATGCGTTGCGACCGTACTCGCCGCTCCGATGTACGTGTGGATAAGTGTGCGGTACCGGAGCATCTCGACGCTGTCGCATGGCGAGACGGGCATGTGATCCGTCGTCGAACGGCGCCTGCGCGCATCACGTGTCGCCTGGGGCGGGGATCTCCATCCAGTCGTTGATGGTGTAGCCGCGCGTTTCGACGGTGTGGTCCTGAGTGGAGGACGGCGCATAGTGGTACACCATCGCCGCGCGCCGTCTCGAGGACTGATTGTCGGTCGAGTAGTGCATGAGGAAACTGTCGAACAGCAAGAGGTCGCCGGCTGCCATCTCCACCGGTACGGCACTCGCCAGGTCGTGATCGACGATTTCCACGTATCCGACGTTCGCGTTCGGACGCCGGTCGGGGACGTGTTCGTGGATCCGTTCGCGGTGGCTTGCCGGCACCACCCACAGGCAGCCGTTCTCGAGGGTCGCGTCGGTGCACGCCAACCACACTCCGACGACGGGCCGCATCGGACTGAACGGGAAGTAGAACGAATCCTGATGGCACGGTTGGCCCCACGCGCCGGGGTTCTTGAAAATGAACTGCGACAAGAAGCAGCTGAGCTTGTTCGTGCCGAGCAGGTTGGCGACCGTGGCCACAAGATCGGAGCGCGTCGCGAACGAACGGAACGGTTCCTGCCGATGCACGCGAAAGACCTTGGAGACAGCCTCGTCGGGGTCGGTGACCTCGACGTTGCGCAAGTTCGCTTCCGGCAGGACGAACGGCTGGTCGGGTCCGGTGGCGGGTTCGACCGGCTCGCGGCGGGTCAGCGCGACGGCGGCCTCGACGATGGCCGACGTGACGGTCGCGTCCGCGAACTCGTGCAGGATCACGCAGCCGTCCCGTTCGAACGCTGCGAGCTGTGACGGGTCGGGCCCGCGGCGACGACCAGCTTCCATGGCGAAGGTTTAGCGCGTCGTGCGGCGGCAGTCAGACGCGTCACGTCCCGACGTTCTGGCGCGCACCGAAGACACTCCCCGACTCGGGCCTCCCCCGCCTGCGGTCCGTCCGACGCGGCCAGCCGACGCGGATGACCGACTCGGCGTCTTTGTCCACACGACGCGCAGCCAGGCCGCGTGGCCCGGTCTGGGTCACGTCATCGGGAACCGCGGGGTTGTCGCTGCGGTGCGGGTCGGTCGGCGAGTTGGGATGCGATGAGGCGGGTGTAGGTCCCGTCCTGGCGGACAAGTTGCGCGTGGGTGCCCGTCTCGGCGACGCAGCCATGGTCGAGGACAACGATGCGGTCCGCGGTCCGGATCGTGGAGAGTCGGTGCGCAACGATGAGGGTCGTGCGTCCGTGTCGGAGTCGGCGGGTGGCCTGGCTGATGGCCCGTTCGTTTTCACTGTCGAGGTTGGAGACGGGCTCGTCGAGGACGAGCACGGCGGGATCTGCGAGAAAGGCGCGGGCGATCGCGAGCCGTTGGCGTTGTCCGCCGGAAAGTTGTTGGCCCCGTTCGCCGATGTGGGTATCGAGTCCGTCGGACAGCGCCGAGATGAACTCCCACGCTTGTGCCGCTCGTGCTGCTTGTTCGATGTCATGTTCGGTGGCGTCGGGTTTTCCGAGGGTGAGGTTGTCTCGGATGGTGGTGTTGAAGAGGTCGACGGTTTGGGGGACGAGGCCGACGAGTGCGTGCAGTTCGTGTTGGGGAAGGGTTCGGATGTCGGTGCCGCCGATCGAGACCACGCCGTCGGTGAGGTCCAAGAATCCGAGCAGCAGGTTGACGCAGGTGGTCTTGCCGGCGCCGGAGTGGCCGACGAGCGCGACCGTCTCACCGGGCGCCGCGATGAACGACACGTCGTCGAGCGTGAGTGGCAGGTCGGGGCGGTAACGGAAGCTGACGCACCGGTACGCGATTTCGGGACGGTCCGGAATCGACGGAACCGACATCGGGACGGCCATGACGGGCCGGGGCGCGTCGACCAGCGCGAAGATCCGGTCGCTGGCCGCGGCGACCGCGCCGAGGCCCTTCGCGGCGTCGACAAGTCGGGTGATCGGTCCGAACGACATCGCGGCGATGATCGCGGCGGGTGCGAGAAACGTGACGGGGAGGTCGTGGTGCGTGACGAGGGCTGCACCGACGCCAAGCACGGTGAGGATGCCGGCCGTCGTGATGAGTTCGGCCGCGCCGAGTTCCAAGCTGGATCGGTTCGCTCGAGCGGTTTGGAGATGTCGGGCGCGTTGGCTTCGTTCGGCCAGATCGGTGAGGACTGCGGCCTGCGCGCCGAAGGTGACGATCTCCCGCAGGCCTTGTGTGTCGTCGACGACTTCCGCGCTGAGATCGGCGAGTTCGTCCCGTAACGCAACGCCCTGCTGTGCGGCACGGTTGTGGAGCCAGACGGGAACACTGGCGCCAAGCACGAGGAACGGGAGCACGATGCACGCGAGCTGCCAGCTCAACGCGGCCAACGCGCCGAATGCGATGACCGGGACGACGGACGCGACGATCAGGCTGGACAGCGTCTCCGCGAAGAACCGTTGGATCAGTTCAACGTCGGCCATTGCCGCGCTGCCGAGCTCTCCGGATCGACGGCCGGCCAGACCGCCGGGAGAGAGTCGTTCGAGGGCGTCGAAGATGCGGCCGCGCAGTTCGACCTGCACGTGGTTTGCGACGAACTGGAAACTGATGGATTCCAGCCAGGGTGTCCGGATCTGCAGGCCGACGATGACGACCATGCCCAGCAGGTAAAACACAAGTCCGGCGTACGATGCGCCGAGCACGGCACGGCTCGCGGCGTAGGCCGCGATCGCCGCGCCCGCGATGAACAGCACTTGTTGGAAGACGCCGCACGCGACGCCGTATCGCAGGTAGCTGCGCCACGGCCGCGCCAGTTCGGTGACTGCTCGCAGCGGCCGACGCGAACGTTCGTCTGTACCCGGGTTGGGCGTCGTCGTGGCGGCGGTCACGACAACATCTGCTGTGTCTCGACGAGCTGGGCGAAGGCTCCGTCGACGTCGCGCAGATCGAGGGTCGGGCCGGCCTCGACGACGTACCCGCGGTCGAGGACGACGACCCGATCGGCTCGACGTACCGTCGAGAGCCGATGGGCGACGATGATGGTCGTCCGTTCGGCGGTCAGACGCTCGATCGCGTCGGTGATCAGCGTTTCGCTGGCCGCGTCGACACTCGAGGTCGGTTCGTCGAGCACGAGGATGGGTGCGTCGGCGAGCAACGCCCGCGCGATGGCGAGGCGCTGCCGTTCGCCGCCGGACAGTCGCGTGCCACGCTCACCGACGACGGTGTCGTAGCCGTCTGGAAGTGCGACGATGAAGTCGTGCGCGTTCGCGGCTCGGGCCGCAGCCTCGATCTCGTTGCGGCCGGCGTCGGGACAGCCGATCAGGAGGTTCTCGGCGACGCTGCGGCGGAACAGGTACGTGTCCTGGAACGTGACCGCGACCAACGACCGCGTCTCGGCGAGCGAGAGCTCGCGCAGGTCGTGGCCGCCGACACGGATCACTCCCGACTGCGGATCGAAGTGACGCAACAACAACGAAACGACCGTCGATTTGCCTGCTCCCGACGACCCGACCAGCGCCACCGTCTCGCCCGCCGCGACGTCGAAGCTCACGCCGGCCAAGGCGGGCGTCCGGTCCGCCTGGTACGCGAAATGGACGTTGTCGAACGTCACCGACGGACGGAACGTCCGACGGTCGATCCGTACCGGTCGGGCCGGATCGACCACCTCGGGTGTCGCGTCGAGCAGCTCGATGACGCCGTTCGCGGCGGCGACCGCCTGATATGCGCCTGGGAACGCGGCTTGAAGTTCTCCCAGCGGACGGAAACACTCCCGCGCCAACAACAAGATGGCGATCAGCGCGGAGCCGGCGACCGCATGATGGGTTGTCCGCAACGTTGCGAGCACGACGCCGAGCACCGTGCCGGCGGCCACGCCCAAGCTGACGAATCCGATGTGCATGTTGGCCAAGCCGCCGAGCGACGTCGCGTCCGCCGAGACGTCTTCGCACCGTTCGGCGAGCTGATGGCCCCAGCGTTCGCTGGCGTTGAACGCCTTGAGCGTCACCATTCCTTGAATCGCGTCCAGGTACTCCGACGCCAGGCGACGCACGCTGGCCGAGAACTGCAGACCGGCCTCCCCGAACGCCCTTGCAGTCAGCACCGGCGCGGCCGGTACGACCAGTGCGGCGGCCAACATGACCAACGCCGCGAAGGGGTCCAGGACCGCGACCCACACGAGCACCGCGACGATCGTCACGATCGACGCGCCGGCGAGCGGAACGAACTCGCCGTAGTAGACGCCGAGACGGTCGACGCCATCGACCACCGCCGTCTCCACCGCCCCGGTCCGGCGGCGCATCAGGTAGCCCGGCCCGAGCTCGGCGAGCCGGCCCCACAACTGGGCTCGTAACGTTTCGCTGATCGCCGACGCCGACGTGGCGCCATGACGGTTGCGCCACCACACGAACGCCACCCGGACTGCGCTCAGCGCCGCAATGGCGACGATCGGGGACACGATCACGCCGCGTCGGTGCAAGACGTCGTCGAAGATCCGTGCGATCAGCAACGCTTGCGCGACGCGCGTCGCGGTCACGGCCAAGCCGAGCGTCGCGGTCGAGAGCATCGACGTCCGGAACGGCCGCCCCAACTCGCGGGTGCGTTTGCCGGTCAGACGCAGGCCGCCACACGCGGGCTCGTCGGCCGACGCCGCGTCGGTTGGCGGGTCAGCGGGCTCGAACGGCGGGACGGTGTTCTCGCTCACGCGTCGGACTCCTCCTGTGCCGTGCCGGCGTCGTTCGCCGCGATCGACACCGCGAACGGGTCGACGGTCAGGTTGGCGCCGTACTTGTCCTCGAAATGGAAGAACCGATACGACACGACCGCGAGCGCCCACAGGACGACGAACGACCCGACGATCAGATAACCAAGTTTCTCGAAGTCGAGGCGGTTGAGGTCAAGCCACAGGCGACCGTGCCAGTGCGCATTCGTCGACAGGACTTGGAACACCTCGATGGTGCCGACGCCCATCGCGACGAACACGCCCAACGCTACGGTGGCCATGTTGTAATAGACCTTGCGGAACGGACTGAGGAACGCCCAGCCGTAGGCCTGGGACATCACGACACCGTCGGTGAGGTCCATCATCGTCATGCCGGCGGTGAACAGCAACGGCAGAGCGATCACTGCGGGCCAGGGCAGATCTTTGCCGCCGAGATGTCCGCTGGCGGCGCCGGCCGTCAGCGCCAACACGCCGACTTGCGTCGCGGTGTCGAAACCCAAACCGAACAGTACGCCGACCGGATACATCTGCCAGGAGTCGGACACGAAGCGACGCCAACGACTCCCCATGATGCGGTTGATGAAACCGCGCTGCATCATGAGGTCGTCGAGCTCTTCTTGCTTGTACGTCCCGGACTTTGCCTTCTTCCACACGTCGATCAGACCGGTGAGGATGAACAAGTCCAAGATCGCGATCGCGAACAGGAACGTTCCCGACACGAGCGAACCGATGTTGCCGCCGTCGGCTTCGAGTTGCGGAATACGTTTCGACACCGTCGCCGCCGCGATCGCGATCGCGACCGACAAGCCGATCACGATCGTCGAGTGACCGAGCGCGAAGAAGTATCCGACACCGAGCCGCTTCTTGCCGCGCTGCATGAGATAGCGCGTCGTGTCATCGATCGCGGAGATGTGATCAGCGTCGAACGCGTGCCGGACGCCGAACCCGAACGCCAGACTTCCTCCCGCCGCGTACGCGGGCCCGTAATGATGCTGATAGTGGAAGAACGTCACCCACGCGACGATCGCCAACACTGCCGCGGAGCCGTACATCGCGACCAACCGCTTGCCTTCGTGGCGGTTGAACCGGAACGGCTTCGGGCCGACCTGATCCGACCCGACCCCCGTCGACGCCCCGTCGCTCACGCTGAGTGCCTCCCAAGATGAGCCGCCACGAACGATGCGCCCCAGGCCCGCCGAACTGCGATTCGGTCTGACCTGCGACAAGGTCGCAATTGGGCGTCGGTAGCCTTCTTCGGCGCCCGACCGGCGCGTGGATGACCTTCTCGGGCGATGTCGCGAGGCCGGGTTCAAGATGTCGTCGAGTCTTCGACGGCCAAGGCCTGCGTGACCGGATGTCGACCGCACGTGGCCCGGTCGCGCATTCGCGGGCGCCGCGACCCGCCAGGCGGGCGTTCCGTGCGTCCGGACGCGACGGCGCAGTGTTGGCGCGTCGATGAGGGTGCGGACCTCGGGGCCGTGACCGCGCGGTGATAGACCGATGACGGTGTCGACGGGAGCACAGCGAACGATTCCGACGCGTCTTCCCGTCGATCTCGGTCTCACGCTCGGCCCGTTGCGACACGGAGGCGGTCGCGATCCGTGTCTGCGCGTCGGCTCGGGGGCCGTGTGGCGCGCGACGGACACCGCGGGCGGACCGGCGACGGTGCGTCTGCACAGCGCGGCGCCGACCATCATTGTTGCGACGGCGTGGGGTCCGGGCGCCGAGTGCGCGTTGGACGAGGTACGGGACCTTGTCGGCGCAGACGACGTCGCGCCGTCGTTGGCGGGCGTGCATCCCGTCGTCACCGAGCTCGCCCGGCGGCTGGTGGGCTTGCGTATCGGCCGGACCGGTGCCGTGCTCGACGCGCTGGTGCCGGTCGTCCTCGCGCAGCGAGTGATCGGCGTCGAAGCACGTGACGCCTACCGTGCCATGGTGCGGGCCGCGGGCCGCGCGGCACCCGTCGCCGGTCCGGTGAGCGACCCGATCGCTTCGCGGATGCTGCTGCCACCGAAGGCGGCCTGGCTCGCGACGATTCCGTCGTGGACTTTTCATCGTTGGGGCGTCGAAGCCAAACGAGCGACAACCATCACGACCGCGGCCGCTCATGCGCACAGACTCGATGAACTTCCGCAGCTTCCGTTCGACGAGGCACGTCGCCGGCTCGCGGCACTTCCGGGCGTCGGACCCTGGACCGCCAATACCGTCGCGATGGTCGCCCTCGGCGACCCGGACGCGGTCGCGGTCGGCGACTACTGGCTCAAGCATGTTGTCAGCTTCGCGTTGACTGGCGAAGCGCGCGGTACCGACGAACGCATGCTCGAGTTGCTCGAACCATGGCGCGGACAACGCGGTCGGGTGTGTCGCCTGCTTCTGCATGGCGCACCCCCGATCCCACGTTTCGGGCCGAAACTGCCACGGCGCAATCTCGCAAGACATTGAGCGGCCGCCGTGACGACCGACGCGGCGTTGACGGGACCGGCTCCGAGCTCGAACGCCGGCGCGGGCGTTCATGCCTGCCTGCGCGCCGCGATCTTCGGCGGCGGGTGCGTGGTCGCGCACGGTCAGGTCGCGGGGTGTGAGACGTACGATCCCGCGGTGAGTTCGGTGCTGGATCCGTTCGCTCGTGAGCACCTCGATGATCCGTATCCGTGCTACGCGCGGTTGCGGGCGCGTCCGGAGGACCTGGTCGAGATCCCCGGTCGGGATGTCGTGGTTGCCGCACGCCATGAGGTGGCACGGTCGGTGTTGCGGGATCACGACACCTTCCGTTCCGGGCTCGGTGTGCAGTGGATCCCGGTCGAGGAGGCCAACATCCGAGCCACGTTCATCGAGAACGACCCTCCGGCGCACACTCGGGTGCGCCGCGCGGTGCAGCGATGGTGCACACCACGGGCGGTGGCCGAACTGTCCGATGTCGTCGACGACGTCGTTCGAGATCTCGTGGCGCGGCTCGTCGACGAACGCGGCGGCGACGTGATGTCCGCGCTTGCCCGTCCCCTCCCGATCCGGGTGATGAGCGCTTGGCTCGGCATCGAGCTGCCCGACGAAGCGACGGTATGGGCTGACGCGTCGTTCCGGCTCGGTGCGCCCGACCCTCCCGCCGACGCTGCCGAACGCTTCGCCGGGTTGTTGTCTTGGGCGTTCGGGGAAGGCTTTTCGAACGTTCGACCGGGCAGTTTCGCGGAGGCGATCCTCGCCGGCGGCGACCTGCACGGCCTTCGCGACGACGAACCGTTCATCGCGCTCGCGTCGATCATCATCGCCGGGCTCGACACCACTGTGCATCTGATCGGCAACGGCATCGCAGCACTGGCCGCCCACCGCGGCGAGTTCGAGTCCTTGCTCGACGATCCGGCCGGTCGTGCGTCGGCAACGGTTGAGGAAGTACTCCGTTTCGATTCGCCGGTCCGGTTCTTTGTGCGACGCACGAATGACGGCGCAACGATCGTGGTGCTGTACGGATCGGCCAATCGCGACGACCGCGTCTTCACCGATCCGGACCGGTTCAACATCGACCGAGACGCGTCGGCACACCTCGCGTTCGGCTCGGGCATCCATCTGTGTTTAGGTGCGCCACTCGCACGCCTCGAAGGCGCCGCACTGTTCCGCAGCTTTGGCGAACAGGTCGGCTCGATCGACGTCTTGACCGGAGCCGCACGAACCGACTCCGCCGCGATCCGCGGCTTTTCCACGCTCCCGGTCACGCTCGGACGCCGCTGAACCTGGCCGTCAGGGCCGGTCGTGCGCCGGAATGCGCGGGTTCCCGGTGAAGTCATCTTGGAGTCGGACGTGGTGTCGACGGAGCACGGGTCGCTCGACCTGGATGACCGGCGTGTGGAACATGCGCGCGGACGGTGGGTCGCGATGGTGATTGCTGTGCGGCGGATGTGGATCGTCGGGACGATGTCGCAGTGGGAGTGGTCGTGCGCTGATCGGGGCCGGGTTCGTTCTAGGTTGTCGCCGGCGGGTAGCTGCGCCGGTCGTTGCCGCGGGGAGTGGAGGACATGGTTGTGCGGAAGTGGTCGATGATGCTGATCCTCGTGGCAGTGTCAGTCGCAGTGGCGGTCGGCGCGTTGGTCGATGCGCCGTCACAGCCGGTGCGGGTGTTGCGATCGTTCGCGGACGTCTCGTCGGGGACGACGACTCGGGCTGCGGCGACACCGATTCAGCATGTCGTGATCCTCTTCCAAGAGAACCACACGTTCGACAATCTCTTGGGCGGTGTCTGTCTCCAGGACCATTTGTCGTGTGACACGACCACCACCGGGGTACTCGACGACGGCACCCGGATCCCGCTGTCGGTCCAGCCCGACATCGTCCCCCAAGTCGACCATTCGGTTCCCGCCCAAAAAGCTGCGATCAACGGCGGAGCGATGAACGGTTTCAATCAGCTCGAAGGGTGTGGTCCCCCACAGTTCGCCTGCTACACCCAAGTCCC
>Ga0182024_10005613_pt1 | contig 28043 bp, 21 predicted proteins | sample P32metaG_FD_120480 | JGI IMG/M metagenome (GOLD analysis project Ga0182024, IMG submission 120480) | Permafrost microbial communities from Stordalen Mire, Sweden - P3-2 metaG (Illumina Assembly) | ecosystem: Environmental > Terrestrial > Soil > Wetlands > Permafrost | place: Sweden: Stordalen...
CGGATTTTCACGGATGCCCACGGATTAAAGAATCAAACATCCGTGCCGATCCGTGTGAATCGCGGCTCAGAACTTGCGGCTGTGCTCTTTGGCCCAGCGTTCGACCACAACTTTCTTGTCGGTATAGAACTCGATGGCGTCGCGGCCCTGGCCGTGAAGATCGCCGAAGAAGCTGTTCTTCCATCCGCTGAAAGGGAAGTAGGCCATGGGCGCGGCGACGCCGATGTTGATGCCGATGTTGCCCGCAGGCGCTTCGTAACGGAAGCGGCGCGCGGCCGATCCGCTCGACGTGAACAGAGACGCTTGGTTGCCGTAGGCGCTGCGTTCGAGGAAGGCCAGGGCTTCGTCCATGCTGTCGGCATGAACAAGACTAAGGACAGGACCGAAGATTTCGGTGTCGGCGAGATCGCTGGTTGCGGGAACGTCGTCGAGAATCGTGGGCTTTACGAAATTGCCGGATTCATATTTCGGAATCTTCGAGTTACGGCCGTCAAGTAAGACTTTCGCGCCCTGCTTTTCGCCTACACCGATCAGCGATTCGACGCGTTCTTTGCTTTGCGGCGTGATTACAGGACCCATTTGCACGCCACTCTCAAGACCGTTGCCAACGCGGAGTTTCGAGGCTGCATCGGCGATCGAGTCACGAAACGTTTTCTGCGCTTCGCCGATCGTGACCGCAACCGAGACGGCGAGACAACGCTGTCCGGCACAACCAAAGGCGCTGTCGGTGATGATCTGCGTCGCCATCGGCATATCGGCGTCGGGAAGAACGACGACGTGGTTCTTGGCACCGCCCTGACACTGGCAGCGCTTCCCTTGCTCTCCAGATCGCGCGTAGATGTAGCGCGCAACCGGAGTCGACCCGACGAAACTGATGGCTCGAACTTTCGGATGGTCAATGAGCGCGTCGACTACCGCCTTGCCCCCATTAACGAGACTGACTACGCCTTTGGGCAGGCCGGTTTTTTCCAAAAGCTCATACACATAGCGCATGGTGAGCGGGACGCGTTCGCTGGGTTTGAGGATGAATGTGTTTCCCGTAGCGATGGCGTAGGGCAAATACCAGAACGCGATCATGCCCGGAAAATTGAACGGCACGATCGCGGCGGTGACGCCGATAGGCTGGCGGATCATCATCTCGTCGATGCCGCGGGCGACGTCTTCGAGGTTGTAGCCCTGCATCATCATGGGGATGCCGCAGGCTACTTCGACGTTCTCGATGGCACGGCGCATCTCGGCTTTGGCTTCGGTGAATGTCTTGCCGTTTTCCATGGTGATGATGCGACCGATGTCGTCGATGTGTTCTTCGAGCAGCATCTTGAGCTTGAAGAGAGGCTGGATGCGGTCTTCGGGCGGAGTGCGGCGCCATTCAGGGAAGACCGCTGCGGCGGCTTCCACGGCAGTGTTGACTTCGGCGGCGCCGGCGAGCGGAACGCTGGCCAGAACTTCGCCTGTGGCGGGATTAACGACGTCGCGCCATTCCGTGGCGTGCGAGTCGGTCCATTGGCCATTGATGTAGTTCGTCAGCTTGGTAATGGGAGGAGCGGCTACGGTCATGACGATGCCTCTGCTATCGCGAAGAATGCTTTGCGCGGAAAATCGTGAAAATCCTGCGCAACGTGAGAATCCCCTCAAACAGTAATTAATGATACATGCTTTGCCGGGGTCGTTCGACTGCGGTTGGCCTTCGCTCTTAGCGCGCGAAGACCAATCCTCGCTCAGGATGACAAATCTAATTTCTCGCTACGCCAGATGCGCTACTGCGCCTTTTTTGTCGCAGACTGCGGCCAGGGCCGATTCTAGGACAGCCAGACCTTCGTCGATTTGCGCATCGGTGGCGACCAGCGGGACCAGGATGCGGATCACATTGGAGTACGAGCCCGCCGTAATCGTGATCAAGCCGTGCTCGTAGCAATACTGCATGATCTTCTTGGTTTCATCGGTCGCCGGTATTTTGGTTTCTTGCGACTGCACGAGTTCGATCGCCTGCATGCCACCGAGACCGCGCACGTCGCCGATGATGGGCCAGCGGCATTGCCACTCGCGGGCGCGGGTCTGGAAGCGGTCGCCGAGTTCGTTGGCCCGCTGCAACAAGTTCTCGCGCTCGAACAGATCCAGCACCGCTAGGGCCGCGGCGCAGGAGAGTGGATTCCCGGCGAACGTTCCACCGAGACCTCCGGGACCGGGAGCGTCCATAATTTCGGCGCGGCCCGTGACCGCGGCGAGCGGCAGGCCGCCGCCGAGTGATTTTGCGGTTACGAGAAGATCGGGCTCGATGCCATAACGTTCGCTGGCAAAGAGCGCACCCGTGCGCCCGAAGCCGGACTGAACTTCGTCGGCAATAAAGAGGATGCCGTGCTTGTGGCAGAGATCGATCAAGACTTGAAAATAATCCGGAGGTGGGGCGATGAATCCGCCTTCTCCGAGGACAGGCTCGGCGATCACCGCGGCAACTTCTTCGTTTGCGACCACACGCTTGAAAGTGTCTTCAAGATGGCGCGCACAGTAAAGATCGCACGAGGGGTATTTCAAGTTATAAGAGCAGCGATAGCAGTAGGCAAATGGGACGCGATAGACCTCACTCGGAAAAGGAGCGAATCCGGCCTTGTAAGGATGCGTTTTGCTGGTCAGGGCCAGTGTCATCATGGTGCGGCCGTGAAATGCGTCTTCGAAGGCGATGATGCCGGGGCGTTTGGTGTAAGCGCGGGCAATCTTGACCGCGTTCTCGACCGCCTCAGCGCCGGTGTTGACGAAGATTGTTTTCTTGGCGAACTTGCCCGGCGTGACTTCGTTCATCCGCTCGGCGAGGCGGACATAGCTTTCGTAGGGCGTGACCTGGATGCAGGTGTGCAAGAAGTGGTCGAGTTGGACTTTAACCGCCTTGACTACAGCTTCCTGCCGATGGCCGACGTTGAGGCAGCCGATGCCGCCGGCAAAGTCGAGGTAACGGTTGCCGTCGACATCTTCGAGCCAGGCGTCTTCGGCTTTGGCTACATAGATGGGCGTGCCGTGGGAAAGGCCGCGGGGCACGGCTTTGGCGCGGCGCTCGGAGAGGGCGCGGGAATTAGGTCCGGGAATTGCGGTGCGAAGTTGAATGGTGGACATCGTGGGTCTCGTCGTTGGTCGCTCGTCGTTTGTCGTTGGCTGGTGCCGTCCCTGCGGGACTCGTTCTTCCCTCGATCTGTACCCGGCACTTCCGTGCCGGGCTTTCACATTCCGCCCCTTCGGGGCTCAGACTGGCAACTGTCAGCGGGCTACTGGCAACAGCTTTTCAGTACCAGCCGATTGGGGCTTCGTTCAGGTTGATGTAGACCTGTTTGGTTTCGAGATATTCTTCGATGCCCCAGGGGCCGAGTTCACGGCCGAAGCCGGATTGTTTGTAGCCTCCCCACGGGGCTTCGACGTAGGTAGGCTGCATGTGGTTGACCCAGACGATCCCGGCGCGCAGGGCTTTCACGGCGCGCATGGCTTTGAAAATGTCGCGCGTCCAGACGGCGGCGGCGAGGCCATAGGGGGAATCATTGGCAATCTTGAGCGCGTCTTTTTCGTCTTCGAACGGAATCACCGCGGCGACCGGGCCGAAGATTTCTTCGCGGGCAATGCGTGCGCTGTTCGTGACGTCAGAGAAAATCGTGGGCTGAACGTAATAACCTTTACCCATCTTCTCTGGGCGGCCGCCGCCGGAAACGAGTTTGGCCTCTTTCTTGCCGATCTCGATGTAGGAGTTGACGCGGTCGTATTGTTCTTTGCTGACGAGAGGGCCCATTTTAGTTTCGCGCTCTAGCGGCGGGCCGAGTTTTATTTTCTTCGCTTTCTCGGTCATCGCCTCGACGAATCTTTTGTAGATCGATTTCTGCACGAGGATGCGGCTGCCGGCTGAGCAGACTTCGCCTTGATTGATGAAGACGCCGAAGAGGGCGCCGTCGATGGCGGCTTCGAAATCGGCGTCGGCGAAGAAAATGTTAGGAGACTTGCCGCCGAGTTCGAGGGTGACGCGTTTCACGGTGTCAGCGGCCTGTTTGACGATGATCTTGCCGACGGCGGCGCTGCCGGTGAAGGCGATCTTGTTGACGTCGGGATGCTGAACGAGCGGAGCGCCGCAGGATTCGCCGAAACCGGTTATGACATTGACGGCTCCGGGAGGCAGGCCGCAGTCGGCGAAATGTTTCGCGAGTTCGAGCGCGGTGAGAGGCGTTTGCTCTGCTGGTTTGAGCACGCAGGTGCAACCGGCGGCGAGCGCCGGGGCCAGTTTCCACGCGGCCATCAGTAGAGGATAATTCCACGGGATGATTTGTCCGGCGACGCCGACCGGCTCTTTGAGCGTGAGGCTCATGGCGTTGTCGGGGACAGGATTGACATAGCCGACAACTTTAGTGGCGAGGCCGCCATAGTATTCGAAGCATGTGGCGACGTCATTGATGTCAAACTCAGCTTCGACGATGGGCTTGCCGGTATTGCGGCATTCGAGTTCGGCGAGCGCGGACAAATTGGCGCGAACCTTTTCGGCGAGGCGGAAGAGGACGCGGCCGCGCTCCTGCGCCGTTGTGGTGGACCATGGGCCTTCTTCGAAGGCGGCTTTGGCGGCGGCGACGGCGCGATTGACGTCGTCGACAGAGGCGTCGGGGACTTGGGCGATCACTTCTTCGGTGGAGGGATCGTAGACGGGGAGTGTCTTCGCGGACTTGCTTGCGACCCATTCGCCGTTGATGAACATCTGGTAAGTTTTCACGTCAGTTTGAACTCCACTGGGCATAATGCTGGGCCTCCTGTCGGCGACGGGCTAATGCCGGCCGCACGAATTAAGCGCGGGAAAAATTGTGCCGTCCGCTACGGGACTCGGTTCCTTTTCTGACTGCTTACCCAGGACTTACGTCCGGGGCTAATATATCCCGCCCCTACGGGGCTGGGACCTGCTGGCTCGAGCGTCGCCGTCTGCCCGAGGCTGCTTAATCTCTCCGTCAAGATCAATGTCGAACTTCGCTTGTGGGAACGGGCGAGTCGCCCGTTCCCACCCGGTCCATCGTCAGTGGAACGGTCTGTGGCGCCTTGCGGCGGCCGTAGACGAAAAAGAAAAATGCGGCCAGTCCGATGAAAAACAGGGTGCCGCCGAACATCCATAATTCGTAGGACCACAGCGAGGTGATTTGCTGGGCCGGAAAAAATACCAGGGCGATGCCGAGGATCGTGGTCAGGAATCCACTTAGGCCCGCGAGGAACAGCGTGGTCCGGCCATACTGGCCTCGGGGCTTCGATTCCGTTACCGCGAATTTCACCAGCGCGCCGAACATGTAGACGAACGGAACGAGTTGCAGCACGACCGCCAACGAGAGCAGTTTCTGAAATGTTTCCTGAACCCCGGCGCCGGTAAAATTCAGAATCACCAAAACGGCGGAGACGATTCCCTGCACGATCAGCGCGGCATACGGCGTGGCGTAACGGGGATGTACTTTGCCGAGCCAGGACGGCATGTAGGAATCGAGTCCGGCGACAAAGGGAATGCGGGAGCAGCCGCCGATCCAAGCCGACCCGATACCAGCGATCGCGAGACTAAGCATAAGAGCAAAGGGGACGGTGATCCAACTCACGCCGACGCGGGCAGCCATTCCGGTCACTGCCTGTACCACACCTTGCAACACATTGACGTTCTTGCCGACGGCGATAAGTAAGGTCAGCGTCGCGGCGATGTACAGAGTGCCGGACAGCAAACCGCCCCAGGCGACCGCTCCGGGGAGAGTACGGCGGGGATCTTGAATCTCATCGCCCATAACAGAAGCAAGTTCTAGACCGACGAGGCCGAAGCAGATAACGCCGAAGGAATTGAGAACGAAGCGCGGATTGGCGGGAATTTTGAAATCGCCTGCGGTGATGCCGGCGCCGAAGCGCGACCAGATGACAATGCCGAGACCGACGAGCACGATGGCAGCGATGAAGGTTCCGATGGCGCCGACGTTGTTGATCCATTTCCCAACGCCGAGGCCGAGGATGTTGAGCACGGTGAGCAATGCGAGCAGGGCGAGGGAAACGCAAGCAGCGAAGATCTTGTTGTCGGGAAGTCCCTGGTGGCTGGGACCGAGCACGTAAACCGACACGCCGACGAAATAGAGCATGACCGTCGGGACGTAGAGCATGTTGTTGGTCCAGTAACACCAGCCGGAGAGGAATCCGTGGAAGTCGCCGAAGACTTCTTTGGCCCAGAGGTAGACGCCGCCTTCGCCGGGATAGCGGTGGGCGAGTTCGATGACCGCAATGCCTTGGGGCCAGAAGAAAAGGAGGAGGGAGATGATCCAGAGCCAGATGGTGACGCCGCCGTTGGCGGCGATAGAGGGGACGACGTTGAGATTGAAGACGGCGACGACGAAGAGGAGCACTAGATCGCGGCGTCCGAGGGCACGGATCAGGATGGGCTGAACGTCGGGTTGGGCGGTGGTGGACACTTTTGTTTTGCTGGCCGCGGAACAACAGGTTCCTCACCGGGCTTTCGCCCGGTTCGGAATGACAAAATATTTTGTACTCTCAGCAGAACAGCCGAGGCGGCTGTCCCTACGTGATTCGTGGCGCATGCAGGGCGGGCGAGGGCGCCCGCCCCACACTTGCAAAACGTTTAGTGCGCGACTGCGACTGGTTCGGCGCGCTCCTGCTGCGCTTTCGCCAGCGAGGCGGCGATGTCGTTGAACGCCGCAAGGTGTTTGTCGATGTCGGCGTCGGTGTGCTGGACGGAGATGGTCCACTGCTCATCCCACCAGTAGGGCTGGGCCATCACCCCGCGATTGACCATGCCGAACCAGTAGTGGCGCCAGAGATCGACGTCGATCGCTTCCCAGTCGCGATAGTTGCGAATTTCCTTCGGATAAAACATCAGCGCGCCGTTGGCTCCGGCTTGAGCAATGTAGGCCTGCAGGCCTACCTTCGCGATAGTGCTGCGATAGCCATCCGCCAGCTTTTTGCCAAGCTTGTCGACTTTGGCATAGTTGTCGCGGGTGAGAACTTCGCGGAACGTCGCGAGGCCGGCGGCCATGGAAACCGGGTTCGTGTTGTACGTGCCGCCGTGGAAGACCTTGTGCTGGCCGATGAGATCCATCACGGAGCGGTGGGCGCCGAAAGCGGCCAGTGGAAGGCCGCCGCCGATCGACTTGGCTAGACAGATCATGTCGGGCATGACGTTGAAGTATTCGCTGGCGCCGCCCCAGCCGAGTTTTGCGCCGGTTTTCACTTCGTCGAAGACAAGCAACGCGCCATTCTTGGTGGCAATTTCGCGGAGACCTTTCAGGAAGCCAGGTTGCGGCATGCACAAGCCGACGTTCATGAGAATCGGCTCGAGAATGATTGCAGCGATTTGGCCGGGATTCTCTTTGAAGCGGCGCTCTACGCTAGCAAGATCGTTGAATGTGGCGATGACCACGTTGGCGATGGCAGACTTGGGCACGCCGAGACCGCCGGTGACGGAGGTTGGGGCGTTGATGTCGCCATAGTCGGGAGCGTGCGGCTTCACGCTCACGAGGGCGCTGTCGTGCAGACCGTGGTAGGCGCCTTCGAACTTGACGATCTTGTCGCGTCCGGTGGCAGCGCGAGCCAGTCGAATCGCGTGCATGGTGGCTTCGGTACCGCTGTTGCCAAAGCGGCACATTTCCATTGGGAAGCGGTTGCAGATTTCTTCGGCCAGTTCCCACTCCATATCGTGGGGCATGCCGAACATGGTGCCGGTGGAAAGGCGCTTCTCGACGGCCTTCATGACGGCGGGATGGCAGTGCCCGGCCATGAGCGCGCCGAACGTCAGGTTGTGGTCGATGTACTCGTTGCCATCGAGGTCGCGGAACTTGCTGCCGCTGGCTTCTTTCACGAAGATCGGCCAGGGATCGTAGGCGCGATAATTGCTGGCTACACCAAGGGGAATGCGTTTGAGATTCTTTTTGTGGGCTTCGGCGGATTTGGGCGTGCGCCGCTCGAAGGTGGCGAGTTCTTTCTGCAGATCGGGATACATCGAATTGCTCCGGGAAAACTCAGGCCGGCGGCATTTCCGGTAGACCTTTTCCGGAAGACCAGCGGGCCATTAGATTGCCCGGGCGGTTGGAGCCGCCCGGGTTGCTGACTACAAGCATTTTACACGGACAAACTAAAAGTAGAACTTAAGGGCAAATTGCACCGCACGCGGGTCTCGCGCTTGCAACACTTGGCCGAAAGTTGTGTTGCTAAAATTTCCGTCTGGATTTACAAACTCAGTCTTGTTGAACAAATTGAAAATGTCGGCTCGGAACTGAAAGTACTTAGATTCCGAAAGTGCGATTCTTTTCGAGAAAGTCACGTCCCACTGATTTTCTCCAGGACCGCAGCAGATCGAACGCGGAGTAGTTGCGAAAGTGCCGAGCGTGGGATCCGAGAATTGAGTCGGATTCAGATAGAGGTTGCCGTTCGTCTTGGGATTCAGGATCTGGAGCGGGCCCGTCAACTGCGGCGCTCCGGCTCCGAGGAAGAACAACGAGCTGATCAGTTCGTTATCGTCCTGGGTCTGAATACGGATGGGAAAACCACTCTGGAACTGGATGATTCCCGACATGGACCAGTCATCCAGAACTCTTCCCTTAAATCCGCTATATCGCGGGACTGGAAACTCCCAGTAATAGTTAATGACAAAGCGCTGCGCCGAATTGAATAGGGACAAAGAGCGACTGGCTTTGTAGTCGAAAGGGTTGACGGTTTCTTCGAAGCTGGACGCCCAATCCAAGGACTTGCTGAAGGTATAGGCGGCCTGTAGTTGAAGTCCATGAGAGAAGCGCTTTTCCAGGCTGGCCTGAAGCGAATTGTAGGCAGAGGCGGCGATGGTGTCTTCGGCGAAGATATTGGTGAAGACGGGAACACCGTCGGCGGGACAACCGTTCCCGGGGCCACCGGTCAGGGGATTGCAGTTCGGTGAAGAATACGGACGCAGTCCAACAAAATTCAGAGTCTGTCCTGCGGCCTGAATCGTGCCGCCGGCGGGCAGATGGAATCCATTGGGCAACAGGGACCCGTTGGAAGCGGGCAGCGTGACCGTGAACTGATTGTCTTCCAGGAATGGTCCGCAACTTCCCGCTGAACCGTAGGAAAAGACTTTGGTGGGATCATTGTTCGCCAGAGCGATGATGTCCAGACAGGTCTGCGGATTCGCGGCATTGATGTCGTGTGAAGCCAGCAGGCGATGTCCCTGCGATCCGACATAGCCAAGTTGAAGGACGACATTGCGGGCCAGTTCCCGTTCAACATTGAAGTTGTACTGGGCCGAATATTGGGTGCGCATGTGAGGCTGAAAATCCCCGTAGAGCAACATCGGGCGGAACGAAGCCCAATCCTGCGGAGTTCCGGGCTTGGGGCTGAGTATGCCGGTGAAGGGATTGGGATTGACGGTGCCGGCTTGCGAGATAAAAGGAGTGTTCAGAAAAGTGGCGGCCAAGTAGGTGCTGCCGCCAAAAGGTGGTTCGGCGCCGAACTGCTCGAGCACCAGTTGCTCCATGGGGTTGTAGAACATGCCCCAACCGCCGCGGAAGGTAGTCTTGGAGTTGAGGCTGTAGGCGAGTCCAATGCGTGGCGCGAAGGCTTTGTAGTAAGTCTGCGTGAGTCCAGCGGGAATGCCGGCATCTCCCGGAACAACCAGGCCTGTCGGCTGGACACCAGCCGAGGTGCAGTCGGTGCCGCCGAGATTGGTCAGCTCGGCGGGGGTTAGAACGCACGGATAGACAGTTGAGTTCTGGCCAGGACGGAAGGTTTGAACATGGTGGAGGGCGTCGGCGAGAGGTGTATCCAACTCCCAGCGAAGGCCATAATTTAGAGTAAGCGAGGGTTTGATTTTCCAGCTGTCCTGGGCAAAGAGATAAAGTCCGGTGTTGCGCACATTTTCTCGTTGCGCTGAACCCTGCGTGTAGCTGTCGTCCAGTCCCAACAGGTAGCCCGGATAATTGTCGTTGTAAAGGACCGAATTTTCAGTCGTGCTATTGAAGGTAAGCTGGCCGCTGACGTTGTAGTAGAGAGTCTGATCGAAGCGGGAACGGCGTATGTCCGCGCCAAACTTCATAGTGTGATTGGACTTTACCCACGTCAGACTGTCGGTCCACATGAATGAGTTCCCTACTTGTGGCAATTCACCTTCCCAGCCGTTGCCGATGGCAAATCCGCCGGCAACATTGATAAAGGGAACCCCGGTGCGATTGGCAGGTAAACCGGTGGTGATGCCGTACTGAGGGCTCGTTGCCGGCAGCCCAGCTGCCACCAGGTCGGCCTGAATCGAAGCGGATCCAGAGTTCGAATCCGAGACGCCGTTGAAGCAAACGGCCTGCGCTGCGGGAGAAACACAGGAGGCCTGCACAGCGTTGGTACTCTGAGGATGCTGGAAAGTCAGTTGACCTTCGCGCATGTAAGTGAAGCGGAATTCGTTGATCACATTATTGCTGATCGTCCAGGTATGGCTGGGATTGAATTGCTGGTAGCGGGAGCCGACATTGGCGCCGAAACCAGGAATATTCGCACCGGAAGCCTGGAAGTCATAGAAAGGCTGAAAATTCGTGTCGTTGGTGAAGTAGTAGTAAAAGCTGAAACTCTGTCGGGCGTTGATGTGATGGTCGAAGCGCAGTGTGAACTGGTTTTGGGTATCTGCGCTCACCGGCACTGCCTGGTAGTTGATTCCGTCTGGGCGATTGGCAGCGGGGACGAATCGCAACATATCGCTGGCAACGGGATCCTGACAATTGGTCGGGATTACATTGGTTGGAAAGACCGTGGACCATGGCAGAGGGTTCTGAACGCTGTATCCGCCGTTCCCATACGCATTGTTGATTCCGCCTTGGCCGAGGCCCAAAGCTGCATCGCAACCTGGACGGCCATCGAGCGCCTGTGCCGCGAACTGGTCAGCTATTCCGCCCGAAAAGGAGCCTCCTGCCGAAAAGTCTCCAGTCCTCTCCGCCGGTGTTGGCACAGTCACCGTCTGCCCCGAAATGCCTTGGCGTACACGCCGTCCTTCGTAAGACACAAAGAAGAACGTGCGATCTTTCTTAATCGGTCCGCCAAAAGTTCCGCCGAACTGATTCTGATTTTCCTGCGGCTTAATTGTGTTGAAGTACCCCTGCGCGTTCAGAACTGTATTGCGGAAATACTCATAGAGATTCCCGTGCCACTGATTGGTGCCCGATTTCGTAATGACGTTGACCACCGCGCCGGAGTTGCGGCCGTACTCCGCATCAAACGTATTGCTGATGACGCGAAATTCATCAATCGCGTCAGGGGTGGGCTGAATGGTTGGCAAGTTGACGAACTGGTCGTTGGCGTCGCCTCCGTTGACGCTGAAGTTGTTAGCTCGGGTGCGGCCACCATTCACGGAGACTGCTCCGGCGTCGTCACTACCATAGAACGTACCTCCGCTGGAACCCAACTGCGATTGCACACCGGGCTGCAACTGAAGGAACTGGTAAGTATCGCGGGTGTTGAGAGGAAGTTCGTTCACCGAGCGATTGTTGACCACCGCACCGAGTTGGGTGCTGCTGGTGTCGACCAGCGGAGCCTCGGCAGTGACATCGACGACCTCCTTGTTCTGGCCCACCTGCAGGGTCATATTCAGGGTGATGACCTGGTTGACGTCCAATGAGATGGCATGGCGAACGCTGTTTTTGAATCCCTTCAAGTCGAAGCTGAGAGTGTAAGTACCCACCGGAAGATTGGGGAATACAAAGTCACCGCTGTCATTGCTGACTTCATCCTGAGCGACGCCGGTGGCTTCGTTGGTGGCTGTTACTTTCACGCCAGACAGAACCGCGCCCGTGGGATCGGCGATGCGTCCGAGAATGCGGCCGCCGGTGCCTTGAGCCAAGAGCAACGTGGGAAGGACAAAGCAGACGGCAAGGGCCAGACACACGGGTTTCAGATGCGCGGTATACAGGCACAGCTTCGACGAGCGGGATCGGAGCGAGAGCATGAAGCCTCCTGACATCTTCGGGAGAGGTTGGTTTGTTGGTTTGAAAACGACAGCTTGTATCCAGTCACAACCTTGCTATAATCCCGCAAGGTTAGAGAAGAGGGGCGGGGGCTGTCAAGGAGAAAAAAACGCGTCCTTGCCATGAAAATTTGTGATCTGTACTAACGGTCCGTCCCGCGCGCGATGAAAACAAAGACGGCTGAACCTTACTTGAAGATCGGAGAGGTAGCGCGGAGGGTGGGAGTGTCGCCGTCGGTGATCCGCTCATGGGAGAGCCTGGGACTGGCGCGCCCGCGGCGCACCGAAAGCAAGTACCGACTGTATACGGCGGAAGATGTGAAGTTGCTGAAGCGGGCACGGTTTTTGCGCAAGGTCCGCGGGTTGAATGCGGCGGCGATTGTGCAGCTGCTGAAGCGAGAAGGTAAGGTACGACCCGGGGCTGATGGGAAGGCGGGCGCCATTGGAGGGCATCTGCGGCAATTGCGGGCGCGCCGACGGCTTTCGCTGGCGCAAGTGGCGCAGGCGGTGGGCATCTCGGTGGGATTTCTGAGCGCGCTGGAACGTTCTCAAATGAGCGGATCGGTCGGAACCCTGCGCAAACTTGCGCGATTTTACAAAACAAACATCCTGGATTTCTTCGACGCCTCGGAGGCCAGCAAGCGCCGGGTACGGCCGTCAGAACGCAAAGTTCTGGAAGCGGGCGTGGGTGTGCGCATGGAACTGCTGGCATGGGGCAATACGGTAATGGAGCCGCACCTGTTTCGCATCGCGCCCGAAGCCGGAAGTGGGGATCCCTACACTCACGAGGGAGAAGAGTTCATCTATGTGTTACGCGGAGATCTGGAGATTACGGTGGAGGGTGAAGAATACCGGCTGAAACCGGGGGACAGTTTTTATTTTGAGAGTGCGACACCGCATCGCTGGAAAAACCCAGGCCGCAAGGAAACCTGGGTTCTGTGGATCAACACGCCACCAACGTTTTAGCGGGCGAACGCGGAAGTCCTGGAGGACAAATGAACTGGCAACGCTGGGTGCGTTTGTTGCCCTTGCTGGCAGCGGTGGGATGCGTCGGCTCTTGTTCTAAAAAAACGCCCACGCTCAACCTTCTGGTGTGGGAAGGGTACGCTGATCCGTCGTTCATTAAGACCTTCGAAGAACAGAACCATTGCAAGGTTTCGGCGTCGTATATGGGATCGAGCGACGAACTGGTGGCCAAGCTGCGGGGCGGCAGCGCGGGGAATTACGACGTGATTTCGCCGTCGAGCGATGTGGCAACGTCGATCGCGACTTCAGGTTTGGCAGCACCACTCGACCTCTCGAAGATACCGAGTTACGGCCAGCTTTCTCCCCAACTCACTTCCCTGCCGCTAGTGCGCGCGAACGGCCAGGTGTATGGCGTGCCGTTCATGTGGGGACCGGATCCGATCATCTACGATACGACGGTCTTCGCGCAGCCGCCGGATTCGTGGAACGTGATGTGGGACACCAAATATAAAGGAAAGGTTTCGGTGTGGGACGATCTTTCGACGGTCTACATGGCGGCGCAGGTTTTGGGCTACGACAAGCCGGATCCGTCGCAACTATATAACTTGAGCGATGAGCAACTGGAGGCGGTCAAGAGAAAGTTGCTGGAGTTGAAACCGAACATTCGCAAGATGTGGGCGACCGGCGGAGAGCTGACGAATCTGTTTGAGAGCCACGAAATCGTGATTGCGATGGGATGGCCGCTTAACACCGCTGATCTGAAGAAAGCGAATTTTCCGGTAGGCGAAACCATTCCCAAGGAAAATACCACGGGCTGGATCGATCACTTGATGATCACAGCCGGCAGCGAAAACAACGAACTGGCGCACAAATTTCTGGAGTACATGGTAGAGGCTAAGACGCAGAAACTGGTGACGGACAAGACGCACTATGTTCCGGCGAACCCGCAGGCGGCGCAACTGATGACGCCGGACGAGGTGAAGACGCTGCACCTGGACGACGTGGACAGCTACCAGAAGCGGCTGTATTTCTGGCAGAACGTGCCGCGGCGCGCGAAGTATACCGAGATTTGGAATGATGTAAAGGCTGCACAGTAACGCAGCATACGATTCGGCTCGCGTCGGCTGCGAACAGACGCCACATGGCATCCCCGATCACTCCCATCGCGGCAACTTCGAACACTGCATCCGCGGCGAAACCAGCCCTGCTCAGCATTCGGAATGTGGCCAAGACGTTTGGCCGCAACGAGGTGCTGCGGAATGTTTCGCTGGAGATTGCGGAGGGAGAATTTTTGACCATTCTCGGGGAGAGCGGGTCGGGAAAAACGACGCTGTTGCGGATTATTGCCGGCTTCGAGCGGCGAGTGCAGGCGAGCTTTGGATGGGAACAGAGAGATTGGATCACCAGCCGCCTTACCGGCGACGCGTCAATACCGTGTTTCAATCCTATGCTCTGTTTCCGCACCTTACGGTCGAGCAAAACGTGGCGTACGGATTACGCGTGGCAAAACGGCCGGCAGCGGAGATTGCACAACGAGTCGCGGAGGCGTTGGACAAAGTAAAGATGACGGCCTACGCGAAGACGAAACCGTCAAAGATCAGCGGAGGCCAGCAGCAGCGGGTTGCGCTGGCTCGCGCGCTGGTGAACCGGCCGCGGCTGCTGTTGCTGGACGAGCCGCTCTCGGCGCTGGATGCGAACCTGCGGCGGCAGATGCAGGTGGAGTTGAAATCGCTGCAGCGCGAGGTAGGTATCGCGTTTGTCTTCGTGACGCACGATCAGGAAGAGGCGATGGTGATGTCGGACCGCATCGCGCTGCTGCGCTCGGGCGAACTGGAGCAGGTAGCCACACCGCGTGAAATTTACAGTCGTCCGGCGACGGCCTACGTCGCGCAATTCATCGGACACACCAATCTGCTGAAGGGCGACGTGCGAGGAGGAGTGGTGCGGTGCGCATCGCTGACGTGGGCGACTTCGCTTCCCGATGGGCAGGCGCTTTTTTCTTTGCGGCCGGAGCATGTTGGGCTGGTCGGATCAGGGGCAGGCGTTTCGGGCGGTGATGCGGTCCGCGTTCGTGGTCGAGTCCTGCATCAGGCGTTTCACGGGGCGACGGAATTGATTCGCGTGGAATGTGCGGAGGGACTCGTCTTAGTCGTGCGGACGGCTAGCGGAGCCGGAGTGCAGAATGAAGTGGAACTCGAGTTCTCGCCTGCCGATGCGGTCCTGGTGCGCGAGTCCCCCGAAAGGAAGTGATGTTTTCCCGGGCTTACAAGACGGTCGTGACGGTGCCGCCGCTGGTGTGGGTAACGGTGTTTCTGCTGGTGCCGTACTTTCTCATGTTCTGCTACAGCTTCTGGTCGGTGTCGCCGGCGCAGGCCATTGTGCACTCCTGGAATTTCGACAACTATAAGGAGTTGCTGCAGAAGACGGTTTACTGGCAGACGCTGCTACGCTCGATGTGGATTGCGGCGCGCGTGATGGTGTTTTCTCTGCTGCTGGGATATCCGCTGGCGTATTTTCTTTCGTTCTATGCGGGCAAGCGGAAAGATTTGCTGTATCAGATGGTCATTATTCCGCTGTGGGTCAGCTATCTGGTGCGAGCGTATGCGTGGAAGACGATCCTGGGTTCCGACGGCGTGCTCAATACGCTGCTGCAGTATGTGCATCTGACGAGTCATCCGCTCGATTTCCTGCTCTATAGCCCATTTGCCGTGGTGCTGACGCTCACGCACATCTACACGCCGTTCACGATCCTGCCGATTTATGCGGCGCTCGAGCATATTCCGCGCAGCCTGGTCGAGGCCTCGCATGATCTGGGCGCGACGCCGACACAGACGTTTTGGAAGGTTATTTTTCCTCTGTCGATTCCGGGCGTTGTTGCGGGGGCCACGTTCGCCTTCGTCTTGAGCCTGGGAGACTTTCTTGCGCCGCTGTTACTGGGCGGACCGAGCGGCATCATGATTTCGAATATCGTCGTGAGCTTGTTCGGCGCGGCTTACAACTGGCCCTTGGGCGCGGCGATTTCGCTGGGCATGTTGGTGATCGTAGTGAGCCTGTTGTTTCTTTCGGAGCGGCTGGAAAAGAAATGGAGTTTCTCGTGAGCGGGAGCACTGGCAATATCCCGCGCTCGCGCTGGCTGCTGATTCATGCTGCGGCGGTATTCTCGTTTCTCTATCTTCCGATTGCGGTGCTCATTCTTTATTCGTTCAATGGGCAGGGAGTGGGCGGATTTCCGCCGCATCACCTAACGCTCGATTGGTATCGCATCTTGTTCGCGGATGGGCCAATCTGGGATTCGCTGCTGAACAGTCTGCAGGTCGCGTTCGCGGCCATGGCGATCTCGCTGACGTTTGGGATACCAGCGGCGCTGGCGCTGGACCGGGCGCAGTTTCCTGGCAAGGCGCTGTTCCGGCGACTGGTGTTGCTGCCATTGATCCTGCCGGGCATTATTACGGGACTTTCGCTGCTGATGCTGTTCAACGTAATGGGCGCGAAGCTCAGCCTGATGACCATTGTCCTGGGACACGGAACGGCTCTGATCTCGGTGGCGACCACCGAAGTTTTCGCGGGGTTGCAAAAGCTGGATCGCGCGCAGGAAGAGGCCTCGCTCGACCTGGGAGCGAACTATTGGCAAACGTTCTGGCGCATCACGGTACCGAATCTGAAGCTGCCGATCATTGGCGCGGCGCTGCTGATTTTCACACTCTCGATGGACGAGATCGCGGTCAGCTTCTTCCTCATCGGCCGGGATAACACGCTGCCGCTGGAAATCTGGGGCCGGCTGCGGCGTGGTATCACGCCGGAGATCAATGCGGTGTCGACCATCATCTTTGTGTTTTCGCTGGTGACGATCGTCGTGTGGTATCGGCTGCGCGTGCGAGCCGAGGGCAGCGCAGATATCGGAACGGAACTTGCCGAAGGCGCTGCTCGAGCGGATCGGTAGAGCCGTTCGCGATTCGGCCGCACATCTTAGGGAATTTTAAGCGGATCGATTCTGTCGGCCGTGTCAAAGCTTGAACCGCAAAGAGCGCGGAGAAAGAGCGCAAAGGGCGCAAAGAGAACCAGCTACAAACGGGGGGTATCAAGGGATCTTTGGGTCATTCCACTTGCTAATCCCTCCCGGCCCGCATCGTCATTTCGTGGTGGTTTCATCCTTCGCATAGTAAAGTGGTAGTAGACAATATTTAGGGAAGGATTCTTTTTGAGTTCAGGTATTCGCAACATCGCTATCATCGCCCACGTTGACCACGGGAAAACCACGCTGGTTGACGCCATGCTGCAACAGAGCGGCACTTTTCGCTCCAACGAGCACCACGTCGAACGGGTGATGGACTCGAACGAACTGGAGCGGGAACGCGGCATCACGATCCTGGCCAAGAACACCGCGATTTTTTATCACGACGTGAAAATCAACATCGTGGATACGCCCGGCCACAGCGACTTTGGCGGCGAGGTCGAACGCGCGCTGAAGATGGTCGATGGAGTAATGTTGCTGGTGGATGCCAGCGAAGGCCCGCTGCCGCAGACCCGCTACGTGCTGAGCAAAGCGCTGGAAGCCAATTTGCCGCCCATCGTGGTCATCAACAAGATTGACCGCTCGGACGCGCGCCCGCAGGAAGTGCTGAACGAAATCTATGACCTGTTCATCGATCTGGACGCGAAAGAGGATCAGATCGATTTTCCAGTGCTGTACACGAACGCCAAAACTGGAACGGCTACGACGGACATCAAGGGAGGGGGCGAAGACTTGCGCCCGCTGTTCGATGCGATTTTGAAGACGATTCCTCACCCCAAGGGGGATGCATCGGGTCCGCTGCAAATTCTGGTGGCGAATCTGGACTACAGCGATTATTTGGGACGACTGGCGATCGCACGCGTCTTCAACGGAAAAATGCATACGGGCGAGGAAGTCGCTATTGCCAAGCTCGATGGAACGCTGCATAAAACCAAGATCACGAAACTGTTTTCGTTTTCGGGGCTGAAGCGGACCGACATCACCGAAACGGAATTGGGAGACATCATTGCGGTCGCTGGGGTCGAAGGAATCACGATCGGCGAAACCATTACCGAAGCGGAGAATCCGGCGCCCTTGCCGCATATCGCAATCGACGAGCCCACGATTGCCATGCTGTTCACGGTCAACACTTCGCCGTTCGCGGGAAAGGACGGGACCTACGTCACGTCGCGCAATTTGCGGGAGCGGTTGGAAAAAGAACTTCTGACCAACGTTTCTTTGCGGGTCGAAGACACCGGCACAACCGACTCGTTCAAGGTGCTGGGGCGCGGCGAATTGCAACTTTCCATCCTGATTGAGATGATGCGGCGGGAAGGCTACGAACTCATGGTGGGAAAACCGGAGATCGTCACCAAACGCATCGACGGCAAGCTGATGGAGCCGGTCGAACATCTCACGGTGGACGTTCCCGAGGATTTCGTTGGCGTGGTGATGGAGCAACTGGGGTCGCGTAAGGGCGAAGTCACCAACATGCACAATCACGGCTATGGACGCGTGCGCATTGAGTTCCGTGTGCCCAGCCGGGGATTGATCGGACTCCGCGGCCAGTTGCTCACCGACACTCGCGGGACCATTGTGATGAACGCGCTGTTTGACGGATACACTGAATGGCAGGGCGAGATTCCGCACCGGCTTACGGGTGCGCTGATCGCCGATCGCGGCGGAGTCTCGACGGCGTACGCCCTGTGGGGGTTGCAGGAGCGCGGAGAACTTTTCTTGGGGCCGGGCATTGAACTGTACGAGGGAATGATCATCGGCGAAAATGCCAAGGACACCGATCTCGACGTGAATGCCGTGCGGGAAAAAAAGCTGACGAACATGCGGGCTTCTACCGCCGATGAAGCGATTCGGCTGGTACCGTTCCGTCCGTTGAATCTGGAGCAAGCCATTGAATTCATTGCCGACGATGAGTTCGTGGAGATTACGCCTAAGTCGCTGCGGCTTCGCAAGAAAACCTTGCAATCGAATCGACGCAAGAAGAGTTCATTCGCAACTGTCGAAGAGTCGTGACACGCCAGCGCAAGTCCGAAAAGTGCGCGAAAGAGAAAGCGGCGCTGCGCATGTTCCTTGTGCCCTGTAGTTGCGGGACAACGTTTGCCGTGGCCGAGAACTACGATCATCAAGGTACGGCCTGGAGACGCTATCTCATCTGTCCCGGCTGCGGGAAGAGACACGACCCTAAGAACCGGCTGCTGCAGATGGGATTTCACGCTGAGGGATACTGGAAGGTGGACGAGTGCTAGCGGGTGCCCGCGCTTAGCCAAGCTACTCATTTCAAGATCATTTAGCAGGCGGGTTTCAGAAAACCTGCTATACTGTTCGCCGCATTCGACTGTTCGCTAGCTGCGGTCTCGATTTTCAGGAAGGTTCTCCCGACCTGCCAAGTCCGCGAATTGCTTGCACTTCGACAGCTCAATGCAGAGGCAGAGCGTGAAGAATATTTTTGTGGGGAATCTGAGCTTCAATACGAACGAGGACGAGCTCCGGACGATTTTTGAACCCTTCGGACAAGTAGACCGCGTGAGCATCATGACCGACCGGGACACCGGGCGCTCTCGTGGTTTCGGCTTCGTGGAGATGGCTAGCAACGAAGACGGCGATAAGGCGATCACGGCCTTGAATGGCTCGTCGGTGGGCGGGCGCACGATCAACGTCAATGAAGCACGGCCCAAGACCGAACGCAGTGGCGGAGGTGGTGGGGGCGGCGGTGGCCGCGATCGCGGAGATCGTGGCGGCCGGGGTGGCGGTGGTGGCGGTGGTGGCGGCGGGCGCCGCGACCGCTATTAGCGAAAACGCTCCCCGGAAAATTGACGGAACCGCGCAGGCTAGGCTGCGCTCTCGGAAGCACGGTTCATCTTCACGACAATGCTGCCGAGTCGGCGGTTGCCGCTGGTGTGCGAGGTGGGTTCGTGATCGATCGGCAACGATCTTCCAGCCCGCTTTCGGCTACCAGGCGGGCTATGTTGACATTGAAGCCATTTCCCTTCCCCGTGTAGACTGTACACATCCGTGCGCGCCCGTAGCTCAGCTGGATAGAGCGGTTGCCTCCGGAGCAACAGGTCGGGAGTTCGAATCTCTCCGGGCGCACCATCTCCCACAAAGTTACACGCTTCCTCGGCGCCGACGGCGAGACGCCATCGGGACAGCCGGCAGGATGCCGGCGCCACCCAACCAATGAACTACGATGCCATCCTGGTTGTCTCTTTCGGGGGGCCCGAGTCCCCGGAAGATGTGATCCCGTTTCTCGAAAACGTGCTGCGCGGAAGGAATGTTCCGCGCGAGCGCATGCTGGCGGTTGCTGAGCACTATTACCATTTCGGCGGCAAGAGCCCGATCAACCGGCAAACCCGGGAACTGATTGCGGCTTTGGAGAACGAACTGGGGCGGCATGGCCCGAAGTTGCCGGTTTACTGGGGAAATCGCAACTGGCATCCCATGCTGGCGGAAACCTTGCAGCAGATGAGGCAGGAGGGCATTCGGCGGGCTCTTGCTTTTGTAACTTCGGCGTACAGTTCCTATTCCGGATGCCGGCAGTACCGTGAAGATATTGTGCGCGCGCAAAATGAGATTGGCGCGGGAGGGCCGGAGATCGACAAGCTGCGCGTATTCTTCAACCATCCAAGTTTCATTGAGGCAACTGAAGACCGGCTGCGCGACGCTTTGCGGGAAATTCCGGCGGATGCGCGGGAGAATGTTCAGATTGTCTACATTGCACATAGCATTCCACTCTCGATGGCGAATACGTGCGACTATGTCCGCCAACTGGAAGAAGTAAAGAAGATTGTCTCTGCCAGGCTGGGGGTCGCCAACGACGCTCTCGTGTATCAGAGCCGAAGCGGCGCGCCGGGGCAGCCGTGGCTGGAGCCGGATATTCTGGACTACCTGCGCGAGGTTAGGGCGCGCAATCTGGCCAGCGCGGTTGTGCTGGCTCCGATCAGTTTTATTTCCGATCACATGGAAGTGCTGTATGACCTGGATATTGAGGCGCGGCAGCTTTGCGATGCGCTGGGTTTGCCCATCGTGCGCGCGAAGACTGTGGGCGTGCATCCCAACTTCATCGCAATGATTCGTGAGCTAATCCTTGAACGCACGAGTGCGGGCGTGGAACGGCGTGCGCTAGGATCGCTTGGGCCGCGACAAGATGTTTGCGAGGAAAACTGCTGTCCTGCGTCACAGCGTCCGGTCCGGCCACAGGCTGCGCCGGGAAGACCTGGCACCCTGTAGCGCGCTGCTGAAAAACTCTTTCGTGTCGCTGGGATTTCCTCAGCGGCTAAAAGCCGTCATTCATTCCAGACTTACGGCGCGGCTGAAAAGCCGGGCCCTTTCAAAACAGGCCCCAGCGGACGTTTTCAGCAGCCTGCTCGAGCGTATTTTTTCTTCTCCGCGCTATCGCGTCATTCTCGAACTATCGCTGGAGGCGGGCACGTTCGGATGCTCGTACTCCGTGGCTCTGGGACGGCCCTCGACCAGACGCATGGTGTCCAGGATCGTCTGGACAACCGGTTCGTTTCCCACGGCAGTGTTGAGCATGACGTGATAGAGCGAACGGGTGGGCCAGTCGGCGTTGAAATAGTGCTTTACGTATGCCATGCGCTCGCGATCGACGGAATCAACCTGTTCAATGGCATCTTGTTCACTGTGGCCATCTGCGATGATGCGTCGGATTTTCTCGGAGCGCGGAGCGTAAAGAAAAACATGGAACGCGCAGGGATTTTCGCGAAGCAGATATGGCGCCCCACGACCCACAACGACTGCGTCCCCTTCCCTGCCAATTTTGTTCATCGTCTCCTGCATCATCGACATCATGCGGTCGGTATCGAACATCTGATTGCTTAGAGCCGAGCTGCGTTCGTAACTCCCGCGCCAGAAGGTTTTCGCGAGGCGGTGAAAGCGGCTGTCCATGCGCTCATCGCAGCGCTTTACGGCAGAGGGTTCAACGTTGGCGAGGCGGGCAATTTCTTCGGTGAGGAGCTGGTCCCAGAGCTTCCAGCCCAGGTGGTCGGCCAGTTGCGCGGCGATGGCGGCGGCGCCGCAGCCGTACTCGCGCTCGATGGTGATGACGCGAAACATGGCGATGTTTAGTGTACTGCCATTCCGCCGCCGGGCTTAGATTTTTTCATGAGGAAGACCATTGGAATCATAGCCAGAATGGCCACTCCGAGAAACCAGAAGCAATCGATATAGGCCAGCATGGTGGCCTGCCGCTCGGCCGTGCCCTGAACCAGCGCGTAGGCTCGTTGATTTGCGCCGGCGGCGCTGGCTCCGTGCACCACCATGGCCCGCGCAGCTCCACGAATCATGCCTTGCAGGGCCACGTTGCCCGCGCTCAGATGACTAGCAAAATCGTTAAGATGCTGTTGGGTTCGGCGATCCAGCATCGTAGTCACGATGGAAATCCCTACGCTGCCGCCGATGTTACGCGCGAGGTTCATCAGACCGGAAGCGGCATTGTTCTTCTCTCGCGGAAGAAATGCATACGCGGCCGTATTGATGGGAACAAACAGGAATGCCATGCCAGCAGCCTGGATAACACGCGCCGTGGCCACCGTACGAAAATCCATCTGAAGATCAAAGCCGGTCATGTGAAAGAGCGAGAACGACAAGATGACAAGACCCAACAAGAGAAGCCATCGCGGGCTGTACCGTGAAAGCAGAAATCCCACCAGGGGCAGCAGAAGAATGATCGCGAAGCCACCGGGCATAAGTGCCAATCCCGCCTCCTCCGCCGTGTACCCGAGCAGCGTTTGTGAGAAAAGAGGCAGCAACAAAGTGCTGCCGAGCAAGGCAAAGCCCAGCATGAACATCAGCAAATTCGAGACGCCAAAGGTCCGGTCGCGAAAAAGATGCAGATCAATGATGGGATCTTTGTGCTTCCACTCCCAAATAGTTACAAAGATCAACGACGCCGCGCAAATCAGCGAAAGAATGACAATGAAGTTGGATTCAAACCAGTCGTCTCGCTGCCCCTTGTCGAGAACAATCTGCAAAGCTCCCAGCCCCAGGGCCACAAATCCGAGGCCAATGTAGTCGATGTGAGTTTCGCTAAGTTTGCGGCGCTTGAAGTACGGAGGATCCTGAATCAGGCGCGAGGTGAGCAAGATGGAGAGGATCCCGACCGGAATGTTGATGAAGAAAATCCAGCGCCAGGTAAAGTTGTCGGTGATCCAGCCGCCCAAAGTTGGCCCGATCGCCGGAGCGGTTACAACGGCCATGCCATAAACCGCAAACGCCATGCCCCGTTTTGCCGGAGGAAAGGTATCCGCGAGAATGGCCTGCTCACTGGGCTGCAATCCGCCGCCACCCGCACCCTGCAGGACGCGGCAGATGATGAGCGTCGTCAGATTCGGAGCGAGTCCGCACAGGAACGAGCTCACGGTGAACAGGGCCACACAGCTCATGTAGAAGTTCTTGCGCCCCATGATGGACGATAGCCAGCCGCTCAGAGGAAGCACGATCGCGTTGGAAACAAGGTAGGAAGTCAGTACCCAAGTGCTTTCGTCCTGACCGGCCGAGAGGCTTCCAGCAATATGCGGCAGGGCGACGTTGGCAATGGAGGTGTCGAGCACCTCCATGAACGTCGCCAGCGTGACCGCCAGCGCAATTACCCACGGATTGACTGCAGGACGCCAGGCATCGGCATGGTCGTCCCCGTGATCCATGGTTGCGGTGGCCGAACCCATTAGCGAATCCAAACCTTGGGCGTTACGGACATGCCGGGACGCAACTGGTGATCATTGTTCGCTCCGGGGTCCAGCACGATCTTGACCGGAATGCGCTGCACCACTTTCACGTAATTTCCCGTAGCGTTTTCTGGGGGCAGCAAGCTGAAGCGGGCGCCACTGGCTCCGGCGACGCTGTCCACCTTGCCGTTGTAGGTTCTGCCGTTGGCGTCAACCTCCATGGTGACGCGCTGGCCGACCTTCATTTGCCGAAGCTGGGTTTCTTTGAAGTTCGCCGTGATCCAAACATCGTCGAGATTGATGATCTTCATGAGTTCCTGGCCGGGAGCGACGTTCTGCCCGACTTCGACGGTTCGATCGCTGACGATGCCGTTCACCGGAGCAACGATTTTTGTGTATTGCAGATTCAGTGCGGCCTGGTCGAGATCCGCTTTCTTGCGTTGGGCTTCGGCCAGTGCGGACGTGGCCTTGGCGCGCATAATCTGCATCTGTTTGGGCGCGGTGTTGGCGTAAGCCGAATTTGCACGGGCTTGGACGAGCTTGCCTTGAGCCTGCGTAACCTGCTGCTGCGCTGCGTCGGCGCTGGCGCGCGCGGCTTCGACGCCTGCGGCGCTTGCCTTGGCTGCGGCGGTGGCCTGATCGTACTGCTGCTGGGAAATTTCCTGCTTATCGACTAACTGCTTGTAACGGACGAGATCGTTTTGAGCCTTCACATTATTGGCTTCGGCTTCTTGCATCTGGGCCTTGGCCGCTTCGAACTGCTGTTGAGCGACCTGAATGCCGGCGCGAGCGCTGTTCACGTCGGCTTCGGTCGCCGAAACCTGGCTGCTGGTATTGACCCCAGTGATCGGAACGCTCACTCCGGCAGCCACTGCGGCTGCCTGAGCATCGTCGAAGTCCGCTTTAGCGCGGTCGTAGGCGACTTGATAGTCAGCCTGATCAATCTCCACCAGCACCGTGCCAGCCTGCACGTATTGATTGTCCTGGACGTTAAGTTTGGTGACATGGCCGGTGACGCGAGCGCTGACGGAATTGACGTGGCCGTCGACCTCGGCATCGTCGGTCGATTCATAGCTGGTGAAATAGCGATAAGCGAAGAAGCCGGCGATCACAAGGATAAGGACCGCAAGGACCACCCCGATCCGGAAGCCGGAACTCTGGGTACGGGATCGCCTGGTGTGGAAATCCTCTTCGGTGGCCGGCAACGGCTTGGTGCTGTTTTCCAGCTTCTCGACTTCAGCGTTTTGGCCTTTGGCGGGCGGACTCTGTGTTGTTTGCTCCATACGCTTTATTGATTGCCTTTCAAATATTGTTTGACGCCCTGTTCGGCGTCCCCGATGGCGTGCGCCAGTTCAACCTTCGCGAGATTGTGGAAGTAAAGACTCTGAATGTAACTCTCGTGAGCGCTGGCGACAACCTCTTGCGCCTGAACCACTTCCAGGTTGTCGGCCACCCCTGCGGTGAAACGATCTTGCGATTGCGTGAGTGCCTGCTCCGCCAGATCGACCGAACTACTGGCAACTGCCACCTGCTCAGCTGCTGCGTTCAGATCGAGCAAGGCGGTGCGAACCTCGTAATCAATGCGGCCGCGGAGATCTCCAAGTTGAGAACGCGCTTGCTTCAATTGCGCGTCAGCCTCGAGCACGTCACTGTGAGTCCGATTGCCGGCGAAAATCGGGATGTTAATGCCGCCATTCACTTGCCATGTGCCGTTGGAATGGGCGGGCGTCACGCCGATGTCGCCGAGATTCGCATTGATGTCGATCGTCGGATAATGCCCTGCCGCTGCGGCCCGGCGCGAAAGTTCCGCTGCCCGCACCTGTACCGTCGCAGCCTGATAGTCAGCGCGCGCGGTATAGGCCCGTTGCAAATATGTGTCGAGCGGAAGGGCTGCGAGCGCCTGGTACGGCGCCTTCTCTGTGAGCACAAATTCCTGCCCCAGCGGCAGCCCGATGATGCGCGCCACATTCAATTTCAGCTTGGCGAGATCGTTGCGGGCAACGATGAGTTGCTGCTGGCGGGTTTGAAGTTCGACTTGCGAGCGCAACGCATCAATGGCCGGGCTCAGTCCTGCCTTCTGCTGGTCGGAGGCCTTGTCGTAGAGAGCCTGAGCGCTTTTAACCTGGGCTTCGGTGGTTTCCACGCGAGCCCCTGCGGCAATGGCCTGCAGATAGGAGTTGCCCACTGCGAGCACGACCATCTCCCGCGCGTCTTTATAACTGAATTGCGAGGCCCTCAGGCTTTCCGAAGCAGAACGTTCCCGTTCGAGATTTCTGAAATTAAAAAGGGACTGACTCAGAGAGGCACGCGCGTCGAAATAGTTAAAGGCTGGCACCACCGCCGGAATAGCGCTCAAGCTCCTGCCCGGTGCAGCGAGCAAAGGCAAGAGCTTGTTGAAGCCCAGCGCAGCGAGACTCTGGGTTTGTGCGTTCTCCATGACGCGCGCGCTGAGGTTCGGCAGCAGTTCGCTTAGTTCCTTCCATCTTTCCCCTCGCGCTGTTTGGGTCTGGTCCGAAGCCAGCAACAAACCCAAATTGTTCCGCAGACCCCGATCAATCGCGTCCTTGAAGTCAATTTGCAGAACATCCGCAGTGGGCTTGCCTTCGGGGGCGCTGCCCAGAAACGGGTTTTGCTGGCCCGGGAGGGAAACATTCGGAGCAGAAGGAGTTTCACCCGTAGCCTGAGCCAGCAGGCTTGGGGGAGCAAGCAGCACAAAAAAAGCGAAAACTGCCGTCCGGGAAACTATCAATGAGCAGCGCATTCTTATTGTGGGAGCGTTCGGCACCTAAGGAAAAACCGGTACGCCCTTTCTCGCCTCTAGCATAACTCGCCCGATTTGATTCGTTTGCAGGCGTTTGAGATGCAAAGGATTGTGCTGGAATGAGCCGAGATCTCATCCGCGGCCTTGCAGACGGCATCCCGAATAATGGTCGAAGATGGGAATTCCAAAAACGGGAACGGAACCTAAGGTTCATTAACTTCGGTGCCTGCCCGAGAGCCGTTAGTCCCGGTAAGCTAAAGGGGTAACGAGGAGCGGACGGCATGCGGAGAAGTCTCTTATTCATAACGGCCGCACTCATTGCGTTGACGCCGGGTCTTGTAACTGCCCAGAGCCCTCCAGCGGCAGCCAACTCGGAGCGAAAGGTCGCTTCTCGCGTCGCGCCCGGTTATCCGGAACTAGCAAAAAGAATGCACATGCACGGCGTAGTTCGACTGGAAGCCGTGGTTCGAGCCAACGGAAGCGTCAAGTCTACCCGGGTACTGGGCGGAAATCCGGTTCTGGTCGACGCCGCCATCGATGCCGTCGGAAAATGGAAATTTGAGCCTGCCCAAAACGAGACCACCGAGGTCATCCAACTTGCGTTCGACGCTAAGTGAGGGTCCCTCGACTCCTCGTCATAGAGAAGGTCTTGACTGGGTTGCAAAGCCTAGAGCGCGCTTTGGAGAGACCTGATTCTGGATGGGACCGACACGCGAGCAAACTCAACGCTGTGACTTAGGTCATCTTGAACGGAGGTGACCGCCGGTTCAAACTAGTTGGGAGCTCAGACTGCAAGTAGGAAGCGGTTATTGGATGAGTGTGGCAACAGGAACTGACTGGACCCGAATACTGTCCGACCCGGACCTCGTCCGGCACGTCGGAACGCTGCTGCAGGCCTACCGCGAAGCCCCGGCTGGAAAGCGGGAAGAGGCGCTGCTTACGGCTATGCGTCAGATAAAGTCCGGCGTTTCCGCGGGCGCGAAGTCTGCCCCAAAGTCAGCTGCTGCGCCACAGCCAGTGCCGACTCCCACGTCAACCACGCCTCCTTTTGAACCCGATTTGTTCAGCCCCAACCGGGGAAGCGACCGCCGTCGCCATCCGCGAATCAAGTGCTTCGTCGCTGTCGAGCTTCATGTCGACGAGACGGCGACTCCCATCTGGGGCAATCTTTCCAACACAAGCGTGGGTGGCTGTCTGGTGGAAACGGCGAACCCGGTCAAGCCCGGCGCAAAAGTGGAAATCGGACTTTGGCTCCCCAATGGGAAGGTCTGGGTAAAGGGGTTTGCGCTGAGCGGCGTGGTCACACGCAACAAGCCCGCCAACGAAGTCCGCGTTCGTTTCGAGGGAATGATACCGTCCGAGCGCGAAAGCTTGCGGCAGTTCCTCAAGTTCGTGCAGGACACAACCCGGGCGTCCCAAAGCGAAAGCACATATCTCCAACTCCTGAAGTAAAGTACTTCCCCGATCTCTTCCGATTTTTCACCGTAGCTCAATCCACGCGTTCCGGGAAATTGATACACTTTCTCCGTATTGAACCTTTTCTGTGATCGGAAACTCTAATTAGTTGTGGGCTGATCTCGCCGGTGGAAATCTCCCAGTGGAGGAGCGGAATCGCATGGTAGCGAGTGAACAGGTTTCGGTAACGGGACAGCAACTGGACACGCTTTGCATCAA
>Ga0182024_10005614_pt1 | contig 28038 bp, 20 predicted proteins | sample P32metaG_FD_120480 | JGI IMG/M metagenome (GOLD analysis project Ga0182024, IMG submission 120480) | Permafrost microbial communities from Stordalen Mire, Sweden - P3-2 metaG (Illumina Assembly) | ecosystem: Environmental > Terrestrial > Soil > Wetlands > Permafrost | place: Sweden: Stordalen...
CCGAGGCAGTCGCCATTTCCTTATTGCAGCCCGCCGTAGAGCTTGCTGAACAGCTTTCCCGTCTGGACGGGTTCGTGCTCCCCGGAAGCCCTTCGGATGTCGATCCTGGGCGGTACAGCGCGACTCGGCATGAGAAGACCGAGTTTGTGGATACGAGTCGCGATGGCACGGACGCGGCGATTTTGGACCATGCGTTCGCGGCTGGAAAGCCTGTGCTGGCCATCTGTTACGGGTGCCAGGCGCTGAATGTTTATCTGGGTGGAACGCTGTATCAGGACATTCCGACGGAGAGGCCGAGCTCCTTGGTCCATGGAAAGACGGATCAGGCTGCCGGCGGCAAGACTGCTGACCTCGAGCATACGGCCGAGCTGGCGACGGGCAGCCGCTTGGCTCGGTTGCATGGCGCGGAACAGGCAGCGATTAATACCAGCCATCATCAGGCGATTGATAAACCCGGAAGGAACTTACTGGTTACGGCGCAGGCTCCCGATGGGATTACCGAGGGCGTAGAGTGGACAGGGGACGCGAACTGGGTGGTTGGAGTGCAATGGCATCCAGAGCGGATGGTTGGAGACGGATTTTCTGAACGGTTATTCCGCGATTTTGTGGCTGCTGTGCGCGTCGCGCATGGCGCGGTAACGCAATCACGTTAGCGAAGTAATCGGTTCGGGCGCGCTTCCCGAAATGGGCTGGATTCTCGCTTGGCGGGGATCAGGACTCGCGACGGTTTGCCGCAACGTTTTTTATCTCTCTGGGGGGACAGCATGATTTCATTGGCGGGCAAGGCGGCTTTGATTACTGGCGGTTCGCGAGGAATTGGCGCGGCGGCGGTAAAACTATTCGCGCAGGCGGGCGCCGACGTGGTTTTTAACTACAACAAAGCAAAGGAAGCGGCCAAGGAACTCGAGAAGGAAGCAGGACGGCACGGGACGCGCGTGGAGGCGTTTAAAGCGGATGTGGGACGGCACGCGGACAACAAGAAACTGGTAGAGCAAACGGTAGCGCGGCTGGGGCGTCTGGACATTGTAGTAGCCAACGCGGGCGTGTGGAACTCCGAAGACCTGCCCATTGAAAAAATGACCGAAACGCAGTGGGACGACATGATGCGCGTGAATTTAAAGAGCGTGTACTCGATCATTCACTTTTCGGTGCCGCACATGATCAAGCAGAAATCGGGGCGGATTATTCCGATCAGTTCGACGGCCGGACAACGCGGTGAATCTTTGCACACGCACTATGGGGCTTCGAAGGGCGGGATTATCAGCTTGACCAAGGGACTGGCCGCGGAGCTCGCGCCGCACGGAATTTTGGTGAACTCGGTGGCGCCGGGATGGGTGGCCACGGACATGTCCAATGAGGTCCTGAATTCAAAGAACGGCCAGAAGATGGTAGCCGCGGCGATCCCGCTCGGGCGTCCGGCAACCGCTGAAGAAGTGGCGGGGCCGATCCTGTTCCTGGCGTCGGATTTAGCCAACTTCCTTACTGGAGAAGTCATCAATGTAAATGGGGGTTCGGTGTTGTGCGGATGAGAATTTTTATTGTCGCGATTCTGTTTTGCTGGAGCAGTGCGCTCGCGGGGCGCACGGCGGCACAGAATCCGGATACCATGATGCCGGAGCAAAGCGCGGCGAAAGCGCGCGAGATTCTGGCGCAACTCATCGACGCGCTGGGTGGCCCATCCTATACGGAAGTGCGCGAACGCGCTTGCGATGGACGCCGGGCGAATTTTGGTCACGGCGGAGAGCTGGACGGCTATATCGAATTCAAGGATTACTGGCGTTATCCGGATAAGCACCGCATCGACTACTCCAAAAAAGACAACATCATCGACCTCTATAGCGGCGATGCAGGATGGACGCTCGACCGGACAGGCGTATCCGAGGAGCCCGCCCCTTCCGTGGCGGATTTTCAAGAGGCCGTGAAGCGCAACGTGGATAATATTTTGCGCTTGCACCTCGGCGACAAGGATTTGCAATTAAGTTACGGCGGTATGGATCTGGTTGATAATAAGCAGGTCGATTGGGTGGAGATTCGCGACACCGCAAGCGACAAGACGCAGCGTTTAGCCGTAGAACGATATTCGCATCTACTGGCGCGCAGCACGATTACGTCCGTCGATCCCACGTTTAATCAACACACCACGGAGACTACGATTTACACGAACTATCAGCGGCTCGGTGGAGTGATGACGCCACTGCAGATTTCGCGCGAACGCGACGGACGGCGCTTTTACCAGGCGTTCTTCGCTACCTGCCAATACAATTCCGGACTGCCTGCGGACCTTTTTACGAAGGAATCGCTCGAGCGGCGTTACGCGCAAGTCGGCAACAAAAAAGACAAAGATAAATACAAGAACGCCCGGCAATAAGGCGTTTTCGGGCGCGTAGCACGCGCCGCGAAAGCCTCGTCCGCGGAACTGTTATTGCAATGGCAGAAGAATTTGGTGCCCGGGAGAGGACTCGAACCTCCACGACCTTGCGGCCACTAGAACCTGAATCTAGCGCGTCTGCCAGTTCCGCCACCTGGGCACCGTCGAATGCCTCTGACCGTGAGGCGGCCAGAGAAAAACACTGTTTCCATTCTGACTTCGGCTAGAGGCTTTGTCAACGCGCGGGTCAAGCGGCGCCGGCAACTCGGTGGATAAGCGCTACTTATCTGCCGCTCGTGCGGCCCGCTAAGCATCGGTTTTTTGGATAGAAACCAGTGAAATTTCAGGTTTACGGTGCTATACTCCCGCCTATCGGTCCTCTTTGCGTTAGCCTAGTTCGGGTGTTTCTTCGCTTCAGGATGGCTAAGCAGGGGCTGCAGGACCGCCTTTCCACTGGAGGCCAACATGGAAACCGTTGAATCCATCTTTAAAGGGCCAATGCTTTACTTGGCCATTGCCTGGGCGGTGGTCACCATTGTCTTCATGGGGCTGATGATCTGGCGTACTTTGCTCACCAGCCATGAAGATGACCAGCTCTTTATCAGCAAGGGCCAGGATTATATGGCTCGCGAACAGCAGGAATTGGTCGCCAGCATTACGCGGTTGGCGCGGCCGATTATGACGGCGGGCATAGCGTCCGGCGGATTGCTGCTGCTGATTGTCGGGCTTTACGTTTACCAGGGCCTCAAGAACTTTTAGCCTGGGGCGCGCTGGTACCCTCCGTCAGTTAACGTGAAGGAGGCTTCTCGGGCTGTTCGGCCTTGGGTGTGCTTGCTGGACTCGATGGTTCTGGCCCGCCGGGCGCTAGGGAAGTATGGTTCAAGACGATTACCCAATGATTGTTGCGCTTTTGTAGCACCAGGGTAGTTAAGCCCTGCGCGGTGGTGCCTCGGTCGTCGAAGGTAGCCGCAAAATCCCACTGATAGCATGCCCAGGCAACATTGCCATCCACTTTAATGTAAGTGTTCGAACGATCGAGGCGAACGCGCTGTAGGTGCGTGCGCTGCTGCTGATAGAGGGTGAGGAAATTGCTCCAGCCAAAAACCGGCGGAGCGAAGATGCCATTCACGATCGTCACGTCGTCAGCGTAGTCTTTATGCATGCGCTCCACGTCTCCGAGCTGCCAGGCGCCAAGCATTTCGGAAATGGTGTAATCGACCTGCTGTTCATCGGGGAGCGGAAGTACCGAACGCGCATCCGCGGGAGGCGGGGGCGTCTTTTGCTTTTTTTGCGCGTTGGCCGGAGAGGTTGCGAAGAAAAGCAACGCTGCGCCGCCTAACGACAGCGCACACAATTTTTTTGTCCACAGACAATTCATGCCGTTCGACTCCTTCCGAGGGAGGATAGCACCTCTCGCGGTCTATGCGAGAAGTGCGCTCGCATGGGGTTTCTTTCTGCCGGAAATTTTTCGATGATGCGCGCTCACCGTTTTTGCGGCGTGGTTGCGCTCAGCAAATTTACGAACAGGCGGTAGGCTCCGGGGACACCCTCTGGCAATTGCCGAAAGAAAGCCAGGCCGGTGTAGATGTACATACCTTTGCCGAACCTCGTGTAGACGAGACCGCCATGGAGTTCGGGTTCGCCGGGATCGTTCATGGCCAGAACCGGCGTGTATTTTTTGTCGAACTGGCTCCAAAAATAAAGACCGCGCTCCTGCACCCAGCCCTGAAAGTCCTTTTGCGTGATCTTGTTTGGAGTGTTCAACAGCGGATCAGCCGGCTGCAAAAATTTTACGGGAGACGTCTCGTCGGTGATTCTCGGCAGCGGAGCGCCGGCTTTGCCGGGATCGATTTTGGCGGGATAAGGAGCGAACTGAAATTTGTCCCAGGCGAAATCGCGCTGGTATTGTACGAGCAGCGTGCCGCCGTTAGAGACATAGTGGAGCAAACGCTGATTGGCACCGGGTAGTTCTGGGCGCAATTCATACGCACGTACGCCGACGACGATGGCATTAAATCTACTTAAATCGCTGAAGTTGAGCGCCTGCGCGTCGAGAGGTTCCACGCGAATGCCAAGCCGCGAAAGCGCTTCCGGCACGGGTTCGCTTTCCGCGGAAATGTAGCCGACGCGCAGATCTTTGGGAACGTTCACGTCGAACGCGTGCACCGCGCATTGCGCGGGAGAACTCCAGAGTAGCGTGGGCATGGAAACCAGCGGTTCGAGCGTCGTCGTGAATTTTTCTTGGCCGCGCTGCGCGAAGGCTCGAAGCGCGTAATTTCCCTCATTGAGCTTCAGTGGCGGCGTCACCGTCATTTTTGTGTATTGATCACCGGTACCGGCGAAGTCCAGAGCCGCGGGTCCGTTGCTGGTCCAGCCGGCCGGAAGAGTAAGGCCTACGCTGACTTTGCCGGGTTCGGACGCGTAGGAATGCACGCGCAGCAGAATGTCGAACGCTCTGCGGTGTTGCGCCAGGACATCGACCAGCTGACGCGGTGCGACGGCCAAGGTGTAGGCCGGAACGATGCGCAGGGGGACGCGCTCGGCGTGCGCAGTGGTGGCCGCGATGTGCGTTACCGGCTGATCGTAAAAAAGTTGGTAACCAAATATTGTTGCTTCTTGCTCGATTACCGCGAGCGGCGGAGGCTCCGGCAAAACGTAAGCGGCGGGGTCCGGCGCGTCCGGCGTGTTCCCGACCGCAGCGGTGAGCTGCACCTGGCCGGGAGCGTCCTCGGTGCGTTTCGTTTCTTGCAGCAAGGCCGGCGCAAGAGCGGAATGCCCCTCGAGCTTTGTGGCGCCAAATTCGCAACGCACGTCCGTCCTGCAGCGCGCTTTCGTTTTTATCGACACCTCTTCGCCGCTTACCAATTCGCTGCGGTCGGCGTCCGCGGAAACTTGCAATCCCGCAGCGAGTTCGAGCGCGCGGTCAAGGTGCTGCTCGATTTTTCGAATATCAAAATTGAGCGTCGTCTGTCCACTGAGTGCGGCCGTAGAGTCTTCATCGGCGAGCGTCGGCGAGAGAAGCAAACGCGCTTCCGCGAGGCTCTTTGCCGCGGTTACCCAATCGAGTCGCAGTGCCGCATCGTGTGCGGCGCGCAGAGCGTTCTCGATTTTCTCGGACAGCGAAGTCCACGGGACTCCGCGATCCTTCGCCCAGTCTTCGAGCGAAACCGCCAGGATTTTTGGATCAAATGGCTCGCCGGAATCGGCGACCAGCGCCAAAGGCAGCGTCAAGAATGGCGAGTTCAGAAACAACGTGATGCCCTGCGTGTGATGATTGGAAAAAGCGTCCAGCGCAATTTCACGGTAACTCTTTCCGTAAAGCGGCGAGATTTCATCGACCGGGACCGGCAAATTATTCGATTTCCGCGCGCCGCGATCCGCGTTCAATAGCTTCACCGCGTTTCCGCCTTCTCCCCAGGCGCGGAGTGCCGGGCCCCCCAATTCCGAAACCATTTGCGGGTAGGCGTTGGCATCCGCGGCGAGCTGTACGGCCTTGGGTGTGAGCTGGCCGGCTGCTACGTGGTGACCGTGGCCACCGATCAAATTATTGATGACAATGTTGGGGCGAAATGTGCGGATGACGCGCACCATGTCCTCAAGAACCTGGTCGCCCCAGACTTTTTCGGTTTCTTCCGCGGTTTTCGAGTAGCCGAAATCCTTTGCGCGCGTGAAATATAATTTCACGCCGTAGCCGCGGGTGGCGGCCAGCAATTCCTGCGTCCGGATCAATCCAAGCTGCGGAGCTTGTTCGGGGCCTAGAGCGTTTTGCCCGCCTTCGCCGCGGGTCAGCGAAAGTAGTGCGACATCAGCGTGCAGGCCGCGGGCCAGATACGTCAGGATCGGAGCGGATTCGTCGTCGGGATGCGCAGTGACGTACAGAATACGCGTTGTGACGCGCGCGCTATCGATGGCTTCGACGGTTTCCGCGATGCCCTGGCCGGTTCCCGGCGCGGCGGGAAATTGCGCACGCGCGCAAACCGCCGGCAGGGCGGCAATAACCAGCGCAGCGAAACCTCGTAACTTCAGACGTCCCACAAGTCCTCCCGTTGATCCCAAGAAAATTTAAGCTGACGCTTCCGTCCGAGCGGCTGCCGCAAACGGCCATTGCCGAATTTCTTTGGCACGGACGAGAAACGCAATCGCGCCCAGCAAAATTTCCAGCAGCCCCCACTTGCGAGCCGGTCCGGTGTACCAGAACAGCGCTGCCCATCCCATCATCGTTAGCACCGCCGGCAAAGGGTACAACCACATTTTGAACGGAAACCGGTCGGCGGACCAGCGGCGGTGCAGCAGGAGCACGCCAACGGCTTGACCAATGAATTGCACGAGCAGGCGCATGGCCAGGATCGCGGCGATGACCGTTTCCAAGCGAAACAGAATGCTAAAAAGAAACGCCAGTCCGCCCAGGATGAGCAGCGAAACGTGAGGGAATCGTTTCGTGGGGTGCAGCTTGGCGAATACCGAAAAGAAATTTCCATCGAGCGCCGCGGAATAGGGCACGCGCGAATATCCGAGCAGCAGGGAAAAAATCGAAGCCAGCGCGATCCACAACACCATCCAGGTCACAAAATGTGCGGCGGAAGCGCCGTAGAGCCTTTCGACGAAGGTGCTGACGATGAAGGGCGAATACTGCGCTTCGCGCCACGGCAGCACGCCCAGAATGCTGGTTTGCATCGCCATATAAAGCACGGTGATGCCGAGGATAGAAAGGAAAATTCCGCGCGGAATATTTTTTTCCGGGTCACGAATTTCTCCGCCCAGATGGCAAATGTTGTAGTAGCCCCAATAACTATAAATAGTGTTCACCATGGCGGCGCCTAGAGCAGCGAAAAATGCCCACGAAAGATGAAACGCGCCCGGCGGGAAGTCAAAGGCTTTGCGCGCATCGAAGTGCGTGATGCCTCCCCAAATGAGCCACAACATCGTGGCGATGACGCCGGCCCACAGCAGCACGGAAATTTTTCCGATGGTGGTGATGCGGCGATACAGCAGCGCCACCAGCAAAATCACCAGGCCGCCGGAAATAATTTTGGCTTGCCACCAGGTGAGCGGGTGCAAGTAACCGGCGTAGCGTGCGAATCCGATGGCCGCGGAGGAAACGGAAAGTGGAGCTTGCACGAAAGTTTGCCAGACAAATAGAAATGACATCAGGCGGCCCCATTTGGCAGGGCCGTACGCTTCGCGCAAGAAAACGTAAGTACCGCCTGCCTGGGGCATAGCCGCGCCCAACTCGGACCATACGAAGCCATCGAGAGTGGCCAGCAGCGCGCCCGCCAGCCAGGCCAGCAGACATTGCGGGCCGCCCATTTGCCGGATGACGATGGCGCTGACCACGAATGGGCCGATGCCCACGATCTCGATCATGTTGAGCGCGACGGCTTCTTTAAGGCCCAAGCCGCGCTCGAGGCTCTGCTCGCGGGGTGCCGTTAGGCCACTGGTCGTCCGAGATTCTGCGGCGGCTGTCGTTTCGCCTTCGTGGCCCTCGTTGGTAGTCGAATTCATCGGTCCGCCGAGGATAGCAAATGCGTGGCGCGGGGCCTACTTGAGTTGCTTTTGTGCCGCTGCAAGTTTCTTTTGCGCTCGACGAATCGCGCGTTAGGCGTGAGCGCCTCGAGCAATCCTGGACGGCGCTAGTCGCGGCGATCGCACTTGCGCGAAATTGCCGGGAGCCTCAGGATATCTGATTCGCCTGGATTGTTCCGGGCCTTCGGAACGGTGGCGCAAGTCTAGAGGGATAACGCAGAGCATGACGTCCGGTGCGGATGTTTTGATTGTTGGCGCGGGTCTTGCTGGGCTGTGCTGCGCGCATTGTCTGGCGGAAGCGGGCGCGACGTTTCAGATTGTGGAAGCTTCTGACGCCGTCGGCGGGCGCGTGCGCACTGACGAGGTTGACGGTTTTTTGCTGGATCGCGGATTTCAGGTTTTGCTGACCGCTTATCCGGAAGCGCGCAAAGTGCTCGACTATGATGCGCTGGACTTGAAAGCGTTTTTTCCCGGCGCCACGTCCTATTTTGCAGGGCGCATGAATGAGCTGGCCGATCCGTGGCGACAACCCGGGATGTGGAGCGTGGCGCTGCGCTCCGATTTTGGCACGCTGGGAGACAAGCTGCGCATGGCGCGGCTGCGCTCGCGGCTGAGGCGTACCAGTATCGAGCAGCTATTTCGCCGCCCGGAGTGTTCCATCAAAGATAGTCTGCTGGCCGAGGGATTTTCGCCCGAGATGATTCACCGTTTTTTCCGGCCGCTCCTCGGCGGCATTGTGCTGGACGGAGAATTAAAGTCCTCGAGCCGGATGTTCGAGTTTGTGTTCAAGATGCTTGCGGAAGGCGACACCGCAGTTCCGGCGCGGGGCATGGGCGAGATTCCGGCACAGTTGGCGGCGAAACTTCCTGTGGGGGCACTGCGGCTGAATGCCAAAGTAGAATCGCTCGACGAAAATAAAATCACGTTGCAAGCCGGAGAGACCCTCGAGGCGCGCGCCGTCGTGATTGCGGCGGACGGCCCCGCGGCGGCGCATCTGGTGGGCGCGGCCGAGCCCGCGTCGCGCAGCGTGACGTGCTTTTATTACGCCGCGGATGAACCGCCTGTGGCGCAGCCGGTGCTGGTGCTGAATGGCGATGGCGCAGGCCCGGTGAATAATTTTGCGGTGCTGACGCAGATTGCGCCGTCATATGCGCCGCCCGGAAAGCATCTGATTTCGATTTCTGTGCTGGGAATTCAGGCCTTGACGGACGTGCAACTCGGAGGATTTATCATCGCGCAAATGAAAAACTGGTTTGGCCCGGTGGCGCGCTCGTGGCGGTTCCTAAAGAGCTACCGCATCCCGCACGCACAACCGCAGCAATATCCGGGCGCGCTCGAACCCCCGGAGCGACCCGTGCGCGTGCGACCCGGTGTCTACGTGGCGGGCGACCATCGCGACAACGCCTCGATTAACGGCGCCATGCGCAGCGGCCGGCGCGCGGCAGAGGCCGTGCTCGCCGATCTTTCTCGATAGCACTAGCAGTAAGAAATTAAGATTCGTGGACGCGCGAACCGTTCAGAATTTCGCGCACCCTGCGAGCCAGCGCGAGCGGCGTGAACGGTTTTTGTAGAAACGGTACGTCCGTTTCCTGAATGCCCTGGCGAACCACGTCATCGCCAATGTATCCGGACATAAAGAGAATTTTCATTTGCCGATTGCGCGCAGAAAGTCGCTTGGCCAACTCTGCGCCGCTGATTTCCGGCATGATCACGTCGGTAAGCAGCAGATCTACATGTCCGCCATTTTCCTCAAACACCAGTTCTGCGTCTTGCGGACGCTTGGGAGTAAGCACGCGGTACCCGTGAGAAGCCAAGACCGCATTGATGAAATCGCACACAGAGGCGTCGTCTTCCACGAGCAAGACGGTTTCTTTACCGTTTAGCGCGGCGGGCGTTTGGAACGAAGGAATGGAGACTGGTTGCGCAGAATCGGTGCGCGGCAAATAAATGCGGAAGGTAGTTCCGCGGCCCGGCTGACTCGTAAAACTGATGTGGCCGTTCGACTGTTTCAGGATTCCGTAAACGGTTGAAAGCCCCAGGCCCGTGCCTTTGCCGATGGGTTTGGTGGTGAAGAAGGGCTCGAACAGCCTGGTTTGCACATTCACGTCCATGCCGATCCCGGTGTCGCTGACCACGCATTCGATGTAGCGGCCTGGTTTCAAATTGTTAGCCGAAGCGACGGCGTCGCCCAAATCGACGTTTCTGGTCTCGAAGGTTAGGCGCCCGCCGTCGGGCATGGCGTCGCGGGCATTCACTGCCAAATTGATGATGACCTGCTCGAACTGGCCGGCATCGCAGAAAACGGAACCCAGATCAGGCGCCAGACGCGTGGAGATCAGGATGTTTTCGCCGATTAGGCGTTGCAACAGTTTTTCCATTGCGCCGATCACCTGATTGAGATTCAGCTTGCCTGCCTGAATCGTTTGTTTGCGGCTGAAGGCAAGAAGTTGACGGGTGAGCGATGCGGCACGCTCGCCGGCTTTGAAGATCTGATCGGCATGCGCGCGCAATTTATGATCGGTAGAGAGCGCCTCGAAAAGAATGGAGCTGTAGCCGCTGATGACCATCAATAAGTTATTGAAGTCGTGAGCGACGCCGCCGGCGAGCGTGCCGATGGCTTCCATTTTTTGAGATTGTCGAAACTGCTCTTCCATGCGCTGATACTCGGTAACGTCGCGAATCACGCCGATAACGCCCACGATTCCGCCCTGGGCGTCCCGATACGGAGACACGCTGGTGAGGAAGCAATGAACGCCATCCTTCAGCATGAGTTCATGTTCGAGCGACTTGCTGCCGCCGCTGGCAATGACCTGCTGATCGAGGTCCATAAGCAAACGCGCCACCGTCGGGTCTACTAGTTCAGCGGTCATCTTGCCGGTGATTTGCTCTACGGTGCTGCCGCACAGTTCGGCGAACGTCTGGTTGGCAATGATGCAGCGGCCTTCTCGGTCTTTAATGAATAGGCCGTCGCCGGTTCCCTCGAAAACGGATCTTAGAAGCGCATTACTTTCCTCAAGGTCGCGTGCAGCTCGCATTTGTTCATGTTCAGCAAAAATAATTCTGGCAACAGAGCAACCGAAGGACAACACCACTAATGTGAAAGCGCTGAACAACTGTTTTTCAGCGATGCCCGCCGCCATCAGTAGCACGATCAAAGGAAAAAGGATGGAGGCGGCGTGCGCCAAGGCCCAGCGCCCGGAGCCGCGCGTTTCAACCGCGGTCTCAGCGGGTTCGTCAACGGCTGCGACCGGTGGATTTGAATGTACCGCGATGAACGTGGCGATCAGAAAGGGAACGCTCCAGACAAGGTCCCAGAATGTACCGGTGCGGAGATTGCGCGTCGATTGCAGATAGAGATAAGGAGTTTCGCCGCTGAGATAAATGATGAAAAAGATAGACATGCTGCCAAACAAGTAGTTGGCCCGTCGGTTTTTTCCCCAGAAGGCGGCAACCAAGAATGTGAAAGACAAAATAATGTCGCGCGAGGTTTCCGGAATCCAAGCGAGTAAGCCGATCGGCCCCCAGCCGTTCCTCCAGGCCTCCGGGGTTTCGAACGTGAAGAGATATGCCGCCAGCATGAGCACAATGACTTGAACGAGATCGAAGATCCGCGGCCATTGCTTCCACTCAAAGCCCTTGTCGCGGTCAATGAATAAACTCATGAAGGGCAGGGACATGCTCAAGAAATAGATAATGTCGCTTGGCCACGGCTGCTGAATCGAAGCGTGTAACACGATTTCGTAGAAGGTAGAGAGCAGCCCCGCAAGCGTCCAGACGAAGAAACCGGCGGCAAACAGCAGCCAAAAATGTCTACCGAAATTTTCCAGACGGCGTGCGGCGGAAATGCAAGCGAAAGCTGCCAATAGGGCACAAGCAATCTGAAGCAGGTCCGATAGAGCGGGAACGGCAGGGTGGCGCGGCCCAGCGAGCAGCGTCGCAGCGTGGGCAAGAAAAAGTGCGACGGCAAAGAATACAAAAATCAGCCGGCCGCGGAAGGGAGTGTTCGGCCCAGGCAAAATTCCAGCCTCTCTCGTGCAATAGCTGATGCGAATGCGGTGCTGTAAGAATGCGGGAAATGTCGTTAAATCAACAACGAAAAACTCAAAATAGGTGCGCAGGGTGCAACGCGAAGTTATAATAAAATTATATTGTTCTTGCAGTATCTAGAACTATCGTCGCAATGCGCCGTGTCGGAGTCTCGGAATCCGCGTTTACGGATTCGGGCGTTGCGTGTTTCAGCTGCAGCTACGAGAAGAAGAAAAACAACCCATAGGATTGGTTTTGCGACACGTCGGCGCCACGATGGTCACAATCCGCCGGAAAATCGTGAAACAAGGCGCGTCTTCAGATCACAGCAAGTCGGACAACATCCAGTACCAGGAGTTAGTACGCTTTACTGGATTTTCTTGGCAATCAGATCGCCTAGGCTGGTGCGGAGGATGAAGTGACTCACTTTGCCGGTTTCGTCTTTGACGTAAATCACCTCTCCTAACTCCCCTCTGGCGACAAAGGTCGTTTCGGAGACAGGCACGTCTTCGTCAAATCCTGTAGCGCCCGGCCATTGATCCATAAGCTTGTTGTCCTCGCGCTTGACCGTAACGATAAAGGATGGCGTTATCTGATACTTGCCCACGTAGTCGTCAAAAACAGTCGGGTCCACCTTCGCTGCTACACGCCGGGCATTCGGGATAGGCGTTTCGTGGTGCACGACGAGGAGCCACCGTCCTCCGCGCCGAGCGAAAACGTCGGTAAATCGCGAACTCTCTAACAGTTTCTGACCGGACCAGTCCTGATCGAGTTCCGTGCGGAAGCTGGCCACGGCGAACTCGCCATACGCATGAACCTGAACATCCAGGGGCTCGCCGCCACTGTAAATAATGCCGGAGTGAAGATCGTTGGCCCACTCTGCGGAGATCTGTTCCGGCTTCGCCAAGGCTCCGTTATCGCCTGTAATGATGCAATCGTCGCCGAAATAACTCGCGTACAACTTTGCGTCTCCGCGTCTGAGGGCGGCAAGGCGTTGGTGAATGGCGTCGGTGACTTCCTTTTCTGTCTTCGACGAATCCTGCACCATCGCGGCTTTTTTGCTTACCTGAGAGAGCGCGACAGCGGAACCTATCAGAATCAACAGCACGATGAAGAGGTGACGTTTCATAATATTTCCCGGCGAATTGTGCTCCCGCCAGTTCCTCCGAAATCCAGAGTGAATCAAACGGCATTCCAATTCGAAAAGGCTAGTGCTGTGGCGGCGTGCGGATACTCTGGCGAAATCTGACTTGCTAGTTTCGCCTTTTGCAAGTCATCTCCCTTCGTGCTCTTATGCGGATTTTCCTTTGCGAGCAAGGGGTTCGCTCTTGGCTTTGATCGACTTCACGAGATCGGCCGACGATGCTCCTTCGAGCGACAATCCATAGCCGACTTCACGCACAATGCGCTCCTTCAACGGTTGAATAAAGTGGATGCGCGTGTTGCAGCGCGTAACTTCCGGCGCTTTCAGGTACAACTCGGCGAGTCCGCGCGCCCGGCTGAGCGCTTTACCGCTCGGCACAACTTCGGCAACCACTCCCCATTCGTAAGCGGTGCGCGCTGGGAGCGGCTGTGGGTTCAGCAGGAACGCCTCCGCTCGTCCCGCTCCAGCGCGATAACTCCAGGTGGTAAAGATTCCGTCGCCAGGCGCAACACTCGCGGAGAAGTGCGCCACATCCTGGAAGGTCGCACCATCCGCCGCCACAATTACACTGGCAAGTAGCGCGTAGTCTGAATGCACATGGGCGCGCCCCTCGATAGCCGCGACGTCAGCACATTGCACACAGCTGGCTACAACGAGACCGCCTGCGGCGCGAATGACCTTATCGGTGATCCAGGCTGATCAGCATTTTACTGCGAAAACGCGGTCCGGGCGATAGTGCCTGGTGCGTCGCAAAACCGGACATCTCTAACAATGTCGGCCCTGTCAAACTATTTTTCTGAAAGGCAGGCTCGCTGAATACTGAACACCTCGACCGGAGTCGTTCTCTCAGTTAGAATTTTTCTCCTCATGGTTGAATGCTCCATCGCCGTGTTCGATCTTGGCGGCGTTCTAATTGATTGGAACCCACGGTATTTGTATCGCAAGCTTTTTGCTGGCGACACCGAAGCGATGGAGGAGTTTCTCGCCACGGTGTGTACGCAATCCTGGAACGAACAACAGGACGCTGGTCGCCCGTTTGCCGATGCCTGCTCTTCACTGAAGCTAGTTCATCCGCATAAGGCACCGTTGATTGATGCCTGGGTCCGACGGTATGACGAGATGCTAGCCGGGCCGGTCTCTGGCACTGTGGACATCCTCACGAAGCTAAATTCTCAGAGAGTTCCCTTATATGCGCTGAGCAACTGGTCTGTTGAGACCTTCCCTGCCGCTCTGAAGCGGTTCGAGTTTTTGAAGTGGTTCAGGGGAGTTATGCTCTCTGGCGAAGTGAAACTGCTGAAACCTGATCTACGCATTTTCAAGCTCTTCCTGGAGACTTTTGCAATCGACCCTGCCTTGACTCTTTACATCGATGACCGCGAACCGAACGTGGAGGCAGCGATGGCCTTTGGTATGCATGGCATCCTATTTACAGACGCCGCCGCGCTTCGGGCCGAACTGATAGGTGTTGGGCTGTTCCATTAACGCGTTATCGATCCAAGTGGAACAGGCCAACTCCGCCACTTGATGTCCGGTTTGGCGTGCGGGGCTTAGAGAGCTGCCCAGATTACTCGACCTTGAATACTGCTGGCGTCGCTCGCCATGCGCCTTTCGGGGGTGCGTCGCAGTTCCTGTGCAAAATCGATATTCTACAAGCGAATTCTCTTCTTCTGGTTATAGCGATGCCGTAGAATCGACGCGTCGCTCCACAGTTGTGTCCGATCCGCGTGGGTCGCTCATGGAAGGCACTGAACGAAGTTCCAGTGACGAAGGGGCGTAAGGTCAGTCACCGTTTTGGTAGAACAGGGTCGAGAACGAGGATATGTTGCCTTTTGGCTAATTCTCGGTGTGTGTCTGCTCGCCTGCCCGGCTTTACTTGCCTCCTCGGGGTGGACCGGTTTCGCTACCACGGATGCCGGTTCACCCGTTGCCAATGCCACTGTCGCTCTTCACGCCAACTCGGAACAGCCGGAATATCACGCCACAACCTCCCCGAATGGAACTTTCACTTTTGCGGAAATCAAACCGGGTAGCTATCGCGTTTCCGTCGAGGCCCAAGGGAAAGTTTGGACAGCCCCGGAACCGTTCGTCGTCCCGGAAAACGCCCAGCTCAACGTCAACCTTCAGCTTTCTTCGCGAGATCAATCGCTGCAGCTGCTGACGCCATCGGGCCAAGTATCCACCAAAGCCACCGGAGGACTCCGCCTCTCGAGCAAGCAAGTTTCGAATCTCCCCCTGAACGAGCGCGACTTCAGCAAACTACTTCTCCTCGCCGCCGGCACCATGACCGACACCAATGGTGCGGCCAACTTCACGCAACAATTCTCCATCAACGGCCAGCGCGGCGTCACCGCTGTCTTCGCCACCGATGGCACTGACTCCAGCGATCCAGAACTCGGCGGCGCCACCTTCCCCAATTTCAACGTGGATGCTATCCAGGAAGTGAAGTCCAGCCCGGGAGTCATGCCCGCAGAAATCGGAGAAGGGGCCGCCGGCTTTACTAACGTCACCACAAAGTCCGGAAACAACGGTTATCACGGCACTCTGTTTGAATTTGTGCGCAATGCCGCATTTGATGCCCGCAATTTCTTTGACTACAGCAACGGCATAGATACGCGGCGCATTCCGCCCTTTGTCCGCAACGAATTTGGCGGCACCATCGGCGGGCCGTTGCTGTTGCCCAAGGTCTACGACGGCCACGACAAAACTTTTTTCTTCTTCGAGTATCAGGGCTTTCGCCAAGTCCTCGGCACCACCCAGGTCTTTGCCGTGCCCACGCAAGCCGAACGCCAAGGTATCGATAGCACTGCCTATCGCGGGGATATCTTATACGTCCCCGTCAATCCCGCCATCGCGCCGCTCCTCAACCGCTATCCTCTGCCCAACGATCCTCAAGGCGCATTTGGCGCGCGCACTTACGCCACATATTCAAAGGTCGACACCAGCACCAATCAATTCTCCATTCGCGTCGACCAAAAATTGTCGGACAAGTCCACTCTCTTTGGCCGCTTCAGCCTCAACCAGGTCAGCGGTCCCATCACCAATCCCGACCAGACCGCCATCGATCCCACCTTCGGCGTAAATTTCTTCGATCACCAGCGCATTGCCACCATCGGCTATGCGCGCAACATCACTTCCCGCCTCACTCTTAACGCCGCGTTTGGCTATGTCCGCAGCACTCCGATTTTTCCCACGCAAAACACCACCGATCCGGCCTTGGTATTCGGTGATGGCCTCTACGAAGGCTTCAACACCGCCGACGGCTCGATTATCGGTTCGTATGGAAATGTCTATCAAGCCAAGATCGACATGGCTTGGGCCCACGGCGCTCACGCGTTCAAATGGGGCCTGGACATCCGCCTCAACAAAGACGCCACCATTTTCGGCACCAACCCGAACGGTCTGTACACCTTTGGCGGCGGTACCGCGTATTCCCCGGTGCAGATTCTTTCCGCCAGCGGCCAGCACAATATTCAGCCAGGTCAACCCCTGCCCGATGCGCTCACCGGCCTTCTCACCGCTACACCTTATTCCTACACCATCACCGCGGCCGCCAACGTTACCCCGCAAGGTAACAAGTTTGACGAAGCTGCCGTTCGCCGCAACGCTTATGACTTCTACTTCCAGGATGCCTGGAAAATTTCTCCGCGCTGGGTCCTCACCTACGGCCTGCGCTACGAACTCAACTCGCCGATCCGCGAAGCCCGCGATCGCACTTCCGTCGGCTTCCCCGTCGATGCTCAGGGAAATTCCACCAGCTTTTTCGCTCCCGGCGCCCGGCAGATTTATACCTTCAATCCTCAGCCCATTTATCCCACGGACTGGCGCGGATTCGGACCGCGCGTTGCCATCGACTTCGCCGCCACCAAACACACCACCTTTCATGCCGGCGCCGCCATTACCACGCTGCTCCCGAATCTCTGGCAAACCAATTTTGTTACCGGCGGATTCCCGCTGGTCTTTCAGCCGCTCATCACCGCGTCTCCAGGCACTCCTGTTCCCTTTCACACCACCTTGGTCCCGTTGCAACTTCCCCCCGTCTACACCGCCAGCGGTCAACCGCTCTTCCCCGGCGGCGACAGCGCCAACGTCCTTCCCAATACCCAGATCGATGTGCAACGCTACCAGGCCGATGTGGAAGCGCTCACTCCCGGCGACCAAACGCAACTCATCAATGCCTCCTTCATCGAACGCAACTTTCGCAACGGTTACATCGGCACTTACACTTTGGGCTTAGATCGCGATTTTGGCGGCATCCTCCTGAGTGCCGCCTATGTCGGCACCGCGGCCGTGCACTTGCCCAGCGTTCTCTCGCCCAATGGATACGCGGGGGCCGATCCCGCTTTCGCTCCGTTCACGCAATTCAATGCCGCAGGACAAGCGATTGCCGGTTACGGCCCGGAAGCGGTGATGCAGTCCGCTTCGCACTCGTCCTACAACGGATTGCAGAGCAGTTTGACGAAGAACAGCGCGGGCTACGGCTTGGGCTTTCAGGCCAGCTACACCTATTCCAAGTCGCTCGACGATACGAGTACCGTTCTCGGCGGCATTCCCGCAAATGCGGGAGTCATTTTGCAGGCGCTGCCGCAGAATCCACGTGATCCGCGCGCGGAAAAAGGTCCGTCGACTTTCGACATAACCCAGGCCTTCTCTCTGAGCCTGATTTGGGCGATTCCCCTGGATCGCGTTCACTTCCTGCAACCGTTGGGCACCAGAGTCACGCAAGGCTGGCAAGTCTTAGACGTCACTTCCGTCATGACCGGCCCGCCGTTCACCGTTTACTCCGGAATTCAACAAACGGGAGCCGGCGCGGGTGGAACCGACCGGCCCGATTTAGTGACCATGCCGGACTTGTCTACCAGTCGCACCATTCGCGAGGATTACTTCGGCCGCGGCGCAAACAACAGCTCCTTCTTCTCTATTCCCATCAATCTTCCCGGTGGGACCGGCCCCAATCAAGGCTACTTTGGCACGCTCGGGCGCGATACTTTTCGCGGCCCCGGCTTCCAGCAATACGATATCGCTTTGATCAAGAACACTCCCATCGGCCGCGGCGGCGCCGAATGGGCTGTCCTGCAATTTCGCGCGGAGTTCTTCAACATTTTCAATATTGTGAATTTCGGATTGCCTTCGAACACCTTGCTCGGCACCGGCTTCGGTATCATCAACAAAACCGCCGGGCCTTCCCGCCAAATCCAATTCTCCCTGCACCTCGCCTTTTAGAGATAATTCGCGAAATGGGCGGATCGCCTGGAAAACAAAGGGCTACGGCGAGGAGCGAAAGTGGCTCTGGACAGGTCCTGGTTTACGCCTTATCAGATGGAGTTCTACTCTCCGGAGCGCGATGATTTGTTTACCGTGTCAAACGCTGCGAGCGCCTCTTCTGGCCGGGCGCGGACCACGAAATCTTCTGTAAGATTCGCCCAGCGCACCTTCCCCGACGGGTCGATTAGGAATTCTGCTGGTCGCGAGATGTCCGCGCCGTCGTGTCGGCCGTGCACGTGCACCAGATGCCACCTGCGGATCACGTTCTCATGTGCGTCCGAAAGAATCGGAAACGTATAACCCTGTGACCGGCGCAAGTTTTCGGAATCCTCGGGAGAATCCACACTGATGGCGATCACTCGAATCTTCCGTGCATCGAACTCCGACAGCGCCTGCTGGAAACTCCGTAACTCGGAGTTACAGAACGGTCACCAATATCCACGATAGAAAATCAACACCACGCCAGCCGCCTGGGCCGCGCCCTTCTCGGCGCCAATTGCACTCTCTGGAGTGAATGGAGAATTCAACGCACCCGTCAAACTCACTGGGTGATTCTGCGAATCCGGCAGCGTGAAATCAGGCGCCATCTGGCCCACTCGCGGCGCGTCGTGCGAAGCGGGTAGCACATGCCGCGCGCCAATAAAGATGCCGTAGAGGAAGAATCCGCTGAATGCCAACGCCAGCACCGCGAGGACGCTGCCGAAAATTTTGCCTCGAAACAGGTCCGAATGCCGGAATGCGCGCATAAGTCCCAAGGCGAGCAGCACCAACCCGAGCGCGATCATCGGCAGGTTCGCCCACGGAAAATCGCGAAGCGTCGGGAAGCGAACGAAAAACAGTGGATAGCTAGCCACTCCCAGGAAAACCAGCAACGCGCCGGTCCACACTGCACAGTTCCAGCTTCGTTTCATCGCTAACGCCTCTCCCCACTCCATTCCAAGTAAGACTTCTAATCTTGCCTACCCGGGAGCGCGGATTTAGAACTTGTGTAGCGCCCTAAGTCTAGCCGAGGAAGCGATTTCGTGAGAAGTTTTTCGCAGGAACAGAAGTCCAAGTCCCGGTAAGCTTACGGACAAGTGGTCCTGGGGGTTTCTTGGCGGTTCTCCCTACGTTTTGAGGATAAGTCGCAACCCCCCCGCGCGGCCAATGGCCAATTCTTTCTCGTCTGATAATGCGAGTCATCGTCCATTGAAGTTGAAAGAAATGCGATATACAAAATTTACCGGTACTGGCTTGTTGTCTGCATTGACGGCTGGCTCGAACTCCCAATCCTGCGCAGCTTTGGCATACTGCTCGTCAAACCCGAAACCGATAGGTTGGGGAGCGGTGATATTCCGAGTGTGCCCATTCTCGGTGACTACGAAATTGAGCTAGACAGTCGCGCCTTGTGGATGTGCGCGTAACATTCCCTGTATGTCGACATCCGGAATGTGCATAAGAGGAGGGATGGGACACTTGATACAAGACGGGACGCTCACGCCTCCGAACCCCGACCGATAGACGCCGTCCTTTGGCCGCAACGAGTCAAGCGCCACGCCAAGATGACCGCTCACCTCTTGTGTGAGAGGCATTTTCCCGAAGACCATACCAATCAAGAATTTCGTCGACGACGCGATTCCATACTCGGAAACGCGGAATGCGCCCAGGCTCACACCGATTCCGTTTTCGGCTGCCCCATAGCTTCCGACGACCACCGTGGATGCATCAATCGCTTTACCTAACGCGATTGCGCTCTTTACCTCCGACTCATCAACGGGAGAAAGGTGTTGTGCCTCAAGCGCCGCTCCGAGTCGGAGCCTGTCGACCATTTCAAACGTTTTCCCTTGGTCTGCGAGCGAGGACGAGAACTGATCCGCAAGCCAGCGCCCGAAAACGCCCGGCTCGCCAACCGCAGGCACCAAATCCATGACAATGACGTTTTTCTTATCGGCCTCGGTGAATTGCTCTGTTAGCTGAAGAGCCAAAGCACCAGTTTGATTCTTTTTGCCCTGAGGCGAGTGCAGACTCGCGCCGAAAGTGGCTATCGACAAAAGCGCGGAAAGAAGGAGTCCTAAGCCAACTTGCTTGCCGCCTGGTCTTTGCAGCATGTGGCACCTCGTTCTTATCAAAGATGAATATGCTAGAGCCGCTATGGGTTTCAAGTCAACGCATCTCCCGATTTAGCGGTTACCGCCTATGTGGATTTTGATCCAAAAGGGCTGGTCCGGCAGCGCAATTTTAGTGAGCCGCGGCAAACCGTGATAATTTCTTGCCAGTGCTCAGCCTCGGATGAAAAACGATGGCACGAATCTCAAAAGAACTTGTCAAGAGGCATGACGGCAAGGCAAGCCTGAGTCCGCAGCACGTAATTGCGGGGGCTCTCAGTCCACACGAGAGATATTTAAGTGCCCGCGGTCAGGAAGACTGGAAGCACATCCCTAACTTACCTCTAGCTGCTCTCTTTCAGGATAGCGAGACGATTAAGGCGTTGATTGAAGCGGGCGAGGCCGTTGAATCGTGCGCGAACGACGGAGTTACAGCTTTGATGCATTCAGCGGGATTCGGTGACCTTGACGCTGTCCGTCTCCTTGTAAACGCTGGCGCAAGTGTGAACAAACAGGATAGTCAACGGGGTGCAACGCCCTTGATTTACGCGGCCGAGAACGGCCACACCGAAATAGTTAAACTTCTGCTAAACAATGGCGCGGACCCACAAATCAAACAAGCGTCCGGTTCGACTTTTCTCCATGCCGCAGTTGGCGGCCATGCTCTTGACGTAGCCCGCTTTGCACTCGACGCTGGACTAGAGGTCAACGCACAGAGCGACGATGGGCTCACACCATTGCATATAGCAGCATGGTCGAGAAGTCCCCGGCTGCTCAGACTGCTGATTGACCACGGCGCTGATGTGAATGCCAAAACGAGCTGGGGATTGACCGCACTGATTGCCGTAACAACCGATGACCCGAGCTTTCGACCGGCTCACGCGGAGTGCACAGCGTTGCTTGTTGAACACGGAGCTGCTGTGAATGTGCAAGATGGGGAGGGCTCAACGCCGTTGATGGGCGCGGCCTTCTATGGTGACCTTGAGGTTGTGAAGTATTTGCGTGAGCATGGTGCAAAGCTTGACGTCGTCGATGGCCGGGGTCGAACGGCGACAAACAAGGCCCAGACTGCAGGAAGACTAGAGATTGCGACCTTTTTGACGACTAAGTCCGGGTAAACGCTCAACGTCCATGTGGATTTCAAGTTTCCGATTACCCGACTACACAGGAGTTACGCGGCAGTCAGGTATTCGGGATTAAAGATGACAGAGTTCTCTAATCGGTAGGACAGCGCAAGATGAATCTTAGGGCCACCTCAATTGGGTCTATGCGTGGGTCTCCTACCTGAAAATGCCAGTCTCGCACCGCAGCTGCAGCCGCATCAGTCAAGAGAGGATGTCCTGAAGTGACTTTCACTTCCCTGGGAAGTCCCGTTTGCGGCTCGAGCACTACGACGAGATGCACTTCTCCCTCGATTCTAGTTTGTCTTGCAAGTGGAGGGTATTTCGGGAGTTGATATTGCAATAAATCGGCGGGTACAGGTCCCACGAACTCTACATACCACGGCTCGATTTCCTTCACTGGTCCCGAGTATTTATTTAGTAGAGATTCAAGGTGGCTTCCATTTTGGAAACCTCGATCATAAATCCCTGATTTTATAGTAGGGACAATCTCTGCTCCGAGAGTCTGAAACGCCTCATCCTGACTGGCGGAAGTATTGTAGAAAGAAAAATGTTTGCCGAAAGCACGTCGCGAAATGTCGTAAACCAAATTCCATAAGGAAGCTACTTGTGGATTCGTTTTCTTCAATTTTTCAAGTGCAACCGTCTCGGGATAGGGAATCTCGAAAACCTTTTCCGTTTTTCCGCACATCGCTACGATGCTATAGCTGGCAGTATCGTCAATAGAGGCAACAACGCCGTTCGATTGAGCACCCGTAATCGCTGATGCCACAGTCCCGACCCTCAAGGCACAAAGGTCAAGCTTCGGAACACTTTTGGGGGTTATGTTCGTAAGTACGTGGTCAGCAGCCTTAACAGTTACACCGCTCGGGCAACCTGAGCTGAGTGGAGCGATACGAATTTCACGGACCAACACGTCCTTTCCTTGCGGCTTCACGTCAAGGACGTATTCGTACTTGAAGGGAGACGCATCGGAAACGACGTGCGTCACGACGTAAAAGTTCTTTAACTCATCTTCGTTATGAGTCTGAGCCTCAACTCGGGAAGCTAGACCCTCTCCTATGAACAAGGTCACAAAGCAAAAGGCAAAACAACGCAGGAACAGCATGGCTTACCTCAAACCCTTCCGTTCTCAAAAATCATCTTACCGTTATTGGGCAATTTGGCGATGTAGTGTCTTGCGAAGGTCTTCTAAACTTTCCATTTCCTGGTAAACGCATTATAAAAGGGCGCCCGTTTGAAGTAGGTTTTGATCGTTCGCATCAACGCGCTTACCGGACAAGTGCCACCCCCCTTGGCACTTGATTGATGTACGGTAAGCGTTAATCGTCCATTTGACGAGCCCCGGGCCCAGCCAAAGGAAAAATGTGCGCTCGACTCCCTCGCGGAGTATATAGTGTGGGTCAATTGGGAACTAAATTGGAAATCCCGGTTTGTGACAGCAAGCTGAATCAGTGAGAACAATGCAATTATCGCGCAGTTTTGTAGGGGCCATCTTTTGGTACCTCACACTTTAGAGCACCAAGGACATAACCCATGAGGCACTTTCCAAGTACTGTCATGTTGATCATCCTAGCCGGCGCAATCTCGCCGATGTTTTCGCAGTCCCCCGCCCAGGGAATCAAAGATGTGTTTTGGCAGCCGAATGAGCTGCAGCAGGGATCGGTTGTTTTTATCACGGTGGAACTCGAGCGGGTCCCGCTTCGGGTGACGGGCAAGTGGATTGGAAAGGATCTGGCATTCTTCAAGTCAGACAATCCGAAGATCTGGTGTGCGCTGGCAGGTGCGGACCTAGAGACGCAGCCTGGAACGTACGATTTAACTCTCACGGCAGTGATAGCTGGGGGAAGGGTCGTACACTCGTTGAAGAAGTTGGACATCAGTGCGGCCAACTTTCGGAGCGGCGCGGCAGATGTGCCGGAAAACTTCGTCGAGCCGGATGCGGCAAGCAAGAAGCAAATTGCAGCGGATGAGGTGCTGAAGAACCGGGCATTCTCGCATCTCATAGCCGCGCCGCAGTGGTCGGACAATTTTGTGACGCCGGTAAAGGCTAAGCCGACGGACTCGTTTGGGATGACCCGGGTGTTCAATGAGGAGCTGAGCAGTAGACATCGGGGGACGGACTTCCCGATAAACGAGGGGGCCCCGGTTGTAGTGTCGAACTCGGGGACGGTGGTACTGGCGAAGGAATTATTCTACGAGGGCAACTGCGTGATCGTGGATCATGGGCAGCGGTTCTTTACTATCTATATGCACCTGTCGAAGATAGAGGTGGTGGCGGAGAACAAGCTTGAGAAGGGTGCGCGGCTGGGACTCTCCGGGCAAACGGGACGCGTGACGGGACCGCATCTGCATATGGGGGTCAGGTGGAATGGGGCGTATCTCGACCCGACAAAGCTGCTGGGGTTGACTCTGCCGAAGCTAGACCCTGAAAAGCGGCGGGCGGCGACGCCTGCTACTAATCGCGGCAAGCATCTCGGCCAGAACCCGAATTAGAAATGATTTTGTTCATCTGCACTCGAAGTCTACACCTATATTTCTGTAAGTCGTAGGCCGGATTCCACTTGTCCGACAAGCGCTTTACCAGGGCTTGACCGAACGTGTGCGGATGCATCGAATCAGCACGCGTCGCGTAATGTTGCAATCACAAGTCGGCCCGTCGTAATAGATTTCCAGTTCGGAATCGCTCTTCCACCGCAGGACAGTAACGCCCACAGACTTATATTCTCCGAAGTAGACAGTGTGTCGTTTCAGGCCGTGAAACGTAAACAACTCTACGGAAGTATCTGCGCTAATAGACCGACCCACGGCGTATTTCTCACTCTTCACTAACTAGCTTTTGATAACGGGTAAGAGACTCGAATCGGGGGAACAAAATGAATCGCTACAATAAACTTAAGCTAAGGGTTTTATCTTTATTCGCGTCTGCCGGTGACGCGTGGCTCGGGCCATGTGAAGCCGCCGAACGGCTCAATTTCCGACCCTCGCGCTCGGCATGGTCATGCTTCAAAAGGCTGTGGAGGTTCGGATTGCTGGAGAGACGTTCGTCAGGAAGGGAAACATTGGAATACCGGATCAGCGAGCAAGGCGCGGCACGGCTTCGGTGGTTGCGTTCGCAGCGCAGAGACGTATCATGCACAGAGTGAGATACGCATTTAAACTATCCGCATGAAAAGCCCCTCGAAGACGATTGGTCCTTTGCACTTTGAAGACCTTGAACCACACCGTTTTGAAGATTGATCTGGTTCGTCAACTAATCTACGATTTTAGGACCTGGAACTCGCTCGAAGGGCTAGGTCGCAGCGGTTCCGACGAAGGTTTCGATGTGCGCGGCATCCAAATCATCGAAGACCCCGGTTCGGTCGACTAAGATAAGGAGGATCAAGAGACTCAAGAAGATTCGAATGGATCAGAACGACTTTGGCTTATTCAGTGCAAACGAGAGAAGTCTATCTCACCCCAAAACTCGCGAATTACGCTAAGGCGATCATTAGTACAGACCTTTACGGAGTCATTTTCGCAGCCTGCTGCGATTTTTCGAAAAGAGCCCGAGACACGTTCTTAACAACGATGCGAACACAAGGCATCCTAGAGGATACTGTTCGCGGGACCAGCCGATGAAAAGCCGCATCATGTACACGTTGGTAGGAGATCAAATGGAAACTGTTTCCAGCGCTGACACAAACGCTGCGCCGGCCGGAGCCTTATTGCCTCGAATCTCGAACCGAGTGCTTTGGACGATGGTCGCCGGAATCATCGTCCTACAGGCTGTATTGACGATCTATGTGGTGCATCGCGAATCGCCGACATATGACGAAGGCGATCACATGTTTTCCGCTTACATGATGTGGCACGCTGCAGACTATGGTCTAAATCCGGAACATCCACCGCTAGTGAAGCTGCTCGCGGCAGTTCCGTTGCTGGGTCGCCAACTCTGGGTGCCTCCGTTGGTTGGGGGGTTTTTCAAGGACGACGCATTTTGGGGAGGCCAACAGTTCCTGGCTCGGAATGACGGCGATCGAAACCAGATCGTTTTTCAAATGCGTTTATCAGCTGGTCTGCTCGCCATAGCTCTTTCGCTGGTGATTTTCTTTTCGACGCGGGAATATTTCGGTGATTGGGCCGCACTTGCCGCACTCGTTCTAACGGCGTTTGATCCCACGATACTGGCACATTCCGCGCTGGTGACGACTGACATCGGCGTATCGCTATTCTTCCTGGCGAGCACTTGGTGTTTCTATCGATACGTCAAGAAGCCCGGCTGGGCGCGACTAGTCGTCGCGGGTGTCATCGCCGGGTGCTTAGCAGCCACCAAACATTCGGGAATTCTTCTCATTCCGACGCTCTTGCTTCTCATTGGATGGGAGATCTGGACTTCGAAGAAGGGATCACGTGCGCGTGAGGCATTGCGCCTCATCGGAGCATTCTGCGCGATTGTCGTAATCGGCGGAATCGTACTCTGGAGCTTCTACGGATTCCGTTATTCCGCGCGGCCGGCGGGAATGAGAATGAGTGTCGCGCTGGCGGATTACGCCGCACCTCTCGGTCCGCATATTTCCCGCGCGATCACCGGGATTGGCAACCTTCACCTGTTGCCCGAGTCTTATCTAATCGGTTTAGTTGACGTGAGGCGTACGGCAGAATACTACCCAACGTTCGTTCTCCGCAAGAATTACGCGCACGGGGTATGGTGGTATTTTCCTGTAGTAATTATCATCAAGACCACTCTCGGGCTTCTTGCGCTGACGGCGCTCTGCATATTTGCTGTCTTCACTCGGAAGCTCAAGGCCTCCCGCGAACTGGCCTATTTATATATTCCTGCCCTTGTATATCTTGGCGTTGCGATGGCTTCCGGCATGAACATCGGCGTACGTCACTTGTTGCCGTTCTACGCCTATTTGTTTGTGTTTGCAGCGGCGGGTGCTGCGGCACTCGCGCAATCGAGTCGCCGATGGCTCGTGGTCTGTTCGCTACTGTTGGCAGCACACGCGGTCTCGTCGTTGAACGTGTTTCCGAACTACATGGCATACGCAAACGAGGCCAGCGGCGGGCCGGAGAACGTTCACAACCTTCTTTCCGACGCGAATGTTGATTGGGCTCAGCAACTCTTTCAAGTCAAGGCGTGGCAGGACCGCCACCCCGGCGAGGAATGTTGGTTCGCTTATTTCGCTTACCCAGTATTCGATCCCGCAACATACGGGATTCGGTGCCATCCCTTGCCAACGGCTGACACGTTTATGGGCGTGCAAGAAATTCCCGCTACGATCGAGGGCAATATCCTTGTTAGCGCAGGCGATCTCTCTGGCTGCGAATGGCCCTCCGCCAGTCTCAACCCCTACGTACCCTTCCAATCCATTAAGCCGACTGAGGAAATCGATCACGCTGTTTTCGTATATCGAGGACGCTTCGATGTAAGAAGGGCTGCAGCGCTTGGACGGGTGCAGAGTGCAGCAAGAGCACTACGAAGCGGCGACGCAGCAGCCGCGATCCTATCCTTGCGGGATGCCGTTGCGCTCGACCCTGGGTCGCTGACTGCTCATTCTGAACTGGGAGATGCTCTTGCAGCATCCGGCTCCAAGGATGAGGCGCGCGCTGAGTGGACAACCGCGCTTAGCCAAGCCCGGCGGCTCGAAGCCGGCGCTCAGGAAATGTTCGTACCCGATTTGTTGGCGAAACTCAAATAGCGCCTACTAAACTTCAACGTATGCGAGCACATGATAATGCCCACGCCACAGATCAAAACGGGCGCTTAAACGACCGCGGCCGGGGGCTGTGTAAATCCACGCCGACACTGAAAACATCAGAGCGATAAGAACCACAACAAATCGAGAGAGTCTGCTTCGAACGACCACATCCTCCGCAGTCTCCCGCCCCAGCTGTAGCATTTTCCCCTCAATGCGTAATACCCCGGAGTTGCGTTGACGGGATAGCGGATACAGCCGCGAAAAAGGGACCCCCCCCGACACGGGCCCGGAAACTCCAGAGTGCTCGCGCAAATTCCTGACGCACAGATTTTGAGAGGTATGGGATGATTTTTCAACTAGGGTTATTTGCCTTGAGTTTAATATAATTCGAATAACTATGCCTAGAATAAGTGATATCTATAAACTAAATAAAACACAGCACGAGTTGGATTTTGTAAATATAAATCCCAACAGGGATTTCCCTGTTTATCTAAATCCATTTGTTTTTTCCGCCCGCTCAGATCCTTTTTCAATTGAGGCATCGAGAACTATCGTCAGCTTTTTTCAACATAACCTCACACTCATCAAACAGGAAAATGTCGACGCCGCACGCCGACTTCGGTGATTTTCCCGAGCCACTCAGAACGGTGGCGCGAGGCATAAACTTACCGGAACAGGGAATGGCCCAGCTGCGATAGATGGCCTTCAGGCGACACATCACCTGGGTGAGATCTTTCGTGATGGTGATGTAACTGCGCGCTAGTTCCTTCACCGTTCGTATGCCGGTGTTTTCGTGATACACGGAGCGTAGCAGATTCGAACGCAG
>Ga0182024_10005615_pt1 | contig 28037 bp, 22 predicted proteins | sample P32metaG_FD_120480 | JGI IMG/M metagenome (GOLD analysis project Ga0182024, IMG submission 120480) | Permafrost microbial communities from Stordalen Mire, Sweden - P3-2 metaG (Illumina Assembly) | ecosystem: Environmental > Terrestrial > Soil > Wetlands > Permafrost | place: Sweden: Stordalen...
TGATGCGCGCGCCGGCAGAATCAACCAGGTAGATCAGCGGCACTTTTAGCTTAGCTGCGGTTTCTTGAATGCGAATGATTTTTTCTACTGTGCGCCAACCCCAGGAGCCGGCTTTGATCGTCGAATCGTTAGCCATGTAGCAGACGGTGCGCCCTTCAATTTGACCGATGCCGGTGATCACACCGTCAGCTGGAAGGTCTGGTTCCATGCAATTGGCGAACTTGGCGTCTTCGATGCCGAAGCCCGGATCGAGCAGCAGTCTGAGGCGTTCACGCGCGAAGAGCTTGTTCTCTTCCTTCAATTTCTGGTGATACTTGGGCGCGCCGCCCTTCTCGATTGTTTCGATGCGCTTTTCTAGTTCCAGACTTTTGTTGCTGAGCTGGTTGTCCGTTTCTTTCAATTTGACGTCCATCCTGATACCTTGCCCCACCGTGTATGCGCTGAACAGCAGCGTATTCTACTGCCAGCCATGAGCCAAGCTTTAATTGACGGGCAAAGTCTTTATAATTATCGGTGCGACAAGCGGCACTGAGCGAGATTTATCGATCGTGAACAGCGAAAAACTTGCCCGGCGAGAGTTCATGCGCAGAGCCGCCGAAGTTTTGGCAGCCAGCGCCGGTATCCAAGTGCTGTTCGGACAGACGGGTACCGCTAACGAGGCTGAGCAATCGCCGGTTGCAGACAACTCATCGAGCGCCGGCTCCGCTATTGATGGCAGCTCGGCTGCAGCGCGCAATTTTAAGCTAAGCTCCTGGACCGGCGATGATTTTACCCTCGGGCATGAATTGAGAAGCCGCCAGCTGCCTCAGTTTCCGGCCAAGGCCGAAAAGACAGTCGATTTTGTCATCATCGGCGGTGGCATGTCCGGGCTGACAACTGCGTATCATCTGCGCAATCACAACTATCTCTTGTTGGAACAATACAAAGATTTCGGTGGGCAGTCGCGGGGAAGCAGTTTCCAGGGCATCGGCTATTCATACGGAGCTGCATATGTCGGGGAGCTGGAAGGTGAGCTGGAGAAGTTGGTTGACGATCTGGGATTGAAACCGGTGCAGCTCGATGCGGCGAACAACTCCTGGCGCTGGGAGAACGAATGGGTGAATGGCATCTCCGGAGAGGCGAAAGCGCTCTATAAAGAATTCAATCATCTGCGCCAATCTGCCACTCCTGTTTGGGACCAGCTCAAGAGAAGCACATGGTTGATGCCATTGCGCGACGATGCATTGTCTCGACTGGATCAAACTTCGTTTGCCTCCTGCCTGACGGCATTCGATCCGAAATTCATCGCTTTGCTCGATGCACTATGCAAATCTTGCACCTGCGCCGGAGTAGAAAAAGTTTCCGCGCTGGCTGGATATTCAACGGTCTCCGATTTGCTCGAGCCGATTAACGTCTTTCCGGGAGGCAACCAAGCGCTGGCGAGCGCTCTGGCCCAGCGTACCGGTAAGGAACCCGGGCGCTGCTTGAGCGGCACTTTTGTCTGGTCCGTGGCAGTCAAAGAACAGGGCGCCTCAGTTGTTTATGGCACCAGTGACGGTGCAATCCATCGCGTCGACTGCCGTTACGTCATCGTCTGCACGCCACCTTTGGTTTCAGCCAGACTGCTGAGTGGCATCGACGATGCCACCAAGGCACAGATGCTGGGCTTCAAATATGGTTCGTATCTGGTGGCCAATCTGCTGATGAAAACGCAGTTGTTCAACGGCGCTTACGATAATTGGGTTAGTGCACCGTTCACTTTCGCTGATATAGTTAAAGCTGAGAAGCCTTATCAGATCAACGGTGAATACAAGGAATCAATGGGATCAGTTCTGACTGTTTATCAGCCCTATGAGCCTGGCTCAAGCGGACGTCCTGAATTGCTGAAAGGCGATCGAGAAGCCTTTGCCTCATCGATTGTCAGTCAAATGCAAAAGCTGGTCGGCAATCTCGATCCGCACTTGCAAGAAATCGTTCTCACCCGCTGGGGGCATGCTATGGCTGTTCCCAATCTCGGGTTTTTCAAAAAAATGACCAAACTCAATGCCACTATATCCGGTGCATATACATTGGCGCACTCCAGCTCGCAAGGAATTCCCTGCGCCGAGTCGGCGGTGCGAGCAGCTAAACTGGCAGCAACAAAAGCTTTGAACAGCAAATCCAAAACATTGCATTTTCAATTCGTAGGCAACCCGATCGCCAGCAACAACTAACTAGAAATGAGCCTTCATTGCATTTTAGATCGCCAAACCTGGCGCTGCGTTTATACACTTCGATCAAATTGAGCATCTCATTAATTACCGTGGTCCTTGCGTACGCCACTCTTGCTTCCATTGTCTGCGATCGAAGAAAGGCGTCGACGCCGCCGGTCTGACCGGTCTGAGCAGCAAACCTGACGGTTTAATACTCGAAAGTGGAATAATATGGCGGTTATGCTGTCGATTTATCCATTGTCGGGTATCCGTTTATCTTTTCAATCATGAACAGCGGCGCAATTGACCAGCCGATTCGCATGGCGATGGCTGCAATAGCAATCGCCTTGTTTTTGCCGATCTTGACGCCACCGGTGAGTTCGCAAGGTCCGCGTCTGGCCGTGCGTCCCAACAAGCAACCGGCGAGACCGACCAAGCAGATCTATGAAGTGTCGACCACTGTGATGCATTCTGAAATATTGAATGCTGATGGTGTGGCAGCATATGTGGTTTCTTCGATGGGAACCAATCGCGGATTCCTGGTTAAACAAGCAAGCACAGGGTTGGCCAGCAGAATCGGTATCAGTCCAGGGGACATCGTGCTGTCCTTCAATGATCACGTGATCGAGGACGGACGTGCAGCTGACCGTGTACTCTCGAGCCTCCCCAATGGCAATGTCAAGGTCATGTTTGTGCATCCCAACGATGGCTCTTTGCAGCTTTACAACGGCGCTTTCCGGTACGTCAATCAGGGACCGCTGATGGGATCAGCCGGCACCGTTGGCGTTGGCGGTACGGAACCTGGAAGACCAGCTCGTTCAACGGCAAGCAACGAAATTGAGTTTTCCCCGGCAGTCGAAAGTTATGTCCTGGAACTGGTCAACAAGGACAGGAGAGACAATGGAGCACAGGCGGTGCATCTGAACGGTACGTTGACCAGCATGGCACGCCAGATGGCGAAAGATATGATTCAACGCAACTTCATGAATCACGTCAATCCGGACGGGCAGGGACCTGAGGAACGTGCTCGAATGGCTGGTATCAAGGGTGGTGTCTATGAGAATCTCTCATATGATGTTTCATCCTTCAAAACACCTTCTCAAGCGGTTCGCGCTGCTGAGCAGACCATGATGGCTGAACCACCCGGGCAGAAAAACCACCGATACAACATCCTCGTACCAGGGCATGTATCGGTCGGTGTGGGCGTTGCCGTTCGCGGAACAAAGGTAACAATGGTCCAAGAATTCTCTGATTCTGATCCATAAATGCAGCGCAGCAGAGTTTGAATAATATATGATGCACGGCTATGGTGTGAGTAATATATGATTCTGAGAGCCAGAATCTTCCAGCGAAGGAGCTTAGATGCTGCAGGGGAGCATATCAACTACAGTCGACGCGCCGCCGGAGCACATCTGGCGGGTAATGGTCGACAAGATCGATACCCCCATGTTAAACCTGCCGACTCCGAGCGCAATCAAGATTCTGCAAAGGCACTCCGATTATTTACTGCGCGAACGGTTTGTAGATTCTGAGCGAATTTTGGAACGCATCACCGTTGACAATGCTGCACGCAAAATTACCTACACTCTGCTGGGCCATCCGGATTTCGAAGGTTATATCAGCCACCAACTATTGCGATCGGACAACAACTCTATGCCTGGATGCATCGTCGCTTTTGCCGTTGACATCAAACTGAAACCGGAACGGGAGCTGGACGAAGTGCCAGATATGCTCGAAATTGCCACCGATGATTTGTTCCATCTGAAGGACCTTTTGGAACGAGGTTACGGTAAGGGTGCGGCAAGCGACGATGAGGATGTTTCCTCAGTGTTCGAAGTATAGAACGGGAACGCTGAGCGAACAAAGAGAGCGACGTGAAGCTTCGCCCTTCAGGGCGGGGAGGAGGTCAATTTCAGCCCTTTTACTCGCGAAACGAGACGCTTGCACATGCGCATCATACGAAGAACCTGCTTAGGTGGCATTTGCTTTTGAATCCAACTTAAGCCTGCGTGACGCTGATAGACCTGGTAATTTTTGGTCGGGCAAAATACAAATCTCGATCGACCGATGTACACCTGGTCGTCACGGCGCAACATACATGCTCTTTCCACCGCACGGCCATTGAGCAAAGTACCGTTGGCGCTTCTCATATCATCGAGATAGTAGTAGCCGTTAATGAAATAAATTTCTGCGTGGCGGCGTGAAACCGAGGGATCTTGCTCCACCACAACATCGTTGCTTTCGGCTCGACCAATGGCCAAACTCGTGCCGAAAAGCTCATATCGAGCGCCGGTATCGATATCGATCAATTCCGCGGCAGTAGCACGAGCTCGATACGCAGCAGGGGCAAAAACTGGGGATTGGTTGGCCATACTGGATGGATTTAGCACGAGCGTTATTCCTTTAACTTCAAGGCATTCAATGCGTTGGCAGTCGACGCCCTGACGACTGTCTGGCTTGATACGCCACTTATTAGTAAAGAGTCTCAGCGGGTGGCAATTCAGGGGTTGGATTCCCATTGCACGTAAACGATGCTACTGCTTATGTGTGACGGATTGGTGAACGAGTTGTTAAATGCGCAAATTGCCCAGGCCAGTGGCAGCTTAAATCCGGCATTTTTATTGAACTTTTTGGTCTTCTCGAGCGTATCTATATTAGTAACCGACCAGCGCCTTTTCTGGGGAGATAACGGTGCCTGTCGGTTCTGGTTACCGCCAAGCCGACCTAAGATTACCTATTCGCCTGGGCAACCACCTCCAGGGCGGCTTCAGCATCTGCTGGGGGGAGGGAGGGGGACTACCCAGCAGATGCCAGGCGGACCACTGATTTTGAAACCACACGCTTGCAGGGAGACTCACAAGAAGGAGGTGTGAAACGAGCACTTGGATTAGATATGAAATCTCGATGAAATTACTTTGCCACCACATACATCGGCCGGCTGCGGCTTGTATTGCTCAGCGGAGCAGGCTCATGACTGTGAAGAGTTCACGTCCTTGTCGCGTTGGAACTGAATCCGCTGGTGCGAACGCAAGATCGATATTGAAGAAACTCGAGAACAGATCGAAGATTTCGTTCTTGTTTACTGCAAATGGAGGTCCGCCCGCGTGGTCAAGAAGCCACCAGAGCGCCACCAGTTTGCCATCCGGCTTGAGCAAATCACGTACGGTCATCGCATATTGACGCCTTCGTGATGGATCAATAGCACAGAAGCACGTATGTTCGAGCACGTAATCGAAGTAATGATCGTACTCATGAATATTGAAGATATCGCGTTGCAGCAAGAAACCCCTGGTGCCAAGCAGCCCCGCGTCGGAAAGTTTCTTCATCGTCGATTCAATGGCCGGCGAGGCGAAATCTACGCCGGTGACTTCGAATCCATGAGAAGCAAAAAGGAGGCACTCGTTTCCCGAGCCACAACCAGGCACGACCATTCTTCCTGGTTTAAGTGCGTAAGGCGAGGACAGGAATGTATTAAACGGCGGGGCAGCGAACCCTAATTCCCACGGAGTTACGCTGTTAAGGTAGAGTTGCTCCCACCATTGGTGATCGTCTACGCCAAAATTGCGACCTTGCTGTATGGACATAGCGTTCTTGTACAAGTAGGTGTGTCTTTCACTAAGGATAGCAGCTAAGCACAGCCAGAAGAATGATTGGGAGTAATGCGCTCAACATCAGTGAAAGTCCCGCGCCGGAAGATCAGGATCGCCAGGCAGAGCGGGAAGTATTTGCACGTCTTCGGCAAGCAGATTGACTACCCCTTGTTCTGATTGCAGAAGCCCGGTGATCGCTATGTAAGATGACATGAACGATTTTCTTAATTGCTCAAATAGCTGCGGTCTGATGATTACGTTGGCCATACCCGTTTCGTCTTCCATCGTTATAAAGACAAACCCTTTGGCGGTTTCCGGTCTCTGCCTGCATATCACTCCTCCGGCCACAGTAATGCGCTGACCATTTTGCTCAGCATTCATTTGCGCACATGATTTGATCTTCTTATTTTCAGCCCAACTCCTATAAAACACCATCGGATGCCGGCCGGTAGTAAGCCCGAGTGTTTTGTAATCCGCATTGATCTCCTCAAGCTCCGACATTGGCGTCATTGTCCTCACGCCTTCTCCACTGCTTTCAATCAAATCGAGCAAAGGGGTCTCGTGCTGTTTGCGCAGTCGAGAAAGTGTCTCCCACAGTGCCTCCCGGCGACCAGGAAAAATACTCTCAAAGGCACCGGCGCGCGCCAACAATTTAAGATCGTTAGAACTGAGTCGGCTGCGCTCCCAGACATCATCAAAGGAGGTGAATAATCCGCCTTCGTTCCACGCTAAAGTCAAAGCATCTTTTGCCCTTTTACCCAAGCCTCGCACATAACGCAGACCGATGCGCAAAGCCAGTTTGGTACCGGCACTACTGATATCGATAGAGCTAGCACAGGGCTCGAGCTGATCTCGCTCGATTAGCTGATCGAGAATCAGCTCGCTAAATGTTTGCGGTGTACTGTCATCATACGGTTCGTCTCCGATTGCGTAGGAGAATGGAAGAGTGTTAATGTCGATGCCCTGTCCGGGCGGCGTGGGCTCCTCGCATGACTCCAGTGTGCAGTTCCAGCTGCTTCTGGCCAGATCAGCCGGGCGCACTTCGACACCGTGTCTGATGGCATCACGAATCAAAGTCGCAGGGCTGTAAAAACCCATCGGTTGTGCATTGAGCATTGCACAATAAAACTCGGGCGCAAAATAAAGCTTCAAGAACGCAGAAGCATAAACCAGCAGTGAAAATGATGCGGCGTGGCTTTCCGGAAAACCATAATTGGCAAAGGCCCGCAGCTGATGCGTGATTGTACTAATCGCCTCCTCTGTAAATTCGTTTTTCTTCATGCCTGCTGCGAGATCTTGGCAAAGCTTGTCCATCTTTTCGAGCGAACGTTTATGACTCATTACCCGGCGTAAATGATCCGCTTGAGACGGCGTGAAGCCTGCGGCAACCACAGCCAGCCGCATTCCTTGCTCCTGAAACAGAGGCACACCAAGAGTGCGCTTCAAAATAGGCTCGAGCGACGGATGCAAATATGTAATCGGCTCTTCGCCGCGCCGCCGGCGCAAATAAGGATGAATAATGTTGCCTTGAATTGGGCCGGGACGCACCAGGGCAATGGAGACAATGATGTCGTAAAAACAGGTCGGATTCAGCTTCGGCAAGATACTCATCTGTGCTCTGGATTCAACTTGAAACAACCCCACAGTGTCGGCGCGGCGCAGCATGTCATAAATCGCCGGATCGCGCATATTCAGTCGTCCCAGATCTATATCGATATCGCGATGTTGTTTTACATATTTCAAGGCCTCCTGAATCATAGTTAGCATCCCCAATCCAAGAAGATCGATCTTGATCAATCCGGCTAGATCGAGATCGTCTTTATCCCACTGAATGACGGTACGTCCCGCCATGGATGCCGGTTCAATCGGGACCACATCACCCAACAGCTCGCCGGACAGGACAAAGCCGCCAACGTGGATCGAACGATGCCGTGGCAACTGATGCAGCCCAGCCACCACACGAATCAGCAACTGTACGCGCTGATCGCCCAGATCTAAGCCGGCCTCGGCAGCCCCTCCTTGCGCCAAATGCTGTGCCGCAGCAGCCGCCTCAGAATAACTGGACATGGTGGCCAGGCGATCTGCCTGCTCCTGTGAAAAACCCAGTACTCTGGCAGCATCGCGCACGGCCGATCGGCCGCGATACGTAATAACTTCGCATACCATAGCTGCATGCTGCCGTCCGTATTTTTCGTAAACGTATTGAAGAACCGTCTCGCGTTCCTGGTGAGCTATATCGAGATCGATGTCCGGCGGCTCGTTTCTTCCTTCAGAGAGAAAACGCTCAAACAGCAGATCCATGCCGATAGGATCTACTGCCGTGATCAACAGGCAATAGCATGCAGCCGAGTTGGCGGCTGAGCCACGTCCTTGCACGGCTATACCTTGCTCACGAGCGAAACGCACGATATCCCACATAATCAAAAAATAGGGAGCCAACCCCATGCCAATGATCATGCTCAACTCGTGATTGAGTTGTTTGATGTGTTTTTCCGTCAACCTCGTATAGCGCAAGGCCGCCCCTTCCCAGACAAGCTTTTCCAACAAGCCGTTATGAGATTCGACCTCAGATTTGAAACAATCTGGAATCGGAAAGACAGGCAAAGGTGGTCTGAGCAATCCGTGCCTGAATTTGCACCGTTCAGCGACCACCAGAGTATTCTTAATACCTTCGGGATGATGCCGCCACAGATGCGCCATTTCCTGCGGTGACTTCATATACCAGCTACCATTAGGCCGCAAGCGCCTTCCAGCAGTCGAAAGAATCACCTCATGCCGAATGCAAGTCAAAACATCGTGAATGATTCTTTTTTCTGGACGTGCATAATGCACGTTGTTAGTCACCACATACGGTATCGCCGTGCGAGCGGAAAGATCAATTAAGCCTTTGGCGATCAGAGCTTCTTGGTGCAAATGATGGTGCCAAACCTCGATAAAGAGATTCTGCCCAAACATCTGATGAAACTGCTCAAGATTTCGAGCCGCACCCAAGCCATCACCAAGTACGATACTGCGGGCCACTCTTCCGTGAGGGCACCCCGTCAGCGCCACCAATCCGCGTGAATGTTGCGCGAGAAGCTCAAGGGACACTCTCGGACTACCACGTTCGCAGGCGTTTCTGGCATGAGTAATCAGATGGCAAAGATTCTTGTATCCGTCTACATCAGCAGCCAATAACGTAATGTGCGATTGATCATCTAGTGTGAGCTCAGCCCCAATAATTGCTTCAACCGAAAGCTCATTGGCAGTGTGAGCGAATCTGACAACACCTCCTAAATCATCGTGATCCGTCAAAGCCAGAGCTGCCAACCCCAGCTTCTTCGCTTGAAAAACAAGTTCCTCCGGATTGGAAGCACCGTCCAAAAACGAGAAGGCAGAATGACAATGAAGCTCAGCGTATTCATCTCCGCCGCCACCAGCCACGACTTTTTCTCATTCATTCATTGGAAACACAAACAGTGATTGATTTATGACTTACAGCCGATCCAATATTAACATACATACGTATGTGGCGTCAATACAGCGCTGCGCGTATTTAGTTTTGTCCGACAATGGCGCGGTACTGAGCTTCGGTCACAACGATGGGAGGATTCTCCGAATGCAGGAAGACCATACGATATTTGCCACCGTCTCGCAGATGCTCGGCATAGGTCAGCTGACCATACTGCGTCTGTCTGGGAGTGGGAAACTCTCTGACGTCTGTGTAAGGCGCTGGTCTTGTTGGATCAAGCGGATCGCCGCTGATTTGATATTGAATTGAGCCATCTGTGCCAACTCTGGCAGTACGGGCTTGACCAAACGGGGTCATAATTCCATTTTCACCCAGATATTCCACTATCTCTGCAGTTCCCAGCTGCTTGGTGGACAAGACCTGTCCATCCGGTCCCAGTGTGTGCTTGAGGATCGGGCCGTTGCTGCCAAGTTGCACATCAAGTACCTCATTGGCGTTGGTGAAATAGAGAGCCCGATCGCCCGATCTTTCCACCCTGGTGATCGCTCCGGTCAAATTGTCGTTTAGAGATGTTCTCAAGCCCAGGATATGGGTGTCTGTAGAAACCTGTCCGGCTTGCGGAGTAGACCGTCCGATCAAATCGAACGTGACGTTGCCAGCTTTGTCCACGAGCATACCGGTGGCCATACCGCGAACCGTCTCTCTGGGTTGGCTCTCGACGGGCTCAGACATGGAGTTGCGAGGCTTGATGTACTTCTCGTATCGCGCACCGTCTGTGGTGAAATCTATACTCATTTCTTGGAAGTGCCGCGTGTATTTCACCAGTCCATATTCCTTCTGAACCGGAGTCGCATATTCATCGACAATTGACGATGGAGTGTACGTGCGTCTAAACTCCGGATGGATTTCTGTTCGCTTGGTAGAGGTCGTGGTCGAACCGGATTTTATTTCATGGCCGTTCGGATATGCGGACTGAGCATACTCCTCAGCGATCGGTCCGGACACCTCCAGCGGCACTTCCGGCGCTCCCGCGCCGTTCTGTTTTGTCAGCCACATCTCGTTGCCCTGGCGTCGAACGAAGATGTTGGAACCATCGGTTGTCTGATAGTGAACCTCACCGTCGGCGCCTCGGAAAATATTATTGACGGTGCCTAACTCTTGATCGCCGGCCCAAAGAGTGGCTTCCTTACCAGCAGGAAGATGCTCAAGCGAGCTGCCATCGGTAGTTTGATAATATGTCGTGCCATCGGTTCTCTCGTCGATCTTGATCACATCGCCGAAGGACATATGCTTGGGAGCAGATTCAGGATAGTCATAACCGCGCAAGTCGAACGGTTTGCCGTATTCGGTCGATCCATCTGGGTTGTGCATGACGTACTGCACAACTCCATGGTCCGGGTCGGTCAATCCTTTGGGATAGACATCGATCGACGCACCGTCGGGCACACCGGTCTCGGGGTTGCCTTTCATAATGCGGTATTTGACGGAGACACCGTCGGGCAGGCGCTCTACGCGATCCGCTAAGCCGTAGGCAGTCTTCAGACCGTTTTTGTAAAATTCAACCGAATTCCAAATTTCGCCATCAAGTAAATAACCGTTGGGCTTAGTGATTCTCTCGAAGACTCTTTCCTCTTGTCCGGCGGCATTTTTCTCGATTCTGTATTCGTACTGAATACTATCGACCGTTTCGCCGGTGCCCTGAAGCACAGTCTGTTCAGCCTTGGTCGGATCGCCATAGATCGTCCAGGTGTCTGTGGACTTGTCCCACTTGATGCGGTCTCCGTCAATACTTTCGGGTTTGGAAGAGTGCAACGAATCGACGGCAGCATCTCGCCCGCCGCGACCACCACCGCCGCCCATAAACGACGTGTCCGGACGGTAAGTGCCGCCTTCTTTGATGAACTGATCGGCCTCTCGGGCATACTGCGCTTCGTGCTGCGCATCCTGAATGGGAGCCTTGCCATCGGGCCCGATCAGCGCTCCTTCAGGAACTGGTCGATTGGCTGCTCTCGCTCCGTCTTGCTGAGCCAAGGCTTCTTCGGTGCGGCGAATGTTGATGTACATCTCACGCGGATCGTGCAGTGGATCATTCTTGTCGATATAGAAAGCGGCTTGCTGATATTTCGGTTCCTGTTCAGCTCTAGCGATCTTATGCCTGAGCTCGTGTGCGAGGTCGGATTGTTGTTGGACTTCATCAGCCTTGGCATTCGGCGTGATCTTATTGCCCTCGATTTTTGGTTGATCGCTGTGCCCACCGACGCGGGTAAGACGAGCATTCGGGTTAGCGGCCATTTCATTTAAGACTGAATTCTCACCCCATCCATTTGCTTGCACATGCCGCAAGACTGGCGCTCCGCGCCCGATGATGGCGTTATCAATGAAATCGGCTCCCCTGGCGCCGGCGCGCTGGACTGCCGGCAATCCGAAATTAATCAGGCCGGCGGTGAAGCTGGATTTGACTAGATCGCCGGCATCAACACTGTGCTCCGGTCCCAGAACATGCGATGTGAGATAGCCGGCAGCTCCAGCTCCCGCTCCCCATTTCATTCGCGTGATTGCTGCGTCGGCGAACGACATTGACGGCTTGACCAGGCCATTGCCAAATTCCATTAGTGAGAACATCGCCATGCCGCCCAGGGCGTTCGACCATCTCGCTTCCCCTTTATGCGGCTCGCGAGCAAAGTCGTAAACACCGGCACCAGCGATCATGGTCAACTTTTCGCTGGAGGCGAACTTGCCGAACCAGGTTGCTTCTGTGCCGGTTGCTTCGGCAACACATCTAGAGCCTGCACCGACGGCTCGCCCGGCGATGATATATGGAACGATGCCGGCCACCGACCCGACGGTCTGGCCAAACCATTCTTTCGATAGAAATTGACCGGGTTCGTATTCCAGCGGCTTACCAACGTGCAGGATACCGTCGAGGTGAAGGTCGTTGGCTGGCGTGAGAATTCCCGCGTTAATCGCCGGTTTGCCTACGTTTTCGCACATCCAATCCCATACACCAGTGGTCTCATGATGATATGGCTGTGCTGACTCCGCCGGCTTTTGTCCTCGTGACGCATCATAGGTTGGCGCACCCTGGAGCCCGTTTGTTATTCTGTCAGGTTCGAATCTTCCGTCTGCCATGGTGCCTGGGGTTAAAGCTGGTGATCAAATCAGCCAGTGAGGAGTATGGATTGTAGGCGGATAACTTGCGACCGATACGGGGGTTGGCGAGTGCCGCAGTCATTCGGTTGTGGTCATTTTGCTTGAATAGAGGATGGAATTAAATGGGGATTTTACGAACGCAATCGGCGTCAGCAGCGTAGATATACGCGTTTTCGGTGAATGGAAATGAAATCTGGTATTTAGCTGTAGTTCGAGCTAATCAAAAATACATTCTATTTGCCAGTCGTTTGACTCAAGGTTATAAACCAGCGAAACTAATCTCGAGCCGCTTTGTTTGTCTCGTTCGATCAGCGCCAGATAATATGACTTGCGCACAGTCTGCTCCCACCAATGCCCCGACAGACATTCTGGTGCAGTGATGTGCAAGACACGATACCACTGGCCGCGATCAGTAATCGCCACCGGGCAAGACTGTTGATCAAGCCGGACCAGCGCCGGTTGGGGAGCGAGCACGCGCTTCATCACAAAACTGCTGGTTAAGCCGGCTCGGCCGCCTGTACGTTCAAGCACATAATCGGCGTTGACCGGCAATGGTTGCACCGTATTTGGTGCCGGATCGTTGAGATCGATCCATCCATCTGGAATTGCTTCGGCACCGACTACATTTTTCTTACTTTTCAGCGCAGGAATCCAGACACCTGCTTTGTCGACAAAATAATCGTCGCTCGCAGCCGGACAGACCAGAGCATTTTCACCGACGCGAGCACGAAAACGTTGCAGCAAAAGCAGCGCACTTTCGCTTTCCATAGGATCATTGTCGCCTGACTCCATCAAAGAAGCGGCATTGACTTGAAACTGAGATTGTTCCCAACTCTCTTTGCAAAAGCTGATCACCGCCACTCTCAGTCCGGTAAACTCGCGTTGAAGAGGTTTTGATTCCAGCGTTAATCTGATTATCTCGAGCAGAAACTTGGAGCTGTTTGAAGGACGAATCAGTTGAATGTTGCGTTGATCGAATTTGTCGTTGTCATTGTAGAAGCTGACCAAAAGCTCATCAGCACAAAGTCCTTGCTGTTTTAATTCGACTGACAGTCGATCGAGCATTGACTTGAATAGAAACAAGGTATCGTTCAGCGATTCAATCGGCCCGCCAATTTCAATCGATGCTTCTAAACTCCTTTCTATCGGAGGCAAGCTTGGCTGACTGCTATCGATGCCATGTGCCAACTCATGCATTAATTGGCCTTCTTTGCCAAACCGTTCGCACAACATATTGGCGGGCAAACGCGCAAGTTGTCCCATATTGCGTATGCCAAGCTCAGTCAATAGCTCTCTCAGTTCATTGGACAAAGGCAGATGAGCGATCGGCAGCGGTTCCAGAAAAAATTGGTCTCTGCCTGGCTGTACAATAAACCACCGCTGAGTGCACCGTGTTGCCACCAGAGCGGCGAACGCACTATCGGCGATACCGACCTGCCCGTCAACATATCCGCACCGGCTTGCGAGTTTGAGAATTTCTCGGCAGAGTTTACTTTCACCGCCAAGACGCTGCAATCCCGAGGCATCAAGCAAAAAGATGCCGGGATGCTTCACGGATACGCGCGGCGAGCAAGAGACCAGCTCATTCAACAACTTGTTTGCGGCTTGCGTATACAATTTGTCATTGCATTCTCGCCAGATCAACTCAGCACATTCGGCTCGCGCTTCGGGCAGTCTCATCCCAGGATAAACGCCTGCCTTGGCTGCTTCAGTCGAGCACATAAATACTTTGGCACGACTGACATTGATCGGTTTTGCCGATGCATTCAAATCAGAGAAAGTTGTTGATGCTCTTTGAGCTATCAACGCCAGCGGTTTCTTTTTCAGGGCGGGTTCTTGTTTTTGGGATACGACGATCTGGAACCTGGGGATGCGTAAACAAGCGATTCGAGACGTGAGCATTTTCTATGATCTCCAGATTTTGCGATAATCCATCGCGCCAGGCTGTGCCGTGTATCGATGGACTGATCGATACAGTTGCGCCATTCAAGCCGTTTTCGCACTGCACATCTGGCGACCAACCAAACCTGAAACGGCTATCGCATCCCCAACTCGTACTGCCGGCTGTGCTTGCGATCGGAACCTCCTTTACCAGAACGAAAGCTGTTTTGCTTCGATCGAGGGCACGCTGTAAACGAGCATAAGCTCGGCTGTTTAATCCACCAGGCTTACCAATTTCTAAAATAACTACATCAAAAATGCTGCTGCGCACCAATTGCTCGGCCGCCCATAAAAGATCTTGTTCGCGCAAATTACGCACGACCCAAAATTTGCCTTTCTTACTGGCTGGTGAACGAAATAGATTCAATTGCCGATTTTCGAGATTTGCTATGTCCTCCTGCGGGAAGTCGTTTCCTGTCTTCACCAGAAGATTTGTCGGTTGATTTTCGAGATTTGCTATGCCCTCCTGTTGGAAGTCGTCTCTTGTCTTCACCAGAAGATTTGTTGGTTGATTTTTGAGATTTGCTATACCTTCCTGTGGGAAGACGTTTCCTGTCTTCACCAGAAGATTTGTCGATTGATTCTTGAGATTCGCTATGCCCTCCTGTTGCCCATCAATGCGATCAATTGTTGGGATTTTGTCGACAAATGCCCAGTCAGAAGCAACCAATCTGTTCAGTGCATCGATGTAGACAACGTAAAATCCAGCTGCACACCAGTTAGAGATAATCGAGCGTAGAACCGTTGTTTTACCTGAAGATTCATCACCAACCCACTCAGCTATGCGTCGCCTCATAAGACCATGAGTTATGCCATGATCAATTGGCGAGAGTCCGGTTAATACGGTGCGATGCGAGTTGGTTTGCGAAAACAATTTTCCTGGAAAAAGTGTTTCCAGATGCTCGCGCAAAGCGGCGACGCTACTTTTATTACTCATTGCCTGTGAGCTTTCTTCTTGAGATTGAATACACGCCCATCACAAATTAATGCCACCAAGCAAAAGCGGCGAATGCTCCGCAACAAATGACACCAACAAATATGGCGTTAAACGCGAACGAACGAATCAAATATTTAATTGAGATACAATCATTACACCATACGGAAGTATGCGTGTCAACTAAAATCTCAACGCCCATCCGCTCGCCCACCATCACGCGGGTAGTCTAACCACGCGCACCAACCAGGAAAAACGCAGGCTAAGCGATAGAACAAAAGAGGCCAGCAGCAGATAAAAATAACAAGCAAATCGTCGTGAACGTACAGCAGCACCGAATAAAAGATCAAACAAAATCCGCACCGAATTAACCCACACTGTATTATGAATACGCGCTGCTCTAGACGGTTTGATTGACATATACACAACAGATATCGATTGGTAAAGTCGTGAAGCTGAATATCCTGAAAATCGCATACCAATATTTCAGCCAATATGCCGTATGGCTGAAGTCACAAGATTTGACCGAGCACGAAGTCCGTGCCCAGCTGTGCCGAGTCAATCATTTCCTTGTCTTTCTTGGCACCGTATTTAGTGGCGAAGATAACATTTTCACCAACACGTTCCGCCGCGATGGTGCTCTGCGTGAATACAAGAACTACTTGAGACACAAAATCAAATCGCCCGCACAAAGCATAGAAGTGGCGCTTGAAAGCACCGACAAGTTTTTCCAATTCATCGGACTGGCACCAACAAAGGTGCAGGCCGACCCTCTTTTACCGCTCAAGGCACTGACCGAAGATGAACTGATTCGCTTTCTCACGACGCTGCGGTTCAGAGAAAATGCCAGGGAGAAGGCGCTGATCAATCTGATGCTGAGAGCCGGATTGATTCCCCAGGAATGCGCTTTGATCGACCTTCATAACGTGAAGTTGTCGACCACTACCGGATTTGCAGTCTTCGGACGAGGAGATGTCCGCTACAAACTAATGCTCGATACCGACTGTCGCCTGGCAATTCGTGAATATCTGCAGGAGCGAGCCACCCAGTATCCTTTCATAGACCGCCCGGCGCTGTTTCTAGACGAGCGGGGCAATCGCCTGACAGCTTCAGGAGTGGACGCCATCGTTCGACAAATCGGACATGAGGCTGGTATCGAAGTGACGGCTCGCTCATTACAACAGACCTTTCGGTACCAGGAAGCGCTGCGACAGAATAAAGCGCTGCTGGCCGTAGAGTTGTTGAGCGGCGTCGTCCAGGTCGGTTGATTAACGCCGATTGCCAGGATATCCCGGTTTTGCCACGTGCTAAAGATACCCAGCGCGCATCTGAGACCTGCCTGGTTGCAGCCCAGCTGGCGCTCGCTAGAGCATAGTCGGCGAACATGCTAGAGTGTGAATCTGTGTCCCGTAAGATGGCGCGTATTTGTAATGGCAGAACTTTCTGAACTAATAGAGCTGTGTCGGTTTGCCGGCGAGCGTTTTGATCTCGTGCAAGCCAGCGGTGGAAATGCTTCATTTCGATTGCCGGACGGCACGCTTTGGATAAAAGCCGCTGGCAAGGCGCTCAGTGAGGTTTCCACCGAAAAGGATCTTTGTCACGTTTCGCTCGAAAAACCGCTGCAGTTTCTCACCAAAAACAAGCTGAGCACCGACTTGTCCAACGATGACATCGACAGAGACGCGACGGACTGCCTCCAGAGCGCCATCTCCACTGATTCGAACGGCATCCAGCCATCGAACGAGACGTTCATGCATTGTCTTCTCGGTCCGGTCACCCTGCACACTCATCCACCTGTAGTTACCAGCATTGTTTGTCAACGAGGTTGGCGCGACAGGATTTCAGCACTAATTCCCAATGCCATATATATCGACTATCACACCCCAGGCGTTAGACTCGCTCTGGCGCTAGCGCAAGAGTTGAAAAAGGCAAACAGACAGGCAGGCGAGCTGACGGTAATCTTTTTGCAGAACCACGGTCTGGTTGTATCGGGAGGCTCCAGCGGCGAAGTCGCAAGCGGCACCAACGATGTCGTCGCCAAGCTCAGTTATTTTCTCGGCGTCGACTGGTCTCGCTACCGCCTGAGCAATCGCATCTCTGAGCTGATTCTTTCGACAACGGGCAACCTCGTCTGTTCGTACTACTGCGAAGATCGCATCCTTTTAGACGCAGTCAGACGCAATCATTCGGTCTTGTTGGCACAACCGGTGTTCCCCGATCAGCTGGTTTACGCTGGTCCTGCGGGTCTTGAATTAACATCACTCGATGACGAAAAACCTTTATTCAATTACATCGAACGTTATGGACAACTGCCGCGGGTGATCCTGTACAAAGCCTCCTCAGATCATCTTTTTGTCGTAGCGGAAACGATGCGACGCTGCAGGGAGATCGAGCAGGTGCTCAAAGCCCATGCCCTCACGCTTTTAACCGCGTCCATTCCGTATGTGCAATTTCTGCAAGACGATGAATTGATCTATTTGATGAATTGGGAAGCCGAACGATATCGCCAGAGCGTCTAATTTTGCAGAACGAAAAACAAGGTTCCGAACAGAGAGGAACCGCGATCTCCATTCATAAATACGAATTAGTACGCTATATCATTGCCGGAAGCGGAGCCGTCTGCGCCGATCTTCTCACGTACTGGCTTTTGCTCGGGGCGATGTATCCTTCGCCTGCCAAAGCCTTCTCCTTCGTTGCCGGAACCATCGTCGCCTATACTTTGCAAAAGTTTTGGACCTTCAAGCGCTCCGAACATTCCTGGAACGAGATGTTGAAGTTCGCCTCCCTCTACTCTTCTTCTTTGATCGCCAACGTAGCGGTGAACAAGCTATCGCTGTACCTGATACAAACTTATTGCCCACACCTTCAGTCAGTCCAATATCAAATTTCTTGGCTGCTCGCAACCGGCACCAGTACGATCTTGAACTATATCGGGCAAAAGTTTTGGGTATTCAAAAAGACACCGAGCTGAACTTCACGTCGTCTCACTATAGTTCGTCATTGCTTGGAAAGCTCCTGCATAAGTTCGGCTGCGGCGGCATTAGACGGTACATCCCCAATAGCAAGAACATGATTGGCAGTATGTTTGGCAGCACGCGCGCGGACAACGAAATGGTTGATCAAAACATTGATCACGCACGCGACAGGCAATGAGCAAATCACACCAGCCATGCCGTCGAGCCGGGCACCAATCATGATGGCAATGAAAATCATCACCGGATGCAAGCCGATCACATTGCCGATATATCGCGGCGCTACGAAATTGTCTTTCAGCCATTGAAAGAAATTGAAGATCACCACAACCAACAAAACTTGCCCCCATCGATTCATCGGCACAGAATCCATGCCGCTGAGGGAGACCGAAATTATTGTTGGGATGAAACCGATCGTCGGGCCGATCACAGGAACAATTTCCCAAACGCCTAAAATTACGCCGAGCAACAGGGCGTATTGAATGCCGAGCGCAGCATAAACACAAAACATGAAGGCACCAAACAGCAAACCAAGAACGATCTGCCCGCGAAAGAACGCCTGCAAAGTCAGATCGGCGTCGCTGGCCAGCAATGTCAAAGAAACATAATGCCGGCTCGGAAAGCTTCGTATGATGCTCTCTTTAATCCTGTAGCCGTCCAGAAGAAAATAAAAGGACATGACCACAATACTCAACCCGTAGAAAAGCCACGTCATCGTCGACATGGCAACATCAGTCATGCGGCCGATTATCTGAGTAGGATCAGGTTTGGGAATATTTTGAGCCAGGTTGGTCAGGATATCCATCGAACTGACTTGAATCTGAGCCGCATGCAGCCTGCTTTCCAATGGGCGAAGCGCAGCCACTATGTTCTGTATGATCTGCGGCAGCTGGTTAAAGGCGGCGTTAAGCAACTGAGAAATCTGATAGATGACCGCCGGAAACACCAGCACCACGCCCACCAGAACCACTACCGTCATAATCAGATAGACGACCATGATCGCAGCGGCCCGATTGTGGAAAAGCTTTTCCAGATAGTCAACAACGTTGATAAACAGATACGAGAAGAGAATCGAAAAGGCCAGAATGCGAAAGATGTCAGCGAAGTAAAAACCGATCTGACCCAATAAAACCAATGACACCAGAGACAATACCAGCACGACTAACTGGCGCTGCACCAATTGCAGGCGATCAGGCTTGATCGCTTGGTTGAACGTTTCTGGGAATTTGGAATCAGCCATTTAGTATCTCTACTGCGCATTGCACTGCGTTCACTGACTGGATTGATTGCCGGCGGTTCCCGACTTAGTGCGATCGTGTTTCAACACCTGTCGAAGGTAATCGATTTTGTTCTGCAAGTCACCATTAGCGGTGGCGCCAGGCGCTCGGATTACCTTTTGATATTCATTCAACGCTTCCTCTTCTCGCTTCTGCAGCAAAAGAATATCACCAAAGAGCTGATGATATGCCGGTTGATCCGGTTTGAGCATCAGTGCCAGTTTGATCTCCTGTTCCGCTTCCGGATATTTGTTCTCTTGCTGAAGAGCCTGGGCTAACCTGTAGTGGAATTCAGTATCCATCGCATCGATGGCGCAGGCTTCGCGAAACTCCTGTTCAGCAGCTTCGGGCTTGTTCTGGCGTTGCAGGATGATGCCCAAATTGTAATGATAATCAGCACGTTTAGGACGCAGCTTCAATGCTGTTCGAGCTTCCTGTTCTGCCTCGGACAGCTGGTTCATGTCCTTCAATACAAGAGCAAAATTATTGTGATAGGCAGCTCCTTTGGGATTGAGTTGAATGGCCTTGCGATAAATTTCGGCCGCTTCAGGAAGTTTTCCAGCCTCTTGAAGCTGCATCGCTTTCACACCCAAATCGTGTGCCGTCGGCTGATCCTGCGCCACAGCAGCGATCTGAAAGATGAGCACAAACGTAGCCACCGGCAACGATGCCTGTGCCGCTTTCACCAATTTACGCAGACCGATCATAATTTTGAAAACTTCATATACCAAGCTTTTGATCTTATACCCGCTCAATCATAGCTAGTTCTGTACTAACATTATGAGCCGCGCTTATTGCCAACCGGCGGTCCATGATTGTGAAACCACGGCTTCAACGCGTCCTGCTCATCTGCTCCCTGCTGGTAAACGTGGCCGGGCTGGTGTTCTTCGCGTTATATTTAAACGTGCTTGGACATCTCAATTCGATCGCAAACGAACGCCAACAACTGGCCTCATCACTGGCGTATGCGCAGACTTCGAATGTAGTGACCGAGCTGTCCGCGCTTGGGAAGGTAGACAAACGCGCATTTATCAGCCACTACGACGGCAATGAAGACATTTTCGCTGTCGAACCGATTGCGATACCGACAAAAACTCGCGATGTCACACTCTTTGTCTTTTTGCACGGCATGGGCGGAACGTGCGCTGAGCCTTTTGAAATGCCGAAGAACATGCCGATCGCAAATGCGATTCTGGCGAAAAATCACAGCTACGTCGTGCTCTCACCCAACTATCGCGCGCCGGCCGGCTGGGCTAGTGACGCGGTGATTTCCGATATCACGCAAAATATTCGCTTGATGTGCCAACAGTATCCCGTCGGGCACATTTATCTGATCGGCTCTTCGATGGGAGGTTGCGTCTGCCTCATCTATGCTGCGCTGGCTCCAGAGGAGATCAAATCGAAGCTGGAAGGAGTGGTCAGCATCGAGGGCGCCGGTGATCTGACCGAGCTCTACCACAAAACCGCCTCAGACGGAGTGCGCGCCGCAATGGAACAGTGTTTCGGCGGCCCACCGGAAAGAGTGGCGATGGGCTACGCCGCCAAAATCTTCCTGATGCCTTCGAATATCTCGGCGGTACCGCCAAAGACCAGATTTGCGATCATTTCAGCCAGGCAGGACAAAACCGTGCCACCAGAATTTCAGGACAAGCTCTTCAAGGCACTGACGGCACAAGGACGTCCGGTGAAGCTGATTCCCGTTGAGATGGATCATGGTTGGCCTATGCTTGCCGACGTCATGCAGGGTATCGATTTCGTCATGGCGCAGCCACCGGCACCGAAAGAAAAGCCAAGCGAAAAATAATCGAATATATGGCGAAGTTGGTCGTCGCCACTTATCGTTCATGCTACGCTTATTCCGGCGAGCATCTGATTCGAATTTTCAGCCTACTGAATGCCAAAGTCTCGCCGAGCGGTAGACGATGGTGAACGGGTCGATAAAAGTAACCGTAGACACAGTAGCTCTGGCGGTCCAACAGGACCAGTTAGAGGTGCTGCTGATCAAACGGAAATTCGACCCATTCAAAAACTGCTGGGCGCTTCCGGGTGGTTTTGTCGATGACAGTCGCGATGACAATGTCGAGAAAGCTGCCGCACGTGAACTTCTAGAAAAAACGAACGTCGGCGATATCTATCTCGAACAGTTGTATACCTTCGGCGATAGAGGGCGCGATCCGCGCGGGAGAACAATCACGATCGCCTATCTCGCGCTATTGAGGCAGGAAGAGCTGGAGTTGAAAGCCTCATCCGACGCCAGTGGTGTCGCCTGGTGGCCAGTGATGGACCTGCCGGAGCTGGGCTTCGACCACAAACAGATCATTATTTACGCACACCAACGTGTGAAATATAAAATTGAGTATTCACCGGCAGCGTTCAATTTGCTGCCGGAAAAGTTTCGTTTGAGGGACCTGCAATCGGTATACGAAGCGGTTCTCGGCCGATCGGTCGACAATCGCAATTTTCGCAAGAAATTTCTCAGCACTGGCGTCTTGCAGGAGCTGGACGAAACGTCGCAAGAGGGATCTTTCAGACCGGCGAGGCTGTACAGTTTTTCTAACGAAGAGTTCGAGCGCCTGCCGGATCGTCCGGTATTCGTGTTCTAGATGAGGAACCGTATGCGGTGGCATAAAACGCATAGATTGTCGAGAACCTTGGCCGCTCTGCTCGGTGGCATCGCTATCGCATGGTCCGCGCCGACGGCGCTTGTAGCCCAAACCCAACACTGGAGCATTCAAGCTCACGAGCACGCGGAAAACCTGCATTCTCAAGCGCTTAACTACATGGTGCAGGTACAGGGCGGCAAAAACAGCGCCGCGCTGGATCAAGCGATTTCGCTCCTGATCGATGCTACCAACGCTGATCCGTCAGATGTCGTGCCCCTGACGACACTAGGATTGGCTCTGGACATGAAAGGACGCTCGCAAGAGGCTCTCGACTCACTGTCAGCCGCTTACAAGATCGCTCCGAGCAGCGATGAAGTTGTTCTGGCTCTGGCCCTCTCCCACTATTTATCGCACGATTATGACAGAGCGCTGGATGTGCTCAACCGCCTGGCGGCCCGCAATCCAAAACTTACGGCTCTTTACGGTTACATGGGTTTTTGCTACCTTCGCAAAGCTGATTATGTCAGAGCGCACGACATGTTCCAAAGACTTGTCTCGCTTCAGCCAAGTTCGCAATTGGGATATCACGGAATGGCACTGGCTGCCCAACTCGCCGGCAATCTTGATGAGAGCAGACAGAATGCCGAGCACGCTTTATCGATCCAAAAATATCCGCCAACACTTATTGTTTTAGCCGAGATTGATGTGTCAGAGGGATTCGATACAGGTGCGCAGGGACTGGCCACCGAGTACAATCGCAAGGTGAGAAAAGGGATAGTAGAACGACCGATGATGGACATTGGTTTTACCCGTTCACACGATTTTCACTGGGATCCTTTTATCGCCGACAGTTTCGACAATGCCTATTTGATCCAGGCACGACAGGTGCAGTTGCCGAAACAGGCAGCCAAGCAGCAATCGCTGTGCCACCAGGGTCACTTTGATGAAAACCTCGGCCGCGCACAACGTTTGTCGTTGCAATATCCAAACGATTATTTTCTCCACAATGAAATCGGTAAGATGCAGCTCGCATCTGGCAATTACGCAGATGCAGCAGAGCACTTCAAGAAAGTCTTGAGTCTTGCGCCCAACTGTCACATTGCGTTTTTCAACCTCGCCTACGCGTTCGGGCTGGCAGACAAGGCAGCCGATGCAGCTGCCGCGATCAAGCAGTTTCACCAACTGCATCCGTCTGTGACGGTTCCTGAATGGTTGGTGAAAGTCGCCACCAGCACTCCGGATCAGCCTGCTCCTCAGGCAAGCAAGCCGCTGATTCCGCCTCAGCCTTCCGGTTCAGAGTCGGGGCATCAGTCTGGTTTTTAGTTCGACTTCGTCCGTCGCCGGTTGCGCTTGGCTCAAAACAGGCTTGCTCAGTTCCATTCCACTCGGCTACGCTTCGCTCAGGGCAGGCTCTCCTCGCCGCCTTGCCTTCGCTTACAACCTCGATCAATTCAGTTCGCAATGATTGCTCACAGAGACAGAAACTGTAAACGATTATCCCATAGGCGTTTACGGACTTGATGCCTTCGCGAGCAGCGGAATCTTGACAGCGTTAGAGAATGATAAAGCGTTACTCCAGCCGCCAATGAGATACTGTTTACTTCGTCATCAAACTCACTGCATGAGGTTTGGATGGTCACAGAGATACAGAACGGCGCTATCGAGCGCTCAAAATACGCACAAGCGCAATCGTCCGAGTTGTCGCTCACACACAGAGCATTCGACTCGAAGGTGATTGTTCTCTCGTCGGATCAGCTAAAACAACTGCAAGAAGTCGCGCGCCTGGCTGCCAATTTCCAGTCGGACGCAGTCAAAGAAGCATATATAGAGATTGCTTCAGCGGACCAGGCTACAGCAGTGCTGGAGATCAGCAAGAACGCAAAGCCATCTGAAGTTGGACTGCGTTATTCCCGCGAGATTTGGATTACCGTCGACACCATCAGCACCAAGCAATCTGTTAGAACCGTATACAGTGCCAATGCCGAAATGACGAAACTGCGATCAATCGCATGTGAGAATACGCCGGTGCCGGTGCAAGCCTGCGAGCCACTGCGAATCAATTTAAAAGACGGCACCGTAAGCGTGCATGTCAAACCACCATCGGCGAACACCGCCACTGCTGTCACGCAAAAGGAAGTATCCGCAATCCCAGACATCCAGCCAAACGTCGAGGTTGAATCCAGCCATATGCCAACCGAAAATACTGCCGCGCCTGCAGAACAAAACAGCAGCCGCAATTTTTCTGCTACCGATGCACCACCTGAAACCACTAAATATGCGCCTTACTCGCGCAGCGAAGTCGACCGCATGTTTAAACAGCAGACAGAGGCAATAGCGACATCGCTGGGCGTGAAGATCAGCAACCAGACAAAAATATTTCAAGAATCGATCGACCAGCAGCAAAAGGCGTTCAACAAATCAATCGACAAAGTCGTTGAACAGGTCGATCACTTTCGCATGAAACTGGAAGCCAACGCCGCCAATCAAAAAACAATGACAAAAGAGCAGCTCGACCGCTTTTCCAGCGAACTGACTAAGGAGTTGGAACAGTTCAAAGCCAGTCTAAACAAATCGATTTTGCCGAATATCAAAACAATCGATGAGAAGTTGCGTGCTGTAGATGAAACGTTGCAGGGCAACAGCAATCAGAGCCATCCGCAGTCCACGAGCGGCGGAAACGCCACCGTTTTAACCGTACTGGTCGGCGCCTGCCTGATCGCCAGCATCATCAGCATAGTATTGCAGGTGGTGCATCACTGAGGTGCCCGCACCGATCGGCTATGTCGCTTGCTTCCAGTGGCTGCGGAAGTGAGACTTCATCCATTTGCCGTTTTCTTTGACGAAAATATCTGTGCAGTGCGAAACCAGCTTTTGAGGATGTTTGCCACCGAAGACTTTGATGGCGACGAAGGTAACGACTGCGGTATTGTCCTTCACTTCGGCATAAGGTCGCTCGATTGTGTATGACAGCAGAGGTGAATCTTTGTCATCGCGAAACTGTTCGATTTTAGCCTTGATATCGGCCAGCACGTCTTTCTTGCCGACGATCAGCGTGTGAGTCGTTTCGTCGAAGGTCGTGCAGCCATCATCTATATATTCGGCAACGACGGTCATGTCACCACGACCGAACGCTTCGTAGATTTTCTTCAGCGTGTCAATCACCTTTTGCGACTCTTCGCATGCCGGATGCGGATCTACGCAATCGACCTTGCAGACGTTCGTTTCTTCGAAGTGCACCACGTTGGCACCCGGCAGCGTCACATTGTCGATGGCATAAGCACTGACACAGGTGCTGCAGAACAGCGCGGAGACCAGTGAGATTGTCTTCTGAAATTTATCCACGTTGTCGCTCCTGTGTTGAGAGAATCAATAACGTCCAAGTGCTCCATCGACGTCATGAATTGCGCTGTCGGTGTCACGCAAATACGAGTTAACCGAATCCAGCTGGTGCTGAAGCTCGTCAATTCTGCGAGAAATCGCATCAGCGGATTCCTGCAAGTTTTGCCGTTGGGTGAGGAGAGCATCTCGCGAACGTTTCAAGTTATCGATTACCGTGTTGTCGACCGCGGCCGCGCTGCCGGCCCATGTGAGAGCAGCAATCAGTGAGCAGACAACAAATCTCGACCTCGTATTCAGGTGCATAGCTGGTCCATATACGTCCGTCTGTGGCTCAACGCCGACCCTATATTACCTCTGTCTAACGCCCTGCGAAACACATCGCAACGATCCCTTCACATCTTTTTAGCTAGATACAGCAATCTGTCCGGCTTCGACCGAAAATTGTCACAAACGTCTGCCCCATAGTTTCCCCGCCAAAGCGCAAAGATTTTCCGTCTGATTTTCTTGCAAGTTACCCAGGGCTTCAGGAACCATTGGCGCTTTCGCCAGATTTACACCGACATACCGTTTACCTGACAATTAATCCATCGACAGAACACGTTCAACCTACATCCGGAACCGGAATTCCTCGCCAGCTCCACAACTAGCGCTTAACCCAACCTGTGCGGATAAATCCCAAGATTTTATATACAAAGATGGTCCATAAAGGAATGCCGTGATATAACGTAATTAGTACGGTTACTCAATGTTTAACGATACGTAATCCGGACCTGACACGATTTGGTGGTGCACGATGGAATCAAATACAGTGGAACTGCTGCCAAAGTCGCTGAGCACGCGCATCTTAATGGATCGGGCCATTGAACTGGCGATCACCGAAGATCTGGGACCCGAGCTCGAAGATCCAACCACCGATGCGGTCGTCGCTGACGACGTCAAAGCCTACGGTTCCATCTACCTGAAGGAGCCCGGTGTGATCGTCGGACTGGACGTGATGGAAATGATCTTCCGCCGCTTCGATGACGGCATCCGCTTCATTCATCTGATCGACAACGGGCAATTGATTGCAGAGAACGTTTCGAAGATCGCCGAATTCTCTGGACCTGCAGCAGCGATTCTCAGGGCCGAGCGTCTGGCTCTGAATCTACTGCAAAGGATGTCCGGAATCGCCACACTGACACACAAGTTCATTGAGAAAACGCAAAACACCGGCATTGAGATTCTGGACACGCGCAAAACCACGCCATGTTTAAGAGCATTTGAACGACTGGCTGTCGCCGCCGCTGGTGGCACGAACCATCGCTTTGGTTTGTTCGATGCGATCCTGATCAAAGACAACCATGTTCGACTGGCAGGCGGCACAGGGCGCGCTATCGCATTAGTCCGTCAGGCCCACCCGGACAAAAAAATCGAAGTTGAAACAGCGACCCTTGTGGAAGTGACAGAAGCTGTTGATCTCAAGGCAGAACGAATCATGCTCGATAATATGTCGCCGGAAATGATCCGCGCCGCCGTTGAAATTATTGCCGGGCGTGCCTACATCGAGGTTTCGGGCGGCGTCAAACTGGCGAATATCGACGACTACTTAATCAAAGGTGTCAACGGCATATCCATCGGCGCGCTGACGCATTCAGCGCCAAGTTTGGATATCAGTCTCGAGGTTGAAAAATTTGTATGAAAGCGCAACAGCCGGTCGCAGAAACGACTGAGCAGCTCGTAGAAGAGATCAATCGCCTGCGAAAAAAACGCAACGCAGTGGTTCTCGCTCACAACTATCAGATTCCAATTATTCAAGACGTCGCGGATTTTGTTGGCGACTCGCTTGGGCTCTCGCAGCAGGCGGCTACGACTGAAGCTGAAGTGATCGTATTTTGTGGCGTTCACTTCATGGCGGAAACAGCTGCCATCCTTTGCCCGAAAAAGCGAGTGCTGATACCTGATCTGGAGGCCGGTTGCTCACTGGCTGCGTCGATCAATCTGGAGCAATTGCTGGCATGGAAAAACGAGCATCCTGGTGCTGTGGTTGTTTCATACGTGAACACGACGGCAGAGATCAAGGCTGAGTCAGATTATTGCTGCACCTCCGGCAACGCGCTCAAAATTGTGCAGTCGATTGCTGAGGATCGGGAGATTCTGTTTCTTCCCGATGTCTTTCTTGGGTCATGGGTGAAGAAGGTCACTGGCCGCAAGAATATGCACCTATGGATGGGTGAGTGCCACGTGCACTCGGCTGTTCATCCGAGCAAAATCGAGGAGAAGCTGAAAGAGCATCCAGATGCAGAACTGCTCATCCATCCCGAATGCGGCTGCCTGACGCCATATTTGGATCGAGTTGCCGGCGCCACTAACGGCGATGCCGATCCGATCAAAGTGGCATCGACTGAGGGCATGATCAAGCGGGCCGGACAATCGTCAGCAAACAAGTTTGTCGTCGCCACGGAAATTGGCATTCTCCATCGGCTGAAGAAGGAAAACCCGGATAAGGAGTTTCTCCCGATCAGCTCTGAGATGAGTTGCCAGTTCATGAAAATGATCACGCTGGAAAAACTGCATCGGTCTCTGGCCGAGGATGTGTTCCACGTGACGGTGCCGGAAGAAACGGCCAGTAA